>Ga0074197_1000633_pt1 | contig 40024 bp, 39 predicted proteins | sample EPASupsiteSAE305_FD_64526 | JGI IMG/M metagenome (GOLD analysis project Ga0074197, IMG submission 64526) | Bioremediated contaminated groundwater microbial communities from EPA Superfund site, New Mexico - SAE3-05 reassembly with SPADES | ecosystem: Environmental > Aquatic > Deep subsurface >...
TCGGTACCGTGCTTGAGAACGTGGTGTACGACAAGCACACCCGCGCCCTGGACCTCAACGACGGCTCGCTCACCGAGAACACGCGGGCGGCCTACCCGCTGGAGTTCATAGACAATTCAATAAAGGGCGCCGCCTTCCCGCACCCGAAGAACATCGTGATGCTCACCTACGACGCCTTCGGCGTGCTGCCGCCTATAGCCAAGCTCTCGCCCGAACAAGCCATGTACCACTTCATCTCCGGCTACACCGCCAAGGTGGCCAACACCGAAATGGGCATCAAGGAACCCAAAGCCACGTTCAGCACCTGCTTCGGCGCGCCTTTCATGAGCCACCACCCCTCGGTGTACGCCGAACTGCTGGAGAAGAAGATGAAGGCCTCCAAGGCCGACTGCTGGCTCATCAATACCGGCCTGTGCGGCGGCCCCTACGGCGTGGGCAAGCGCATGAGCATCCAGCACACGCGCGCCCTGCTCAACGCCGCCCTGGACGGGAAACTCGCCAAGGTGAAGTTCACCAAGGACCCGGTGTTCGGCTTCCAGATCCCCACCAAGTGCCCTGGCGTGCCCGCCGAGGTGCTCAACCCGCGCGAAGCCTGGGCCGACAAGAAGGTCTATGACGCCAAGTGCAGGGAACTGGCCGGCCTGTTCGCCGCGAACTTCAAGAAGTTCAACGTGACCAGCAAGGCCATAAACGGCGCCGGCCCGAAAATATAGGGTCTACCTTATTCCTTGACAGCTCCAAGGGAAAATAGGTTATATGTATTCAGTAATTTGGAAGTAAACATCATAGGAGGAAGTACAATGCCCGCTGCTAAAGCAAACTCGAAGTTCATGGCTCCCATAACCCCTAACGACACCCTCGCCGCTGTGATCGGCCCCAAGCCGGTTCCCCGCACCGAGATCGTGAAGAAACTGTGGGCCTACATCAAGAAGAACAACCTGCAGGACAAGAAGAACAAGCGCAACATCAACGCTGACGACAAGCTGCTGAAGCTGTTCGCCGGCAAGAAGCAGGTCACGATGTTCGACCTGGCCAAGATCATCGGCAAGAACGCGAAGTAAGCCGGTTGCGTTTAGTTAACGCCGTCCGCTTTAAACCGGGCGGCGTTTTATTTGGGGACGCTGCACAATAACTCAATAACTTTGGTTATTGAGTTATTGTGCAGCGTCCCCTATGGGCCCCCTATGGGCCTTAAGACCCAGGCGCGGCTGGGCCCAAGAGGTATTGACATTCGTCAAGTCATGCCCCATACTATAGACAGGTAACCTTATGAAGCCCGCGACCACCATACTTGCGCTGCTGAGCCTGCTCCTGGCGGGCGGCGCTCCCGCGAACGCCGGCGGCCCCAGGGACGGGAACGCCATGGACGTTTCCTATTACGGGGAGAACGACCAGGTGGACCTGTACCAGGCAGGCGTGCTCAAAGCTTTCGCCGACTCCTCTGTGGCCCTCTTCTCCGACCGGGCCGTGGTCAAGAACGAGGCTTCCGGCAATTTCGATCTCAAGAGCGTCTCCCTGAAGGACAAGCTCAACCTGAAGCCAGGCCAGCCTTTCGAGGGCCAGCCCTCAGGCGCCTATTGCTCGGGCGTGCTGGTGGGCCCCGACCTGGTGCTGACCGCCGGCCACTGCTTCCAGCCTGACGAGCGCGGCGGCCCCTGCGACCGGGTAAAACTGGTCTTCGGCTACGCGGTGACCCGGGCCGGAGAAACCCCCTCTTCTTTCCCCGCCAGGAACGTCTACACCTGCAAAAAGGTCGTGGCGCAGAAGGTGCAGGACGAGAACCACAATTTCACCTGCCGCAACGGCAAATGCGACAATGCCGGGCTGGTGGGCGACGGGCCCGATTACGCGCTGGTCAAGCTGGACCGGCCCGTGGCCGGCCGCCTGCCGCTGGCCGTCAGCCGCCAGAGCCCCGCAGTGGGCACCGAGGTGGGCGTTATAGGCTACCCCAGCGGCCTGCCGGTCAAGGTGCAGGAGAAGGGCGCCGCAGTGCGCGAACTCAAGGCGCGCGGCTACTTCGTGACCAACCTGGACACTTTCCGCGGCAATTCCGGCAGCCCGGTGTTCGACATGCGCACCCTCAAGATCATAGGGATAATTTCCCGCGGCGGCGCGGACTACGCCTATGAGTCGGAAGAAGGAACTACCAACGACCCCCGCCGGCCCTACCTCTACACCCCCGGCAGCGCCGTGTACCAACCGCAGGACGGCGGCCGCGGCGAAGACGTGACGATGATCTCCGAGATACAGGGCCTTATCCCTTCCACGCAGGCCGAGCGCTCGCTGGACGCCGCGCTCAAGGCCAAGAGCGGGAGCAATAGCAGGCCGATACCCGTGGTTCCCGCCATTTATGTGCCCGGCCAGGACGGCGGAGGGCGGATGCAGCCGGCCATTTACACCGTGCCCGACGCCGGGGACCCGGTGCCGGTGAGGATCTGACGCCGCGCCAATAAGCGGCCAGTACGAAAGGAGCGCCCCCCGCGGGGCGCTCCCTTCTTTTGTCCCGGCCGCGGGTCAGTCCTTGCGGCGGTCCACGATATAGTGGCTCTTGTCGGCGGCTTTCGCGCCTTTCTTCAGCTCGGTGCCGATATTGCTCACCTGGGCAAAAGAGTGCAGCGGGCGCGTCTTGTTCTGCACGATGCCTATGGAGATGGAGAGGAAGGGGAATTTTTTGATATTACCCTGGCGGTCCGTGGACACGATGTGGCCGCGGTCTCGGTCTTCCTTGCTGTAGAAGGAGGGGGCGATCTCGTCGAAAGCGGAGGCTATGCGGCGGGCCAGGTCCTCGGAACGCTCGTAGTCGGTGACCACTATGAAGTCGTCGCCGCCGATGTGGCCTATGAAGTCCTCTGAGTTCTCGTTCTGGATGGTCAGCTTCACCAGGAGGTTGGCCGTAGCCTTAAGTACCCGGTCGCCGGCCTCGAAGCCGTAGGTGTCGTTGTAGGCCTTGAAATTGTTGAGGTCCAGGTACAGCACGGCGAAGATCTTGCCGCGCTGGATCTCGCGCTCCACCCGCGCCTGGATGGACGGGTTGCCGGGCAGCTTGGACAGCGGGTTGGTGTCGAGCACCTGGCGGTTGCGCTTGAGGATCATGCGGATGCGGGCTATCAGCTCGTCCGCGTCCACGGGCTTGATGAGGTAATCGTCTATGCCCATGCCCAGGCCCTTGAGCTTGGCGTTCTTTTCGCCGAAAGCGGTCACGATCATGATGGGGATATGGGCGAACAGCGGGTTGTTCTTGAGGTCCTGGGCCACTTCCAGGCCGTTCTTGCGCGGCATGTTGTAGTCCAGCACTATGATGTCCGGGTTGGTCTCGAAGACGGCCTTGAGCGCCTCGGCGCCGTCGCTGGCGGTGAAGACTTCGAAGCCGGCGTCCTGCACCATCTCTTTCATCAGCATCAGCAGTTCGGTCTGGTCATCGGCCATGAGCACGCGCGGCCGGGCGGCTTTCTGCGGCTCCAGCGCGGCCGGGGCGCGCACCTCGGGAGCGGTCTGCTCGGCTATGAGCTTCAGGAGCAGGTCGCCGGGGATATCGCGCGAGATGATCTCCGGCAGGCCCGTGATGATGCCGCGCTCCTGGTAATTCTCCAGGCGCAGGCCGCTGACCACTATTATCGGTACGCCGGCGGTGTCCGCCGCTTCCTGCAGCTCTTCCATGATGGCGAAGCCGTCCTTGCGCGGCATCATGATGTCGAGCAGGAGGGCGTCCGGCTTTTCGGACCTTACGCGGTCCACCACGGCCAGTGGGTCGTTCACCACTACGGCCTTGTAATTGTTGGCTTCCAGGAACATCTTCACCAGGTCGGAAAACTCGGTGTCGTCGTCGGCCACCATCACGCAGGCCTGGCCGTCCTTCGCCGGCAGCGCCTGGTGCAGGGCCGCTTTTAGGGCCTCGAAATCCACCGGCTTGGTGATATAGGCGCGCACCTTCGGCGCGGGGCCGGTCACTATGCCGGCCTTGCTGGTCTGGGAGAAGATCACTATGCGCTGGGCTTCGGTGAAAGGGTTCTTCTTGAGGTCTGTGAGGAAATCGAGCGGGTTGAAGGACCGGATGAGGATGTTGAGGATGACCAGGTCCGGCTTCCAGTTCTGCACGGCGGTGAAGGACTGCTGGTAATTGGTCACCATCTGCGCGTGGTAGCCGTTCTTTTCCAGGAAAGCGAGCAGCCCGCGGGCTTCGGGGGTGTCCGTGTCGATGATGAGTATCTTCTTGCCGCCGGGAGCGTCCATAATCCCGATTCTAACATTTTTCGCCGCGGAAATCAGGGGCGCCAATAATTGTAGAATTGAAGTGATGAGAGACGACTACCTCAAGCACGCGCAGATAGGGCTGGAGCTGGCGGCGGCGGTGCTGCTCGGCTTCTGGGGCGGCTACAAGCTCGACGGCCGCTTCGGCACGGCGCCCTGGCTGATGCTGGCCGGCGCGGCGGCGGGGCTAGCGGCCGGGTTCTACCTGGTGCTGCGCGAGCTTTTCGCCAAGGAAGAGGAGGGGAAGAAGTGATAGCCTCTCCCTGGGCCGCTCTGCTTTGGGGCGCCCTGGCCGGCGCCTGCACGGGGCTGGCTTCCCGGCTGGCGCTCAAAAGGGCGCTGGGCGCCCCGGACCCGGTCTTCTACTCGGTTTTTGTCGGGGGCATCTTCGCGCGCCTGGCGCTGGTGGCGGCGGCGGTTTGTCTGCTCCGCCATGAAAAATATATAATTATCATTCTGTTCGCGGCCGCGATGATACTCGTGCAGATGCTTTTTGAGGCTTTTCCGCTGAAAAAAAATGGGTCTGAAAGAGATACTTGAACATCACGTAGTCGATCACGTCTGGACCTGGGCGGCCCTGGGGCCGCTGCGCCTGCCTTTTTCCAAGCATTTGCTGATGATGGGCATAGCTTCGCTCATCCTGCTGGTGGTCTTTCCTCTTATAATCCGCAGCCGCTCCGCCGCCCTGGCGCCGTTCCGCGCCATGATAGAGATCATAGTGCTGTTCCTGCGCGACGAGGTGGTGGTGCCCAACATGGGCCACAAGGGCGCGGCCTACCTCGGCTATTTCTCCACGCTGTTCTTCTTCATCCTCATCATGAACCTCATAGGCCTGGTGCCGTTCGGCGCCACGGCCACCGGCAACCTCGCCGTCACGGCGGGCCTGGCGCTCACCACTTTCGCCCTTATCAATTTCTCCGGCATAAAAGAGCAGGGGTTCTTCGCCTACTTCGCCCACATGGTCCCCAAGGGCATCCCGGGCTGGCTGTACCTGCCCATGTTCGTCATAGAGCTGCTGGGTCTGTTCATCAAGACCGCCGCGCTCTGCATCCGTCTTTTCGCCAACATGATAGCCGGGCACATCGTCATCCTGGTGTTCATCAGCTTCATTTTTATATTCGGTTCCTTCGGGGTGGCCGTGGGGCTGGGCGTGGCGCCCGTGTCCGTGGGGCTGGTGCTGTTCACGCTGCTGCTGGAGCTGCTGGTGGCGTTCCTGCAGGCTTACGTTTTCGCCATGCTGACGGCCATCTTCACCGGCGCGGCCATGCACCCGCATTAGGATTTTGGCGGTTTTTAACATTACACGGAGGTAGTACACAATGAACGACATGACATTCATCGGTCTCGGCTACATAGGCGCCGGTCTCGGCGCGGGCCTCACGCTCATAGGCGCGGGCCTGGGCATAGGCAAGCTCGCCTACGCCGCCCTCGAAGGCACCGCCCGCCAGCCCGAAGCCGGCGGCGCGCTGCGCACCACCATGATCATCGCCGCGGCCCTCATCGAAGGCCTCGCGTTCCTCGCGCTGGTCATCTGCATGCTGGCCGTGATGAACTTCGCGCAGCCCAAGCCGGAAGCCCCGGCCGCCGCCGCCCAGAGCCAGGCGCAGCACTAATAACCGCCGGTTAAAGGGCCGCGGGAGACAGCTCCCGCGGCACTGGAGACATTATGGAAGCGTTGATCAGGCCGGAATTCGGCCTTACGTTCTGGACGATAACCTGTTTCGTCCTGCTGGTGTTCGTGCTGTCCAAGACCGCCTGGAAGCCGCTGATGCACGCCGTGGAAGAGCGCGAGCGGGCCATAAAGCACGACCGCCACTCAGCCGAAACGGCGCGCGCCGAAGCCGAAAAGCTCAAGGCCGACCTCGAAGAGCGCATGAAGTCCTTCAAGGCCGAACTGAACGCCCGCGCCGAAGAGGCCCGGCAGGCCGCCAGGAAGGAGACCGACCTCCTGCTCGCGGAAGCGCGCCGCGCCGCCGCGGTGATAGTGGAGACCGCCACCAAAGAGATAGAGACCCAGAAGGCCGAGGCCGCCCGCGGCCTGCGTGAGAAAGTGGCCGAGCTGTCCGTGCTGGCGGCCGAGCGCATACTGCTCAAGCAGATAGACCACCGGGCCAACACCGAACTCGCGGCCAGGTATCTCGGCGAGCTGGAAAAAGAAAGGCCCGAGATGAGGCTGGAGAACAACTGATGGATTCCAGCGGGAAGATACTCGCCAAGCGCTATGCCAGGGCCTACATGGGCCTGGACGGCAAGGTGTTCGGCACCGCGCTGGAGAAGGCTTCCCACGAGAAGCTCGAAGGGCTGCGCCGGGTTTTCGAGGCCGCGAGGCCCTACCTGAAGACGCTGACCCACCCCGTGGTGAACAGCTCGGTCAGGATAGAGGCCCTGCGCAAGGTCCTGGGCGACAAGCACGCCGGGTCCGCCGCGGATTTCACCGAACTGCTGGTGAAGCGCGGACGGTTCAACCTGCTGGAGGAGATCATGCAGGAGTGCCTGCGCCTCCACGACGATTTCTGCGGCCTGCTGAGGGCCCAGGTGTTCAGCCGCTACCCGCTTTCCCCCGGGGAGATGCAGCGCATAGAGGCCATGCTGGCCGCAGTTTCCGGCAGGAAGGTGTCGGCCAGGAACATCACCACCGAGCGCGTCCTCGGCGGGTTCGAGATAAAGGTAGGGGACACCGTGATAGACGCCACGGTGCGCGGCCGGCTGGAGGCCATGAAGGCCGAACTGGCCCGCAGGTAGTTCAGGAAAGACCGCTGTTTTAAAGGCAAACCTATGATAAGACCCGAAGAGATCACCGAGATAATCAAAGGCAGGATCGAGAAGTTCGTGCCCGAGGCGCAGCTCTCCGAGACCGGCCAGGTGCTGCAGATAGGCGACGGCATCTCCCGCATCTACGGCCTGAACAGCGCCGTGGTGGGCGAGCTGATAGAATTCGAAGGCGGCGTGGCCGGCATGGTGCTCAACATCGAGCGCGAGAACGTGGGCGCCGTGGTCATGGGCTCCGACACGCTCATCAAGGAAGGCGACCGCGTGAAGCGCACCGGCCGCGTGCTGGAAGTGCCCGTGGGCCCCGGACTCATCGGCCGCGTGGTGGACGCCCTCGGCAACCCCCTGGACGGCAAAGGCCCGCTGAACGCCAAGAAGAAGCGCCCCGTGGAAGTGATCGCCCCCGGCGTGGTGGAGCGCGCCCCCGTGAAGGAGCCGCTGCAGACCGGCCTGAAGGCCATAGACGCCATGATCCCCATAGGCCGCGGCCAGCGCGAGCTCATTATCGGCGACCGCCAGACCGGCAAGACCGCCGTGGCCCTGGACGCCATCATCAACCAGAAGAACGAGCCCGCCGACAAGCGCCCCATCTGTATCTATGTGGCCATAGGCCAGAAGCAGTCCACCGTGGCCCGCGTGGCCAAGACCCTCGAGGACAACGGCGCCATGGAGTATTCCATAATAGTTTCAGCGTCGGCCTCGGACCCGGCGTCCATGCTTTACCTGGCCCCCTATACCGGCTGCGCCATCGGCGAGGAGTTCATGTGGCAGGGCAAGCACGCCCTGGTCATCTACGACGACCTCTCCAAGCACGCCCAGAGCTACCGCCAGATGTCCCTGCTGCTGCGGCGCCCGCCCGGCCGCGAAGCCTACCCCGGCGACGTGTTCTACCTCCACAGCCGCCTGCTCGAGCGCGCCTGCAAAATGTGCGACAAGAACGGCGGCGGTTCGCTCACGGCCCTGCCCATCATCGAGACGCAGGCCAGCGACGTCACGGCCTACATCCCCACCAACGTTATTTCCATCACCGACGGCCAGATCTACCTGGAGAGCAACCTGTTCCACTCCGGCATCAAGCCCGCCGTGAACGTGGGTATTTCCGTGAGCCGCGTGGGCGGCTCGGCCCAGGTGAAGGCCATGCGGCAGGTGGCCGGTAAGCTGCGCCTGGACCTGGCGCAGTACAACGAGCTTGCGGCCTTCGCCCAGTTCGGTTCCGACCTGGACAAGGCCAGCATGGACATGTTAAAGCGCGGCCAGCGCATGGTGGAACTGCTCAAGCAGGACCAGTACACGCCCATGCCCGTGCAGGAGCAGGTGGCTGTGCTGTTCGCCGGCACAAGGGGTTACCTCGACGAGATAGAACTGGATAAGGTGAAGGCTTTCGAGGCCGGCCTGGTCAAGTTCCTGCGCGACGCCTACTCCAACCTGCTCTCCGAGATAGCCGACAAGAAGCAGCTGGACCAGCTGCTGGAGCAGCGCCTGGCGGACGCCATAACGGATTTCAAGAAGAGGTTCTGACCCGATGAAAAAATACCTGGTTACCGGCGGCGCCGGCTTCGTGGGTTCCAACCTCGCCTTCGCGCTGGAGCATGAGCGCAAGGCGAAGGTGACGGTGCTGGACAATTTCTCTTCCGGCAACTACAAGAACCTCGCCGGCTTCTCCGGTGACGTCATAACCGACGACATCAATTCCAGCGGCTGGTTCGACACGGCCGGCAAAGTGGACGCCGTTTTTCACCAGGCCGCCATGGTGGACACCACCGTCAGCGACCAGAAAGCGATGATGCGCGACAACGTGGACGGTTTCCGCAATGTGCTGGAATACGCCCTGAAATTCGGGATCAAGCGCGTGGTCTACGCCTCTTCGGCCGCCGTGTACGGCAACTCCAAGTGCCCCATGCACGAGGGGCAGACCCCCACCCCCGAGAACGTCTACGGTTTCTCCAAGGCCATCATGGACAACGTGGCGCGGGAGTTCGCCGAGGCGCACAAGGACACGGTCCTGGTGGGCCTGCGCTACTTCAACGTCTACGGCCCCCGGGAATACTACAAGGGCAAAATGGCCAGCATGATGTTCCAACTTTACAACCAGATGAAGGCGGGCAAGCGCCCGCGCGTCTTCAAGTTCGGCGAGCAGATGCGCGATTTCGTCTACGTCAAAGACATCGTGCGCGGCAACCTGAACGCGCTGGACGCGGAGCGCTCCTGCGTCTGCAACCTGGCCAGCGGCAAGCCCGGGAATTTTAACGAGGTCATAGAGGCTCTCAACAAGGCCCTGAAGACCGACCTCGCCCCCGAGTACATCGATAACCCTTACGCCTTCTACCAGAACAAGACCCACGCCGACATGCGGCAGGCCAAGGCCCTGATAAACTACAGGCCGGAGTGGAGCCTGGAGGATGGCGTGGCCGATTACGTGAAAGTGCTGGAGAAGACCCGGATCTAAAATCCAACTATGGCCTCACTGCGCGACATACGCAAGCACATCGACTCTGTAAAGAGCATCAAACAGATCACCTACGCCATGAAGATGGTGGCGGCGGCGCGCATCAAGCGGGCCCAGAGCTCCATCCTGGCTTCGAGGCCTTTCGCCGCGGAGATGGACCGCCTGATAGCGGACCTGTACTGCGAGCTCGGCGAGGACGACATCGCCGGCACGCAGGCGAAGGAACTTTTCGCCGCGCGCCATAAAGGCGGGGCCGTCTGCCTGGTGCTGGTGACGGCCGACAAGGGGCTCTGCGGCTCTTTCAATACCAACCTGCTCAAGGCCGCGACCGCCTGGATCAAGGGCCACCGCAACCGCAAGATCTACGTGGTGGCCGTGGGCCGCAAGGGCCGGGATTTTATAAAGCGCCTCAAAGGCCTGGACCTGGAGATGGCTTTCGAGCTGGTGGGGATCTTCCCCAAGGCCGGCTACGCGCACGCCCAGCTGCTGGCCGACAACATCTTCAAGATCTACCAGACCCTGCCCGTGGAGAGCGTTACGCTGCTCTATAACGAGTTCAAATCCATGATGGCCCAGCGCATAGTCACGGACCAGGTGCTGCCGCTGACGGCCCATATCTCCGGCTGCGGCGTTAAGGGCCGGACCCGCGCCGATTTCGCTTTCGAGCCCGGCAAGGCGGAACTGCTGGGCGCCCTGCTGCCCCGCCACGTCGGGGCGCAGCTCTACCGGATGCTGCTGGAGTCGCAGGCGGCCGAGCTGGCCGCGCGCATGAGCGCCATGGAGTCCGCCTCCAAGAACGCCTCCGAACTGATAGACGGCCTCACTTTGAAGATGAACAAGACGCGCCAGGCGATGATAACCACGGAACTCAACGAGATCGTGAGCGGCTCGGAAGCCCTGGGCGGTTGATTTAAGCAAGGAGCAAGCATGAACACCGGAAAAATAGTTCAGATCATAGGCCCCGTGCTGGACATCGAGTTCCAGCAGGGCCAGCTGCCGCGCATCCTCAACGCGCTGAAGATAAAATACAAGGAAGACGGCCACGAAAAGACGCTGGTGGCCGAAGTGGCCCAGCACCTGGGCGACAACACCGTGCGCGCCATCACCCTGGGTCCCACGACGGGCCTTGGTAAGGGCCTGGAGGCCAAGGACACCGGCGCTCCCGTGAAAGTGCCCGTGGGCGACGCCTGCCTCGGCCGCCTGATGGACGTGCTCGGCGAGCCCAAGGATTACCGCGGTCCCATCGAGACCAAGGAACACCTGCCCATCCACCGCGACCCGCCCCCGCTTACCGAGCAGAAGACCGTGCCCGAAGTGTTCGAGACCGGCATCAAGGTCATTGACCTGCTGGCCCCGTTCATGAAGGGCGGCAAGGTCGGCCTGTTCGGCGGCGCCGGCGTGGGCAAGACCGTGGTCATCATGGAGCTCATCAATAACGTCGCCCGCGAGCACAAAGGCTGCTCGGTGTTCGGCGGCGTGGGCGAGCGCTCCCGCGAGGGCAACGACCTGTGGCTGGAGATGCAGGAGTCCAAGCTGTCCGACGGTTCCACCGTGCTGTCCAAGACCGCGCTGGTGTTCGGCCAGATGAACGAGCCGCCCGGCGCCCGCGCGCGCGTGGGCCTGACCGCCCTCACCCAGGCTGAATATTTCCGCGACCAGAAAGGCCAGGACGTGCTGCTGTTCCTCGACAACGTGTTCCGCTACGTGCTCGCCAACGCCGAGGTGTCGGCGCTGCTGGGCCGCATGCCCAGCGCCGTGGGCTACCAGCCCACCCTGACCACCGAGATCGGCTGGCTGCAGGAGCGCATCACCTCCACCAAGAAGGGTTCCATCACGTCGATCCAGGCCGTGTACGTGCCGGCCGACGACCTGACCGACCCGGGCGTGGCCAACGTGTTCACCCACCTGGACGCCACCGTGGTGCTGTCGCGCTCCATAGCGGAACTCGGCATCTACCCGGCCGTGGACCCGCTGGACTCCACCTCCCGCATCCTGGACCCGCGCGTGATCGGCGCGGAGCATTATAACACCGCCCGCGGCATCCAGAAGATCCTGCAGCGCTACAAGGAGCTGCAGGACATCATCGCCATCCTCGGCATAGACGAACTCTCCGACGAGGACAAGAAGACCGTGAACCGCGCGCGCAAGATCCAGAAGTTCATGTCTCAGCCGTTCTCCGTGGCCGAGAAGTTCACCGGCCGGGCAGGTAAGTACGTGCCGCTCAAGGAGACTATCCGCAGCTTCCAGGAGATCCTCAGCGGCCGCCTGGACGACCTGCCGGAGCAGGCTTTCTGGATGGCCGGCGGCATAGACGAGGTCATAGAGCGCTCCAAGCAGAAGTAGGCTTATGGACGAAAAACCCGTTATCCTGCTCACCGTGGTGACCCCGGAGAAGACCGTGCTCTCGGAGCATCCGGTGGACTTCGTGGTGCTGCCCGCCTTCGGCGGCGAGCTGGGAGTGCTGCCCGGCCACGCGCCCGAAGTTGTGCAGCTCAAGGAAGGTTTCCTGCGCTACTCTTCCGGCAAGGAAAAAGAGGTTTTTTCGGCCCTGAGCGGCTTCGCCGAGATCTTCGATAACAGGGTGCTGGTGCTGGCCGAGGCGGCCGAGCTCGCCAAGGAGATCGACGAGGAGCGGGCCAAGCAGGCCTGGCGCAAGGCCAAGGACGCCATCGCCCTGCAGGGCGACCAGATAGATATCGACGAGGCCCAGGCCTCGCTCAAGCGCGCCGCGGTGCGCCTGAAGCTGGCCGAGTACCGCAAGAAGCACAAATAGCCCGGACCAGCCCGTGGCAGAGAAGCCGCCGTGAGAACGGCGGCTTCTTTATTTTACCGCGGTGTGGACGGCGACGGCGCCGGGGCAGAGGACGGCGTGGGAGGCCGAAGCGAAGCCGGCCTCCAGGAGCACGGCGTCGAATTCCGACGCCGGGTAGAAGTTGAGGATGGTGTTCCTGAGGAACAGGTAGGAAGAGCGGCTTTTGGGGGAGAGCAGGTTCAGCAGGCCTATCACGGAACGCACGTAAACGCCCATCAGCAGGCGCAGGACGGGGTTGGCGGGCCGGGTGGTCTCCACCTGCAGGAAAACGCCGCCTGGCCTGAGCACGCGCCGGAATTCGCGCAGCGCGGCCAGCAGGAGAGGCCGGTCAATGTTGAGATTGCGTGTGGCGAAGGAGATGGTGACCAGGTCGAATTTACCGTCGGGGAAGGGCAGTTCCTTCGCTTCCGCTTTCAGGAAGGCCACGCCGCTGTTCTTTTTCCGCGCGGCCGAGAGCATGGCCTCGCTGAGGTCCGTGCCTGTTACCGCGAGGCCGGGGCCGAAGGTTTTGAGAAGCGCTAAAGAGAAGTCCCCGGTGCCGCAGCAGACGTCGAGCGCCTCGCGCGCGCCGGGGGCGGCGCGCAGGGCCAGGCGCGCGGCCTGCGCGCGCCAGTAGAGGTCCAGGCCGAAGGTGAGGAGGGAATTTACCGTCTCGTAAAAAAGGTAAATGCCGTCATAAAACCCGGCTATCGCCAGCTCTGTTTTAGACGGCATTTATCCGCGGAGAGAAAGAAACTAAAAACTATTTCTTCTCTTCTTTGTTGTCGTTTTCGGCCACGAACTTCTTGATCTCTTCGAAGCCCTCGATGATGAGGCGGGCTTTGGAGAGGCCGAAGGAGAACGGGTACTTGTCGTTCTCGTTCCGCTTGAGGATAAGGACGGGCTGGCCTTTGTATTCGGTTCTTTCTACGATCATAATTGGCTACCTCCGCGCATAATAGCGCTTAAGCCCTAATCCTAGCACAAAACTCCTATATATTTCAATATTATTTATTTTATTACATATTTATATGAATAATGCCGGGCCGGTTGCGGCCCGCCGGTTTAATTTTGTAGATTCGGGATATGGACAAAAAAGAACTGCTGAGGACGCTGCTGGTAAAGGCCGTGAAGACCCTGGTGGTGCTGTTCACCTTGTTCGCCATGGGCTGGTTCGTGGAGCAGCTGCCTTTCGCCCGCGAGCTGCCCTTCCTGAGCCCCAAGCTTCCGGTGAGCGTGTTCGTGAACGCCGTGGTGGCGCTGCTGGCGGTGGCCGCCTTCGTCAATTTCGGCCGCGAGGCCGGGCCGGCCGTGGCGGGGCTGCTGGATTTCGTGCCGAAGGCGGGGGAGATCTTCGGCAACGCCGTGAAGATCGGCGCGCTGCTCTTTTCCTTCTACGCCTTCCAGGACGCGGTCCTTCCTTTCGCGGGGGAGTTCGAATGGGTCTACCACTCGTTCTTTCTGGGCCTGACGCTGTTCTTCCTCGTGCGCGCCGGGCTGCTGATCTACGCCGCCAGCGAGGAGATAAGCCGCTGCCTCGTCTCCGTCCTCAACCCGCCCAAGCAGTAACAGGGCTTCGAACGGGCCGGGGCGCTACAGCGGAACGGCGGAGGAGCGCAGGGAGGAAGAGTAATAGGCGTTCTTGAGGAGTTTTACGCAGTAACGGGAGTTGCGCAGCGACGAGCCGGCCGGGAGTTCCTGTTTTGTTTCCTTCACAAAATCTTTCAGTTCAGCCGCCAGCAGTTCCGGGCGGCCGCCGGTGCCGCACAGGCCGTCGGGGTAGCGCACGCTCTCCGGGGGTACGCCTTTAACGTCGATGCGCAGCAGGTCGCCGTCCAGGTCCAGCCGGCCGCCGGGGCCGGCGGCGGAAACGCGCGCGCGGTCGGAGTGAAAGCCGGCGGCGACGTGGGCTTCCCCGTCGGCGCCGCCGAAATGCACCAGGAAAGAGCCGGAAGAATCGGGGCGCGCCGCTTCCTGTTCGGCGGCGGGCAGTAGCCTGGCCGTCAGCGCCGTGGGGGGGCGGCGCGCTATCGCCAGGAGCATCGCGAAGGCCTGCCACCCGTCGGCGGCGGTCTCGCCGCCGGCGGGCGCGGGGCCCGCCCGCAGGATCTGCGCCTGTACCCGGAAGATGTCGCCCAGCAGGCGCTGTTCCAGCGCCTTTTCGAGGGCGCCCCAGGCCAGGGTCCGCTCCCACGGCTGAAGCGCGCCGAATGAGAGCTTGCGTTCGGCCGCCGCGGTGCGGAGCGTTTCGAAGTCGGTGGTGGAAAAACAAAAAGGCGTCTCGCAGACCGCGTGCGCCCTGTTCTCCAGGGCCAGCAGGGCCGCCTTGAAGCGTGTTTCCGGGGAGCCTGAGACCAGGACCAGGTCCAGCCGCTCCTCTTTTGAGAAGAGTTCGGCCTGGCCGGGATAATAGGCGGTTTTCGGCGCCAGACCTTCCGGGCGCGCGGCCGCCTGCCCGGCGCCGCAAGCGGCGGCCAGCTCCAGGCCGGCGGCCTCTAAAGCCTGCCGGAAATACCCGGCCCGGCCGGCATCAAGACCCAGAATGGCTGCTCGCATGCTGATATTTAACTAAATATGGAGGGGGCGAAAAACACCCCTAATTAAGTATTACAAAACGCTTGTTGACTTGTAATAATTATTTAATATAATTGTTCTATACTGAATCTTGTGCGCTAAAAAGCGCAGCGGGGTGGGTCGGTACGGAGGGCTTTTAAAAACGGATGCTTTCAAACCTGGCTAAAATGATGTTCCCGCCTAAAGACGTCATAGGCATCGACATCGGTAATTACGCCGTAAAGGTCGTCTGTTTCACCGAGGAGAAAAAGGTCCTGAAGCTCAAGGACTGGGGGTATATCCCCCTGGCCATAAAGGCGGACGTCCCGCCGGAAGAGAAGAAGGCCATAATCTCCAACGAGATCAAGACCTACCTGAAGAAGAAGAACATCCAGGCCCGCTACGCGGCGGCTTCCATTTCCGGCAACTCCGTCATAGTCCGCTACGTCAAACTTCCCAAGCTTTCCAAGAAAGAGCTCGCCCTGACCATAAACGTGGAGGCCGAGCCGTTCATCCCGTTCGACATCAAGGACGTAAACCTCACCTATTACATCCTCAACGATGCCTCGGAAGAGGGCGAGCCCAAGATGGACACCGTGCTGGTGGCCGCCAAGCGCGAGGCCGTGCAGGACAAGATCGACATCATTTCCGGCGCCGGCCTGGAACCGCTCATCATCGACGTGGACTCTTTCGCGCTGGAGACGCTTTACGAGCGCCTCGCCCCCAAGGGCGAGAACAATTCGGTGCTGCTGCTCAATATCGGCCAGAAGGTGACCAACCTCTCCATAATTTCGCAGGGCGTGACCCGCGTCGTGCGCGACATCTTCATAGCCGGCTCCACCTTCGACAAGGCCATCGCCAAAGCCCTGAAATCCGACGCGGCCGCGGCCGACGCCGCCAAGAAAGGCCACGGCGTGATAGTCTCCGACGAGGACAAGGCAGCCGCCATTGAGTCCTTCGACAAGCAGGGTATCGCCGTTTCCAAGGCTTCCTCCGGCGTGCTGAAGGACCTCTATACCGAGGTGTCGCGCTCCATAGACTTCTACCTCTCCCAGGGCGTGGAGCACTCCATCTCCAAGATCATCGTCTCCGGCGGCATGGCCAACCTGGGCAACATCACCAAATTCCTCGCCGCCGAATTCAAGGTGCCGGTAGAGCTGGCCAACCCGCTGGCCTTCCTGGCGGAAGCGCCCAAGAACATGCCCAAGGACGTGCTGCCCTCGCTCGCGGTGGCGGCCGGCCTGGCGCTGCGCAAGCTCAAGGACTGGGAAGAATGATCAGAATAAACCTCATTCCACCCGAATACATAGAGCGGATAAACCGTAAGGCCGTCATCGCCAAGGCCGTGCTGGCCGGAGTCGTGGTGGTGGCCAGCGTGGTGCTGGTCTCGGCGTGGCACCTTACCCGCTCCAAGACCATAGAGTCCACGCTCACCAAACGCACCGAGGAACTGAAGGTGCTGCAGAAGGACGTGGACCAGGTGAAGGCCATAGAGGCCCAGATCGCCGAGGTCCAGCGTTACCTGGATTCCATCAGCAGCATCAACAAGAACCGGTTCATTTACACGCATTTCCTGCAGGAGCTCACCAGCGACCTGCCGGCCACGATCTGGTTCAACGGCCTGACCACCAACCTCAACGGTGGGGTCATAAAGGTGGACGTGGTGGTCAACTCCAACTCCGCGTACGACCTGGCCTACTGGATAAACTCCCTCGAGACCTCCGGGCCCTACTCCGAAGTGGGCGTCGGCGGCATCGCGGTGTCCGAGACGGAAGACGGTAAGCGGTTCTCTACCCCGCTCACCCTGAAGTATTCCAGGTAAAAACATGGACAAGATACAACTGACAAAAGAGCAGATGGGCCAGATAGCGGCGGGCCTGCTTTTCGGCGGGCTGTTCATCTATGGTTACCTGTTCTATTTCTGGCTGCCCACGGCCAAGAAGATAGAGGAGAACACCAAGAAGGTCGCCACCATAGAGTCTGACATCAACAAGGCCAAGATGCAGAAGGCCAAGTACAAGAACCTGGAAGACAAGCTGGCCAGCCTGCGCGAAGAGAAGGACGCCGCCCAGAAGAAACTGCCCCGCGACCGCAAGCTGCCGGACCTCCTGCGCACCATCACCGCGCTCAGCAAGAAGCACAAGATAGACGTGCAGGCCATTACCCCGGCCGGCAGCGCCCCTGTGGAATATTTCACGCGGGTCTCCTACATCATCTCCATCAAGGGCAATTACCACGATGTGGGCCGGTTCCTGACGGCGCTGGGGCTCGAGGAACGCATCATGACCTCCGAGAACCTCACTATGAGCGCCACCAACGCCCCGGAAGCCTCCGTCAACGCCCAGTTCACGCTGGTCGCTTACCAGTACAACGGCTGATAAACTATGAAATTCCTGATCACCGCCCTGCTGATGTCCTGCGCCGCCGGCGCCTCCGCGCAGATCGCGGTTTCCACCCCGGTCGCCACGGTGGAGCAGATGTACAGGCCGGTCAATCCGCGCGACCCGCTGCTGCCGGCTACGGTGTTCGGGGACCAGAAGGGCCCCAGTAAAACTTCCGCCGCCTCCTCCTCGCCGTCCCTGGAGAAGGGCACGTTCACCGTCTACGGGCTCGTGCTGACCGGGATACTGGAAGATTCGAAGAACCGCCAGGCCCTCCTGCGCGACCAGTCCACCGGACTGCTCTACACGCTGAAGGCCGGGCGTCTGCTGGATTCAAAGAAGAAGCCCGTGCCGGGAGTCTCCGGCGTGGTTAAGGGCAAGCAGGTCATACTGATGACCGAGGATAAGAAGGTGCACCAGCTCAACCTTCGCGAGAAGGAATGAACGAGGTAAAAATGAAAAAGCTAATCACACTGGCCGTCACAGCGGTATTCCTGCTCCAGAACGTGCCGGTGGCTTACGCCGTTGAGGCAGCCACCGTCAAGTCGGTCCGGGTCTCCGCCGACAGCGTCTACATCGCCACCGACCGCCCGGTGCAGTATAAGGCTTTTACCATGGAGCAGCCCCCTAAGCTGGTGCTGGAACTCATGGATTCCCGGATGCAGACCCTGCAGGATATTCCCGTGAACGGCGCGACCCTGCGCAAAGTGCGCACCGGCCAGTTCAAGACCAGCCCGGTCAGCATTTCGCGCGTCGTGATGGACCTCTCTCAGAAAACCGCTTACGAGATCACCCGCCGCGGTACCGAGCTCATAGTCATGCTGGGCGCCAGGCCCGCCGCCGCCGCGCAGCCGGTCAAGGACGTTCCCGCTTCTCCCGCCGCGGCTCCCGCCGTTTCTCCCTCCGCCGTTACCGTTATCGCCCCGGAGTCCAAGCCCGCGGATAAGCCGATAGTGATGACCCTCGAGGCGTCCCCTATAAAGCCTTCGGACCTGGGCCGCGAGTCCACCCCCGTCCCTTCGGCCAGAAAAGCCTCTTCCATCGGGTCCGCCAAGGGCATACTGGACAGCCTGCCCCGCGAACCTATCACCCTGGATTACAGCGAGGCCGACGTGCGCGAAGTGCTGGACATGATGGCGGCCAAGGCCAATATCAACATGATCTACGGCGACGACGTCGGCGGCACCCTCACCATCAGCCTTTCCAAGGTGCCCTTCGACGAGGCCTTCAAGACCATTCTCAACGTGAAAGGCCTGGCGGGCCAGCAGGTGGGAGACAACATCCTGCGCATAGCCGCCCCCGCGTCTTTCCTGGCAGAGCAGAAAAAAGCCATGGCCCAGACCCGCGTATTCTTCCTGAGTTACGCCAAGGCCGCCGAGGTGAAGGTGCAGGTGGACGCCGTGGCAGTGGCCGAAGGCCGCACCAAGGCCAGCTGTAACTCCGACGAGAACAACAACGCCCTTATAGTCACGGACAATCCCATAGGTTTGGACGCCACGTCGCGCCTGATCCGCTCCCTGGACCGCGTGCCCAAGCAGGTGCTGATAGAGGCCAAGCTGGTGGAAGTTTCGCTGGATAATTCCCTGGACTACGGCATTAACTGGTCCGGCTACGCCAACGACAGGCAGGGCGGCTACATCGGTTCGCAGAGCGTGAACGCCGCCACGGAGAAATTGGGCGGGCAGGCCGCGGTCATGACCCCTTACGGTGCGGCCGCGGGCGGCACCGGGGTTAACCTGCCAGCCAACCTTGTTTACGGCGCCTTCCGTCTGGGCAAGGTGGCGTCCAACTATATGTTCGACGCGGTGATCACCGCCGCGGCCAAGAAAGGCAAGGCCAAGGTGCTCAGCGACCCCAAGGTGGCCACTCTCAACAACAAGGAAGCCAACATCAACATCACCACACAGGTCCCGTACACCACTACGGAGACCACGGCTTCCACGCCTCCGACAGCCACCACCAAGGTCACCTACCTGACCACCGGCATAGTGCTGAAGGTCACTCCCACCATAAATTCCGACGGGCGCATCTCAATGAAGATCAACCCGTCCATCAGCCAGGTCTCGCCTACGATCACCCCGGTGGCCGGCGGCGCCCCCGGCATAGACACCAGGTCGGCCGACACCAACGTGATAGTAAAGAACGGCGAGACCATCGTGATAGGCGGCTTGATCTCCGACACGCAGTCGGAGGCCGTCTTCAAGGTGCCGATACTGGGAGACATCCCGCTGCTCGGCTATCTCTTTAAGAAGAAATCCATGACCCGCACCCGCATGGAGCTGCTGATCTTCGTGACCCCGAAGATCATCGAAGACTAAGACGGGCGGGCCCGGACGGCAGGGACCTGGGATAAGCCCCGGTCCCTGCTTTTTTTAGACCATGACAGGCTATATCTTTTCCGCGGTATTGCTGCTGGCCCCGCCGCTGCAGGCGGTCTTTGACCTGCCTCTGCAGCTGGCGTTCCAGCAGGCCGTCCTGCTGGGCTGCCTGGCCTGGCTGGTCCTGCGCGTCCGCGCGGGCGGGTTGCCGGGCGGGCTGGGCGACAGGCGGTTCTATCCGCTCTGGGCCGCCGCCGGGCTTACGCTCCTGGCGCTGCTGGCCAGCCCGTTCCGCGGCTACGTTTTCCAGGAATGGGGCAACTACGCCGCCGGGCTGCTGATCTTCGTCTTCTCTTCTTTTCTAGACGAGCGGGAACGGGGGCTGGTCCTCCGTTCGGTACTGCTTTGCGCCTGGCTCATTTTCGGCGTTTCCCTGGTCCAGGCGTTCGCCTTCAAGAATTTCGCTTCGCATCCGCCGCTTACCAACCTTAACGCGCTCGCGCTTTTCGCCGTCATGCTGGTGCCGCTGGCCCTGGAAGGGCGCCGCTGGGCGCTGGCCGGGGCCATGATAGTGCTCATAGTCTGGACGCAATCCCTCGGGGCCGCGCTGGCTGGACTTGCCGCCGCGGGCGCCTACGCGGCGTCCAGGATGAAGAGCGGGGAACTGCGCGGCAGCGGGTGGCTGCTGGCGGTGCTGGCCGCGGTGGCCGGGCTGTCCCTGTGGCTGCTGCAGTCCGACTCCGTGGCCGGCCGGCTGGCGTGGTGGCGCAGCGCGTTGGAAATGTTCCTGGCCAGGCCCCTGACCGGCTTCGGCGCCGCCTCTTTCCCGTGGGCGCAGGCCGGCTTCCAGGCCGGCGGAGCTCCGGTGGAGCATTCTATCTACGCGCATAATTATTACCTTGAATTCCTGGCCGAGAACGGCCTGTTCGCCGCGGCCGCGTGGTTCCTGCTGCTCTTCACGGCCGCCCGCCGCGTAACCGGGCTGGCCAGGTTCTCGGTGATAGCCGCCTTGGCCCATTCGCTGGTGGATTTCGGCCTTTCCGTTCCGGCCAATTTCTGGCTTTTCTGCTTCCTGCTTGCTTCCCCTGCCGCACCGGCTTCAGATGTCGAGGTGAAGCGGCCGGCGTTCCGGTCGGCCCTGCTGTTCGCCTGCCTGCTGGAAGCCGCCCTGCTCTCACTCTGCTGGCGCGGCGTCGCTTTCGAACGCGCCAAGCGGCAGGCCCTCGCCGCTTTCGCCGCCGGAGACCCCGCCAAATCGGAATTGGCGCTGCGCCCGGAACTGGGCAATAAACTTCTCAGGCTCCCGGCCTTGGAATTCCTCGGCCGCCTCAACCTTACGGCCCGAGACGGCGGCGCCAGGGCGGCCGTTTATTTCGAAACCGCCCTGCTGGAGAACCGCTACAGCGCCCTCTCCTGGCGGGCGCTGGCCAGGATCTACTCCGCCTCGGGCCGTCCCGAACTGGCGGCAGGCCTCGAGCGCCGCAGGCAGGAGGTCTTTAAATGAAGGGTGCGCTACGCCCCGGCTGGGCGCAGGTCCTGGCCCTTCTCCTGGCCGCCGCTGCCGGCGGGCTGCGTTCAGAATTATCCTGGCTGGCGTTCGCTGTGCTGGTTTCAGCCTGGTTTATACGATCGGGTCCCGGGCTGGCCGTAGAGGGCAGGGAGGGCGCCGTGCTCTTCTTCTGCTGGCTGGCGGCTGCCGCGGCCTTCTCCCCTGACCCGGCCCTGTCCCTGCCCGCGCTGGTAAAATACGCCCTGGCCGGCCTGATCTTTTTTTCCGCCGCCGCCGCGCCCGACGGGCGTCAGGCGTGGCTGAAGGGCGTTTACGCCCTTGGGGCCGTCGCGGCCGTCACGCTGCTGGCGCAGCGTCTCTCCGGCGGCTGGGTCATAGGCTTTATCGGTCAGAACCCCAACTACTCGGCCGCCTTCTGCGCGGCCGGCTTTCCTGCCGCCCTGATAGGCGCCGTTCCAGACGGAGGAAAGAAGGAGAAGGTCCTGAGGGCGCTGTTGGCCCTCCTGCTCGGCGCCGGTGTGATAGCCTCCGGCTCGCGCGGCGCGCTGCTGGCCGCCGTGCTCGCAGCCGCGGCCGGGCTGGCCGTTTCCCGGAGGTGGACAGCGCTGTTCGCTTTCGCCGCCGCGGCGCTGGGCGCCGCCGCCCTGCTGCCAGGCGAGACCTGGGCCGGGCTGCTTAAGTTCTCGGACCCGCGCGCTTTCGCCAGGCCGCGCCTGTGGGGCGCCGCCCTGGAAGCCGCCGCCGCCAGCCCCCTGCTGGGCTGGGGCCCCGGGCTTTTCAGCCGGGCCTTCGAGATCTTTAAATTCCCTTTCTTCGACGGTATCTCCTATTACGGCCATGGCACCCTGCACGCCCACAGCGAAGCGCTTAACCTCGCGGCCGAGGCTGGGATCCCCGCCGCCCTGTTCTTCCTGGCGGCGGCCGCCGGAGGCTTGCTGCGCCGCGGCGGCAGCCTGCCGCTGAAGCTCTGCGCTTTCGCCGTCCTGGTGCAGGGTTCGGTGGACATGATCTTCTACTCGGGCGCGGTGGCGCTGCTGTTCTGGGGGTCGCTGGGTTTCGCCGGCGCCGGGGACGGCCCTGTGCTTTCCCCCGGCCGCGTCTGGCGCCTGGCCGCCGGCCTGCTACTGCCGGCGGGCCTTCTCCTTCCGGTCCTTTCCGCCATGGCCCCAGCGGGCGGCGCCTTCGCCGCGCAGGCCGAGGCCGCTGCGGAGAAGAATCCCGCCCTGGCGCTGGCCCTGGTCCGCCGCCCGGCGCTGGACGAGCCCAAAGATCCTTTCCTTAAAGAGGCTGAAGGCCGCCTGCTGGCTTCGCTGAAAGATCCGGCGGGTGCCGAGGCCGCTTTTTCTGAGGCGTTGGGCCTGGAGCCAAGGTTCGCAGCCGCGCGGCTGGGCCTCGCGAAGGCTTATGCGGCTAAAGGCCGCGCGGCCGAAGCCTGCAGGCTGCTGGCCAAGCCGGAGCTGGACCCTGTCGCGCAGCTGCGCACGCCTTACCAGCGCGGCCTGGCTCTTTACGAAGGCAAAGCGGCCCGGGAGCTTGAAAATAAAATATGCGGGAAAAAGAAGACTGGCGGCGCTACTGCGCCTGGCCGGAAAACGCGCTGAGCGGCAACGAGGCAGCGCTGCTCCGTGACGGGGAAGAAGCTTTCCCCGCCATGCTCTCGGCTATCGGCGGGGCCAGGGACTTCATCCTGCTGGAATTCTACGCTTTCTCGGACGACTCCATAGGACGGGCCTTCGCGGACCTGCTCAAGGAGAAAGCCCGGGAAGGGGTGGGGGTTTACCTGATCTACGACTCGGTAGGCTCCATCCTCACTGACCGGGATTTTTTCCTGGAGCTGGCGGCGGCTGGCGTAAAGGTGGCGGAGTTCCGCCCTGTAATTTTCTGGAAACCCTACTGGAACTGGATAAAGCGCGACCACCGCAAAACGCTCTGTGTGGACGGAGATCTGGCCTTTGTGGGCGGCTTCAACATAACCGAGTACGACGCGCCGCGCTCCCTCGGCGGGCGCGGCTGGAAGGACATGCAGGCCCAGGTCCGCGGGCCCGCCGTGACCGCGCTGGAAAAACTTTTCTGGGAGGCCTGGGAGGCTTCCACGCCGGTGGCGGGCCCCAGGCTGCCCCCGCTGCCCGCCCCGGAAAGGGCCCGGGCAGGGGACAAACCTGTCTCCGTGCTGTCGGCCGGCGGCATACGCCACGTGCGCTCCATCCGCCGCAGCTACCGCCACGCCATAGACAGGGCGCTGCAGTACATTTACATCACCAACGCCTACTTCCTGCCCGACCGGCTCGTTTACCGGCGCCTGATCAAGGCCGCGCGGCGGGGCGTGGACGTGCGCGTCATCGGCCCCATGGATACCGACCACCCGTACGTGCGCTGGGCGTCCTGGGCCATGTACGCCCACATGATAAAGAACGGCGTGAAGATCTACGAGTGGCAGGGGCCCATCCTGCACTCCAAGGCGGCCGTCATCGACGGTGTCTGGTCCTCGGTGGGCAGCCACAACCTCGACCACCGCAGCCTCCACTACAACCTGGAGGTGAACCTCAACGTGTACGATCCCTCCTTCGGCGCCGCGCTGACGCGGGCCTTCAGGGACGACCTCAAGAACTCGCGCCTGGTGACCCTGGCCGAAGTTAAGCGCCGGCCGTGGACGTCCAAGCTGGGCTCCAAGGTGTTGTACCTCTTCCGCTCATGGCTATGACGCGCTTCCTCCTGCCGCTCCTGCTCTTCGCGGCCGCCTGGCCCGCCCCGGCCCAGGAGATAACGCCGCAGCGCGTCCAGGCCGAGGAGTTGGCCCAGGTGCGCGACCGGCTGATGACCAGCCTCTTCTTCCGCGGCGAGCTGGCGGACCTGATGCTGGCCGCGGGCGAGGCCGGGAAATTCGTGGACCTGGAAGGAGTGGAGACCAATTCCGAAGCGCGCGGCCTGCTGCTGGGCTGGATAAAAAGGCACCCGGCCGAGGCCGCCGAAGTCTACCTCCGCCTGCGCGGCGGCGGGCGGTCGCCGGGCAAGGTGGAGATCTACAGGACCTCCTACGAACTCAACGCCAACTTTCTTGCGCTCATCAAGAACCTGAACGCGGCGGCCGGCGACAAAGGCGTGCCGGCGGAGGCGCTCGAACTGGCCACGCGGCGGCTTTACGAGGGGCCACAGGCCCAGGCAGAAGCCCCCGCCGTAACCGCCGGGGCCGGCGGCGGCGGGTCTTTCTTTTCCGGAGAATACGCGGACCACCGGCTGAACAAGGCCGGGCTCGGCAAGGAACTCGCCGCGGCCGGCGCCTGGCTGGACGCCCTGCGCGGCCCTTCGGGCAGGGGGCCCGCCGGCCTCGAAAAATATTTCGGGCAGGCCCTGGCAGAATACGCTGCGTTCGTGACGGCCGCGGCGGCGGTCAAAGGGCGCGGCGCCATCACCGCCGAGGAATCGCGGGCGCTGGAAGCGCGGCGCGCCTTCCTGCGCGGATGGCTGGCGGCCCTGGGTATGCGCGCCCGGGCGTCGGAACTGCGGGCGCTGCTTTCCGCCCTGGAGAAAGCCGGCGGGGAGCCGGGCGGGGAAAAAATGCTGGCCGCCCTTCGGGCCGCGGTCTCGGCGCTGGATGCGCGCGCGGAGGGCATAGAGGGCGGCGGCGCGGCTATCGGGGAGCTGGCGGGCCTGGCCCGCGCGGCCGAAAAAGAATTCTCCGCCGTTTATCTCCGTGCTTCGGTCTATAACGGGCTGCTGTCGCTCAGGCGCAGGGCTGCCGCCCCGCGCTTTTCCTGCTTATATGATTATGTTTTTTTAAAATACCTGGAAAGATTCTTCCCGGCGTCGCCCTACCCGATGGCGCGCGCGGTCCTTTTAAAAGCGCCGGCCGGGCTGGAGGCCGCCCTGGCGGCGGCCGGGGCCGGTGACCTGAACGCGGCGCTCGCGGCCGCCGGGGGGGACGCGCCCGCCATAGCGGCGGCGGCCGTTACGGCCGAACGCGCCGCCAGGCTCAACCGCGGCCTGCAGTTCTTCCAATGGGGCCTGCTGGCGCGGCCCGTGGAATACAGGTTCGCCCCGGGCGGCGGCCGCCCGGTCTTCACCTTCACTGATATTTTGATCTCGGGAAAATAAGCGTGCCGCGGTTACGGCAGCTTCTTCAGAAGGTCCAGTATCTCGAGGTCGCTGGCGTAGGCCAGGAGACCGTCCGCCTCTTCAAGGGAACACCACTTCATATCCACTATCTCGTCGGGCGTCTTAGGCACGCCGTCGCCGCCCTCGCGGCGCATCAAAAACCAGAGTACATCCTTTTCCACGGGCGTATCCCCGCGCATGAACGAATAGTTGGCCGTGAACAGGGGGCCGGTTATAACGCAGTCCCAGCCGGTCTCCTCGGCCACTTCCCTGACGGCCGCAGCTTCGGGCGTCTCGCCGGGCTCGATGTGGCCTTTCGGGAAGGTCCAGACCTTGTCCCCTTTGAGGTTGCGCATCATGATGAGCAGCAGGCAGCCGTTCTCCAGGATCACGCCGCCGGCAGAATGTTCTTTTTTTATGGCGGTCATTCGGGCCTCAGATGGGCTGCAGGGGCGCGTATTTCAGCATGAAGGTCTGGCGCACGCCGCTGTCGAACACCACCGTAACCTTGGCCAGCTCGCCGGACCCTATCTGGTCCACCACGCGGCCGGGCCCGTGCACGGGGTGCATGATGCGGCGGCCCTTGCCCACGCGCGGCATGGCCGGCGGCGGCTGGTAGGAAGCGATAACCTGCACGTCCTCCTCTCCGTGGCGCGGAGCGGTCTCCTTGGCCACCTTGCTTTCGAAGATGAAGCGCGAGGCCAGGTTGGGATAGGTGGTGCCGTAAACGCGGCGGGTGTTGGCCCAGGTGAGGAACAGGCGCTCGCGCGCGCGGGTCATGCCCACGTAGGCCAGGCGCCGCTCCTCCTCCAGGTCCTCTTCGGAGGAATTGGCCGCGTTGATGGGGAAAAGGTTCTCTTCCAGGCCGGTCAGGAACACGGCGGGGAACTCCAGGCCCTTGGCCAGGTGCACCGTCATCAGGGTGACGGCGTGGGAGTCGGTGTTCATCTGGTCCACCTGGCTGGCCAGCATGACGTCTTCCAGGTACTTGTGCAGCGTGGGGGCCTGCCCGTCGCGGGTGCAGCGCTCCTCGAATTCCTTTACCGCGTTGACGAGTTCCTGCAGGTTGCCCAGGCGCGCCAGGGACTCCTGCGGGTCCTTCTCGGCCTCGTCTTCCACCATTTTCCAGTAGCCGGAGTTGGTCAGTACCTTTTCCAGCATCAGCGACGGCGTGGCCGAGAACAGGTCCGACTTCACGCCTTCGAGCAGGTCTAAAAATTCCTTTATGCCGCGCCGCGCGGTGTTGGTGATGTCCGGTACCTGGTCCGCCGACACCAGCGCGTCGTAGAAGGGCATCTCCTTCTGGCGCGAATAGCTCATGACGCGCTCCACGGCGGTCTTGCCTATGCCGCGCGCCGGTACGTTGAGCACGCGCAGCAGGCTGATGGTGTCGCCGGGGTTCACCAGCAGCTTCAGGTAGGACAGCGTGTCCTTGATCTCCTTGCGCTCGTAGAAGCGCACGGAGCCGATGAGGCGGTAAGGCAGGCGCCGGGTGCGGAAGGCCTCTTCGAAGGAGCGGCTCTGCGCGTTGGTTCGGTAGAAGACCGCGATATCGTTGTAGCCCAGGCCGCCGCGGCCGGTCAGCTCTTTTACCTGCTCGGCCACGCCGCGGGCCTCGTCGGTCTCGTTCTGGTATTCCAGCACCTGCGGCGCCTCGCCGTGCTCGGCCTTGGTCCAGAGGTTCTTGGGGCGGCGGTTGCGGTTGTGCTTGATGACCTCGTTGGCGGCGTGCAGGATGCGGGCGGTGGAGCGGTAGTTCTGCTCCAGCACCACGGTGGACGCGTCGGGGAAATCCTTTTCGAACTCCATGATGTTGCGGATGTCGGCGCCGCGCCAGCCGTACACGCTCTGGTCCGGGTCGCCCACCACGCAGAGGTTGCGGTGCTTGGCGCAAAGGGTCTTCACCAGCACGTACTGGGCGTGGTTGGTGTCCTGGTACTCGTCCACGAGTATGTACTGGAAATTTTCCTGGAAGTACTCGCGGACCTCGTCCTTCTCCTTGAGCAGTTCCACTGTGCGCACTATCAGGTCACCGAAATCCAGTGCGCCGGCCTCCACCAGCTTCTTCTGGTAGCGGTGGTAGATCTGGGCGGCCTTCAGGCGGGATGGATCGTTGACCGCCTGCGCGTTGATGAGGTAGCTCTGCGAATCCAGCAGGTCGTCCTTGGCGCGCGAGATGATGGACAGGTACATGGAGGCTTTGTTCTTTTCCGCCTCCAGGCCGAGCTCTTCCATGGCCAGGCCTATGAGCTTCTTCTGGTCGTCGTCGTCGTAAATGACGAAATCAGGCTTAACGCCTATCAGGCGGCCGTGCTGGCGCAGGATGCGCGCGCCCAGCGCGTGGAAGGTGTGGATCCACATGCCGCCGGAATAGGGGACGAGCTTGCCCACGCGGTGCTGCATCTCCTGCGCGGCCTTGTTGGTGAAAGTGATGGCTAGCACGCGGGTGGGGGACACGCCCGACGCGATGAGCAGCGCTATCTTGGAGGTGAGCGTCTTGGTCTTGCCGGTACCGGCGCCGGCCAGGATGAGCAGGGGGCCGGCGAAATACTGCACGGCCTCGTCCTGCTTGGGGTTCAGGCCGAGCTTGGGCAGCAGCGTGGGGTTAAGGTTAAGTTCGAGGCTCACAATATGATTTTATAAATTTACGGAGGCCGCGGGGGTTTTGGCCGCCGTCAGCTCAGGAGCCGCCGCAGGAGATCTTGCGCGAAAACGTTCAGGTCGAAGCGCGCCAGCGCCGAGCGGCGGGCCGCCTTGCCGGCCCCGGGGCCGGCGGCCAGGGCGCGCTTTACCGCGGCGGCCAAATTCTTCGGCTCGGGCGAAGTGTAGAGGAAGGCGTCCTGCCCGTCCGTGAGGTAGTGGGCCACGGTGGGGTTGCGGCCTGCGACCGGCGGCTTGCCCATGGCCAGGGCCAGCAGGGCGGCGGTCAGGCCGGCGCCCGGGTTGCCCGCGTCGCGCTTCACCGGCAGGACCACGGCGGCCGCCCCGGCCAGCAGGTGTTTCATAGCGCCCAGATCAGCGGGCTCAGGGCGGACTTCCACCCTGCTCTTAAGGGCCGGCGGCACAGTGACCGGCAGGTCGGTGAAGATCTTCAGTTTCAGGCCGGCGGGGAAAAAGGTAGCGGCCTTTACCAGCGCCGCGTAATCCCTGCCGGCCCTGCCGAAAGAAAGAACGTAACCGCCGCCGGCGCCGGCGGCCGGCGCGTAGTGCGCGCAGTCCACGGCCAGCGGGCGGGCCAGGAATTTGCCGGGCCGGCCGAAACGTCTCCAAAGGTTAAAGGAATGCTGGTCCACCACCGCGGCGGTCTCGAAGGCCCTGAAAACCTTCAGTTCCTCCGCCATGTCCATGGCGAACAGGTGGCCGCGCTGCAGCAGGTTGTCGTTGGCCAGGAAGTGTTTGGCGCCGCCGGCCCTGAAGGCCAGCCACAGCCAGGGCGGCAGGGTTTCGTCCTTGTAAGGCAGGTCCAGCAGCAGCACAGCCGAATAATCGGTGAGGCCGGCGAAGGCCTTGAGGTTGTCCATGCCGGAGTACTTCACCCTGAACCCGCCGGCGTAGGGCCGCGGCAGGCCGCGGTCGCTCTCGAAAGCGTGCACCACGTCCAGCGCCGCGCCGCGGTCGGCCGCCGCTTTCAGCAGGGCCAGTTCCAGGTGGGCGTTGGCCGCGCAGTCGCGCAGGTTGGCCACCAATAGCTTTTTTTTGAAAGCGCGGTTGCGCAGCGCCAGCACGCGCCGGAACAGCGGCGTATCCATGAAAAAAGGATAGCCGAGGGCGTTGTAGCGCTGTATCGCCGTTCTTAATTTGTCCACGGAACTGTCCGGATCAGACGTTGAACTTGAAGAAGCAGATGTCCCCGTCCTTCATGACGTATTCCTTGCCTTCGGAGCGGATCAGGCCCTTTTCCCGCAGGACCTTCTCTTCCTTGTACTTCATGATGTCGTCGAAGGAGTAGACTTCCGCGCGGATGAAGCCTTTCTCGAAATCGGTATGGATGCGGCCGGCCGCCTGCGGGGCCTTCAGCCCGCGGCGGAGGTTCCAGGCGCGCACCTCGTCTTCGGAGCCGGCGGTGAAGAAGGAGATCTGGTCCAGCAACCTGTAGCCGGCTATGGCCATCTTCTCGAGGCCGGTGTAGTCCTCGCCCAGGTCCTTCAGGAAGACCGCTTTTTCCTCGTCGGGCAGCTCTATGATCTCGGACTCTATCTTGGCCGAGATCTCAACCAGGATGGCGTTGCGGGCCTTGATGAACTCGCGCAGCTTGGCGATAACTTCCTTGTCGGGCTGCTCGGAGGTGTTGGCCACGAAGAAAACGGGCTTCACGGTGAGCAGGTTGAAATCGCGCACCTCGTCTATGGTGTAGCCGGCCTCGCGGGCGGGCTTGCCGTCAGCCAGCAGTTTCTTTATGACTTCCAGGCGCGCCTTTTTTTCCTCGGCGTCCTTGGTGCGGGCTTTAAGGTCCCGCCCGTTCTTCTCTATGGCCTTGTCCACGGATTCCATGTCGGCCAGCATCAGCTCGGTCTCTATCACCTCTATGTCGCGGATGGGGTCCACGTCGCCCAGCACGTGCACCACGTCGGGGTCCTTGAACACGCGCACCACCTGCACTATGGCGTCCACCTCGCGGATATTGGCCAGGAACTTATTGCCCAGGCCCTCGCCCTTGGAGGCGCCTTTCATCAGGCCGGCGATGTCCACGAACTTTATGTAGGAGGCCACTTTCTTGGGCGGTTTGAACAGGTCGAAGAGCGCGTCCAGGCGCTTGTCGGGCACCGGCACCACGCCCACGTTGGGGTCTATGGTGGTGAAGGGATAGTTGGAGGAGGCGGCCCCGGCGCGCGTGAGCGCGTTGAAGAGGGTTGATTTGCCCACGTTGGGGAGCCCGACGATTCCGATTTCCATGAAGTTGTCCTTGTGCCCGTTCCGGCGAAAAATCCGCTTAAATTATACAATTTTACGGCCCCGCCCGCCCTTACGGCCCCCGTCCCAAAAAAGGTAAAATAGCCCTGATATGGAAAAAAACGCCACACCCTCAAAACCGGCCGATAAAGCCGGACTTCCCGCAGGCTACCTGCCCGCCTCCGTAGAACCGGCCAGGTGCGAAAAGTGGGAGCAGGAGAAGGTCTATTTTTACGACCCCGCCCGCCCGCGGCAGGAGACCTTCGTGGTGGACACCCCGCCGCCCACCGTTTCGGGCGCGCTCCATATCGGCCACGTTTTCAGCTATACGCAGACGGATATCCTGGTGCGCTTCCAGCGCATGCTGGGCAAGAATATTTTTTACCCTATCGGCTGGGACGACAACGGCCTGCCCACCGAGCGCCGCGTGCAGAACCTCTTCGGTGTGCGCTGCGACCCCGCCCTGCCCTACGACCCGGCCTTCAAGCCGGAGCCGGTGGAAGGCAAGAAGGACCTGAAGGATTACCGGCATATCTCCCGCCGCAACTTCCTGGAGCTCTGCGAACTGCAGACCGCCGAGGACGAGAAGCGCTACGAGGCGCTGTGGCGCCGCCTGGGCCTGTCCATAGACTGGCGCCAGACCTATTCCACCGTGGGCGCCTACTGCCGCAAGGCCTCCCAGGCTTCTTTCCTGGACCTCTTCAATAAAGGCCACGTTTACAGCGCCGAGACCCCCACGCTGTGGGACACCACCTTCCGCACCGCCGTGGCCCAGGCCGAGACCGAGGACCGCGAGGCGGCCGGCTTTTTCCACGACATAAAGTTCGGCGTGGAGGGCGGCGGCGAGTTCATTATAGCCACCACCCGGCCCGAGCTGCTGGCCGCCTGCATAGCCGTGGTGGCCCACCCCGACGACGAACGCTATAAGCCGCTGTTCGGCAAGACCGCGCTCACCCCGCTCTTCAAGGTGCGCGTGCCCATAATGCCGTCCGAGCACGCCAACCCGGAAAAGGGCACCGGCATCATGATGATCTGTACCTTCGGCGACATCGCCGACGTGGAATTCTGGCGCAAGCACAAGCTGCCCATGCGCCAGCTCATCCACAAGGACGGCCGCCTCAACGCGCTCACTTACGTGCAGGAATTCCTAGACAGCGCGGACCTGGAAACCGCCAAGAACAATTACGCCCAGCTCGCCGGGCTTTACGCCAAGCAGGCCCGCACCAAGACCGTGGAACTGCTCAAGGCCGCCGGCGCCCTCGTGGGCGACCCCAAGCCCACCAAGCAGGCCGTGAAGTACTACGAGAAAGGCGACCAGCCGCTGGAGTTCGTCCCGGCCCGCCAGTGGTACATCAAGATCCTCGCCAACAAGCCCGCGCTCCTCGAGCAGGGCAAAAAGGTGAAGTGGCACCCCGAGTACATGTTCAAGCGCTACGAGCAGTGGGTGGAGGGCCTTAACCAGGATTGGTGCATCAGCCGCCAGCGCTATTTCGGCGTGCCGTTCCCCGTGTGGTACCCGGTGGACGCCGCCGGCAACGTGGAATACGACAACCCGATAGTGGCCGCGGCCGACCGCCTGCCGGTGGACCCGCAGACCGACCTGCCGCCCGGTTACACCGAGGCGCAGCGCAACAAGCCGGGCGGTTTTACCGGCGACAACGACGTAATGGACACCTGGGCCACTTCCTCGCTCACGCCCATGATCTCCTCCCACTGGGCGGACGACAAGGCCCGCCACGAAAAACTCTTCCCGGCCGACCTGCGCCCGCAGGCGCACGAGATCATCCGCACCTGGGCCTTCTACACCATCACCAAGAGCTGGATGCACGAAAATTCCGTGCCTTGGCACAACGCCGCCATCAGCGGCTGGGTGGTAAGCCCCGACAAGGGCAAGATGAGCAAATCCAAGGGCAACACCATCACGCCCGAGGGCCTGCTGGCCACCTATTCCGCCGACGCCCTGCGCTACTGGGCCGGCAAGGCCAAGCTGGGCCAGGACACCGTGTACGACGAGAGCGTCTTCAAGGTGGGCATGCGCCTGGCCACCAAGCTGTTCAACGCCAGCAAGTTCACCATGATGCAGATGAACGGCCCGGCCATGGCCGGCGCCCCGGCGCTCACGCCGGCCAGCATCACCGAGCCCTTGGACCGCGCCTGGGTGGAGCACTTGAAGAAGATAGTGGACGCCGCCCGCGAGGACTTCGGCAATTACGACTACGCCGCCGTGCTGCTCTACGTGGAGACCGCCTTCTGGGACTTCTGCGACAATTACCTGGAGCTGGTGAAGAACCGCGCTTATTCCGGCACGCCGGAGGCGGCCCGCTCCGCCTGCGCCACCCTGGACTGGACGCTCTCGGTGTTCCTGCGGCTGTTCGCGCCTTTCCTGCCTTTCATAACCGAAGAGGTCTGGGGCTGGTCCTACGCGGCCGCCCGCAACCAGCCTTCGGTGCATAAGGCGCCTTGGCCGGCCTCCGCCGAAATGGCCGCCGTGGCCGGGGACGCGCACGTGATGGATTCCGCCCGCAAAGTGCTGGAAGCCGTCCGCACCAAGAAGGCCGCCGAAAAGCGCAGCGTGAAATGGCCCGTGGCCAAACTCTCCGTGGAATGCGGCCCCAAGCGCTCCGCCGCCCTCAAGCTCGCCCTCGAGGACGTGCTCCTGGCCGGCTGCGTGGACAAGGCCGGTTTCTCCATGAGGGAGACCGGCTCCGACGACGCGGACCCGGTGGTAGTGGTGGAGCTGGGCGCCGCTTAAGCCGCGCCAGCATAAAAGAGAGCCGGCCCCTTCCGGGGCCGGCTTCTTTATTGGCCGCTGTGAGCAACCCGAGACATAGGTAACAGACTATACCGGACACATAGGTTACAATTCTGGCATAGGACCAGGAGGCCACCTATGCCATGGAAGGAATATTCTGTTATGGATGAAAGAATGAAATTCGTGGTAAGGCTGCTGGACGGCGAGCAGATGAGCTCGTTGTGCCGCGAGTACGGCATCTCCCGGAAGACCGGGTATAAGTTCTGGAACAGGTACTGCATGAGCGGCGCGCAATCTTTCGCCGACCGCAGCCGTAGGCCGTACCGCTACGCCAATCAGTTGCCGGTCCAGGTAGAGCATGCCATCCTGAAACTGAAGCAGGAGAAACCCCACTGGGGCGCGCCGAAGATCAGAGAACTGATCCTTCGCAAATATCCGGAAATAAAACCGCCCGCCAAAAGCACCGTGCACGCGGTGCTGGACAGGCACGGCCTGGTGACCAGACGCGGCCGCAGAAGGAACAGGGCTACGGGGACGCCGCTGTCGGAGGGGCGGCAGCCGAACGACTTATGGTGCGCGGACTTTAAGGGCGAGTTCATGATGGGCGACAGGCGCTACTGCTACCCGCTGACGATAACGGATCAGGCGAGCCGGTACATCTTGGCCTGCGAGGCCCTTGAGACTACCAAAGAGAACCCCTCGTTCGGCGTGTTCGAGCGTGTATTCAGGGAGCGTGGGTTGCCGAGTGCCATCCGTACCGACAATGGCGTGCCTTTTGCCTCGCCGGGGGCGTTGTTCCAGCTCAGTAAGCTTTCAGTATGGTGGTTGAGGCTCGGTATTGATATAGAGCGTATCAAGCCAGGGAACCCGCAGCAGAACGGGCGGCACGAGCGGATGCATCTGACGCTGAAGAAAGAGACCACGAGGCCGCCGGGAGAGAATTTTCTGCAGCAGCAGGCGCGGTTCGACGAATTCGTTGATGAATTCAATAGCGAGAGGCCGCACGAGGCGCTGGGGATGAAATGCCCGGGAGAGGTGTATACGCCCTCAGCAAGGCCATACCGGGGATTGATCACCCCGGAATATCCGTTCCACGATAAGACAGTCCTGGTCACGCATTGCGGCAGGATCTGCATGGGAAAAAAGAAGATAAATCTGTGCAAGCCGCTGGCCGGGCAGCACGTCGGGATCAAAGAGGTCGGGGAAGGAATATGGCTGGTGACTTTTATGGACTATGACCTGGGGTATTTTGATCTGGAGGATAAAAGATTTGAGCCCATCGGGAATCCCTTTGGGCTCAAAGTGTTACCTATGTATCCGGTATAATATGTTACCGGTGTGTCCGGTATATACCCTTTAATATTTGGTGGAGGCTGTTGGTCGATGTTCGCACCTTTTTCGACGAACATCCGGATGGGATCGAATGAGCCCCGAGCTTATCCGCGAGATGCCGTCGCAGGCGTGGCCACTGCGCGGCCCCGCACTGCTCCTTGCCGCTAAGTAGTGGGTTCACAGGGCTCGGCACTACGCGCCTTCGCACCTGTTCCCAAGGAGGTCTGCATCTTACAACAACCTCCTCTGCGCGGCCGGCCGGCCCAATAAACGTGGGCCTTGGCCCGGCCGCTCCCGTCCGCCTTCGGCGTCCGTACAAAAAAGAAAATTATCGCCCCCGCCCATCAATCTTTGCTGTTGCAGGACTCTTCTTTCCTTCTGCCCTGTATATATTATAACCTATCTTGGGCTATCCTTAAATAGGTTATATACTGTTTTCATGGGCGAATCAATATACTCTAAGGAATATGAGGCGTTTATTGCGAAACTTAAAAAAGTGAGGCTGGAGGCCGGGATAACTCAGGTTCAGGCTGCGCAGAAACTTAAAAAACCTCAGTCTTATGTCTCCAAAATAGAACGCAGGGAAAGACGTGTGGATGTGGTGGAACTTAAACAGATATTGAAGGTATACAAGACAGATTTGAAAGACTTCTTCTAGCGCTGTCGCTCAGGATGCCGAGGGAGCCCTCCCGGCGATGGCTTTGTTGGGTTTTGAAGTCGGTGTCGATTTTGCTCTTGATAGAATGCTTTCTAAGGTTTAGGGGATAAAAATTATGAAGGTAAAATTGCTTTTGGGTTTTATTGCCGCATTAGGCCTTTCGGTCTTACTCTATCTTAGGAATGTCATCGGCGTAGAGCTTCTAGTCTGTATTGTTCTCGCCGGTACAGTGGCGATATATATCGTGACCGACAATATTCTGATGGATAAAGGACGAGATAGCACAGTGTTGATTAAAGCAGTATTTTTTCTGGTCCTGGCAGGTGTGATGGCGTTTTTATGGTATACAACGATAAAATACGACTATGAGCTGTATACGCAGGGGATTAAGTCGGTTGCCGTTGTGGCCGGTTATGAAAGAACTGTAACTAGCGGACGAAGGGGGCGAGTCCGGTTTCATGATACCCACACACTCACGTATGAGGGCTACTCTACGAAATTGGATTTAGATAAGCAGTATCCTGTAGGTACCAGGTTCCCGATAAGATATCTTCCGTCTAACCCAAAGTTCGCTAGGGTAATTGATCCGAGCGCCACGATATCTTCAACGTTTGGCCTTGGCGATGTCTTTATGTTCTGCCTAATGCTTTTGTTCGTCGGACTGGGTTTTGTTTATGTTAAGGAGTTCGCGTCTTCGGGGTCTTGAACAAATCCGGGTTTTAATATGGGAGCGTCCGCATGAATGACTATATTGCTTTGTTGTCTGCCTGCTTGGCCCCTGTCGTTGCCGTTGTCGGTCTTGTCTTTGCCGGGCTGCAATGGTGGACAACAGAGCGGGAAAGGCAAAATGCGCTATTTGATAGAAGGTTTAGCTTTTACACCCGTCTGAAACAGATTTATCTTTCTCAGCATGACACCGCAAATCCTCCAATGACAGAGGAGGATTGGTTCCCATTAGCAGAGGAAGCTGGTTTTTTGTTTGGGGAGGATATTGAACGGCACATCTCATCTCTTGCAGATAAGAAAGTTGAGGGGTCGCCGTTCTTTCCCAACGAGTGGTTTGTCGCGCCCTTTAGAAAATATCTGCGTTTCTAAAAGTCCTGGCTTTGCCTGCCTGATCCGGAAATTGAGGGCCCAGCTCCGCGTAGGCCCAAAGGCCCTTCCGCCCGCAACCCCTGTCAGCTAGACTCTATTTGTAGTTTCCTTGTAATCGGGGGGATTGGCCCCAGAGTATCCACGATCCGGCCGTAACCGGATGTATCCAGGGAAAGCAAAATCACTTTTGCTTTCCCTTTTTTGTTTGCAAATGCGGATTGCGCAAAGGCCGGCAAAAACTGGTAGAATATCCGGGTTAAGGGGAAATACATGAAAAACAGCAAAATCTTCATAATACTTGCCGGCATAGCCGGGCTCGTTCTCGGCAATTTCTGCGCGGGAAAAACTGATTTCCAGAAAAAGCTCTCCAAGAGCATAAACGTCGATACGTCCAAATACCTGGCGAATATCGATACGGTTGACTGCTACCCGATAACCCCGAAGAAGGGCTAGCCGGTTTTCTTCCGGCCCATGCAGTACGCTGAGCAAGACAACCCGCGCCACGGGTTGTTTTGCTTTTTAAAGAGGCGATGGACACTAGCGGCAGCCATACTGCTATGCGGACTGACCGCCGCCGCATTTTATTACAGAGCGAGGCACACCATGACCGACCAGACCATAAGAATGCCGTTCCCGGCGAAGGCCGGAGCCTGCGATTACGATCCGGCGAAAATACACCTCTCGCAGGAGTACAACTTCCTTGTAAACATCTACAGTCCTCTGCTGGAGTACTCCGTGGACGGCAAGCTGGTCTCTGCGGTCGCGGAAAAGTTCGAATGGGTAGGCACAGACGCCCATTTCACCATCCGGCCCGACCTGCGAACTATAGACGGGGCCTCTATCACGGCGGAGGACGTGGAAGCCTCGTTCAAGCGCCTTTTTGTCCTGTCCAGCAACACGCACGGCGACCTTAAGGACCTGGTCTGCCAGGGAAAGGACTTAAAGAAGCTAAGCGACCCGTGTCCCGGCATTTCCGTGCTGCCGGAGCAGAACAAGCTCGTCCTCCATTTCCCGGAAAGGAAGATATTTCTTTTTCAGATGCTCACCTCAATAGATTTTTCCGTCATCCCCCGCAAATCATTCGACGAGAACACGCTTAAGATCACGGATTACCGCAACACCAGCGGGCCCTATTACGTCAAAACGGACCACGGCGACGGGAATGTAGAGCTTGCGGCCAATCCGGCGCATTTCCATTACACAAAAACTATGCCCCAGGAGGTGGCGTTCCTCCCAATCAATCCCAGGGATACCGACGCCACTCTTAAACTTTTCGACGCCGGGAAGATTAACCACATCGGTACGTTCAGGTTCCCTTCCGACAAACTCCTGGCCTATGCTGCGCAGAGGCAGGACGTTTCGGTTCATTCCACATATCCCAACCGGCTGTTCTGGTTCTCCTTCACTAAAAAAGGCCGGGCTAACTTCAGCGTGCAGGAGCGCTTTGCCCTGGGGAAGGCGATAAAAACAAGGATGTTTAATAAGGTTGCCTCCCGTCCCGGCTATGAGGCCACAGAGCAGTTGTTCCCTGCGCTGGGCGACGGGGCTCTAACGCAGGAGCATCTCGCACAACTACGGAAAGCTTTCCAGGACGCGCCTGAAACCGTAGTGATAAACAGGCCCGTGGTGGTCTGGGCCTGGAATATGCCCCAGGATGACCTGGATTTTCTGAAAAAACTTCTCCCTGCTGCCAAGTTCGTAACCGATGTGCTGAAGCTCCCCGGCGCGGTGGACTACAAAAAAGAGGGGCTTGAGGAGCCCGAGATATGTTTTCTGAGCGGGGACACTTCCCCGCAGGAGGACATCAGTTTCTTCTCGTACTACCTCAATTTCGAGTTTCTGCACATCTACGGTGAAGAGGGCAAGACCTGGCTGCGCCGCTATATGGCCACCGAAGACAGGAAAAAGCGGCTTGCCATGGCCGAAGAACTTCACTTTAAAACGCTGATAAACGCCGAAGTGATTCCTATGGCCGCAAACACCTACGCAGCCATCGTTAAGAAGCCCTGGACATTCAATTACTCCAGATTTTACGCTACGAATTTCGTATGGAGAATAACCCGGAACTGATAGACTGGGCTCTTGAGAATGCCGGAAGGCTGCATCTCAAAGTCACGCGGCTTACCGGCATCGGCGAGTGGCTGCCCGGCCATTTTGATTATCACGTCGCAATGACGGTAGCCGGGACGGACGTATCCGGCCGCGGCACGGACACAGATGAGCCTCGGGCATTCCTTAAGGCGGTTGCGGAGGCGGTAGAGCGCGCCGCCTGCCATGGGTTGGAATATCCTTGGGCGACCTCAACCCACAGCGACAGGCAGCAGGCCTCCATCAGAGCCTACCGCGAACTGCTGGGGATGGACCGTGCCCTGTGCCATCACTTTACCGGGGCCAGGGTGCGGCCGCTGGACTTGGTTATGCTTGACGACGAAGGCCTGGCCGGACATCTTACCGGGGCCTGTAGGAAGCATGGAATCACGCTGCGCCTGTGCGAAATGCGCCCCGCAGCAGACTCCCGCGTCGTGGCCGCTTATGCCTGGCTTTCCGGTTCCGCTAATCCGCCCGGGGTCTTAAGCGGCTATGGCTGTGCCGAAGCTGTGCGCGATGCGGCCAGGCAGGCAATAACAGAATGCGTCAGGAAAATAGGGCCTATTTTTATAGAGAGGAAAAAGCCGCAGGAAGAGATGGCCATACTGGAAAGGTCCCGCAGCCCGTGGTGGCATATCTGGAAGATGTCCCAGGAAACCGCAGGGCTGAACTATCTCAGGAAGGTGCTTCTCCCCATGGGCGGCGAGCCTGTTACGTTAACAGCCGAGAATTTATCCATCGGCGATGCAGGTTTCAATGAGATAACCGGATTAAAAAAACTTTTTCCAGACGTGCCCTGCGTGGTGATGCAGGCCCGCTCCTTAAACCTGCTCCTGCCGCAGTTCGGAAAGGCAATAATGGACGCGGCCACTCTCGCAAGACTCAATCTATTCTGCGGCGGCGAGTGCCAGAGGATAGAGACGGAAATCCCGCACCTGTACGGCTGATTATGGACGACAAACTTTCCGCCGCTCTGCGGCGTCTATTTATAAAGTTCATCTTATCCCAGGCGGTCATGCTTGTGGGATTGGCGGGTTTGGCCGTGCTGTCCACCGCTTACTACAAAGGTAAGCTCGCAGGGCAGCTTTCTTCCGCTTTTCGCTTCTCTATCCTCTCCGGAGACACCCGCCAGGTAATGTATGACATGGCGGACTCGGTGACCAAGAATTTCACCATTATGGAATGGCGCCCGGCCAGCGGCCAGGGCGCTTTCAATATTCCCTCCGACGCAGGGGATATCAGCCGTTTTATTTATTCGTTCGCCGCGACCACGATTTGCTTTGACGAAAATGACCGTGTCGCGGCGGGGAGCCTTTATTTCTACTATAATCGCTGGCCGCCGATAGGTATAGCATGTGTTGTCTGGACCCTGCTCTTTGCCATCTCCTGGTTTTTAGTTGGCGCTGAACGTCGCCGCATTGTCCGCGACTACAACACCGCCCTTGAGCTCCAGGTAAAAGAATCCCAAGTGGCTCTAGCCGCCCAGGTGGCACACGATATCCGCTCGCCCGTATTCGCCCTGGATGCCGCGCTTAAGAACATGGAGCAACTCCCCGAACAGCAGCGCGTCGTAGTGCGCCATGCAGTCAATCGCATACGCGATGTGGCCAACGGCCTTTTAGAAAAGAACCGCCCCCAGGCCGCCGCCGTAGGAACAGGAAACGTCGGACTCTTGGAGCCACGGTTGCTTTCAAGTCTCATTGAGCCGGTGATTGCCGAAAAGCGCCTGCAATACGGGGACAACCCCGGCATTGTTATCGACTTTAAACTCTCACGGCAGTCCCATGGCTTGTTCGCCAAGGTGCAGCCGGTGGAATTCGGACGTATGCTTTCAAACTTGCTAAATAATGCCGCCGAGGCCATGGGCGATAAGGGGAAAGTGGATGTGAGGCTGGCACCGGAAGATAATTGCATCGTCCTGACAATAACGGATAGCGGCAAAGGCATCCCCCCGGAGATATTGTCCCGGCTGGGACAACGCGGAGAGACGCACGGCAAAGCCGGCGGCTCGGGCCTGGGGCTGTCCCATGCCAGGACCACGGCGGAGAGCTGGGGTGGCAGCCTGGCTATAACATCAACTCCCGGCAAAGGCACTGCTGTA
>Ga0074197_1000634_pt1 | contig 40021 bp, 43 predicted proteins | sample EPASupsiteSAE305_FD_64526 | JGI IMG/M metagenome (GOLD analysis project Ga0074197, IMG submission 64526) | Bioremediated contaminated groundwater microbial communities from EPA Superfund site, New Mexico - SAE3-05 reassembly with SPADES | ecosystem: Environmental > Aquatic > Deep subsurface >...
AAGACCTCCATAGCCCCAGTCCCTGGGAAATGAGTCCCACGCCGCACTTCCTCCCCGGCGGCGGTGAACCGGTTTTCAAGACCGTGCGGCTGCCGGTGCAGCTGTCCTGGCCGGTGATCGGTCTGGCCCTGATGCTTTCCCTGATTGTCGGGGCCGTCACCAGCGGACTGTGTATCGGCCGCATCACCCGTATCAAACCTTCCGAGGTGCTCCGTCATGAATGATTCTATCCTCGCTGCCAGCGATATCCGCATAACTTTTGGCGATATCGAGGTGGTCAAGGGCGTCTCGGTTGATCTCCAACCTGGCGAGTTTGTCAGCCTGGTGGGCAAGTCAGGCAGCGGCAAAACCACGCTGTTGGCCCTGCTTTCCGGTCTGGAACGGCCGACCTCAGGGCAGGTAACCCTCTGCGGTCAGGACATCGTCACCGCTTCCGAAGATGAACTGGCGCTTTTCCGGCGAGCCAACATCGGGTTTATTTTTCAGTCGTTTCAATTGATCCCCACGCTCAGTGCCTGGGAAAATGTGGCGGTGCCCCTGTTCCCGGAAAAAATGGCGGAAGAAGAACGAAGGGAGCGGGCAACCTCCCTCTTGCGGCAAATGCAGATGGAACATCGCCTCGATCAGCTACCCGGCACCTTGTCTGGCGGAGAGAAACAGCGCGTGGCCATCGCCAGGGCACTGATCAACCATCCGCAGATCATCTTTGCCGACGAGCCCACGGGTAACCTGGACTCGCAAACCGGGCAGGCCATCATGGAGATTCTTACCACCTTGCATCGAGAGCAGGGTCTGAGCATCCTGATGGTGACCCATGACCTGGAACTCTCAAAATCAGCCGATCGCCTGCTGCGTATGCAGGATGGAGCCCTTATCCCATGAAAAAAATCCTCATGCTCTTGATGGTCTCGTTCTCCTTGTTCCTACCCATAGCTGCCGGAGCGGCCGCACCTGTGGAAGTCGATGTTCTCTATATGAATCACGGCCCGCTGCAGTCTACCCTGGAAAAGCTCAAGGGCCTTTTTGCCGGTTATGGCGAAAAAATAACGCCTCGCTGGCACGACTTTGAAAGTACGGAAGGGGAAAAGTTTATGGCAAGCAAGGGGATTCGCCAGCATGTGCCCCTGATGATCTGGATCAACGGCAAAGAGACCGTCTCCGGGTTTCCAAGCGGCTCCGGACCGCAAATGTTCCAGGGGAAATGGACCATGGAATCCCTGGCCAAGGCCCTTGATCAGGCAACCGGGCAGCATTGAGGCCGGAACAGGGCCATGCGCATTTCCTATATTGTTCATGAATTGCAGCATCGTTCCTCGCGAACCCTGATCAATATTCTGGGTATCGCGGTGGGCATCGGTCTGTTTGTCTCGATCAACGCGGTTGCCACCGGCTACCAGCGAGCTGCAAGCCAACCGTTAGCCAATCTAGGGGCGGATTTGATCGTCCAACGGCCAGAAAAGAATCAGCAGTTGGGGCAGGGTGGCCTTTCCATGCAGGGCATCAAGCTGCCTTTTTCTAATCAGGTGCTCTCTGCCGAGCAATGGTCAACTCTCAATAAAATTGACGGGGTTGCGGCAACTTCCGGCGCGCTCCTGTTGTGGGAATTCCTCCCCGGAGGATTCCGAACCATCATGGGCGTGGACCTTGCCCAGCCCGACCTGGGACCGGTCCGGCTGGGCCAGTGGATCAGCCAGGGGCATTTGCCGACCCAACCGGGCGAGGCGGTGATGGAAAAACATTATGCCAAGTTTCGCGGTTCCCGTCTGGGCGATGGGCTGGAAATTGGCGGTAATCCCTTCAAGATTGTCGGCCTGTTGGAGATCCGCGAAGGCGCGCAGGTCGCAGCGGCGAACATCTATCTGCAATTGTCGGATGCGCAAGCGCTGCTCGGCGGCGTACCGGCCCCGCTCAATGTGGCTTACCTGCGGCTGCGTGATCCCGCCGAGCAGCAGCGTATCCAGCAGGAGATCATCAAGGCCTCTCCCGGCCTGTCAATCAGCAGTTCCGACACCTTCATGGAGTTGATGGGCGGCGTCTCGCTGATCTCAGGTCAGTTTGCGCTGGTGGCCTCGGTGGTGTCCCTGCTGGGGGCGATTGTCCTGATTCTCAAATCCATGACCGCCAGCCTGGTGGAGCGGGCGCAGGAAATCGGGGTGCTCAAGGCGGTGGGATGGACGCAGCGGGATATCCAAGCCCAACTTTTGGGCGAGGCTATGGTCCAGTGTCTGCTGGGCAGCCTTCTAGGCCTTGCTTTAGGATATATGGGGGCTTTTCTTGTTGGTACACTCTCGCTATCCATGGCCACCCCCTGGGCGCTCAATCCCTTGCCTGCTTCCGCCAAGATCGGTGAATTGACCAGCCAAGTCATCCAGTTGCCCATTCGATTTTCCTGGGATCTGCTCTTCATCGCCCTGGGCGTTGCCCTGGCGACAGGGGGCATAGCTGCCCTGGTCATGGGCAGAACAGCGGCCAAGATGCGACCGGCAGATATCTTAAGAAAGATATAGCGCTACGCGGCACTTGAAGAAAGACTGCATAGAGCAGTCATCACAATCAGCACGATTTCAAAGGAGGTTAAAATGATGAAGGGAGCGCATTTTATACTGTCTGTTGTCATAGTACTTCTCGTCAACTGCACCCCTGGGTTTTCAGAAAGTCGCCAGGAGCATATCCACCATATGGGGCACACGGTCATGCCCTTTGCGCTCAACAAGACTACCCATATCTTCAAAATGACGGAAACGGGCGGTATTCTGAGCGTGATCGTCAAGGATCCGGCCGACACACAGCAGATCACGCTCATTCGCCAGCATCTTCAAGATCAAGCCGAACGTTTTCAGAAGGGCGATTATTCCGATCCCGCAACCCTGCACGGCGAAGACATGCCCGGACTCAAGGAACTGGCTGCGGGTGCAGCCCAGATCACTGTCACCTATGCGTCCACCCCTGTCGGTGCGGAAATCACCTTCACGACCAAAGATCTGCACTTGTTAACCGCCATCCATCAATGGTTTGGAGCCCAACTGTCTGAACATGGCGCGGATGCTACCTACCGTTGAAGAGCCACCCTCGTACAAAGAGAAAAGACGACAGATGGTATTTTTTTGAGAAAAAATCGAGCCCAAAAGACGCATTGCCGCACCCCTCTGGATGCGAACAGATTTTGTCGTCTTCATCAAATTCACCTGTAACGAAGGAGGCCGTTCCATGGCACTTGTCGAGGCAAAAGACCTTAAAAAAACCTATCTTGCCGGAGATATTCCGGTCGAAGCAATTCGAGGTGTCAATTTTTCGATTCCTCCAGCTGCCTTCGTCTCGTTCATAGGCCCTTCGGGGAGCGGCAAAAGCACCCTGCTCAATATGATCGGCTGCCTGGACCCGCCAACAGCTGGTGTTCTCACCGTAACCGGGCAAGACGTTTCCCACATGAACGCCAGAGAATCTGCCAAATTTCGCGGAACCCACATCGGATTTATCTTTCAGGATTTCAACCTGATCCCCGTGCTCACCGTCTTTGAAAACATCGAATATCCCCTGCTGATGGTCCAGAACTGGCCGGTGCAGGAACGGAAAGAACGGGTGGACAAACTGCTGGCCGCAGTCGGCATGGGGGATCAGGGCTATAAATACCCGCACCAGATCTCCGGCGGCCAGAAACAACGGGTGGCGGTGGCGCGCGCCCTGGTGACCCGGGCGGAACTGGTCCTGGCTGATGAGCCCACCGCCAATCTCGACCGGGAAACCGCGTTGCACATCATCGCCCTGATGAAAGAGATGCGTGATGAATTCGGCACGACCTTTATTTTCTCTACCCATGACCCCAAAATAGTCAGTAATGCGGAAACCGTGTTTACCCTTGAAGACGGACTGCTCGTAGAATCCGATACTGACGGAGGTTTCCATGTATAATATCATCAAGATCGCCATTCGCAATTTGCGCCGGTACCAGCGCCGTACCCTCCTCACTTCCTCATTGATCACGCTTGGCGTCGTATCGGTGCTGCTCTTCATCTCCGTTTCCGGATCGTTCAAAAATATGATGATCGGGCAGATCACTGATTCCATGCTCGGCCATCTGCAAATTCACCAGAAAGGCTATCTCGCATCCATCGACACCCTTCCCTTGAACCGGAATCTGCAGGAAAAACAGATCGCTAAACTAGAAGAAATCCTCAAAAGCAACGATGCCATAGAAGCCTTTTCGCCGCGTATCAAGCTTGGGGCCATGTTCAGCAACTATACCGAGACTACCAATATCCGTTTGAATGCGGTCGACCCCGAATGGGAGATGCGGACCATGCCTGAGCTTTTGAACCGGATTGTCAAAGGAGAAAAGAAGGGACTGCTCAAAAAAGGGGAGATCTTGGTTCCGGAGCTGCTCGCCCGAGGGATGAAGGTGGAAGTCGGTAACGATATCGTCCTGGTGGCCACCAACCAGGACGGCTCGGTGAACGGCCAGTCCTTTATCGTTCGCGGCATTGTCGAAGGGGTGACCGGCCCCGGCGGCCGGGATGGCTATATCCATATTGATGATGCCCGCACCCTGCTGCGCATGGAGGGCAAAGAGGTCAGCGAGATCGCGGTGCGGCTCAAGGACATGCGCCGGCTCGACGAGGTTTTTGCAACATTGAGTGCAACTTTGGAGCCGATTCGCAACAAGATGGACAAGCCGGTTTTCGAGATCCATACCTGGGAAAAACTGACGCCGTTTGCCAATATCGCCAAGATGATCGACCTGATGACCCTGTTTATCAAGGTCATGCTGGTGGCCATTGTGCTGGTCAGCATCATGAACGTCATGGTGATGGCGGTGTATGAAAGGATTAACGAGATCGGCACCATTGCCGCGATCGGCACCAGTCCGGGAAAAATTCTCGCCCTTTTCCTTACCGAAGGCCTCCTGCTGGGGATTTTCGGCACCCTGCTCGGGATTGTCATGAGCCTGGTCACGATTGCAGCCCTCAAGGCGGCTCGGATCAGTTTTGATTTCGGCCAGCAACAGGGGATCATTCTCAATCCATCCATAACATTGCCGGATATTGTGTCCATCGCCCTGATCGTCATTGCCATTGCGGTACTCGGCAGCCTGCAGCCTGCTTGGAAGGCGGCCAGAATGGACCCGATCACCGCTTTACGCCACGTCTAAGGAGTGCCCATGAAAACTATCCTTTTTGCATGTACCGCCGGCCTGTTCATGCTGTTTTTCAGCGTAAGTCTCGCTCTGGCTGTCGATGGCGCCGCCATTCTCCAGCAGGTTGACCGCAAGATGCAGCCGGAGTCCTACGAAATGTACCGCAAGCTGATCAACATCGAGCCGGACGGTAAATCCAAGGAATTCGTCCTCTACACCGTTAAAAAGGGGCAAGACAAGATGGTGGCCCTCTTTTTGTCTCCAGCCAGCGAAAAAGGACGGGCCACCTTGCGGTTGAATGAAAATATGTGGCTCTACATCCCCAACGTCGGCAAACCGATCAGAATTACCAGCCTCCAGTCCGTTGTCGGCGGTGTCTTTAATAACGCCGATATTCTCCGCCTCGACTTCAACGTTGAATACTCCGTCCAACAAACCAGCGATGAAGGCGATCACTACATTTTGGTCCTGAAAGCGAAAAATTCGACCGTGGCCTACGATGGGTTGAAAATGGTGGTGGACAAGGCAACCCTGCTTCCTAAAACCATCGAATGCTATGCCGCCAGCGGCATGCTGATCAAGACCCTGCGGTATGACAAGATCATGGATTTTGGCGGCGGCATTGTCAGCCCCTCAGTCCTTGAGACCGACAGCCCGCTCTATAAAGGCTATAAATCGATCATGATTACGGCCAAAATCCAGAAAAGGGAATTCGCCGATGAGGTGTTTACCCTGAACTACCTCTCCAAGGTCGATGGGCTTCGCTAATCGGATGCTCTGCAACCGTGGGGCAGCTTTCCTCTTGTTGTTGTCTCTCTTGGTTGGGACAACTTCGAGAACGGTACGAGCTGAAGAGGCGTTCTCGTTCGATGCGGAGGAGTTTGAAAAGAAAACCTGGAGTAATGGCGGATTCGCCGAAATTAAATGGGAACATATGGATGTGCGGCAAGGGTCGGCGCTATCGCTGCTGAACATGTATGACGATCCCCAATCCGACTTGGATCAATTCAGCGGCAGCCTGCAACTCAATGGGGCGTATGCAAAAGGCATTGCTCAGCTGCACTGGCTGCTCAATGCGACAGGGCAGGAGGATACCTTCGGCTGGACCGATACGGCTGATATCTATGAGACCTACCTCAATCTTACTCCAGCATCGGGAATGACCGCCTCAGTTGGCAAGAAATCGTATAAATGGGGCAAGGGATATGCTTGGAATCCGGTAGGGTTTATCAATCGAACCAAAGACCCGAACAATCCGGAAGAAGCATTGGAAGGATTCATTACCTCAGATTTCGAGATGATCAGGAGTTTTTCCGGTGATCTCCAGAATATCGCCCTGACCACGGCGCTGCTCCCGGTCTGGCAGGGAGTGAACGAGGATTTTGGCGCGGAGGACAATCTCAATCTGGCGGCCAAGCTCTATATGCTCTACCTGAACACCGATATCGATTTCATTGTGTACAGCGGCAACAGCCGCACGACTCGTTTTGGCGGGGATTTTTCCCGCAACCTGACGACCAATTTTGAAATCCATGGAGAAGCCGCCTATATCCCAGAAGTAGAGCGGGTAACGTTAAACGAGGGAGGACAGCGGGTGCGTCAATCAGGCAGCGCCACTTCCTATCTTGCCGGCATTCGGTACCTGACTGAGTTTGATCTCACTTCGATCATTGAATATTACCACAACGGCCTCGGTTATACCGAAGACGAGATGAGCCGATTCTATCAGCGGGTTGCTGCCGGGGAAACACTGTGGACTTCCACCGGGAATGATGCCTTGCTGCAACAGATGCTCCAGCTATCGGCCCAAGGATATTCCCGGCCCAATCCGGGACGCGATTACCTCTATGCCCGGTTTTCATTGAAAGAACCCTTTGACATCCTCTACTTTACGCCGGCAGTGACCACCATCCTCAATCTTGACGACCAAAGCTTTTCAGTGACGCCGGAACTCACCTACACAGGAATAACCAACTGGGAGCTGCAACTGCGCTTTTCGCTGTTAAACGGCGACCAATCGACTGAGTTTGGCGAAAAACAGAACAGCAATAAATTGGAATTGCGAATCCGTTATTTCTTTTGATCACACACAGGGGCATTTTTTATCAAAGCAGACTCTCGGGCAGGGATTTGATAAACACCCTGATTTGATCACGAACAGCCCTGTATGTTTGTAGGATTGCCTGCTCCGTAGTGGCGTCCTTTGCTAAAAGCGGCGGATCGGGGAAACCCCGGTGGAGAGTTCGTTCCGGAATACAGGGGGCAGGTCTCAAAGGCATGACCGCAAAGAGTGATGACGTAATCAAAGATCGCAATCGGCAACTCCTCCGCCAAGCTTGGATTTATGGCTGTTGATAGCCACCCCTGCTTCAACCATGACCCGAACCGCAGTGGGGTTGGGTCCATGCCATTCGATTCCGGCGGAATATGCCTCGATAACGTCACCACGCAGCACAAGAGGGATGTCGTTCCGTTGCTTAGTGAGTACGCAAGAATTTCTTTTCATTGAAACGCTGCCGGACCTTGGCTGCAATTTCCTTGTCAGTCATTTTATCAACGGTCTCAATGCCGACGATGCGGCTGCCAAGATCCTTTTTTTCAAGCCGGTTTTCCAGTTCGTTTTTTGCCTCCCCCGGGCCAAAAATCAGGATTGAATCCGCTTCGCGAATGCAGGCAATGACCGCATCATAATAAATATTGAGATGCTTGGTCAGCGCTCTCTGGCGGCTATTGTCCGCCGGTACGCGCTGTGCCTCATAAGGCCCCTTTAGTGGCGAGTCACCGGCGCGGCGGAGCTGTTCTTCAACTTTTGAGATGATCAGGCCAATATCTTCGCCATCTTCAGTTACGGCTACGACAACCGCTTTTCTGCGATCGATCCATACGCCCACCTTTGTTTCCATTGCGTTCCTCCATTGTTTCTTTTGCAGATGCACCTCATCGGACACGCACGAGCCAGGCGACCCCGAGGGTGCCTGCCGGTCTTTGTTTGCCATAAGGATGAACCCGGATGGTTTTGATTATCTATCTATTTGTGTTCCTGCTCCCGACACTGTTCTTCATTCTCCGGTTCCAGGTCAATCCACTACGCCCCGGAGGTAGTGGGGTATCTGTTGCCTTTGTCCGGAGAAGAGATGCGCCACCTTTTCCATCGGCGCATCGCCTCAATTATGCGCCGCCGGTTCACCGGTGTCGGTGTCATTCCGATTCCGGGAACGGCTGTCCGGACTTTCCTCAATCGCCAGCAGAATCAGCTCGTCCAAACCTGGCTCTCCAAAGATGCGACGCGCATTCAGCCGGAGCGTGCGTCGGCCTATTGTTTCAAAGGAGTGGATCACTTCAAAATCATTGAACACGGTGTTGTGAGCGAGGATCTTATTCAGCAGGGTGCGCAGTGTCGGAATGTCCCACTGGCCGTTGCCCAGTTCATAGAGCAATTGTCCCTGAGTGGCGGCAGGCGTTACCTGGAAGATGCGGTAAAAGGCACTGTTCGCCAGGACCACACGCAAATTGGCATCGAGCACCAGCAGCGGTTCGCGGACCGTGGCGACAACAGCCTCCGCCAGATGGGCATGCACCTCGCTCAGGGCCGATTTTATCTGTTTATACTCCGTGATGTCGGTAAAGGTGATCACCGCGCCTTCAATCACATTTTCCAGGGTGCGATAGGGCAGGATGCGCATGGTATACCACCTACCAGCCTGGGAGTGGACTTCCATTTCTTTGGGGACCAGAGTGTCCAGAACGGTCTGGGTATCCGCCAGCAAGGTGTCATAGCCCACCAGATTGGAGACGATATGGCCAACAGGGCGCCCGATGTCGCTTTGGATCAGGTTGATGATCCTGGTGACGGCAGGGGTAAAACGTAGGATACGCAGCTGGTAGTCGACAAAGACCGTGCCGATACCGGTGCCAGCCAGCAGGTTGTTCATATCGTTGTTGGCGCGGGTCAGATCAGCCACCTTGTTTTGCAATTCGGCATTGACCGTGGACAGTTCCTCGTTGACCGATTGCAGTTCCTCCTTCGAGGTTTCCAGCTCCTCGTTGGTGGATTGCAATTCCTCGTTGACCGATTGCATCTCCTCGTTGGAGGATTTCAGCTCTTCGTTGGTCGTTTGGAGGTACTCTTCCTTGGCTTGCAGCTCCTGCTGAAGCGCGACAACCCGCTTGTCGGCATCAGTGACTGCATGAGGCGCCGCCGGGGAGCTCGAGCCATCCTGCGGCGAGGGCGGGTAATCGCACTCCGCGGCCACTTCCAGAATGATCAGGTACAAAGGCGCCTCGGGCATCACAACAGGGTCTATCTCCACCCGGCGAACGATCAGGTTGACCGGGGTGAAATTGCCGTTGGTTTTGACCATCAGGCCGGTGGAGCGAACGAACTCCACGCCTGCCGCCATCTTGTGCATGGCTGCGGTTAATTCATGCCGCAAACCTTCTCTCGCCATCTTGAAAATGTTGTAGACGCCTACCTCACCCACCGCCGGTTCGAGGAACAAACTGGTACGGCCATGGATGTAGAGGATGTCGCCAGAACTCTTGACCAGGGCGCCGACCGGGACGAGTTGCTGCAAAAACGCCTGTTCGGTCAACTCGCGCAGCGTTGGTTTTCTCTGGGGCGTCATCCTGCCCTCGGGATGCGGCAGTGCTGCCTCTATCGAGGTCAGGGGCGGCAGATAGCTGCCCAGACCGATCCTGGAGGCGCCCTGAAGGGTGTCTTTGCGTCGGTATATCTTTAATTTGCGATTCTGCACGGTAAACAGATTACCGAAATCACCCACGGTCTCGGAGGTGCCCAGCAGGAGAAACCCGCCGGGATTGAGGGCATAGTAAAAAAGGGGGATGAGTTTTTTCTGCAAGTCGAAACCCATATAGATCATCAGGTTGCGGCAGCTGATGAAGTCAAGCTTGGAAAAGGGCGGGTCTCTGATGATATCCTGTTCGGAAAAAACCAGCATGTCGCGAATGGTTTTGTGGATGCGATACGCGCCCCCATCGCTTTCGGCCGAGAAAAATCGTGCCAGCCGTTCAGGCGAGATGTCGGCGGCGATGCCGGCCGGATAGAGCCCGGCGCGGGCCGTGGCAATCGCCTGGCTGTCAATGTCGGTGGCAAAAATTTGCACTTTGTGGTTCTGCTTCAGCGACTCCTGACACTCGGCGAGCAGGATGGCGAGGGAATACGCCTCCTCACCGCTGGCGCAACCCGGTGACCAGACCCGGATCGTCCCGCCGGCGGACTTGCCCGCAAAGAGTTGGGGGATAGTTTTCTCTTCAAGAGCCTTGAAGACCTCAGGGTCGCGGAAAAAATTGGTGACGCCGATCAGCAGGTCGCGGAAAAGAGATTCCACCTCCGCAGGCGTCTGCTGCGCATGTTTGACATAGCGCTCCATTGTTTCGATCTGATGGAGGGCCATGCGACGCTCGATCCGCCGCTTGATGGTACTTGGCTTATACAGGGAAAAGTCGTGCCCGGTCTGGGCGCGGAGCAGAATGAACATTTTTTTGAGCGAGTTCTCGCTTTTCGGCGGCGGGGTGGTTTCGACCTTCGGTGTTCTGCCAAAGGCATGGGCTGCATAACGAATCAGTTGCGCGGGCATCTCGGCCGGCAACAGTTCAAAATCCACCAGGCCGGTGGCAATGGCGCTGCGCGGCATACCATCGTACTCGGTGGAGTCGGGACTTTGGGCCATGACCATGCCGCCTTCACTTTTTATGGCTCGCACGCCCAGGGTGCCGTCACTGCCGGTGCCGGAAAGCACCACACAGATGGCCCGTTCATGCTGGTCCTGAGCCAGCGAGCGGAAGAAAAAATCGATCGGCAGGCGCTGCCCCCGAGGTAAGGAAGGCTCAAGCAACTGCAGCGTCCCGCCGAGGAAGGCCATGTCGCGGTTGGGGGGGATGATGTAGGTGCAGTTGGGGCGCACCTCCATGCCGTCCTCGACCTCGAAGACCTGCATCCGGGTGTAGCGTTTGATCAGATCGGTGAGGATGCTCTTGTGGTCCGGAGCCAGGTGCTGCACCAGGACAAAGGCCATGCCAGTATCCGCATCGACCGGCAAGCCCGAGAAAAAAGACTCGAACGCGGCCAGCCCTCCGGCTGAGGCGCCGATGCCGACGATGGGAAATTCGGCGGCCTTCCCCTCGATCCCATCCGCCAGCGCCGTCATTTTTTCAGAGCTGTTGTCCGCCTCAATGGTCTTGGGGGTGTCCGATGCGTTTTCATTCTTAGTTGTCTGGTGTTTCCGTGGTGCCATAGTGGCCCTCTCCACTTGATTGACCTGTTGTGTTGCTGAGCGGCGGCTATCAAAGGGGGAAGGGGCGATTAAAAAAACCGCTATCGGTACGCTTCAACACTTCAACGCCTTCACCTTAAACCCGGGAAAAGCTCACGCTGTCCTTTGTAAATTCGTCCAGGACATCATCACTCAAGGACGCAGGCACCTTGGGCAGAATGTGGACGAAGGTCTCCGCCGTTACCTGATAGTCCTCTTGACTGGCCAGTTCCTGCTCAAAGGCAAAATGGGCGACCTGCTGGAAAAGATACTGGATATCCGCGGGAGTGAACCCGGAAGTCATTTCGACCACCCGCTCCACATCAACGTTGCCGGTATTGAGTTTGGCCAGATAATATTCGAGGATCGTCTTCCTGCCTTCTCTGTCTAAGCCACCAACCGGAATGATGCAATCAAATCTTCCCGGACGCAGCATGGCCGCATCCAATTGCCGGATGTAGTTGGTGGCGCATACCAGCAGAATCTTGTTGCGCTGATTTTTGAACAACGGAATTTGCTTGAGAAACTCGTTGGTAATCGACTTGTCGATCCGATCCCCCACATCGCGGCTGCCTGCAATCTCTTCAAACTCATCGATAAAGAGCACCACCTCATCCAGATCGCGTGCTTTTTCCATCAGCTCCCGCAGGTTGGCGCCAATTTTCTCAACGCCGTCCATCATCAGCATGCTGGGCACGATCTCGATGTACCGCCAGGACAAGGCACCGGCGATGGCCTTGGCAAAATGGGTTTTCCCCGTGCCTGGAGGGCCAAAGAAGATGATTGCCTTCGGGGGGACAACCCCATGCTTTTTGGAAAGGCCCTCCTCGGTCAAGGGCAGAATAATTTTGCGTTGCACCAGTTGCTTGGGGGGTTGCGAGTCGGAGATGGTATCCCACATCTCCCTGCTCATGATCTGGGCCCCCATCTCGTTGAGAATGCTCTGCTGTTTGTGGGTTGCATACTCAATGGGAGCCTGCTCCATATTCTCGAGAAAATCGATACAGGCAGTCCGCAACCCCACGTCCCGATGGAGTTTTTCCGAGAGCAGCCACTTATGGTTCAAGACCATGGGCCAAAGGTCAGCGGCAACGTCCAGTTCGTATTCCTCTCCGCTGAGTTCAATAATTGTCTTTCTGCATTCTTCCGGCGACAAAAGCGCCTGTTGGGTCTTTTCCATGTCCTACCTTGTCTGTGGTGACTGAACGTTGCTGCCCAGTCCGATCTTCTTTTTGCAAAAGGGAGAAGAAGCGACCTTTCCGCGCCAGGGTGCATCGGGCCGTGTCCTCGTTTCGTTCATTATTGTGCTGCGCGCTTCCCATTAAGAGCGACTCCCTCGTGCTCTCATTGTCTTTCCGCGGTGACCTGGTCCTCTTGCTTCTCGTCTTGTTCATCTTGCGACTTCTGGCGATGCGATTTTTCCTGGCGTTGCCGGTCCCGATTTCGAGCATCCTCTTGTTGGTTTTTTTGCTGCCTGGTTCCTTTTATAGCCTGAGGCTGTCTTTGCTGTTCCTCGATCTGCCGCAGCTGCTGTCGCTGATCTTCAAGTTGCTGTTGTTGTTCTTGAATCTGTCGTTGCTGCTGTCGCTGAGCATCGTGTTGCCGCTCCTGAATCTGTTGTTGCTGGGCATCTTGCTGCCGCTGCACCTCAGGCTGTTGCCGGTAGTGCTCTTGCCGCTGCATTCGTATTTCCTCGGCCTGTCGTTGCGGCCTGGGTCGATAGCCCTCCACGCCCCAGGTTCTGTTTCTTTGCCAGTATTGATTGTCATGCCATTGTTTCCAGTTGCTCTGTAGCCGCTGATGGGGAATCCGTTCATAGTTCCACCGGTGACCGGACCAGGTCCGGGCTCTGTAGGAGTCTCTCCAGCCGGGGTCGACGTCATAATAAAAGCTTGGAATATTGTTGTAATAGGCCCAGCCCCGGTTATAGGAGCGCGAGCGGTACCAGCGGCCCTGCCATGGGCGCCACCACCAGCCATTCCAGAAAAACAGGTCGAACTCGCTCTCCGGAACAACGTAGACATAGCGGGTGTCCGGCAGAACGATGACCTCCGGGGGCCGATCAAAGTAGACCGGCTCCGGCAGGGCAAACCCGATGCTTATATTGACCTCAGCCCTGAGGGGCTGAGGCAGGACGACGGCCAAGGTCAGCAGAAGTATTCCTGCAAGTATTTTGTTCATTGCGCGGCCTCGTTGGTTGATTTTCATTCGGCGTATGCTTTTCCCGCGATTGTGCTGCCTCTGTGCCGGGAAATACCGATAACTCCAGGATGATCGCCCGCTTCCGCGACCGTTTTGGCCAAATTCCTGGCCAGCAGCGCAGTGAAGGGTTCGGCGGCTATCGGCCTGCCGAACAGGTAACCCTGCCCTTCATCGCAGCGCTGCACCTTGAGAAACGCCCATTGCAACTGATCCTCAACGCCCTCGGCCACCACCACTTGCTTGAGGCTGGCGGCCATGGCAATGACGGCACTGGCGATGACGCCGCTGCCGGTGGAGGAACTGATGTCGCGGACGAAAGACGGGGCAATCTTGAGGATATCGATGGGAAACCTGGCCAGGAAACTAAGATTGGAAAAGCCGGCGCCAAAATCATCCACCGCCACTTGTACCTCCATCTTCTTGAGCTGTTCCAGGATGCCGACACTGGATTCGGCATCGCGCATCAACACGCTTTCGGTAATTTCCAGTTGCAAACAACGCGGGTTCAGTCCGGTTTCGGTCAAGATGGCGCGGAGGTCCTCGATAAAATTATTGGCGCAAAATTCCGGCGCGGAGATGTTGACCGCAATGGAATGCGGCAAAAGCCCGGCTTCTTGCCAGCGTTTGGTCTGAATGCATGCTTCCCGCAGCACCCAGCGGCCGATCGGAACCATCAGGCCACAGTTTTCGGCGACCGGCATGAATCCGCCCGGCAGCACCAGGCCCCCTTTGGGATCCATCCAGCGCAGCAAGGCTTCGACACCGCTCATCGCGCCGGTCTCCAAGTTGACCTTGGGCTGGTAATGCAAGACAAATTCCTGCCGTTGCAGTGCGGACCGTAAATCGGCTTCCATGGCTTGGCGCTTGACCGCGCGTACGTTCATGGCGGCCTTGAAATACTGGTAATTGTTGCGCCCTTTTTCCTTGGCGCTATACATGGCGGTGTCCGCATTCTTGAGGAGTGCTTCCGCATCCTCACCGTCTGCGGGATAGACGCTGATGCCGATGCTGGTGGTCACATGCAGCTCATGTTCGCCAATGATGTGCGGAGCGGCCAGTGTGGCGAGTATTTTATCAGCGACCTGGGCCGCATTCTCCGTGAATCCGTCTTCGGTCACCAGAACCACGAATTCATCGCCCCCCTGACGGCTTACCGTGTCAGAAGCGCGCACGCAGGCGCACAACCGGTTCGCGACGGATTGCAGCAACTTGTCGCCGGTCGAGTGCCCGAGCGAATCGTTGATATGCTTGAAGTTATCCAGGTCCAAGAACAACACGGCCAGATGTGTGCCGTGCCGTTTTGCCAGGGAGATCGCTTGCTCCACCCGGTCGTTCAACAGAACGCGATTGGGCAAGTTGGTAAGGAAATCGTGTTGCGCCAGATGCGCCATTTTCAAGGCCATCGCCTGGGAGGCCGTGACATCGTGAAAGACAATCACCGCCCCGGTCATTTTTCCTTCCCAATCATGGATCGGGGCAGCGGAATCTTCGATTGCCGCTTCGTGGCCATCGCGGCGGATCAGGAAGGTCCCGGCCGTCAGACCCATCGGTGCATTATGCTGCAACACCAACTCGATCGGATTGGGTTTCGGTTGGCGCGTGTTGCCATCGACGATGCGCATCACCTCGCCGATGGAATGCCCGCGCGCCTCTTCCCGCGACCAGCCGGTCATGATTTCGGCGGCGATGTTGAGATAATCGACGTTGCCCATCATGTCGGTGCCGATAACCGCGTCGCTGATCGAGTTGAGGGTGATTTCAGCCCGCGCTTTTTCCAGGAAATAGGTCTCTTCGACCGCCTTGCGCTGGATAAGGTTGTGGAGCGATTGCGGCACCAGGGAGTTGTCCAGGTTGCTTTTCGACAAATACCCTTGGGCGCCATGCTGCACCGTTGCCGTCGTCAAGGTTTCGTCATCCGCCGCACTGAGGATCACGATCGGCGTGTGCCGGGCTGCGGCGAACAGTTGGTCGAAGGTGTCGATGCCCTGGCTGTCGGGCAGTGCCAGCTCAGCAATAATCGCATCGATGCCGCCTGCACGGAGGCGACCCAGTCCTTCGGACAGCTGCCTGACCCATTCAACGATAAACGTCCCTTCGCGGAAATTGCCAAGTACCTTGCGCAGCACTTCGGCTTCAACGGCATCATCGGTTATGATCAGCACTCTACTTGCCATACCACTTGTACTCCTTGAAACGGGTTACCTCTTGGTGAAGGGGCTGCGATCTGCTTGACGATTAATTGCACCAGCCGTTTTCCCGGGCGCCAGTTGCTCTTGAAACGGCTCGCTTGCAACCGTTGGTGTACAGGGTTAGTGACCCCGCACAGGACGGAAACAACCTGAGGGTTGAATTTTTTGCATAAAGAACGCCTGCCTGCCGTGTCATTTCGACCAACGGGAGAAATCTCCCGTGGCTGGTGACGAGATTTCTCGCTACGCTCGAGATGACAAAGCGGAGAGTTCTCCCGTTGGTCGATTTCATCGTATCTAAGAAAATACCAAATGTGCCGCAATGTTGAGCCTTGGTGCAGGGAGACGGGGCGCAGGGGATCCGCCTGCAAGTGCCATGAAACACCGCGTTCCCGTCACCGGTGAAAAAAATCCATGTCCAAGAGTGGTGGAAATTTTCACCGGCAACCAAGAACGCAGAAAGTTACACGGAAAGATGAGAGCGACGCTGACAGAACGGGCCTGTAGACGTTGCATATCGGCAGCTTGCCGAAAGCAGCAAGCTGCCTCCTGGCCTCCTGCAAACATGAAGCGTTCAGCCGTTTTTCGCTGGGCAAGAAACCTTGATCAGAATTCTTTGGCGTTGGCCACCATTATTCTGTCCATCCATGCCACCGGAGAGAAGTGATCAGCGATTACCGCCACCACCGGGCATCATGCCCCCCCCGCCTCCGGGACCCATTCCCATGCCGCCCCCGCGTGCCGGTGGCTCGTCGGGCAACGTCACGCCACGGGCCTTTGCCCGCTCTTGCATGCTTTGGTGATGTTGCGTGCGGAGGAGTTCACGCTCTTCCGCCGTTTTCGCGGCACGCATTTTGGCTTGATATTCGTTGCGCTCATCAATGGTCATGAGCTGGCTGCCATAGACTTGCTCTTGTGTCTGTGTCCCGGCCATTTCTTGGGCCGGCTGCGGGTCCGCCGCCATTGCATAGCCGGCAGGCAATGACAAAGCGCCTATCAGGGTGCAGAGAATTACAATCTTTTGTTTCATGATGCATTCCTCACTGGAGTTGACTTGGGGCAGTTGCCCCTCACCGTTGCGGATCGTTCAGCGTTCATGCCTGAACGATCCACAACGTATCGTTTCCTTGCCTTCCTGAAGGAGGCGGCAAATACTCATCCGCTTTGAACAGGGTTCTGCGGCAAGGCCTCGGTTTCTAATTGCTGCTTTTCACGGTGAGATTATTCTCCGTTGCCAGTACACCCTTGATATTACGAGTTATTTCCAGGGCTCTGTCGATGCTCTGGTTGGAATCGACCATACCGCTCAGTCGCACCACGCCTTTGGTGGTGGTCACCGTGATCTGGGACATCTTGAGCATCGGATCATTTGCTATTTCGGCCTTCACCTTGGTTGTAAGAGCGGTATCGTCAATATAATCCCCTGCTTTCTTGGTTTTGTCGCTGAGGTTATCGCCGGCCTTTTCTATTTTCTTTCCTGCTTGCTCCGTGGCCTGATCGATTTTCTTCCCGGCCTGTTCAACCGCTTGGTCAACCTTTTGCCCTGCCTTCTCGGCAGGCCCCTCTTGTTTGCAGGCGCTCAGTCCCAAAACCGAAGCCAATACAAACACCGCCAGAAATCCCTTGTAAGAAACGTTCATTTTCAATCTCCTTGTGTAATTAAATTTTTCCCAGCAAAAACAGGATGAGTAAAATAATGAGGATAAATCCGACCGTGCCGCTCGGGGCATACCCCCACGACCGGCTGTGGGGCCAGGTTGGGAGTACCCCCAACAGGATAAGGATCAAAATTATGAGGACTATTGTACCTAGTGACATGTTTACCCTCCAATTGGATAATGGTTTACTTGCAAGTTAGCTTGCCACGGTCCGGTGCTGCCGGACCTGGTCATTTCACGATCAAACTTTTTTTCAGCGACCGCGGCCCCCCATGAATCCTGCTACATACGCATTGAATGCGTTAGCCCCAGAATGCCGATGACAATCAAATACACGGCGACAAAATAATTTAAGAACCTCGGTACAACCAGAATCAGGATGCCTATCAGGATGGAAAATATCGGTTCTATGGCGATATTGGCAAGATTCATAGGCAACCTCCTTGAAGGGATAATGAATAATGGTGTCGGGGCAACAGGCGTTGCGTTCACCTCTTGTAACGCAAGTTCAATGCCTGAAAGACATCCTGCCCTTCAAGATTATCTTATTGAGTTGTTAGAAAGAGTTAAGGTCTTGCTGGTGCTGTCATGGCAGGCGGTCTGACGGCGCGAGAGTGTTGCGTGCACCATAACCGTTGCGATTCTTCTGGTTTTGATGTCACGCTACAGCCAGGTGCGGGCGATTGAGGGGGGTGGAACCAGCGAACGGGGCTCGAAAGAGGGGCATGAATGCACTTGAGGTAGTCGATAGGAATGCATGTCACGCTGGAAACCGGGAGGAGAGACGAGATTTCTCCTCGCCGTGCTCGTCGAAATAACAGGAATCGACTTTTTACGAAACCATCACAATTGAGGCTCAGCTATTCTTGAACTTCCGTTCATAATCGAGCTCCATTGAATAGGGGAAGGTCGCATAGGGATACACTTTGAGATTGAAGGCAGCGGTGACCGTGTGCTCGATGGCCTTTCTAAACGCCATTTCGTGCAATGGTGAGAAGGCAATCTCTCGGCGGAGCTGGATTTCTATAAAGAAGCTGCTCTCTTGGACGCTGAGACGGAAATAGCCGGTGGTGAGGGCCGCGACTGTGTGATCGGCATAGAGGCCCTGCTTGACGGCCTCGGGAGTGATGGAGGTACTCCCGATGCTCAGTCCCCGGTTTTTCCGGCCACTGATCGAGAGCAGGGGCAGTTTGAGTTCGGGGCAAAGATGCCCGTAGCCGCAGTCATGTAAAATTGTGGTGAGTTCATTGTACGGATGCAGGCGCGCAACATCCTTGACATTGTAACGCATCAACGGGATCAGCAAGGCATTGCTCAGCATGGAAACAACGAGTTCCGGAGAGCCGTCGCCGCTTTCGATCACCTCAAGAAAGGTCCGATGCGGGTAATAATGAAACAACGTCGGCTGTACCTCGCATCCCTGACCGTAGAGCGCATGGCGCAGCCGTTGGTCGGCAAGGGCTGCCCGTTGAATGCGGATGGAGTCCCGCGACTCATGGAAGAGGTTCAGGTCAAGTTCCGCCACCCCCATGGTGCCACCAATCAAGCCTCGATCCATCCGTTCCCAGTCCGTGCCGAGCAGGCTGCCGAGATAGCTGCGAAAGGTTTCCGGCATCCAGTCTTCGCCGGTGATCAGGTGAACGTTTTCTCGAGTCCAATCGATCCCCTGGGCCATGCCTTCTTCCACGATTTTTTTGAGAAAGTGGGGATCGCTGAGGATAATGACCTGATCGAAGACGGGCGAGAATTTGCGAAAAATAGCCAGGGCCATGTCCCAGCGAACGCTGGTGTCGGCTACCGGCAGCGAGGTCGGCACCCGTACTCCCATGGGCAAACTATTGATAAAGAGTGTTTTCTTGCGGGAGATCTGAAAGATATGATCGAGGGCCGTGTCGATTGCCCGCACCGCATCCCGCTGGTTTTGTTCGGTGTTGATGCCGAATGAAAAAACTCCGGAAAAGCCGGAGCTTGCCATGGCGCTCCGGATACGGCTGAGGTTGCCGTCCAGACAGATGTCCTGGATGCTGTGTGGCACAAAGACGTCTTCCTTGGCGAGTATGGGAACCAGGCTCTTGAAGGCGGCAACAGAGGTCACCTGAGCGGGACGGCAGCCTGCTTTCTTCAGGATTTCCTTGTAGGCGGGAACGCGGCTTGCGGTCCGCTGAAAGGCTGCCAGCAGCTGTTGCTCGCCATGGGCCACAATCCGTTCGGGGTCGGTCGTGGTGAGGACATGGAGGGTTTTTCTTCGCTCCAACAGTGCCATCTTTTGGCGAATATTCGAAACTATCTTCATCTCGCACTCCTGTGGTGCATGCAGTGCCGCCATACCCGCATGCCGAAACCGGCAATCTCACCGAACACCTGGCATCGAACCGCTCGGCCCGTGGATTACCGTTCAATGATGATCAGCCGGCTCGCAAAAAAAAGCATAGAACTCGGATCGCTGCATTTTCATGGCCTCGAGGATCTGGGGGATCGAGGCCCCGTAGATTTTAACCTTGCCGTGGTAGTCGATTTCTTCATGGGCAATAGGATCGAGATGGACGCCATATCGATGCAGCAACCGGTACAGTGAATCCTCAAAGGCGGCAATCCAGTGGGTGATACCGAGGTCGAACCGGCTGGCGAGATACATAACCTTGAACAGTTCGAGAATGACCTCCGGGTATCTTCGCCGCTGGTCGCAACGGCCCTCATAGCCGTCCAAACCGAGCAACCCATCCTTTAAGCGTTGACGATACTGCTTTGAAATACACAGCCGCGAAATCTCGGCGGTGGAATCAAGCGGGAACCCCAGGCGGTCCAACTGTTCCAGCAGTGGATCGAAATGCCTGGCTGTCGGGAAAGAGCGGTTTTCCGACCACCTGACCAGGCGTACCGTGCCAACGACATCGTTGTTGTGATTGGCGGTGGTGGCGAGAAAGTGTTCGGAGACGGCATCGAAATCATCGATCTCCAAACCAGCGGGGTACCGATCCGGATTGAGAAAATGGACTTCATGACAGAACACCTGGTACCGCAACCGGTGCATGGAATCGTATTCCTTGGCGTGTTCTCCCTTGATCAGCCGCTTCACACGCAAAGACAACGATCCTGGGAAGTGGAACTTGCCATCCTTGTTCAGCTGCCCAGATGTATTGGGAGACGAGGGCGTCGGTAGAGCGCCGCCTGGAGTTGGTTGGGGATTTTGCCGCATGGTTTTTCCTCTCTTCAGGCTGTTCGGTAGTGGGGCCTTGCCCTCGGTGAACCTGCGCACTCACGGCTCTCGCGCCTCAGAGTGTTGATCTGCCCGCGATAGGCGCCGCCGCACAGCAGGGCAAGGGTGCCCACGAGCCGTAACTGGATGCGTGCACAGACAAAAAGAGGAATCGATATTCTCGATTCCTCTTTTTACACGTTACCTTATTGGTTTTACTTGCGGAATTTTCTACCCACAAGCGCAAGGCCCATCAGGCCGGTACCGAACAGGAGCATTGTTGCCGGTTCGGGAACCGGGGCAGCGGTATGCGCCTCCAAGGGGTCGGTCAAGCTCTGACTCCAGCCAGCTTCTGCGGCAGCCGCAGTGGGAAGCAGGACGTTGAATGAAAATAGCATGTCATGCATGCCGCCGGACGAATCCTCTATCAGGTTAGAATTTAGCAGGGTGTACAACGAACCGCTGGTCAGCGAGCCATAACCGAGACCTTGCCCAGCGGTCGGTGAATTTGCAGCCAACACCGTCTGGATCACGGTCACCTGCGTATTTGCCGGATCGACGCCACTGTCAAAAACCCCCTTGAGCAGGACATCGCTTCCCATGCCATCGTATCCATCGATGCCGACACGGCCGCTGGGGCCTTGCAACAAGTCAACGCCTCCGGCAACGGCATACAGGGTGAACCCGCCGCCCTGTTGCCCAATACTGAAACCTGTCGCTGTCGGCAGCACATAGTTGTCGGTAAGGCCGTAAAACATGCCATACATCTGGTCTGTGGCGGTGGATACCCACAAACGATTGGCAACAGTCTGCAATTGATCACTGAAAACCCCGTTGACCGTAATCACACCCCAGGTTTCCCCTCCTGTGTCCAGGCTCTTTGAGTAGCCGGACAGATCGAAATACAGCGGCCCCTCATAGCCGGCAACCGCGTCGACCAAAGATGCAGACGCCTGTCCTGCCATCAGCAGGCACCCCATACCAACCAAACCCATTAGTTTCTTTTTCATACTTCCCTCCGTTTTTGTTATTCCTGCGTGATACAGTGTTTGTTTCGCGAAAGAGGCAACGCGGAACTTCTGTTCCGTGCAGTTCTCCATCGAAAAACGCCTGACAACGCTCTTCGCCGGGCACCATTGCCTGGCCAAGAGACTGTTTTCCCCTTCATCCGACGCTATCGGGTAAGCGCCGGCACGTTCTGTTACCGGCTCAAATCTGGCGGATGAACAGGGCTATTGAAGAACTAGAATGCGTGAGACGCGCGGTTCGTCGCCCGAACACGGTTGCGTTTTCTGAGGAGAATGGACGTGTTCCACACCCGGTGCGTGGGTACGATAACGAATGTCGCTGGTAGCGGGGGAGTTGGCGCTGGTCAGACCAAGTCATGACTTTGCGCCTTTCGTGCTCTTGAAGCGTTGAGGACGTTTAGGTGGTGAGACACCTTGCCCTGCTGCTTCTCTAGAGCAAGACTTGGTCCTAAACGATCAGGGGTCTTTATTATTTAATTTTGTCTATCTATTACAGTGAGATGATCCGCTGATGGCGCTATGTGCCGAGCAGCCGGTATGGCGGGAAAGCGTTGCGTTCAACAGAACGGTATGGCTCATTTCTGTTACAAGTCACACTTGAATTGTGGGCGAAAAAGGGGGGCTGAGAAGAGAGCGCGTTGTGGCGGGTTCAGCAAGCCGTGCGCCGACGTGCTGGGAGACGCACCAGCCGTCGGTCGCATGAGGCTTATTAGGGCGGGGAGAAGTCAGCGGCGCACCTGTTTGAACGGCCAGCTGTTTGATCATTCAATATCGCTCGGATCATGGCAAAGGACGTCCGCCAATGGAACTCCGTAAACATCAAGGTGTCCTTGGAACGGAGAGTCGCAGGCGCAGTCCATTTGCGGGGAGGTCGCCCCTGGCTGCTTTCTGGGCAATCGTGCCACCGAGGCCATGGAGAATGGATGGCCTCGGTAGTCGCGAGTCTGGTGCGGCAAAGATAGTAATGAACTTTTTTCAGCCGATGTTCTGCCGGGCAAAATCCCAGTTGATCAGCCTGTCGAGCACGGCATTGACATAGTCGGCCCGCCGATTCTGATAATCCAGGTAGTAGGCATGTTCCCACACGTCAATGGTCAGCAGGGGTTTGAATCCTGTGGTCAAGGGCGTGTCGGCATTGGCGGTCTTCACCACCTTGAGTTTGTCGCCATCGAGGACAAGCCAGGCCCAACCGCTTCCGAACTGGGCCACAGCAGCGGCGGCAAGCTCCTTTTTGCAGGCGTCGACACTGCCAAAAGAGGCTTCCATTAGTTGCTTCAATGCCGCAGGCGGCTCGCCGCCACCTTTGGGTGTCAGGCTTTTCCAGTAGAAGGTGTGATTCCAGATTTGCGCGGCATTGTTGAAGATTGCCGCCTTATCCGTTTGCCCTGCGGTCTGGGCAATAATTTTCTCCAGGGAGAAGCCGGCATACTCTGTTCCTGCAATCAGTTTGTTCAGGTTGTCGACATACCCTTTGTGATGCTTGCCGAAATGAAAACCGATCGTATGAGCTGTGATCACCGGTTCCAGGGCGTTTTCGGCATAGGGGAGTGGAGGCAGAACGATAGTATCCGCTGCTTGTGCGCTCTGGGGGAAGCCGTTCATCGCCAGCGTGGCAAAGGTTCCCGCCGAGGCAATGATGAAATCACGCCGATTGAGCACTGGCACGTAGGTGTGAGTGGCACTCATGATCATGGAGACCTCCTTATGGTCGGTGGGTGGTTGAAAAAGAATGGTTACCGCCCCGCATATTCACGACAGCGCGGGAGTATTTTGGGGAGTGTTCGACGAGTGTGCGCAATCTTTCAATTGTCGTGCATACGTTCTTCTTTTTTTTTGAGTTCTTCCTTCGTTCCTTCCTTTCCACCTGTCATCGGGCCTTGGCCAGGGCTCTTGCCCTTACCCTTACCCTTACCTTTACCATGACCGTCTTTCGGCCCTTGACCTTTTGGCCCAGTTCCATCTCTATTTGGCATTGTAAGTACCTCCTTACTGATGGCAAACGATAGCGATCGCCGATGTGTCGTCGCCTGCATTTGCCTTGCCGGTTATGTGTCAATGTCATTAACTTAAGAAAAATTTCGTTGCCCGGTGCCGTCACCCCGGCGAAGGCCGGGGACCAGAACTGTTTACAAAGACTGGATTTCGGCCTGCGCTGGAATGACGCCCAAGGGGTACTGCATCATGGGGGGGAAAGCTTAAGTTAACGAATATGGGTTATGTGTATGTGTTCCTCAAGCTTGATGGCTGTCCGCTTTGCGTTCCTGACGCGGCCTACTCGACGGTCATCTGGTTGTTGACGCTTTTCACCCCGTGCACATCCTTGACGAATTTGGTGACCTGATCCTTGATGAGGGCGGTGCCGGCTTTGCCTTTGACGGTGACGACGCCGTGTTTGGTCGTGACCGAGGTTTTGAGGCCGCTGGTGGAACGATGGAGCAACAACGCCATATTGACCTGGGCGGTGATTGAAGCGTCATCAATAGGTTCGACGGCTACTTTGGACGTTTTTTCATTGGTCAGGGACACCGTCATTTCATTGCGTACATCTTTCACCTCATCGACATCGCGAGCGTATTCGGCCGCCAGTTCCTTTTGCGCCAGGTTGGTCGCATTGCCTCGCAGGGTGACGACGCCATCCTTGACATCAATCTCGGTCTTTACGGCGTTGACGCTCCGATGGAACAGGAGGATGAATTTGACCTTTTCCTTGATCCAGGCATCCGAGTTTGCTGAAGGAGGCGCACCTTTGGTCTCCAGCCTGTTGTCCACGCTTTTAACGCCGGATATACCCGCAACGGTTTTCTCGGCCAATGATTTATAGGATTCCTCGGAAACCAGCCCGGTCAAGGTGACCACACCGCCCTTGGCCTGGATTTTAATGTCATCGTCTTTGAGAAAGGTTTTAAAAATATAGGATTTTTTGGCTGACGATTCGATGCGGTCATCCGTCTTTGAGGCATGGACGGGCGCACAGATCAAGAGCAGGGCGAAGGCGGCTGCGGCAAAGACCGCATAACCAATTGGTTTCATGTATATTCTCCTTTAAAGAGTGGTGCATATTGCATACCCTGCGTCACGATCTGCGAACCACTGTCATTACCTTAAGAACATGTCGTTGCCCGGTGCCGTCACCCCGGCGAAGGCCGGGGACCAGAACTGTTTACAAAGACTGGATTTCGGCCTGCGCCGGAATGACGCCCCAGGGGTACTGCATTATGGGGGAAAACTTAAGTTAACGACATTGATCTGTGAACCACAGGCAATTTGACGAATGGCCCTGGCAAGCCTGCTATTTTCCCAAGACTTCCTTTATTTCGCCGATTTTTCCCTGCACCTTGCCGGCGGTGTTTTCCGCTTTGCCTTCAATTTCCAGCTCAGGTTTGTCGCTGATTTTCCCGGCGACCTCCTTGATCTTCCCTTTTACTTGATGAAACGCGCCTTCCGCCTTGTCTTGCGTGCTTGATTTCATATCGTTCTCCTGTTCAAGATATTGATTTGGTGCGCCTTATAACGACCCGGACGTGGTTGGCATATCCGCCTGGAACGGGCTCAATCATGATGGTTTCGTAAAAAGGAAAAACTCTCTGTTTTGTCATTTCGAGCGTAGCGAGAAATCTCTAGAATTATGACGAGATTTCTCCTCGCTGGGCTCGTCGAAATGACAGGAATTACTTTTTTACGACTGCATCAATCATAGAAAAAATGAAAACCGAGCCCTATATACTCCACGTTGTCGCGGGCATAGAACTGGCCATTGGGTGAACTGCCGTCATAGTATTCGAGCAGGATTTGCAGCTTGCGGCTGACAAAATCCGGATTTTCAAATTGAAACCCGGCCCGCACGGACACATTGGCATCCCAATCGTTTTCTTCATGATATTGCAGGTCGACTGCCGCCACCGGCCGGAGCGCCCCGCCCCACCAGGCCTCGGGACTTCTGAATTCCAAGCCCGACTGAGCGATCCCCGGCTCGAGGTCGGAAGGTTCCCGATGGAAAAGATAGCCGCCGCCGCCGTAGAGGCGAAAACCCCAAGGCAGATTATAGGAAAGGAGCAGGTCCAATCCTTCGTAGCTCAGATTGACTCGTTCTCCCGATTGCCCGCTCAGCAGGTATTCGTCCCCCAGGTGGGAGCTTTGGTGAAAGATCCGGGACATCGCGGAAAAATTGTCTTTTTTGAACGAAAGCGGCACGCCCACAAAATAATCGGCATTGACCAGATCATGGGAATCCGAATTCATATCGAAGATGGAAAACACGCCCGCCTGGAGGCCAACCTCCATTTGACTGGTCCATGGTCCCGCAAAGCGATAAAAACTGAAGGTCTCGCCGAAGGTCGCCGATCCCACCCCGTCCAGCTGGTCATTTTGCATATACTGCTGATAGGATGCTGAAAAATGCGGCCAGCGAGGATCGGCAAGCAACGATTTGAAGAGTAAATCCCGGGGCAGGAAGACGTTGACTTCAGGGGTGATCGCCGTTTTTCCCCCCGTGGGGACGAACTCGCCTTTCTCGGCAACCACCACCTGGCGGACGCCTTCGATGGCAGCGAGCGAGGTTTTCATGCGGTCACGCACACCATCCGATGCCTCCAGGCCGCTGATATACACCACTCCGGACTGGACATTGAGCGTTTTGGCGGTGATTTGGAAATCCCGCTGGAGAATCGCCGTGGCATAGCCCCGGATGAATTCGTCGCTTGCCGGAGTTGCCGCCGCGACAGCCGGGAGAAAGAAGCCAAAAAAGAGCAGGCCCCAATACAGATGCCTGCCCTTTGATCGAGACTGCGGAGATTGTTTCATGTTCATTCCTCGGTCAGTGTTACACTGCAAGCGCAGTGAGTACAGAGCAGCACCGTGTTTCCGGTCTCCACGGAGACCGAAGCACAACGCGTGCTCTCCATGAAGCAGCTTGAACGGGCCGCCCTATTTCCTTAAACCGGCAAAGGTGTTGACCAGCACCTTGGCCGCTTCGCCGATAACCATGGCGTAGGCGGCTATCTGATCGGCGGTGCCGATGGCCCTGCTCGCCTCGCTGAGGCCTGCCCGCAATTCGCCGGTGAGGGCGACCACATTGTCCGAGGCTATGGCGATATTGGGAATGGCCAGGTTGAGCGACTCCTTGTTGTCTTTAAGCAGTGCCCTGATTTCCTTGACCGCGGCGTTCACGTTTCTCAACGTGACAATGGCGTAGCCGCCCACCGCCACCAGTATCAGGAAAAGAATGAGCAATCCCAGTTGACTGAACGTGATGTATCCTTCCATAGCGAGTCCTTTCCAATGAGGTGTTCCTTGCCGGGTTTAGCCGTTGCTATCCTGATTCGCGTTGGAGGATTCCTGCAACGATTCCCGGGCCGCATCGACGCCCTTTTCGGCCGCTGTCCGCATGCGTCCGCTCTTTTCCTCCACCGCGTCCACTAATCGGTGGCCGGCGCTGGAAACACTCTCTTTCGCCTTGCCCCAGGTTTCGCAACTGTACCGGCTCAGATCGGCACGCGTCTCTTTTCCTGCCTTGGGGGCCAAAAGAATGCCTGCAACTGCTCCAACCGCGCCGCCAATGGCAATCCCAAGGGTCAGCATCCCGGCCCTTTCTCGCCGCAGCGTTTGTTCGCGATGGATTCTTGTACCCGCTATCCGGTCAGCAATTTCTTTTAGAATCACGGCCGATCCTCCCACTTTGATAAGATTGTTGAGTAAGGTCATGTTGCCTCCTGTAGAAGAGAACAGGCGTACCCGCCCCTCGGGTGATGCACTCTGGTGAGGGTGACGCCTGTCCAAATGATTGTTTTCATTTTGTTCGTTGTTCAAACTCTCCATTACACTCCCCTGCGGCCCTGGAGAAAACCGACCACCACCACGATCAGGGCAATGACCAGAAGGAGATGAATCAGTCCTCCCATGGTGTAGCTGCTCACCAGCCCCAGCGCCCACAGAATCAACAGTACAACAGCGATTGTCCACAACATATGCTCCTCCTTCCCGATCATTCGGGGCCACCCGTTGCCGGCAGGCGCTAGTCCGCGCCTCGCCCGGCAGGCAGGCTTGCTGTTACTTGGTTTTGGTTTCGGTCTTTTCGATGGCCATGTTGTTGACCACGCCTTTGACGCCATTCACGTCTTGCACGAATTTGGTGGCCAAATCTTTTTCAGCGGCGTTTTGGGCCGCACCGCTCAGGGTGACCATGCCGTTGACCGTCGTCACCTTGGTGTTGATAGCGCTGGTCGAACGATGATAGAGCAGGCTTGCCTTGACCAGGGCCGTGATCGACGCGTCGTCGATCGATCCGCCCACGTCTTCAACCTTTTCACCCATGGTTTTTCCTGCATTCGCCACGACCATCTCGTTTTTCACCTCTTTGACGCCATCGACATCCTTGATATATTCGGTGGCCAGGTCAATTTGAGCCTTGTTCGCGGCTTCACCACGGACCGTGACGACGCCGTCTTTCACTTGAATGTCAGGTCTGGCGGAGTTCAGGTTGCGATGGTACAACATCGCGAGCTTCACCCGTTCCCGCACCAACGCATCCGATCCGCCAGTGGTCTTCTCATCCTTCAGCACCAGCTGATTGTCCACGATCTGCACGCCGGGCAAGCTCGCCACCGTCTCCACTGCCAGCTGTTTATGGGATTCTTCCGCAACGCTCCCGGTCAAGGTGACGACCCCATCCTTGGACGAGACCTGAATGGCGTCTTCGTTCAGATACCTTTTAAAGATGTGCGATTCCTTGGCTGACGATTCGATGCGACTATCCATGGTCGATGCGTACGCGGGCGAGCCCAACAGCAGCACGACCGATGCCGCGGTCAGTAACACCGTGGAATACACAGCTTTGATCTGAAATTTTCCTTTGCTCATTGGTCCTTCTCCTTGCTTGTTTTTGTCGCTCGTTACGAGCCCTGGGGCGTTTACCTTGATCCACCCGTCCAACAGTGATTTTGAAAGTGCGCCGCCGCCCTGCAACGAGTTACACGGGGGTGGCGTCCGGATTCGATTCAACCCCGTAGTAGGCATGAATTTCTTCCGACCAGGTTCGATCGGCCATGTCGGGCCATTTGTCTTTGTCGAATCCCGGCGCATCGGTCAATTTTTCCTTGTCCACCTTGAGAACGAAGCGTTTGTTCATGGTATCGAGCGTCAATGCCGACCACGGCACCGCGAACAGCTTTTCGCCCATGCCGAGGAAGCCGCCAAAGGACAACACCGCATAGCGTACCTTGCCGGTCCGCACGTCCAGCATGATTTCCTTGATTTCGCCGATGTCTTCGCTTTTATGGTTATAGACGTCGTTGCCGATGAGGGTGTTGGCCCCCATCAAGTCCGGTCCCGGTCCGCCCTCGGTGGAGCGGTGATAGATGCCATAGGCATCGCGTTCTTCGTAGTTCATGTGCATCTCCGGTTGAAAAGGCGGCGCGATCCCGGTGCTGTGCTCCGATGACCTCGCCAAAGGGGTGGGGTCTCCACCCGTTTCTTGGATGGGTTGGCAGGTGCTGTTGGTTGTGTGTGTTGCAACTTCACCTGTCTCTTCTCACGCAAGTTCAATGCCGGAACGAGCAGGGCTGTGCTTGATATATTAATGTGAATAATATCAGTTCATTGCCTTGGTGTATATCCCGAGATCCCAACCGGGCTCGGCTGGGAAAAGTGTTGCGTGTTGCGTAAGCGTTGCGGCAGGTGCAGTTTACACATCGTGCTCGACCCTTTGTCGCCAAGCGTCAGGGGAGCGGGATATCGGTATTGTCCGGCGCAGCGGGATATCGCTCTGCTGTGGAGGGAGCTTTGTCCGATCGCTCTTATTCGTGCGCCTTGCTTTCGGAGAGGTCTCTCTGGGCGCCTTTGTTCCCTTGAACGGCCGCTTTACGCAACAACTCCGCTGCTTTTTCGGGGTCACGGGGGACATCTTCCCCCCTCTGGTACATCATCCCCAGGGCATGTTGCGCCTCCGCAAATCCCTGTTCGGCCGACCGGGAGATCCAGACCACCGCTTGTTTGCTATCCTGATGCACCCCTTCGCCAGCACTGTACATGAGCCCGAGAACATATTGCGCCGTTGCGTGACCCTGCATGGCGGCCCTGGTTTGCCACGCCACCGCTTGCTTCCGGTCCTGGGGCACACCGTCGCCAAAATTATACCTTTGTCCAAGCAGATACTGCGCTTGCGCGTTGCCTTTTTCCGCCTGTGCAAGCAGGGCCTCAAACGAAGGGGGCGGAAAATCGGGATGGGGCGCATTGAACGCTTTCTCCTGGGTTTCAATTTTATCCACGCTGTTCTGGTCAAGAATGCCTTGCTGCGTCTCGTTGACCGTCCCAAAGTAGAGGTAGAATGCGGCCAGCGCACCCAGGCTGGCGATTGCAACCAGCAATGCGCAGGTTTGTTTGTTCACCTCTGCGTTCTCCTTTTTTCTCTGCACTAACCGAATAATGAAAGCCGAATGCGAGGCAACATGCCCTGGCTGGTGTTGTTTCAGAACGTGACTTCTTTTTTCTCCCGTCTTTTTCTGGCTCGCGCCGGGTAGCCGGGTGTAGTGATGGCCGCATGACGCACCTTGGCCGGCTCTATCTGCTCGGGCTGGGGGAGTTGCTCGACCGTGGCTGGATGGCGGGGGAGGTAGATCTTGAAAATTGTGCCCTGGTTCGGCTCGCTGTAGACATTGATGAAGCCGCCGTTCTGTTTGACGATGCCGTAGACGATGGCCAGTCCCAGGCCGGCGCTGAGCCCGGTTGTTCTCTTGGTGGTGAAGAACGGTTCGAACAATTTATCCATGGCTTCCGTCGCAAGGCCGCAGCCGTCGTCCCCGACAACGAGCGCCACATATTCGCCCGGGGGAAAACCGGCTTGATTGACGGTATCTCCAGCTGGCCAGGAAACGTTTTTCACCTCCATGGTGATCCGCCCGCGACCCGTGATCGCATCCCGGGCGTTGCTGCACAGGTTGACCAGGATTTGTTCAATCTGGGTGGCATCCATGGTGACCGGCCACAATCCTGGCCCAGGTGTCCAGGCGAGATCGATGTTCGCACCGGCGATCTGCCGCAGCATCACCAGCAGGCCTGCCACGGTTTCGTTGAGATCGAGCCCTTGGGTGGCAACGGTCTGCATGCGGGCAAAGGAGAGCAATTGCCAAGTCAGATTGGCGGAGCGGTCGACCGCTTTGCCGATTGCCTGCAGGTTGGCAAAGAACGGCAGGTCCGGATCGGCGCAGTCCAGGGCCATCTCGGCATGGCCAAGGATGATCCCCAGCATGTTATTGAAATCGTTGGCCACGCCGCCAGCCAGCCGTTCGATCGACTCCATCCGTTCGATCTGAGCCAGTTGCTCTTTCAGCCGCAGCCGTCCTTCCTCCGCCTGTTTGGAGGCGGTGACATCGCTGATGACCACCCGGTACTGGGGCGTGCCATCTTGGTCATGGGCGGCAACCGCTTCCATCCTTGCCCAGAATGGCGGGCTGTACGCCCGCAGCATCCGCAGTTCGCAGCGCTGGGGCGCCCCCGTTGCCAGCAGTTGTTTGCGGTGGCGATGATAGATGTCCTGGTCTTCGGGTAGAATGAAGTGGTTTAACGGCATCCTGATCAGCTCGCCCCAGGAAACATTGAGCAGGGTGGTGGCGGTGAGGTTAGCCTCCACAATAACTCCCGTTTGGTTCTCGGTCACATACCCCACCGGCGCGTAATCGTAGAGGTCGCCAAGGCGCGCCCGCGAGATTTCGAGTTCCGCCTGGGTCTGGCGCAGTTCCTCGTTCTGTAATTCCAGTTCGATCTGGTGCACCCGCAATTCATGGAACAGCTCTTCTATTTCTTTTAATGATCGCGCCGCCAGGTTTTCCGATACGTCTCCCACTTTCCTGCGGGCGATCTCTTCGGCCCATTTGCGCAGCTCGGAGAGGTCGCCGGGTTGGTATTTTTTTTGGCCCATAGTCACATCCTTGCTTGATGGTTGAACGGCATTTTTTTCTCTGTGTCAGTTCGAGCCTTGTGCAAAAGGAACCTCTGTCTGCCGTGCTATTTCGACCAGGGAAGACCTCTCCCGTTGGAGTAGGAGATTTCTTACTGCGTTCGAAATGACAGGGGTGGCCTCCCTTTGTCCCTGTGCGCTTCTCTCTGTCATCCCGAACGTACGTGAGGGATCTCGCTGTTCTTCCTTTAGGCAAGTTTAGTGCCGGAATAGGTGGCGGGTCTTTTCTTGAATGAAATGGTTGTATAATGGAGAGTTAGCTGGCGCAGGCGGTTGGGTGCGTGGTCGTCTGGTTGGAAAAATGTGTTGCGCGTTGCATAAATGTGTCGTTATCCTTCTTGCAAGTTGTTACACTTGAGCTTTCCCGTTGAATAAACGAAAAAATGGTTTCGCCAAAAGTTGATTTCTGTCATTTCGACGAGCACAGCGAGGAAAAACCTCGTCATACTTCCAGTTTTTTTTGCAAAAAGAACGGCGGCCGGCTCTGTCATTTCGACCAGCGGGAGAAATCTTCCGTGGCTGGTGACGAGATTTCTCGCTCTTGCTCGAAATGATAAAATGGAGAATTTTCTCTTTGTACAAGGGCATCAAATAATACAGCCTGTATTTTTTTGGAGACAGGTCCGATCAACTGGTGTGGGGACAGGGTTCATGGAGCCGCGCACCTGCTTGATTCCACCTTCGCCACGCAACAAGGACGCCGTTTGGGCGACCCAGGCATGCCAGTCCACCCGGTGGCATGCTGGAACACGCACAGGGGCATGGAGCCAACGTATCGATGACTGACCAGCAATCAGGTGATGAACGTCTGGGAAAGTTGCGCCGCCGGGCGGAACAGCAGAGCAAGGAACGGACGCCCGCGAACGCTCCGGCAACGGGCGGGCAAGACTGCCAGCAGCTTGTGCACGAATTGCAAGTGCATCAGATCGAGCTGGAGATGCAAAACGAAGAACTCCGCATGACCCAGGAGCAACTGATCGAATCGTTGGAAAAATATTCCGATCTCTTTGATTTTGCTCCGATCGGCTATGTCACGACCAACACCAAGGGGCGTATTGTGGGGGCAAACCTCACCTTTGCCGCTCAACTGGGTATTGAACGGGGCCGTTTGATCAACACCGCCCTGTCATTGTACGCCGTGGCGCCCGACAGGGCTGCCTTTCGAGCCCACCTTGAGCAGGTTTTCCTCAGCTGCGAACCGCACACCTGCGAAGTGCGACTGGAGCGGCGAAACGGCCCGGACCTCTCTGTGCAGGTCAATAGCATTCAGGCGCGGCATGATGACGGCAGCCCGTCCTGCCGGACTTCGATCACCGACATCTCCGCCCGGAAGACGGCCGAAGAGGCACTCGTCACCCTGTATGGCGATTTGGAAAACAGGGTGGTGGAGCGGACGGCCGCACTCATCGCCAGTGAAAAGCAATTCAAAAAACTCTCCCAGGAATTCCGCATACTGCTGAATGCGATCAGCGACACCTTGATCCTGCTCTCTCCCGAGATGGAAATACTGTGGATCAATGGCGACAATACGCTGGAATTGAACAAGGAGATACTCGACCCGGCCGGGCGATACTGCTACAAACTCCTCCATGACCGGAAAACGCTCCTGGAGGAATGCCCGGTCACGCGCTGTTTCGAAACGGGGCGCAAGGAAGTCGCTATCGTCACCTACGACGGATCCGTGCTCGATATCAGGGCTTTTCCCATTAACGAGGAGGGCATGGTCAGCGGCGTACTTCTGCTGGTGAGCGACATCAGCGAGAAAATGGCGATGCAGGCTGAGGCGATCCAGGCAGCGCATTTGGCGTCGCTGGGGGAATTGGCCGCTGGCGTGGCGCACGAGATCAACAACCCGATCACCGGCATCATCAACTATGGGCAGATTCTGCTCAATGAGTGCGGCCCGGACAGCCTCGAAAAGGACATCGGTGCCCGCATTGTCAAGGAAGGGGAGCGGGTCGGCCGCATCGTCAAAACCCTTCTTTCCTACGCCCAGAATGATCGGCGCAAGGATAAACGAACGTCGAGTATCGCCAACATTCTCGCGGAATCCATCGTGCTCACCCAGGCGCAAATGCGCAAGGAAGGCATCACCCTCACCATCGACCTTCCCGACGACCTGCCGCAGGTTGAAGTCAACTTTCAGCAGATCCAGCAGTGCATGATCAACATCATCAATAATGCCCGTTACGCCTTGAACGAGAAGTATGCGGGACGGCATGCAAACAAGCGCCTCGATATTACCGGCGAGAGCGTCATGATCGCTGGTCGCCCATGGGTGCGCATCGTCTTTGACGATCACGGGGTGGGGATCTCCTTATCTGCGTTGGCCATGCTGACCAAGCCCTTCTTTTCGACCAAGCCGTTCGGCAAAGGGACCGGCCTTGGGTTGAGCATCACCCAAAAGATTATTTCGGATCATGGCGGCTCCCTTCGCTTCGAGAGCGTCGAAGGGGAGGGGACCAGGGTTATAGTCGGGTTACCGGTGCATCAGAGCGATGCCGAGGCGGGAGTATGAGCGCGAGGATTCTGATTATCGACGATGAGGAATCAATCAGGTTCACCTTTGAGCGATTTCTCAGGGCCGCAGGGCATATCGTGGCCACGGCGGCAAGCTGCGGTGAGGCCTTGACCCGGTTAAGCGAGACCAGCTTTGATCTGGTCTTTGCCGACATCATTCTCGAGGATGGAACGGGGATTGATCTGCTGCGCGAGATCAAGGCGCGAGGACTCAGCTGCCCGGTCGTCATGATCACCGGCGATCCCGGAATCAAGACCGCGACCGATTCCATCCGGCTGGGCGCCTTCGACTACATCCCCAAGCCGGTCAACCAGGAATCCTTGCTGGGCGTTACCCGAACGGCACTCAAATACAAGGAGCTCCATGAAGAAAACGAACGCTACCGCGCCAACCTGGAGGCCATTTTCCGCAGCGTCAGGGATGCGATTATCACCGTCGACCAGGAGGCGGTGCTGACTGCGCTCAACGAGTCCGCCATGTCCCTGTGCTGCTTTTCCCGGGACGATATCGGCAAGCCCTTCGTCACGCTCTCGGCAGGATGCGAGGGCCGATGCGGCGAGATTCTTGATGCGGCGATCACCAGCGGCGAACCGGTCGAGGCGGACCGGATCGAATGCCATCAGGCGGACCGGGCCGCCCGCGTTGTCAGCGTGCGGACCTATCCCCTCCTCGATTTCCACAAAAAGCCCACTGGGGTGGTGATGGTGATCCACGACGACACCCAGGTGATTGGCCTTGAAAAAGAGCTGGTCGAACACCGGCAGTTCCATCGCATCATCGGCAAAAGCGAGCCGATGCAGCAGGTCTATTCCCTGATCAAAGCTCTGGCTGGCGTGCAGACCACGGTGCTGATCACCGGGGAAAGCGGGACGGGCAAAGAGCTGGTGGCCGAGGCCTTGCATCTTGCCGGCGATCGCAGCCACAAACAGCTGGTCAAGGTCAACTGTTCGGCGCTGCCCGAACACCTCCTGGAAGCGGAACTCTTCGGCCACGTCAAGGGGTCGTTCACCGGCGCCATCCGGGACAACGAGGGCCGGTCCCACCGGGCGGATGGCGGCACCATCTTCTTCGATGAAATCGGCGACATCTCACCCAAAATCCAGGTGAAGCTCCTGCGCGTTCTAGAAGAGAGCGAATTCGAGCGGGTCGGCAGCTCGGCCTCCACCAAGGTGAATGTGCGCCTGATCGCGGCAACCAACAGAAATCTCCAGGAGAAAGTCAAGTCGGGCGAAATGCGGGAAGACCTCTACTACCGGCTCAAGGTGGTGGAAATCAGGTTGCCCCCCTTGCGGGACAGGCGCGAAGACATCCCGCTGCTGCTTGAACACTTTCGCGCCAAGTTTAACGCCAAATTCAAGAAAAACATTGCCGGCGTCTCCGCGGACGTCCTCAAGGCCTTCTCCAGATATTCCTGGCCGGGCAATGTCCGTGAGCTCGAACACACCATGGAGCATGCCTTTGTTCTGTGCAATCAGAACATCATCACCTTTGACCATTTGCCGCCGGACTTCATGCGTATTCCAGGAATGCGGCGCTCTTCGACGGAGGCCCAGGGGGTCGATTCCGGCGAAACCCTGGCGGCTCTGAACAAAACCGCGTGGAACAAAGCCAAGGCCGCCCGTTTATTGGGGATTGATCGCGTCACCCTCTACCGGAGAATCAAAAAGTTCAATCTGATCGAAACACCCCCGCAATCGTAACGCCCCGCTGTGAAAGCGTTGCTCGTGTCCGGTCTGTGCAGCCAGCACTTCCGTTGCGCGCAACGCTTCCATCGGTGCCGCTCATAAGCCGCGCCCTGCCCCCACTCTGCTTCAACACCCTGTTCTTTCAGCATATTGAAAAATAGCCAGGATTGTTTCTTTTGTCGGCACGGATATCGCTAGACTAGAGCTATCAGGCTACTCCATGGAGTTCCCGCCATGGCGGAACATCTCAAGAACTCTTGGTGAACGAGGAGCGATATCCCATGTACGGCAACAAGGCCTTATGCAAGAAAATTACCCAGCTGTATCCCGAAGTCGGCGAATGCGGCATAGACATTGATGTGACCTACGACGAAGAGAAGAAAGCATGGGTGGTGCACCTGAAAAAGGGAACGCACTCCTTGAATCATTTTCTCGAATTGATGGATGCGGATGCCTGCATGGAAGGAAAACAATGTGTTGCCCTTGGTCTTGAAATAGCCCAATTGCGGAACAATATCGAAGGCAAGCAGTTTTAGCAGGCAAGCCCTCAATCAATGTATCGATACACGGAGAGCTTATGAACACCCGTGAAGCCTACAAACAAAAGATCGCCGCCGAACTGGAACTGGCTCAGGCCAAACTGACCGAATTCAAGAGTCAGCCGAGGAGTTTGACGATCGCCGATCGCTTCAGCGAGCACCGGCGCATTGAAGAACTCGAACAGCGCGTTGTCGCCGCCAGGGCCAAATGGCAGCAACTGGACGGGGCAGACGAAGATGTCTGGCACCAGATGAAAGATTCCCTGGAGGGAACCTGGAAAGCATTGCAGGACGAGATTGAAGAGGCCATCACCGAGGCCTAGGGATGTGCGGACGAATGTGTCCGCACATCAATCGTCTTGAAGCGGATTGCTTCAAGGAACCGTAACAGAAAAAAGCCGCTAGCCGTGCTGCTTGCCAATAGGGAGCGGGCCGGCCAGTGTGCACCCGAAGACTACGTTTACTGATCAAGGAGATCGTGTATGAGCACAACCAATGAAATCTATAAATGCACCGTGTGCGGCAACATCGTCGAAGTGCTCCATGCCGGTGAGGGAGAACTGGTGTGCTGCGGACAGCCAATGGTTCTGATGGCGGAGAACACGGTTGATGCCGCCAAGGAAAAACATGTGCCGGTAATTACCAAGGTGGCCGAAGGTTACAGGGTTGCCGTGGGCAGCATCGCCCATCCCATGGAGGCAAAACACTGGATCGAATGGATCGAATTAGTGGCCAACGGCCGGGTCTATCGCCAAAACCTCGAACCTGGTCAATTGCCGGAAGCGACGTTCTCCATCAAGGCGGATCATGTGTCTGCCCGCGAGTATTGCAATCTCCACGGACTGTGGAAGGCCTGAGATAGCCTGTGACCCCCTTGCCGCTCCGCTGAAGTTCATCGTGATGAATGCGTACTTTCTCCTCTCCGGGTGCAAGCGCTCAACGATGGTGGCGGAGCGGCGAGTCCTTGCCAGGCCATCAAATCACTAATGCAAGTTAACGCAAGATGAGGTGGGCAATGGACAAAGCGTTTATTGTGGTCGCCGTGTTGATGACGGCGGGTGGTTTCCACTTGGCCCACACTGGCAACGCCGACAAGGGAAAGGTGCTATTTGAGAGTGCCGCCCTCGGCGGAGCAACCACCGGAAAAAGCTGCGCGACCTGCCACGATGGCGGCAAGGGACTGGGGAGTTCTCTGTTTGAACGCAAACATTTCACCATCATGGGCAGGGAGGAGAACAGTCTGGCCGATGTCGTCAATGTATGCATCGATCAGCCTCTGGGGGGGACCGGGCTTGATCCCCGGGGCGAAGAAATGAACCATCTGATTGCCTATATGAAAACGCTCATCAAGCAACCGACAAAGAAATAAGGCCTGCGGAACCGCGCAGGTCGTCAAGGCCCGGTACATCGTTTCGCTGTTGCCAGTTACCTGGGATACCTGCGGCGATCCGGAAATACGGGGTTCGTTGAATCTGTTGAAAACGTGGGGACCGGCAACGCCGCGCCCAGTGGGGCGAGAGCAGTCACCGGTTCGCATCAATGTTGTACCATTTTATCGTACCAAGGAGAAAATCATGAAAAAAATCCAATCGTTCATCCTGGCCTTGTCCGTCCTGGTTCTGCCGTGCAGTGTGCTTGCCCAGGAACAGATGCGCATGACCACAACGGAAACCGCGGGGACCATCAGCGAGTTAGGCCAGGACACCATCGTGGTGCGTTCGGAAACCAGCTCGTCCCCGATACGGTACAGTTCCACCAAAAGCACCACCTATGTTGACGAAACGGGCGCGCCTGTCTCCGTCGAGACGGTGAAGTCCGGCCTGCCGGTCACGGTGTATTACACCCGTGATGGCGATCGCATGGTCGCCGAAAAGGTAATGGTCCGGAAAACCACGACGACCACAACCGAAAACCCGATGATCGAAACAAAAAAGACCAGCACCACAACCACCACCGAAACCAAATAGCCGCCGGACGGTTATGCCGCTCAAAGCCCGCAGGAAATCCTGCGGGCTTTTTTTGTTCGCGACACCATGGATCTCGTCTCCGGATTGCCCGCCAACTGTTGCGTGATCGACCTGAATCGGCGCAACGGTTTCGCTGATTGCAACGCTATTTTCTCCTGGCGGCGACAAGCCGGACCCTCTGCCTGGCGTCTTAACGATTGAATACGCGGTCATTCCTCAGGCACTGCGACATTTATTCCCTCCCCGGAACACTTCTTGATTGCTTGAATCATATCGAAGAACCACGGGGAAGGGGCTTGTTCGTTGGTTTTGCTTGCATGCAACACGACGACAGACCCTTCCATTCCATCACCCGGGCACTGCTGGGTATCTCCTGATTGGGGATGCCCTCGCAAGGAACATCCATAATGGCGCATATACTTGTGATCGATGACGAAGAATCCATCCTGTTCACCTTTTACAGGTTTCTCGCCACGGGAGCGCACGAGGTGAGCACTGCCGATAGTTATTGTGCGGCTTTGTCACGAATGGACGAGGAGCATTTTGACCTGATCCTTGCGGATATCAACCTGGGTGACGGATGGGGCATCGACATTCTGCACGAGGTGGTGCGAAGAGGTCTGGCAACCCGCGTCATCATCATGACTGCCTATCCAACCGGCGAGACCCGTGCCGAGTGCTTGAGCCAGCAGGCAAAGGATTATCTGGTCAAGCCGCTGGGCCAGGAAGCACTTGTCCGCAGCGTCGAGAACGCCTTGCAATGAATACAACAGCCGGCCGTGGCGCTGCCCAATCCTCCACAACAGGGGTTCAGTGGTCTTGATGGTGGCGGGATGCACAAGCGGACGCCTGAAGAGAAGGGCAAACAATGCAGAGGGTCATTCAGGATGAACTCGTACAAAGGGAACACTCTTTCGGTCTGTCATTTCGAGCTGAGCGAGAACTCTCTAGAATTATTACGAGATTTTTCCTCCCTGTGTTCGTCGAAAGGACAGGAATCGATTTCTTACGAAACCATCATGTATCGTATGATCAAGAAACAGAGCGCTCAATGAGCTGTTTATCCCCACAACAGATTTTCTTGCCGCCGGGCTGCAGTGCTCAAGCGGCCGTATTCTTTCCATTGAGCGGGCCGGGAAACCGGCGTGCCCGGGAGCTTCATCCATGAATATCGGCAGCACAACCATTCGCCGTCTTGCGCTTCGCTTGCGGGCGCGTCTCGGCGGCAACAGCCCGGGGCAGCACTATGCCGCAGGCGAACCACCGTTGCGTTCGGGATTGTTCAGCGCCGACCAGATGGAACATCATGGCAAGGCCCTGGCGGCTTCGCACACCGTGATTTCGGGACGCCCCCAAGATCGTCTGCTCAAGCGGCTGGCTGAGAACGAAGAGGTGCTGCAGGGCGTGCGCAACCTCCTGACCGAGGCGGTGCAGGCAAACCTCCGCATTGCTCCGGCAGGAGAGTGGCTGCTCGACAACTTCTATCTGATCGAGGAACAGATTCGAACCGCCAAACGGCATTTGCCCAAGGGGTACAGCCTGGAACTGCCGCGCTTGCAGGGCGGCCAATCGGCCGGGCTGCCCCGGGTCTATGACATTGCCCTGGAAACGATTGCCCACGGCGATGGCCTGGTCGATCCGGAGAGCCTCGGCAGCTTCGTGACCGCCTACCAGACTGTGACCA
>Ga0074197_1000638_pt1 | contig 39858 bp, 29 predicted proteins | sample EPASupsiteSAE305_FD_64526 | JGI IMG/M metagenome (GOLD analysis project Ga0074197, IMG submission 64526) | Bioremediated contaminated groundwater microbial communities from EPA Superfund site, New Mexico - SAE3-05 reassembly with SPADES | ecosystem: Environmental > Aquatic > Deep subsurface >...
GTCCACATCCCGGGCGTATTCGGCCGCCAGTTCCTTTTGCGCCAGACTGGTCGCCTTGCCGCGCAGGGTGACGACCCCGTCTTTGACGTCGACTTGCGTATCCACGGCGTTGACGCTGCGGTGGAAGAGCAGGACGAGCTGCACTTTTTCCTTCATCCAGGCGTCCGAGTTGGCTGTTGGGGGCGCGCCTTTGATTTCAAGCCGGTTGTCGACGCTCTTCACTCCGGGCAAGCCGGCAAGGGTCTTCTCGGCCAACACCTTGTAAGATTGTTCAGACACCAGCCCAGTCAGGACAACATGGCCTTTCTGGGCCTGGATCTTAATGTCGTCGTCTTTGAGAAACGTTTTGAAAATATAGGTGTTTTTAGCCGCGGCTTCGATGCGGTCGTCGGCCTTTGACGCGTGCGCGGGCGCAAAAAACAACAGCAGGGCGAAAACGGTCGCAGCCAGGGCTGCGTAATGCAGTGGTTTCATAAAGACGTGCTCCTTGTGGTGGTGGGCGGGTTGGATGCGCGGCATTGCGTCCGCCTTGAATCTTGGCTGGCCTGCGGGTGACGCATCACGATGTCACTCCCCCAGCACTTCCTTGATCTCGCCGACTTTTTTCTGGACCTTGCCGGCGTTCTTTTCAATATTGCCGTCAGCTTCCAGTTCGGGTTTGCCGGTGAGTTTGCCGGCAATTTCTTTGACATTGCCTTTGATTTGATGGAACGATCCTTCTGCTTGATCTCTTGTGCTTGATTTCATGTGATTGCTCCTGGCTTGGTGGTTGGTTTGTTTTGATCTCAGGCGACAGGCAATCGGCCTTCGCCTTGTTGCTGCAGCAGCTTGTTAATCATAGAAAAAATGAAAACCGAGGCCCACATACTCGACGTTGTCGCGGGCGTAGAACTGACCGTTGGGAGAGCTGCCGTTGTAATATTCGAGCAATATTTGCAGCTTGCGGCTGATAAAATCCGGATTTTCAAGCTGGAACCCGCTGCGCAAGGACACGTTGGCGTCCCAATCGTTTTCTTCGTGGTACTGCAGGTCAACGGCCGCGATCGGCCGGAGCGCTCCGCCCCACCAGGCGACCGGGCTTCTGAACTCCAAACCCGACTGCGCTATTCCCGGCTCAAGATCGTCGGGATCGCGGTCAAACAGATAGCCGCCGCCGCCGTAGATGCGAAAACCGTAGGGCAAATTATAGGAGAGGAGCATGTCGACCCCTTCATAGCTCAGGTTGACGCGTTCGCCCGCATCCCCGCTCAGCAGGTATTCGTCGCCTAGATGGGAACTCTGATGGAAGAGCCTGGCCATGGCGGAAAAATTGTCCTTTTTGATCGAAAGGGGCACGGCCACAAAGTAGTCGGCATTGACAAGGTCGTGCGAATCCGCGTCCATGTCAAAAATCGAGAACACGCCGGCCTGAAGCCCGGTTTCCATCTGGCTGTTCCAGGGCCCGCCAAAGCGATAAAAGCTGAAGGTCTCGCCAAAGGTCGCCGACCCTACCCCTTCCAGCTGGCTGTTTTGCATGTACTGCTGATAGGAGGCGGAAAAATGCGGCCAGCGGGGATCGGCAAGCAGCGATTTGAAGAGCAAATCCCGTGGCAGGAAGACGTTGACTTCGGGGGTGATTTCTGACGAATCCCCTGTGGTCGCAAGGTCGCCCGCCTCGACCACCACCACCTGATTGACGCCTTCGATGGCGGAAAGCGAGGTCTTCATCCGGTCACGGACGCCGTCCGACGCCTCCAGTCCCCGGATGTACACCACCCCGGACCGAACCCGGACGGTTTCCGCCGTGACCTGAAAGTCCCGTTGAAGAATCGCCGTGGCGTATCCGCGGATGTATTCGTCGCTTGCCGGGGTTGCCCCGGCTGCGCCCGGAAAGGCTAGGGCTAGCAGCAGCAGGGTCGAGAAAATTGCCCGGCCGTTTGATCGTGGCTGCAAAGGGTGTTTCATGTTCATTCCTTGATTGGGTTGCACTGCAGGCGCAGCAATGGAGTGGGGGCGTGGCCTATTGTTGACCTGTTGCCTGTGTTCACCTGTGACCCTGCTCGCGCGTTCAATGCGTTTAATGCGTTCAATGCGAGAGCGCGGTGAAGGGGTTGACCCTTGCCGGGCGCTATTTTCTGGCCGAGGAAAAAACCCCGACCAGCGCCTTAGCCGCTTCGCCGATCACCACCGCATAGGACGCTATCTGGTCGGCGGTTCCAAGCGCCCGGCTTGCCTCGCCAAGGCCGGCCCGCAATTCGCTGGTAAGGGCAACCACATTCTCCGAGGCCATGGCGATATTGGGGATGGCCAGGTTGAGCGCGTCCTTGTTGTCTTTAAGGATCGCGCCAATATCCTTGACTGCGGCGTTGACGTTTTTCAGGGTGACAATGACATAGCCGCCCACTGCCAGCAGCAGCAGGAAAAGAATCAGCAGGCCCAGTTGACCGAATGTGATGTATCCTTCCATAAAGGGTATCCTTGCCAATAAGGTTGTTCTTGCCCGCCTTTTCAGGCGTTTTTTTCGCGCAAATCCGATGCTTCCTTGAACGATTCCTTGGCCGCGTCAACGCCCTTCTCGGCCGCTGTGTACACGCGGGCACTCTTTTCCTCGACGGCGTCGACCAATTTGTGCCCGGTGGCGGAGACGTTGTCTTTCATTTTGTCCCAGGCTTGGCAACTGCGCTGGCTCAGTTCCTCACGCGTTTCCCGCCCGGCCCTGGGCGCATAGAGGATGCCCGCAACCGCGCCGACCGCACCGCCAAGGGCAACGCCCAAGGCCAGCATGCCTGCGTTTTTCCGGCGCAGCGTTTGTTCACGGTTGATTCTGGCGCCCAGTATCCGATCTGCCACATCTTTTAGAATCACGGCGGATCCTCCTATTTTGATGAGATTGTTAAGTAAGGTCATGCTGCCTCCTGGAGAAGCGGGCAGGCCCTGCCGCACATCGGCTGATGCGCCGTCGCAAGCACGGAGCCTGTCCGTAGAGTTGGTTTCATTTTGTTTATTGGCCAAGGTTTCCATTCCGTTCACCGGCGGCCCTGGAGAAAATTGATCACAAGCACCACCAGGGCCACGACCAGGAGGATGTGAATCAATCCGCCCACGGTGTAACTGCTCACCAGCCCCAGCACCCACAAGATCAACAACACCACTGCGAGTTTCCACAACATTTGCTCCTCCGCTCAGGTTGCACGGATCGCCCGGCGCCGGTCGAGACCATGTCGCGTCTCAGCCGGCAACCAAGCGCTCTGTTATTTGGTTTGGGGCGCTGCTTTTTCGATGATCATGTTGTTGACCACGCTCTTGACGCCATGCACGTCTTTGACGAACTTGGTGGCCAAATCCATTTCAGCGGCGTTTTTGGCTGAGCCGCTCAATTTGACCACGCCTTCCTTCGTCTCAACCTTGGTGTTGAGGGCGCTGGTTGAACGGTGATACAGCAAGGTCGCTTTGACTAAGGCGGTGATGGAGGCGTCGTCTATCGACGTGCCCACGCCTTCAACCTTTTCACCCATGGTTTTGCCGGCATTGGACACAACCATTTCGTTTTTGACGTCTTTGACGCCGTCAACATCCTTGATGTATTCCGTGGTCAGGTCGATTTGGGCCTTGCTCGCGGCCTCGCCCCGAACAGTGACAACGCCGTCTTTCACCTCAAAGTCAGGCTTGGCGACGCTCAGGTTGCGATGGTACAGCATCTCGAGTTTCACCCGTTCCCTGACCAGGGCGTCCTGGCTTCCAGCGGTCTGCGCGTTGTTGAGCACCAACTGATTGTCCACGCTCTTCACCCCAGGGAGGCTCTCCACGGTCTCGGTGGCCAGCTGTTTATGGGGTTCGGCGGTGACGCTGCCGGTCAGGACAACGGCGCCGTCTTTTGCCGTGATTTTGATTACGTCGTCATTGAGGTAGTTTTTGAAGATGTACGACTCCCTGGCCGACGATTCGATGCGGTCGTCGGTGTCGGAGGCAAACGCCGGCGCTCCGAACAGCAACAACGCCGACGCCGTGGCCAACAGGGCTGTGGAGCAGGCCGCTTTGATGTGCAAGGTTCTTTTGTTCATTGGAATGTCTCCTGGTTAGTATTGGTTGATTGCGGTGGGCGGCCCTCGCCTGCATTGGCGTTCCGCCCTCCACGGTCATGATCGTAAAGGTTCCGAATTTAAATGCGCCTGATCGCGACGCCGTAAAAACAAATTTTGCCGTTTCTCAATCAAGTGAAGCTCGGGAGATTTCTCCTCGCTGTGCTCGTCGATGACGCAAGCCCCAAAGAAACTCCTGGAAAACGATTGCTTTATCCCTTGGCCACCGTTCTTTTTTTGTCATCTCGACCGAAGGGAGAGATCTCGCCTTAATATGACAAACAGGCTCGCTTCACTTTTGAACTAGAGATGAAATTACACCGGCGTGCCTGCAGACTCCGGTTCGACCCCGTAATAGGAGTGAATTTCTTTTGCCCAGCGCGCGTCTGCCATGTCCGGCCATTTGTCTTTGTCAAAGCCCGGCGCGTTTGTAAGGCTCGCCTTTTCTACATTGAGAATGAAGCGCTTGTTGGTGGTGTCGAGCGTCAGCGCAATCCAAGGCACGGCAAAAAGCTTTTCGCCCATGCCGAGAAAGCCGCCGAAGGCCAACACCGCATAGCGCACCTTGCCGCTGCGCACGTCGAGCATGATGTCTTTGATGTCGCCGATGTCTTCGCCTTTATGGCTGTGGACGTCGTTGCCGATCAGGGTTTTGGCGCCCATCAATTCCGGGCCGGGTCCGCCGGCAGTCGTATCGCTTTCGTTGTTGTCCATGTGCGTCTCCTGTTGAAAGGCGGCAAGTCGTTGCTTGCATGCTTGTCGCTTGCATGCTTGTCGCTTGCATGCGCTGGCCTTGCCGAGGTGTCCATCGTGTCTGTCCTGCCGGAGGGGTTCTTCGGCGGGTTGCTCGAATGTGTTGTTTGCGGCGGCGGGGTTTTTTTCGGCGCCTCCATTGTTTGTTACGCAAGTTCGGCGCCCAAAGAAACAAACGCTGCACTCTGCATATAACTGCGATAGAATAGGTTGTTAAGCGCCTCGCCGGTTAGCGCCAAGGCGGAGCCCGGCAGGCTTTAGTGTTGCGTGTTACACAAGCGTTGCGGTTTTTTTCGTGACACGCACCCTGGGCAACCGCTTCCCGCTCAGCCGGTGCAATGGGGGAAAACGAATAAAGAACGCGAGGAGGCTCGCAGAAGAAGACGACGCCGACTATTCGCGCCCTTGCGCGGCCGCCTTGGCCAACCACTCTGCGGCTTTGTCGTTGTTCTGCGGAACGTCTTCGCCCGTCTGATACATCATGCCCAGAGCATATTGCGCCTCTGCCAGGCCCTGTTCCGCCGCTTTGGCAATCAGTTGCACTGCTTTCTCCCTGTCTTGACGAACGCCGTCTCCGGCGCTGTACAGCAGCCCCAGCACATATTGCGCTTCCGCATAGCCCTGATCGGCGGCCTTGGCGTGCCATCGGGCGGCTTCCTCCCTGTTCTCGGGCACGCCGTCGCCAAAATAATACATCCGGGCAAGCCGATATTGAGCCGCTGGGTCTCCCTGGTTGGCCTGTTTCGACACGGCGTCAAAGGAAGGGGGCGGGACGGCGGGATGCTTGGCGTTGGAAAGGACTTCCTGATTGTGCATCTTTTCCCTATTTCTCTGGTCAAGACCGGTTTGCGCGTTCTCGGCGGCTGCGAACAGATGTGTTTCGGGTTGGGCGCACAGCAAGGCGACGGCAATCACTACGGCTCGAGTTGTGGTGTTCATACGGACGATCCTCATGAATTTATTCGCATTTGCATTCAAGATGGCACATCTTTTTTATGTAGGGTGTGCTGTGTGCACCATCCTGCTTACTGGTGCGCACAGCGCACCCTACAAAAACGTGCCAACTTGAGAGCTAAGTGAAATTATTTTGTTCCAGCGGCTGGCAAGGCAACGGCAGCCGCCTCTTGCGGCAGAGGTTTTTACGAAACAACACCTGGTTGCGCCGTTCTCTTGCTTGTCAGCGCGAGCTTTTCGGCGGCGCCAAGGCTGGTGTGCATCCGGCCCACAGGCATTGCAGGCATTGTAGGCGTTGTAGGCGTTGTCTGCTCCACCTGCCGCAAGTGCTCGACCTTGACTGCATAACGGGGCAGGTAGACCTTGAAAATCGCGCCCTGGTCCGGTTGGCTGAAGACGTTGATGAAGCCGCCGTTCTGCTTGACGATGCCGTACACCATCGCCAGCCCCAGGCCAGCGCCGGGCTCCGCATGTTTGGTGGTGAAAAACGGTTCAAACAGCTTGCTCATGGTCTCCTCCGCCATGCCGCAGCCATTGTCGCTGACAATCAGCGCCACATATTCGCCGGGAAAACATCCCGCATGGCCGAGGCTGTCGTCGTTGTCCCTGGTGATGTTTTTGGTCTCAACGCTTATCCAGCCCTTGCCCACAATCGCTTCTCGCGAGTTGCGGCAGAGATTGGTCAGGATCTGCTCGATCTGCGCGGCGTCCATGGCGACCGGCCACAACTGCGGACCAGGCGTCCAGGCCAGGGCGACGTCCTTGCCGACGACCTGGCGCAGTTTGGCAAGCTGGCTCTCCACGGCGTCGTTGAGAGCAAGGCCCTGGGCAGCGACCGTTTGCATGCGGGCAAAAGAGAGCAGTTGCCAGGTGAGGTTGGCGGAGCGGTCAACCGCTTTGCTGATTTCCTGCAAATTGGCAAAAAACGGCTGGTCCGGGTCTGCATGGTCCAGGGCCAGCTCCGTCTGGCCGAGGACAACAGCGAGCATGTTGTTGAAATCGTTGGCAACGCCGGCAGCCAACCGCTCCATGGATTCCATCTTGCCGATATAGGCCAGTTGGTCTTTGAGCTTTTGCCGTCCCTCGTCCGCCCGTTTGCAGGCAGTGACGTCGCTGATCACCACCCGGCACACGATCTCGCCCTCTGGGTTGTGGGCGATGATCGCTTCCAGTCGCGCCCAGAAGGGCTGGCTGTCGCGCCGCAGCATCCGCACCTCGCTCACCTGCGGTTCCCATGCCTTGAAGAGCTGTTGGCGGTGGCGGTGGTAGAGGTCTTGGTCTTCGGGCAGAATAAAGCGAGTCAACGGCATGCGCACCAGCTCGCTCCGGGTGACGTTCAACAGGCTTGCGGCGGTGAGATTTGCTTCCGCCACCAGCCCTGTTTCGCTTTCGGTCAGGTAGCCCACCGGCGCAAAGTCGTAGAGGTTGACCAGACGGGTCTGCGAGTCTTCAAGTTCCGTCTGGATGCGGCGCAGCTCTTCGTTTTGCATTTCGAGTTCGATCTGATGCACCTGCAGTTCGTGAACGAGCCGCGCCGTTTCTTCGGGCGATTGATCCGCGAGGGGTTGCCTTGCGCGGTCGGCATGGTCATCGAAGCGTTGTTCCGCCTGTCGGCGTAAATCAGCGGCTTGAGCAGCTTTAGCGGTTTTAGATGCTTGAGAGGCTTTAACGTCCTTGGCGGATCGGTTGTTGGCGGTGTGCATGATTGTCCCTTGTTCCTTGTTGAGCGGCGTGTGGCCGCATGTGCGCCAGAGGACAGCGGGCGGCTTGCGTTGTTTTTCGTTGGGTGTCCCCTGCGTCGTCTTAGGGCAAATTCAGTGCCTGAAAGGTTGAGCAATAATCCCAGATTTTTGTGACGCTATTCCAGGTGGTTGGCTGGGTAAAAGCGAGACGGCGGAATGCCTGGGACAATAATAATCGTTGCGCGTAACAGAAATGTGTCGCTATTATTAGGCAAAACGTTACACTTTGGCTTGAATCGTCGAATCTGCGTGCATAGTCTTTCGGGTATCTGGACCGGGAAGAGGGTGTGGCTTTTTCGGCGACGATTGAGGGAAACCCCCAACCCTGCTCGATTTTTACCCATCTTCGAAAACCCCCGCGCCGTTCGTTTGTTGAACCAGGCGCTCTGAAACACCCGTCTTTTTAACCCGCCGCGCGGGCGCTACACGCTACAGCTACACGTCGCAGCAATTCGCACACAACCCGCAAGGAACTGGAGCCGAGGGCGCCAATATGACTGACCACCCACCCGAAAAAGATCGTCTTGACGAATTGCGTCGCCTGGCCGAGCAACGAGGCGGAAAAAAAGCCGCGCCCAATGCCCCGGCCATGGACGAACAGCACTGCCAGCAGCTTCTGCATGAGTTGCAGGTGCATCAGATTGAACTCGAGATGCAGAACGAGGAACTCCGCGTCACCCAGGAGCAACTGAGCGAATCGCTGGAGAAATATTCCGATCTCTACGAATTTGCGCCGGTTGGCTACGTCACTTCCAACAGCAAGGGCCGCATTGTGGAGGCCAACCTCACCTTTGCCGGCCAACTGGGCCTTGAGCGGGCCCGCCTGATCAACACCGCCTTGTCGCTGTATGCAACGGCAACGGATCGGGCCGCCTTTCGCGCCCACCTGCAGGAGGTTGCGCAGAGCGATGAACGGCATTCCTGCGAGTTGCGGCTGGAACGGCGAGACGCGCCGGATTACAGCGTTCAGGTGGACAGCGTTCGGTCCCTGGGCGCCGACGGCCTTCCGCTGTGCCGGACGACAATCACCGACATCTCCGCCCGGAAGGCGGTCGAAGAGGAACTGGTGCGGTTGTATGGCGAGTTGGAGATCAGGGTGGAGACGCGCACCATCGCGCTCAGCGAGAGCGAGAAAAATTTCAAAAAGCTCTCCCAGGAATTTCGGGCCCTTTTAAACGCGATCAGCGACACCTTGATCCTGCTTTCCCCGCAGATGGAAATATTGTGGGTCAACGGCGAAAACACCCTGGATTTTGACAGTGATGTGGCCGATCCGGCAGGGCAATACTGTTACAAGCTGCTTCATGACCGTATGGCGCTGTTGGAAGACTGCCCGGTGTCGCGATGTTTTGCCACGGCGCAAAAGGAAGCCTCGGTTGTCACCTACAACGGGGCGGTGCTCGACATCAGGGCCTTTCCCATCAAAGAGGCGGACGCGGTCGGCGGGGTGCTGCTTTTGGTGAGCGACATCACCGAGAAGATGGCGATGCAGGCCGAGGCGATTCAGGCCAGTCATCTGGCCTCGCTGGGGGAACTGGCCGCCGGAGTGGCCCACGAGATCAACAATCCGATCACCGGGATCATCAACTACGGCCAGATCCTGCTCAACGAGTGCGTCCCGGACAGCCTGGAACAGGACATCGGCGCCCGCATTGTCAAGGAAGGGGAGCGCGTCGGCCGCATCGTCAAAACCCTGCTTTCCTATGCCCAGCATGATCGGCGCAAAGAAAAAAGGCCGGTGAGCGTTGCGGCCATTGTGGCGGAATCGATGGTGCTCACCCAGGCGCAAATCCGTAAGGAAGGGATCTCGCTCGCCGTCAACTTTCCCGACGACCTGCCGCAGATCGCCGCCAATTTTCAGATGATCCAGCAATGTTTCATCAACATCATCAACAATGCGCGCTACGCCTTGAACGAAAGATACTCGGGACGGCACGACAACAAGCGGCTTGACATCAGCGGCGAGCGCGCGATGATCGGCGACCAGCCGTATGTGCGGGTTATTTTTCATGATCGAGGGAAGGGGATAGCCGCGCATGATCTGGCGGTGTTGACCAAACCGTTTTTTTCCACCAAGCCGTTCGGCAAAGGGACCGGCCTGGGGTTGAGCATCACCCAAAAGATTGTTGCAGCCCATGACGGGAACCTCGTCTTTGAGAGCGTGCTAGGCGAATTTACCCGAGTTATTATTGAGTTACCAGTGCATCAGGTTGATGCCGAGGCGGAGCATGAGTGCGAAAATTTTAGTGATCGATGACGAGGAATCCATTCGATTTACCTTTGAACGATTTCTCAAGGCTGCGGGGCATATCGTGGCTACCGCCGCAAGCTGCGGCGAAGCGTTTGCCCGGCTCGACGAGGGCTGCTTTGACGTGGTTTTTGCCGACATCATCCTTGAGGACGGCACGGGCATTGATGTGTTGCGCGAGATCAAGCGGCGAGGGCTGAGCTGCCCGGTGATCATGATTACCGGAGACCCGGGAGTGGCGACCGCAACCGATTCCATCCGCCTGGGCGCCTTTGACTACATCCCCAAGCCGGTCAACCAGGAAGCATTGCTGGGCCTCACCCGAACGGCTTTGAAGTACACGGCCCTCCTTGAGGAAAAAGAGCGGTATCGCACCAATCTGGAAGCCATCTTCAGAAGCGTCAAGGACGCGATCGTCACCGTTGACAAGGCGGCGGAGTTGGTTGAGCTGAATGAGGCGGCCGTGGCCCTGTGCGGCTACTCCCGAGACGACATCGGCAAACCGTTCAGTTCCCTCCCGCTGCGGTGCGAGCGACAATGCGGGGAATTGCTTGAGGCGGCGATCAGCAGCGGCGCTCCGGTGGAAGCGGACCGGATCGAATGCCGTCGGGAGAACCGGGCCGCGCGCGTCGTCAGCGTGCGAACCTATCCGCTGCTCGATCTCCAGGGGGCGACCTCGGGCGTGGTCATGGTGGTGCGGGACGACACCCAGGTGGTTGATCTTGAACGGGAGCTGACCGAGCACCGGCAGTTTCACCGCATTATCGGCAAAAGCGAGCCAATGCAGCAGGTGTATTCCCTGATCAAAGCCCTGGCCAACGTGCAAACCACGGTGCTGATCACCGGGGAAAGCGGCACCGGCAAAGAGCTGGTGGCCGAGGCGCTCCATCTTGCCGGCGACCGCAGCCATAAACCGATGGTCAAGGTGAACTGTTCGGCCTTGCCCGAAAACCTGCTGGAAGCGGAACTCTTTGGCCACGTCAAAGGGTCGTTCACCGGCGCCGTCCGGGACAATGAGGGCCGATTTCATCGGGCGGACGGCGGGGCTATCTTTTTTGATGAAATTGGCGACATCTCGCCCAAAATCCAGGTGAAGCTGTTGCGCGTGCTGGAAGAGAGCGAATTCGAGCGCGTCGGCAGTTCGGTTTCCACCAAGGTCAACGTGCGCCTGATCGCGGCGACCAACCGAAATCTGCCGGAGAAAGTCAGGCTGGGCGAGATGCGAGAAGACCTCTACTACCGGCTTAAAGTAGTGGAGATCAGGCTGCCGCCGCTGCGCGACCGGCGCGACGACATCCCGCTGTTGCTTGAACACTTTCGCGACAAGTTCAACGCCAAATTTAAGAAAAACATTGAGGGCGTGTCCGCAGACGTGCTCAAGGCGTTGAACAAATATCCCTGGCCGGGCAATGTGCGCGAACTCGAACACGCCATGGAACACGCCTTTGTGCTCTGCAATCAGAACATTATCACCATTGAGCATTTGCCGTCGGAGTTCATGAAAATTCCCGGAATGCGGCGTTCTTCCGGAGCGGCGCAGGGCAGCGATCTTGACCCCACGCTTGCCGCCCTGACCAAAACCGCCTGGAACAAAGCCAAGGCTGCCCGCTTGCTGGGCATTGATCGCGTCACCCTGTATCGGCGCATAAAAAAATACAACCTCATCGAACCGCCCCTGCGTTCCTGACGGCTTGTTGCCCGTGCGTTGCTCGTCCTCCGGAAAGTGGGTTCATCACTTCCGTTGCGAGCAACGTTTCTCTCCCTACCGGCTTTGCGCCGGAAGCTCCTCTTCGCTGTTCTAACGCGCTGTCCTCCCAAGATAAATCAAGATAGCTCGACCCGCCTCCGGCCTCGGCACGGATATGGCTAGAGAGACTCTGTCCCCTTGTGCTGCTTGTTCCATTGCTCAACCCGTAGCTTGGATGCTCGCATTTGCATTCAAGATGGCACCTCTGTTTTTTGTAGGGTGCGCTGCGCGCACCATCCTGCTTACTGGTGCGCACAGCGCACCCTACAAAAACGTGCCAACTTGAGAGCTACGTAAAATGAGGAACGTTTCGTGGGGGGGAACCCCTTGTTCTTTCGATCAAAGGGAGAAAATTTGGTCTTTGCCCGCGAGGCAGGCGCTCGCGGCAACCTTGATCCTTCAGCCAATTGTACAGGTGTTCGCTATGATTGTATGTGCATCCAACGGACAGGAAGTCCAGCTTGATCAGGCCGGTTTTCTGGCTGATCAAAGTGAATGGAATGAGGATGTTGCCGCCGCCTTGGCCGCCAAGGAAGGGATTGACGCCTTGTCCGAAGAACAGATGGACCTTGTCCGCTTCGTGAGGGACTATTTCCTGAAGCACCGGGCGTTTCCGATGGTGAACACGGTCTGCCGGATCAATCCGGAGGCGGATCACTGTGAGAACGAGCCGTGTATGGACCCGGAAAAGGCGTGGCTGATTGCAGGATTGTCGCAACAGGACGGCGTGAGTTTTCTTCGTCAGCGCGCCAAACGCCCTGCCGGGGAGTCGCCTGCGGTTGGGGCGTGATTCCATCTCTATTTCAAAAGTGAAGCACGCCGCTTCGTCTTCGACGAGCACCGCGAGGAGAAATCTTGCGGAGATCCCGAGATCTCTCCCTACGGTCGAGATGACACCCCTTCGTCGACGAGGTTTTGCTCTGTGCGTTTGCTTCATTTGAGCTTCATTTGATTGAGAAACGGAATGATCCTTATGGGTATTGATAGGTGCAAGCAACGATGATCAAGCACGACAGCCAGGAACTCAGCCCACTGCGATCCGTGACCCGCACCTGCGGCATGGAAAGCCACGCTCTTATTCGCATTTGCATTCAAGCTGACTCTCCGTTTTGTGTAGGGTGCGCTGCGCGCACCAGTAAAAGCATGGTGGTGCACACTGTGCACCCTACAAATACATGCCAACTTGAAAGCAAATTGGAATTACAACGTTCAGCCAACGTTTCAGTCAACGTTCAGCAAGCGCGCTAGGATGGATATAACCATGCCCAATGCCTCCATCGACAACCAACCCGCCCTCGCCGACAGCGACCTTCAGGGGCAACTCGCTGTTCTCAAAAATAAATTGTTCGAAGAGCAGAAGCTCCGGCAGGCCCTGCAAAACTCCGAGAAACGCTACCGCCGGCTCTTTGAATCCGCCCGAGACGGCATCTTGATCCTTGACGCCGAGACCGGCAAGGTGGTGGACGTCAATCCTTTCCTGCTGCAGCTGCTGGGGTATTCCTATCACGCGCTGTGCGGCCAATATATCTGGGAACTCGGCGTGTTCAAAGACGTCGCCGCGTCAAAGGAGGCGTTCAAAACCCTGCAGGACAACGAATACATCCGTTACGAAGACTTGCCGCTGGAAACCCACAACGGACGCCCCATTGCGGTGGAGTTCGTCAGCAACGTCTACCTCGTGGACCACAGCAAGGTCATTCAATGCAACATCCGGGACATCACCGCCCGCAAGCGGGACGACGCCGAACGCAAGCGGTTGCTGGCAGCCATCGAGCAGGTCGGCGAGGGCATTGTGATGACCGATCCCCAAGGGAACATCGAGTTTGTCAATCCGGCCTTCGAGCAGATGACGGGCTACAGCCAGACTGAGGTTTTTGGCCGCAATCCGCGCATTCTCAAGAGCGGCAAACATGACGAACTGTTTTACCGCAATCTCTGGGAGACCATTTCCAGCGGTCGCATCTGGGCCGGGCGTATGATCAACAAACACAAAGACGGCACGCTCTACACCGAGGCGACCACGATTTCTCCGGTTCACGATGCTTCGGGGCGGATTGTCAACTATGTGGCCGTCAAACGCAACATCACCGAGCAGCTTCGGTTGGCGGCCCAGTTTCAGCAGGCCCAGAAGATGGAAGCAGTGGGCTTGCTGGCCGGGGGCGTGGCCCACGATTACAACAATATGCTCAGCGTTATCCTCGGATATGCGGAACTGGCCCTGGAAAAGGTGGATCCGGTCGATCCGCTGCACGCTGATCTTAAAATCATCATCACCGCCGCAAAACGTTCCGCGGACATCACCCGGCAATTGCTGACCTTTGCCCGCAAACAGACGATTGCCCCGGTGGTGCTTGACCTGAACCAGACCGTGGAAACCATGCTCGCCATGATCCGCCGCTTGATCGGCGAGGACATCGACCTGGCCTGGTTGCCCAAGGCGCATCTGTGCCCGATTAAAATGGACCCCACCCAGGTCAATCAGATTCTGGTCAATCTCTGCGTCAACGCGAGGGACGCCTTTGTCGGCGCCGGCAAGATCACCATTGAAACCGGAAACGTCGTTTTTGACGCCGCCTACTGCGCCGATCATTTCGGGTTTGTCGAAGGGGCGTATGTCCTGCTGACGGTGAGCGACGATGGTTGCGGGATGAGCAGGGAGGTTATGGGACACCTCTTCGACCCGTTTTTCACCACCAAAGCGGAGGGCCACGGCACCGGTCTGGGGCTTTCCACGGTGCACGGCATTGTCAAACAGAATGAGGGGTTTATCAACGTCTACAGTGAACTGGGCAATGGAACCACCTTCCGCATCTACCTGCCCCAGCATGTGGAGCAGGACGTCGTTTCGGTGCAAACAAAGCCGTTGGGTATGCCTTTAAGCCAGGGCGAGACGGTGCTGGTGGTGGAGGATGAACCGGTTCTCTTGATGATGGCCCAAATGATGCTGCGAAAATTAGGGTATCAGGTGTTGGCCGCAGGGACGCCGAGCGAGGCCATCGAACTGGCCAAAAAACACGAAAGCCAGATCCACCTTGCGATCACCGATGTGGTCATGCCGGAAATGAACGGTCGGGAGCTGGCGGAATGCTTGCGCCCCCTTTGTCCTGGTTTGAAAATTTTGTTCATGTCCGGCTATCCCGCCGACGTCATCGCCCGCCGGGGCGTGCTGGAGGCGGGGGTGAATTTCCTGCAAAAGCCTTTCTCGGTCAATGAGTTGGCGACCAAGGTGCGGGAAGTGCTGCAGAAAAAGAATGCGGACATGTGCATTGGGGGAAAATAAGGCGTTTCGCTTGGTTTGAGATCGCCGAACTGCTCATCAACAGCATCGAACAAACGGCGTATGAGCCGCACGCCTGCAAACGTCAACCAAAGGACAGCGCAATGAACGCACAAGAAACCCAAGCAGCATACAGGCAGAAGATCGAGGCCGAATTGGCGCTGGTCCAGGCCCAACTGGCCGAATTCAAAGACCAGCCGAGAAGTTTGACGGCCGAGGATCGGGCCAAGCACGTCCACCGGATGGAAGCGCTGGAGCAGCGTTTCGCCGAAGCCAAGGCGCAATGGCGGCAGGCGCTGGACGGCGCCGACGAAGACGTCTGGCGCCAGATGAAGGACAGGGCGGAAAGCGTCTGGAAAGGATTGCAGGATGAGATCCAAAAGACCATTGCCGAGGTGTAGGGATAAACGGATGAACGGGCGGATGGGAAGAGTGGCAAAGGGTTGAGCCTTTGTTCTTTTTCCGCCCATTGAACAACCGCCTATCACGCTTGGCGCCAATGTGACGGCAGGCTGGAGAACGCGCACTGCATTGCGAACTATCAGGAATGCATAAGGAATATCAAGGAGATTGAACTATGAGCAAACACAATGAAATTTATAAATGCACCGTCTGCGGCAACATCGTTGAAGTTGTCCATGCCGGCGAAGGGGAATTGGTGTGCTGCGGCCAGCCAATGGGCCTGATGGCCGAGAACACGGTGGACGCGGCCAAAGAAAAACATGTGCCGGTGGTCACCCAGGTTGCAGACGGCTATACGGTTGCCGTTGGCAGCGTTGCCCATCCCATGGAAGACAAACACTGGATCGAGTGGATTGAATTGGTGGCCGACGGCAAGGTCTACCGTCAGGAACTCAAACCCGGCATGGCCCCGGAGGCAACCTTCTGCGTCAAGGCGGACAAGGTGTCTGCCCGTGAATATTGCAATCTTCATGGGTTATGGAAGGCTTGAAGGAAAGTCTGAAGGCAATGAAGGCTTGAGCTAAAGGCAATCCGGGGTGAGTCCGGCGTCAGGAGGGCGGTGATGGAAAAAGCGTTGGTTGTGGCCTCGTTGTTGTTGATGGCGGGCGGCGTGCATCTGCCCCACGCCGCCGACGCCAACAAGGGGAAGATCCTTTTTCAGCGCGTCGGTCTGGGCGGCGGAACCACCGGAAAAAGCTGCAACGCTTGCCATCTTGACGGCAAAGGGCTGAGCAGCGACCTGTTTCAACGGAAAAAATTTACCATCATGGGCATGGACAAGCACAATCTGGCCGAGGTCGTCAATGTCTGCGTCGAAAAGTCTCTGGGGGGCGTCGCGCTTGATCCTCAGGGCGACGAGATGGCAGACCTGCTCGCCTCGATGAGCGTCTTGGTCAATCCCACTGCCCCAAAGTAGCTGCCGAGGATTTTGCGAAGCCGCCCGAACCAGGAGGCGTAGCCTCTCTGGCCCTGGTTGCCTTCACGGCTTGCTCGGGTCAATGTTTTTATTTTAATGAGCTCTCAAGTTGGCCGTTTTTGTAGGGTGCGCTGTGCGCACCAGCAGGATGGTGCGCACAGCGCACCCTACAAAAAACAGATGGGCCATCTTGAATGCGAAGACGAATTATTTCACTACAACAAGGAGAAACACATGAGAAAAATACAGTCGTTAACCCTGGCCCTGTCTCTGCTGGCTCTGCCGTGCAGCCTATACGCCCAGGAGCAGATGAGCGTCACCACTACCGAAACCGCAGGAACAATCAGCGAATTGGGGCAGGACACCATCGTGGTGCGGTCCGAAACCAGTTCGTCGCCCATGCGCTACAGCTCCACCCAAAGCACCACCTATGTTGACGAAACCGGCACGCCTGTGTCCGTCGAGACGGTCAAGTCCGGCCTGCCGGTCACGGTGTATTACACCCGCGACGGCAATCGTCTGGTTGCCGACAAAGTGGTAGTGCGGAAAACAACCACCACCACCACCGAAGCCCCCATCCACACCGAAAAACAGACCCGCACGACCACGGCAACCGAAAGCAGATAATCACAATCGGTTGCACTTGGCGTGCAGTAACAAGCCCGCACCAACCAGCCCCAGGGAATTCCTGCGGGCTTTTTCTTTGCCCGCGGGTGGTGATTGCTCGCCCCTGGCAAGGCTTATAATGATGCGCGAATGGCGCGCGAGGTGTTGCGCTATCGAGCCGAACACACGCAACGTTTGTGCATGTTGCAACGATTACTTGCCGTGCAACCGCAATGTGAACCCCCGCCTTTTTCAACGCAACGCTTGGATACATCAAGGTAAATGCGCGCTGCATACATTGCTTTTGGTTTCGGCATGCATCTTGATTGTGCAAACTCTATCAACGAACCTGTGATGGAAATTTGTGCTGATTGCGCCGAGGTGCAACTTGGTGATTGAGATTCCTCTAACATGCAAAGGGTGGTCCGGGTGTTTCTCGGAAAAGAGCCCTCATCAAGGAAATGACGAATGGCGCATATACTTGTGATCGACGATGAGGAATCCATCCGGTTCAGCTTTCACAGATTTCTGGTCAAAGAAAAGCATTCTGTCGTCACTGCTGGAGGTTATCTGGTTGCTCTTGCCAAGATGAATGCGGAACATTTTGATCTGATCGTTGCAGACATCAATCTTGGCGACGGCTACGGCACAGACATATTGCAGGAGGTGTTGGTGAGGAAATTGAAAACTCGGGTCATCATAATCACTGCCTACCCGTCATCGAAGACAATAGAAATGAGCTTTCGTGGGAATGCAAACGATTATCTTGTCAAACCTATTCGCCAACAAGATCTGGTGCGCAGCGTCAATAAATCTCTTCGGTAAAGTATATGATTGAAACGTAGCGAAAACATAAACGCCTTTTACGCACAACAGCACTCCTGCCTTTGCACTGTTTCTCTGCGGCAATACGCGTTTACTTGCGGCTGCTTTTATTGCATTGAAAACCCCCTCCATTTTTCGGCTCAATGGGTCGGCCCGCCGACTTGAGAAGGAGCTTCATCCATGAAAAACAGCATCATCACCATCCGCCACATCTTCCTGCGTTTGCAAGCGCGCTTTGGCGCCAACAGTTCGGCGCGCCAATATGCCGCCGGCGAGGCGCCGCTGCGGTCCGGGTTGTTCAGCGCCGACCAGATGGAGCATCACGGCAAGGCCCTGGCGGCCTCGCACGCCTTGAGCTCGGAACCACACCAGGACCGCCTGTTGAAGCGGTTGGCCGACAACGAACACGTCCTGCTGCAAGTGTACGATCTCCTCACCGAGGCGGTGCGGGCAAACCGCCGGATTGCGCCGGCCGGGGAATGGCTGCTCGACAACTTCTATCTGATCGAAGAGCAGATTCGAACCGCGAAACGGCATTTGCCCAAAGGCTACAGCCGGGAACTGCCGCGCTTGCAGGGCGGACAGTCAGCGGGTTTGCCCCGGGCGTATGATATTGCCCTGGAAACAATCGCCCACGGCGACGGGTTGGTCGATCCGGAGAGTCTCAGCAGTTTCGTCGCCGCCTACCAGACCGTGACCATCCTCACCTTTGGCGAGTTGTGGGCCATCCCCATCATGCTGCGTTTGGCGTTGGTGGAGAATCTTCGCCGGGTGGCCGCCCGGGTGGCTGCCGACCGGATCAACCGCAACCTGGCCAACACCTGGGCGGACCAGATGCTGGAGGCTGCTGAGAAAGATCCGAAAAGCCTGATTTTGGTGATTGCCGACATGGCGCGGTCCAAGCCGGATCTGGTGAGTTCCTTTGTGGCTGAATGCGCGCGTCGGCTCCAGGGGCAAAGCCTGGATCTGGCCCTGCCGCTCACCTGGATTGAACAACGTCTGGCCGAAACCGGTCAGACGATTGAGCAACTGGTGCGGGCGGAAAATCAGCAGCAGGCAGCCGACCGGGTTTCGATCAGCAACACCATCAACAGCCTCCGTTTTCTCGGGGCCATGGACTGGCGCATCTTTGTCGAGGCCATGAGCGTGGTCGAGCAGACCCTGCGCGAAGATCCCGGCGACGTCTACGACAAGATGGATTTTGCCTCCCGCGACCGCTACCGTCACGCCGTGGAAAAGATCGCCAAGAAAAGCCCCTGCTCCGAAAACGAGGTGGCGCGCAAAGCCATCCAGCTGGCGCACGAGGGAGCGGCCCAAAAGGGCGGCGACGATCCTGCCGCGCATGTCGGCTTTTACCTGATCGACAAGGGCCGGCCCCAGCTCGAAAGCCGAGCCGAGGCGCGCCGGTCGATGTTTGGAATCCTGGCCAGGATCTGCCGCCGCTTCCCGTTGTCGCTCTATGCCGGAACCATTCTGCTGCTGACCGCGGCCTTTGCCTGGCTTTTGACTGCAAAGCTCTCCGCCGCCGGCGCGCATGGATGGGCGCTTGGCCTGATTGGCCTGCTGGCCGTGCTGGGCGGCAGTCACCTGGCGGTTGCCCTGGTCAACTGGCTGGCCACCCTGCTGGCAACGCCCCGGCCGTTGCCGCGCATGGACTTTTCCAAAGGGATTCCGCAGGGTTCGCGCACCCTGGTGGTGGTGCCGACCATGCTTGCCAGCGAGGAGGGCGTGAGCGCCCTGATCGAGGCGCTCGAAGTCCGTTTTCTTGCCAATCAGGACGAACACCTGCACTACGGGCTGCTCACCGATTTTCGCGACGCCGTCACTGAAACCACGCCGGAAGACGAGCCGCTGGCGGAATTGGCCCAGCAGCGCATCGAAGAACTGAACGCCAAGTACCGCAATCCGGCCGGCGACGTCTTTTTCCTCTTTCATCGGCCGCGCCGCTATAATCCGCAGGATCAAATGTGGATGGGATACGAGCGCAAGCGGGGCAAACTCGCCGACCTCAACTGGTTGCTGCGCGCCGGCCCGGACGCCGACTTTGGAAATCGCTTTTCGCGCATTGTCGGGGACACGGCCATCCTGGCCACTGTCAAATACGTGATCACCCTGGACACAGACACCCAACTGGCGCGGGATTCCGCCTGGCAGTTTGTCGGCGCCATGGCCCACCCGCTCAACCGGGCCAGCTACGACCCCGGCAAACAGCGGGTTGTGTCCGGCTACGGCATCCTCCAGCCCCGGGTGGCGGTCAGTTTGTCCGGCGCCAACCGCTCCCTGTATGCGCGGATGTGCAGCAGCGAACCCGGCATTGATCCCTACACCCGCGCTGTTTCCGACGTCTACCAGGATCTGTTTGCCGAGGGCTCGTTTATCGGCAAGGGCATCTATGAGGTCGACGCCTTTGAATGCGCGCTGGACGGTCGCTTCCCGGACAACCGCATTCTCAGCCACGATCTTTTGGAGGGGTGTTACGCCCGCTCCGGATTGTTGAGCGACGTCCAGCTCTACGAGGAATATCCGGCGCGTTACAGCGAGGATGTGAGCCGCCGCCACCGGTGGATTCGCGGCGATTGGCAGATCGCGCAGTGGGTGACGCCGGCGGTTCCCGGCCAGGACGGTCGCCTGCGGAGCAACCCGCTGACCCTGCTGTCGCGGTGGAAGATAAGCGACAACCTGCGCCGCAGTCTTGCGCCGGCCGCGCTGACCCTGCTGTTGCTGCTTGGTTGGACCGTGCTGCCCTCAGCCTGGTTCTGGACTGCGGTGGTGTTGGGCGTCATCCTTATTCCTTCCCTGATCGCCTCAACCTGGCATGTGCTGCTCAAACCCGCAGACGTGCCCTTGACCCAGCACCTCGCCGCCGCAGCGAGTTCGACCGGACTGGGCCTGGTGCAGGGCGTTTTTACCCTTGCCTGCCTGCCGTATGAGGCGTTTTACAGCCTGGATGCGATTCTGCGCACGGTCTGGCGTCTGCTGGTCACCCGCCGGGGACTGCTGGAATGGAATCCGTCCGGCGGATCGGACGGCGGACAGGACGCCACCCTGGTCGACTCGTACCGGATCATGTGGTTTGCCCCGGTTGTCGCCGCCGTTGCCGTGCTGCTCCTGGCCCTTGCGCGGCCGACCTCGTTGTTTGCGGCCGCGCCTATTCTGGCCCTCTGGCTGGCGTCTCCAGCCGTTGCCTGGTGGATCAGTCGACCGCCGGTCCGTCGCCAAGCGCAACTTTCCCCTGAGCAGACCCTTTTTCTTCGCACCATGGCCCGGAAAACCTGGGCCTTTTTTCAGACCTTCGTCGGGCCGGAGGATCATTGGCTGCCGCCCGACAACTTCCAGGAGCATCCTGCTCCGGTGATTGCGCACCGCACCTCGCCCACCAACATGGGGTTGTCGCTGCTCGCCAATCTCACCGCCTGCGATTTTGGCTATATTTCCCCGGGGAGATTGATCGAACGCACCACCAACGCCCTTCGCACCATGGAAGGCTTGGAACGGCATCGGGGCCATTTTTACAACTGGTACGACACCCAGTCGCTGCGGCCGCTGTTGCCGCTCTATATTTCCTCGGTCGACAGCGGCAACCTTGCCGGCCATTTGCTGATTCTGCGCCAGGGCCTGTTGGCGCTGTCCGACGAGCCGATCCTCGGCGGACGGTTCCTCGAGGGCTTGCAGGACACCTTGAACATCGCAGTTGCGGCGGCAAATGGGGAAAACGGGGCAAACCCCGATCCGGAAGCGGCAAGGAGACTCGTGCCGCTGGAGCAACAGGTTGCGGCGGCGCTGCTTTCCCCATCTGCCCAGCTGACGGTTGTGCACCAGCGTCTGGCAGCCTGGGCGGCGGCGGGGGAGGTGGTCAGCGGCGCGGAATCCTGGAGCGACGACGCTGAAAGCCCGGTGCGGCTATGGACCAGGGCCTTTGTTCGCCAGTGCCGGGAAGGACTCGACGAACTGCTGTTCCTGGCGCCGTGGCTGGAAAACCCGACGGCTCACAATGCCCCTGAAACCTTGCCCGATTCAGATCGCATCCCCACCTTGCGCGAATTGGCGGGTTTCGACGGGCAACTCCTGCCGGCTCTCTCCCCGCTGGTCGAGGAAGCCGCCCGCCGCGCCCATGAGCGGATTGCGACCTTTGAGCGTTTGGCCCGCCAGGCCAACAGGCTGGCGCAGATGGAGTACGACTTCCTCTTTGACAAGTCGCGGCGTCTTTTGGCCATCGGCTACAACGTCAGCGATCATCGCCAGGACGCCAGCTACTACGATCTGCTCGCTTCCGAGGCAAGGCTAGCCAGCTTCGTGGCCATTGCCCAAGGGGCCTTGCCCCAGGAAACCTGGTTTGCCTTAGGACGCCTCCTGACCACCACTGGCTGCGGGCCGGTGCTGCTCTCGTGGAGCGGCTCGATGTTTGAATACCTGATGCCGCTGTTGGTAATGCCGACCTACGACAGCACCCTGCTTGATCAGACCTGCAAGGCGGTGGTGGCCAGTCAGATCGATTACGGCCGGAAATCCGGCACGCCCTGGGGCGTTTCCGAGTGCGGCTACAACGCCATCGACGCCCAGCTCAACTACCAGTATCGCGCCTTTGGCGTGCCCGGCCTGGGCCTCAAACGCGGCCTGGCCGAAGATCTGGTGATTGCGCCCTACGCGACCGCGCTGGCGCTGATGGTCGAGCCCGAGAAGGCCTGTGTGAACCTTGAACGGATGGCCTCGGCAGGCTTTGCGGGACGATTCGGCTTTTACGAGGCGATCGACTACACCCCTTCGCGTCTGCCGCGCGGCCTGACCAACGTGGTGGTGCGCTCCTTCATGGCCCATCATCAAGGCATGAGCCTGTTGTCGCTGGCCTATCTGCTGTTGGACCGGCCGATGCAAAAACGCTTTGAAGCCGAGCCCCTGTTCCAAGCGACCCTGCTGTTGCTGCAGGAGCGGATTCCCAAATCAGCCTCCTTCTTCACCCATGCCACCGAGTTGGCTGAACTGCAAGAAACCGCCGGCGAGACGGACACCCCGGTGCGCGTCTTTACCAGCCCGGACACCCCCAACCCGGAGGTGCAACTGCTGTCCAACGGCCGATACCACGTGATGGTCACCAACGCCGGCGGCGGCTACAGCCGTTGGCGGGATCTGGCCGTGACCCGTTGGCGCGAAGACAGCACCTGCGACAACTGGGGTTTGTTCTGTTACATCCGCGACGTTGACACCGGCAAATTCTGGTCAACCACCCACCAGCCGGTGGCGCGGCCAACGACCCATTTTGAGACCGTGTTTTCGGAGGAGCGGGCCGAGTTCCGTTGCCGTCACGACGACATCGACGCCTACACTGAAGTGGTGGTGTCCTCCGAGGACGACGTCGAGGTGCGCCGGATCACGCTCACCAACCGTTCCCGCAAGCGCAAAACCATCGACGTCACCAGCTACGCCGAAGTGGTGCTGGCCCCGCCCGCTGGGGACGCGCTCCATCCGGCCTTCAGCAATCTCTTTGTCCAGACCGAAATCATCCGCCAGCAGCGGGCGATCCTCTGCACCCGGCGGCCCCGCTCGGTCAACGAGCAGACGCCCTGGATGTTTCACCTGATGGCGGTGCACGGCGCCACGGTCGGCGACATTTCCTATGAAACCGACCGCCTGCGGTTCATTGGCCGCGGCAACACCGTGGCCGATCCCCAGGCCATGAGCGCTAGCGCCGAGTTCTTCACCGGCGCGCTCTCGGGCAGCGAAGGGTCGGTGCTCGATCCGATTGTGGCCATCCGGTATCGGGTGATGATTGAACCCGAGGAATCAGTGACCATCAACCTGGTCACCGGGGTCGGCGAAACCCGTGACGACGCCTTGCGGATGGTGGGCAAGCACCAGGATCGGCGTCTGGCGGACCGGGTTTTTGATCTGGCCTGGACCCACGGCCAGGTGCTGCTGCGGCAGTTCAACGCCTCCGAGGTCGACGCCCAATTGTACCGGCGCCTGGCCAGTTCCATCATCTACGCCAATGCGGCCTTGCGGGCCGACTCGAGCGTGCTGATCAGGAACCGCAGAGGCCAGTCCGGGCTCTGGAGCTACGCCATCTCCGGCGATCTGCCGATTGTGCTGCTCCAGATTGAAGATCCGGCCAACATCGAACTGGTGCGGCAACTGGTGCAGGCCCACGCCTACTGGCGCCTCAAGGGCTTGGCCGTGGATTTGGTGATCTGGAACGAGGATCGCGCCGGGTATCGGCAACTGCTCCACGATCAGATCATGGGGCTGATTGCCGCCGGCATCGAGGCCAGCGTCATTGATCGGCCGGGCGGCATTTTTGTCCGGCCTGGAGATCAGATTGCCGAGGAAGACCGCATCCTGATTCAAACCGTGGCCCGCGCCATCATCTCTGACAAACGGGGATCGCTGGCCGAACAGATCAAAGGCCGCAGTCTGTCTGAGGTGGTCGTGCCCGCGCTGATTCCAACCCGGACCCATCGATCCGAACCCCTGGCCATCGCGCCGGCGCCGCGCCTGGATCTGTCGTTCTTCAACGGACTGGGCGGGTTTACCCCGGATGGCCGCGAATATGTGGTCACCACCGCCCAGGGCCAACTGACCCCGGCCCCCTGGGTCAACGTGCTGGCCAACCCGCAGTTCGGCACGGTCATTTCCGAGAGCGGCCTGAGCTACACCTGGGGCGAAAACGCCCACGAGTTCCGCCTTAGCCCCTGGGCCAACGATCCGGTCAGCGATTGCAGCGGCGAGGCCCTGTACCTGCGCGACGAAGAACGCGGCCACTTTTGGTCGCCGACGCCGCTGCCCTGTCGCGGGGCAACGCCCTACGCCACCCGGCACGGCTTTGGCTACAGCATCTTTGAGCACACCGAGCGCGGCATCCGCTCCGAGCTGACGGTTTATGTGGCCCTGGACGCGGCAATCAAGTTTATGGTGCTGAAAGTGCGCAATGAGTCGGGCCGAATGCGCCGACTCTCGGCCACCGGCTATGTGGAATGGGTGTTGGGCGACCTGCGGCCGAAATCGACCATGCACGTGGTGACCGAGATTGACCCGGCAAGCGGCGCGCTGCTGGCGCGCAACCCGTACAATACCGAATTTGCCGACCGAACGGCGTTTTTCGACGTCGACGAGGCCAAACGCACCGTTACCGGCGACAGGGCGGAATTCCTGGGCCGCAACGGCTCGCTGCGGTCGCCCGCCGCCCTGGCCCGCACCCGCCTTTCCGGCAAGGTCGGGGCTGGCCTCGACCCCTGCGGTGCCGTCCAGGTGAGTTTTGATCTGGCTGTCGGACAGGAGCGCGAGATCATCTTCAAGCTCGGGGTGGGTCAAAATCCCGATGACGCCAGAAATCTGATGCACCGTTTTCGCGGCGCAACCGCAGCCCGCAGCGCCCTTGATTTGGTCTGGAAACATTGGACCCACACCCTGGGCGCGGTGCAGGTGGAAACCCCGGACGAATCGGTCAACGTGCTGGTCAACGGGTGGCTGCTGTATCAAATCCTGGCCTGCCGTTTGTGGGCCCGGAGCGCAACCTATCAGTCCGGCGGCGCCTTTGGCTTCCGCGATCAGTTGCAGGACGTGACGGCGTTGATTCACGCCCGGCCGCATTTGGTCCGCGAGCACCTGCTGTTGTGCGCCGCCCATCAGTTCCCGGAAGGCGACGTGCAGCACTGGTGGCATCCGCCCACGGATCGCGGCGTGCGCACCCATTGCTCGGACGATTACCTCTGGCTGCCGCTGACCGTTTGTCAGTACGTCAACGCCACCGGCGACAGCGGCGTGCTTGATGAAACCATGCCTTTTGTCCTCGGCCGTGCGATCAAACCCGACGAGGATTCGTATTACGATCTCCCCGGTCGCTCCGAAGAAACCGCAAGCCTCTACGAACACTGCGTCCGCGCCATTCTCAACGGGCTTGCCTTCGGGGAACACGGCCTGCCGCTGATCGGCTCCGGCGACTGGAACGACGGCATGGATCTGGTGGGGCAGCACGGCAAAGGAGAGAGCGTGTGGCTGGGATTTTTCCTCTATGAGGTGCTGATGCGCTTTGCCGAGCTGGCCCAGGCACGGGGCGACCTGCCCTTTGTCGAGCGCTGTCGGGAAGAGGTGGCGGCGCTGCGCCGCAATGTCGAGCGGCACGGTTGGGACGGCGAGTGGTATCGCCGCGCCTATTTTGACGACGGCACGCCGCTGGGGTCGGCAAGCAATCAGGAATGTCAGATTGATTCGATTGCCCAAAGCTGGTCGGTGCTGTCCGGCGCCGGAGCCCCCGAGCGTTCCCGCCTGGCGATGGAGTCCTTGAATGAGCGGCTGGTGCGCCGTCAGGATCGCTTGATCCAGTTGCTCGATCCGCCGTTCAACAAATCGAGCCTGCAACCCGGCTACATCAAAGGCTATGTCCCCGGCGTGCGGGAAAACGGCGGCCAGTACACCCATGCCGCCATCTGGGCCACCATGGCCTTTGCCCGCCTGGGGAACAGTCGGCGGGCCTGGGAGCTGTTTGACCTGATCAACCCGATCAACCATGCCCGCTCGTCCGAGGAAACCGAGGTGTACAAGGTGGAACCCTACGTTGTCGCCGCCGACGTTTATGCGGTGGCGCCCCACACCGGTCGCGGCGGCTGGACCTGGTACACTGGTTCAGCGGCCTGGATGTACCGGCTGCTGGTGGAATCGCTTCTCGGACTCAAGCTGGAGACGGACACGCTGCGTTTCACCCCCTGCCTGCCTTCCGGCTGGAAGGGCTTTACGATGCGCTACCGGTATCGGGAGACCACCTACCACATCCAGGTGGTGCAAACCCAGACCGAAAGCGGCGAGCTGCAGGTGACTGCGGACGGCGTCGAGCAGGAGGATAGGGCGGTGCGTCTGGTCGACGACCGCCGGGAGCACGCGGTTCAGGTGCAAATCAACGCGCCGGTGAGCAGTTTGTAGGCCGGCGCGGTTTGCATTGCTTTGGGCAGCATGCCCTGCTGCTCAAAGCTGCCCGTTGCCGGCTGGCGGCGCGGGTGGGGGCTACCGTTATTCCATTTCTATTTCAAAAGTGATGGGCGTCTGTTTGTCATTCGCAGTCATTGCGACGAGCACAGCGAGGAGAAATCTCGCCTTTATATGACACACCTTCGTCGACAGGTTTTGCCCTGCGCATCATGCTTCGCTTGTTTTGGAAACAGAGTTATTCCTTGCCGAAGCTGCACACCGGATACTGGCAGGTTGGGCATTGACGGCAGAGGCCGCCGTGGCCCATGGCCGCCAGTTCTTCCCGGCCGATGGATTCGCCGGTGAGCAGCCGCGGCAGCAGGAGGTCGAACACGGTGATGTGATGAAACATGCCGCAGGCCGGCAGACCCACCACCGGCGTGTTCCCGATGCGGCCAACCAGAAACATTGCCCCCGGCAGAACCGGCGTGCCGTAGACAATGTCTTCCGCGCCGGCCGCTTTGATGCCCTGCCGGGTGACGTCGTCCGGGTCGACCGACATGCCGCCGGAGGTGACGATCAACTCTGCGCCTGCCTCCAGGCATGTGTGGATTTCTGCGGCAATCAGTTGCGCGTCGTCCGGCGCAAAGCCGACGCAGGCGACCTCGGAGCCAAAACCAACCAGCTTATCGCGCAGCACCTGCTCAAATTTATCCTGAATCCGGCCGTAAAACACCTCGCTGCCGGTGATCACCAGCCCCGCCCGTACCTTGCGCAGCGGCTTGACTTCAATCATCGGCGCGCCTGCCGTCGCCGCCGTCACAGCCACATTCACGGCCTGCTCCACCACCCGTCGCTCCGCAACCAGCGGAATCAGCCGCGAGGCTGCAATTTGCTCGCCTTTGCGAACCGGGGTGTTGGTTTGCAGGGTGGCGCACATCACCTCGCCCAGCAGGTTGAACTGCAACAACGCTTCCCGATTGATTTTCAACAGCCCGTCCATGGCGGCCCGGATGGACACCTTGCCTTCCACGATTTCACGCGAATATTCGGTTCCCGGCCCGGCCAGGGCCTCCGCCATCAGCAGGGCGGCCTCGTTCTCGTGGATTTCGTCGGGGCCGAGCTGGAGCACGTAGATATGGTCCTTGCCGAGCCTGCGCAGATGGGTCACATCCTCCGCGCGGATGACGTGGCCTTTGCGGAAGGCCCGGCCTTTGAAACTGTCCTTGACGATCTCGGTGATGTCGTGGGGGAGGACCATCCCCACGGCCTGATCCACGGGAACAATGGTTTTTGACGAGGTTGGAGGCATGGTTGTCATGGTCGTTGCGTCCTGGAGGAAAGGTTGATCTGAGCCGCCTGCGGGGCGGCGAGCCCAGGGAAGTTGATTGTTTCGGCGTTCCAGCCGTGCGAGTCGACGCGCAGGCGGGTCACGCTGCAATAGTCCTGGGGGATTTCCAGGAGCCATTGCAAGGGATGGTTGCGCACCCGGGCGAGGATGGCCCGGTTGACTCCGGCGTGGGCCACGACCAGCAGGGGGCCGGGAAACCGGCTGGCCAGGTCGGCTAGCGCCGGCCAGCAGCGATTGCTCAGGTCGGTAAAGCTCTCGCCGCCTTGCGGCCTGAAATGGGCCAGATCCCGGCCGCGTTGCTCATAGGCGCCGGGAAAGCGCGCCTGCACCTCGGCCACGCTCAAGCCCTCCCAGGCACCGAGATTGATCTCCTTGAAGTCCTCAACCCGGTGCAACGATTCAACCGGCAGGCCGCTGATCAGGGTTGCGGTCTGCACGGCCCGCAGCAAGGGCGAGGTGAACACCTGGGAGAAATCGACGGCGGCTAAGGCGTCGCGCAGCGCCAGGGCCTGGCGGACGCCGCTGTCGTTGAGCGGCAGATCGGTCTGGCCGAGGAAGCGGCGGGGCGCGGGTCGGTCAATCTCGCCGTGGCGAACCAGGTAGATTACTGATTGCATGCGGCGCCAACCATTTCGGTGATGACCTCCAGGGTTTGGCCGGCCTCGGCCTCGACGGCTGCGGCCACGCGCAGGGCCTGATCAAAGCGGCTGCGGATGGCACGGACCGCCGCCGGGTCGTCCCGGTAGAGGGACAATTTTTCTTCGAATCGGGTGCTGAGGTCCACAATCCGGCTGCCCCGGACCAGCTTGTCGGCCAGATGGACAAGCTCCCGTTCACTGATGGGCATATCGACCGTCCAGGGCAGATCCTTGTGGGCGGCGACAATCGCGGCGGCCCGGTCAAACCCCAGGTCCCGCAACCAGCGGGCGCCTTGCTCCTCGTGCTGGCGGTTGCCCTTGGCAATGTCGTGCAGCCAGCCGCAGACCCGGCACAGTTCGGGGTCGAGCGTGCGTGCGCTGCGGCGGTTGATTGCTTCGCAGAGCGCGCCCGCCACCTCGGCCACCATCCGCCCGTGGGCCAGTCCCTTTGTCGGCATGGGGTGGAGATGGTCGAGAATCGCCTGGCATTCGGCCATGGTCGGGAAATCACGGCGGCCAAACAGGCGGCAGCCGGCAATAAAATCCTCGGGGGTGTCCATGTCGAAGTGGATGTTGGCGTCGGCAACTTGCACCTCGCGCACCAACTCCGGCTGCTCGGCTTCGACCTGGGCCAGCAGGGTGCGCAGCCCGCCTTGGGGATGTTCGTGCTGGCTGATGGCGGGGATCAGGTCTGCCGCCAGCAGCGGCGGGTGGCCGCGTCGGCCGTCAAACACCGGGTAGAGAATCCGCGCCGGCGCCTGGGCAAACGATTGGGTCAGCAGCTTGATCGTGCCGCACCGCACCAGAGAGAGGTCCACAGGCAGGAGGAAAAAGCCGCTGCATTGATCAGGCAGAGCGCCCACGCCGGCCCGGATCGAGCTGTACATCCCGGAGGCAAAGTCCGGGTTGTGGACCAGCCGCGCCCCGGCCAACGCGGCAACGGCGCCGACCTCATCAGACCGGTGGCCGGTGACCACCATCAGATCCTCAACCCCGCCTTGACGGAACAGGGCCAGGCACTGCTCCAGCACCGTGCGCTCGCCCACATTGCCTCCATTTCCTAAAGGCAGCAGGGCTTTAAGCTCGCCCATGCGCGAGGATAACCCGGCGGCTAGGATGATTGCGCTTAGTTGAGCCGCCATGCCTTTTTACCGGTGGCGCGTTGGTGGATCAGCTCGCCGACAATCGAAACCGCGATCTCTTCCGGGGTGTCGGCCTCGATGGCTATGCCGATGGGGCAGTGGACCCGCTCCAGTTGCTCTTCCTTGAGGCCCTTGTCGAGCAATTTGGCGTAGATGGCGTTGCGTTTCTTGCGCGAGCCGATCATGCCGATGTACCCGGCCGGGGTGGCTAGGGCCTGGTCCAGCACCTCCATGTCGTGCATGTGGCCGCGGGTGACGATCACCAGATAGGAGTCGGCGTCGATCTCGCATCCCTGGAAGCAGTTGGCAAAGGAGGGCAGCACCTTGATTTCGTCGGCCTGGGGAAAGCGGGCCGGGTTGGCAAATTCGCTCCGGTCGTCCATGGCCACAATCCGGAACCCGACCCGGGCCGCCGCCACGGCGGTGCAGGCCGAGACGTGGCCCGCGCCCAGCAGATACACCGTGCCGGCCACGGCAAAATAGGAGAGCAGGTATTCCCGGCCCTGATGCTCCATCAGGGCGGCGGCCGAGGTGGAGGAGCGGATCTGTTTGATGGCTGAGAGCAGCGATTCCGGGGTGTCGGCGCGGCTTGACTGGCCCCGGTGATCAACGACAAAGCGCTGACCGCTTTCTGCGTCGGCGGCAAGCGGGCAGACCAGGGTCACCCGGCGGCCGGACTGCATGGCGGTCAGCAGGTTCTGGAACACCCCCCGGTTGGCGTCGTTGGCGGCAATATATTCGAGGAAGAGTTCCATCTTGCCGCCGCAGATCATGTCGGTGATTGCGGCGTCGCTGTTGGAAAGGTCAAAGGCGCGCCGCAGGGATTGGCCGCCGGCAAAGCAGGTGACGGCCTCCCGCATGGCCATGGCCTCGACCAAGCCGCCGCCGATGGTGCCGCTGATGCGGCCGTCGCGGAGAATGATCATCTTGGCGCCTGCCAGCCGGGGGGTGGAGCCGGATTGACTGGAAACGGTGACGAGGACAAGATCCTCGCCGTCGCCCAGGGCGGTGCAGGTTTGTTGCATCAATTTTTTCATGGTTGGATGTCCTTGCGGTTGTCTTCGAGAATGCGTTTGCCGGGGTGGATCAAAGTTTCAGGCGCCAGGGCGAGGGTGCAGGCCAGATTCTGGAGCAGCGGATGGCGGTGCATCGCCTCTCCGCTCTGGCGTCGCACCTCTTCGCCGCAGCCCGGCAAGGTGGTCAGGTGAAGGTGGAGGGTTTCCTGGCCGTTGACGTGGGTGAGACGGGCCTTGAAATCAAGCAGGCCGGGGATGGGGAACAGCTGTTCGTCGAGGTCCGGCATCCCGAGCCGGACGCCGTTTTCTAAAGTGCGGATCTGGTTGATCCGGCCCAGCACTCGGTCCAGCCGGAGGACAGCGCTGCCGCAGGCGCAGACGCCGGGCAATAGGCGACCGTAATCGCCGCTGCGGTAGCGGATCAGCGGCATGCCGGTGCGGGTGAGGGTGGTAAAGACAATCTCGCCCCACTCGCCGGTGGCCAGGGGGGCCGTGGTGTGCGGATCAATCACCTCAAACAGCAGGTCGGCCTCGCGCAGGTGACAGCCGCAATGGGCCGCGCAATCGACGCCGCCGCCCAGGCCGGTTTCGGTTGTGCCGTAGTGGGTGAAGATTTCACAGCCGAGCGACCGCTGCAATTCCATGCTCAGGCTTTCCGGGATGTAGTCCGAGCAGAAAAGTACCGAGCGTATCATTCCCAGCGGGATGGCCAAGGCTGCCGCCGTTCTTGCCACGGCCAGCAGCTGCACCGGAAAACCGACCAGAACGTCGGGGTGGATTTGGGCCAGGTCACGGGCGGTCTGTTCAGGATCGGTCACTAAACCAAGGATATGGCTGGGCGCCTGCATCCGTTCCAGAGCTCGGGCCAGCAGGTGGCCGGTGGAATCGGGGGTGGCGCCGGGGAGGAGGATGGCCACCGTTTGTCCGGGATCGACCAGGTGCTGGATGCCGATATGGAAAAACTCCATGGTCCGCTCCAGATCGTCCTCGGTGAAACAGAGCCGCTTGGGCGCGCCGGTGGCGCCCGAACTGTGCAGGGTGACGATCCGGGCCACCGCATCCTGACTGACGCAGACCATCTCGGCGCCGTGGGCGCGCAACTCCGTCTCGCTGGTCAGGGGCAGGGCAGGGAGGGCGGCCAGCCCGTTGACGGCGGCGATGCCTGCGGCGGCGAGGGTGCGGCGGTAAAACGGGGAACGTTCGCGGCAATAGCTGACCACGGCGCGCAGCCGCTCGGTCTGCCAGGCCTCGATGGCGGCGCGGGTCAGCGGTGGGTTGGCTCCGCCGATGGTCCGGCTGATCTGGGTTTCCAGGGTGCTGGGTCTCATCGCGGCAACGCTCCCCGGTACAACGGTTGGCCCAGGTTGGAGGTCAGGTTGTAGGCGCAGAAGGGGATCAGGTTGCCGCTCGGGGCCACCACGTGGATGCAGCAGCCGCGCAACCGCTCCAGGTCCAGGTTCCACACGTCCTGGAAGGCCATGGCCGATACCGAAAAGGTGTGGGTGCGGGCGCGGGCCAGGAACCGGTCGAAATCGTCCTGGGGTTTTTGCGGTTGGTTTTCGCAACCGCAGGGCGGGGCGGCTTGCGCAAGCGGCAACGGCGGCGCCGACCATTGCCGGGCGGTGAAGCCGACGCTTTTGTTTCGACCTTCCAGCGCGGTGGGTATTACGGTTTTGGGCTCGCCGTTGTCAGGCTCGCCGGTGGAGCAGCAGGCCGATTGGCGAGTGCCCAGCGCCATTAATTGGCCGTCTTCCTCCACCAGAAAGTTGCCGTGGAAGGAGCAGAGCGCGTGTTCGCAGGCGGGCGGGGCAAAATGCTCGGCCCGGATCGCGCCGCCGCACTGCGCCTGGAGCAGCTCGATCACCTCGGGCAGGGTGAGCCGGTCGGCGTCGGCCGGCGCCTGCGGATAGCGGCCAAAATAGCTGATCGGCTGGAAATGGACCCCGCGCACCGTGGGAGCGCGGCGGACGGCATAGTCGATGATCGCGCCGATCTCGTGCGTGTTGACGCCGGGAACCAGGGTCGGCACCAGCACCACGCCCAGTCCGGCGGCTGCGCAGTGGGTAATGGCCTGTTCCTTGATCTCGCGGAGGTCGCGGCCGCGCAGGGCAATGTGGACGTCGCTGCTCAGACCGTCGAACTGGAGAAAGACCGAGGCCAGTCCGGCCGCTTTCAGGGAAAGGGCGTAGTCCGGATCAGCAGCCAGGCGCAAGCCGTTGCTGTTGAGCTGGATGAAGGCAAATCCCTTGCTGCGGCCAAGGCCGATGATGGCGGCCAGATCGGCCCGCATGGTCGGTTCGCCGCCGGACAGCTGGATGTTGCAGGGGCCGGAGGCCGCCAGGATGCGGTCAAAGAGCAATCCGATATGGGCAAGCGTTGGCTCGTTGGTCGCCTGCGCGTCGCCTGCGTCGGCAAAACAGACCGGGCAGCGGAGGTTGCAGCGGCCGGTAATCTCGATCAGGGCGGTGCAGGTGTGTTGCCCGTGGCTGGGGCAAAGGCCGCAGTCAAAAGGGCAGCCGTCCTTGACCGGGGTAAAGGCCTGACGGGGCGCGGAGGGTTTTTTCGGCCGAAGCCAGGTGGAAAACGGAATCGAACCCCGCCAGACGGCGGTGCGGAAGACGCCGTGTTCCGGGCATTGCTTGACCAGATACACGGTGTCGCCCTGCTGCTCGCGGATGGCTGCCACCCGTCTGAGGCAGATAGGGCAGAGGCTCTCGGTGGACGAGAGCAGCTGGATCGGACGATCAGCAAGCACCGGTCTGTTCCCTGGGCAGGCTGGGGTCGATGTTGTTCTCGGCCAGGACCCCGAGCAGGGTCTCTCGTGCCCGCAGCATGATGTCGCCGCAGACCTCGGGCTTGCGGCCGCCGTTGAAGGCAATGATGTCGTCGCAGCGAATCCCGCCCCAGGAATCGGCGCTTCCCTTGAACCAATCCATGAACTGTGCCAGCAGCAGGGGATAGCAGTCCAGGGCTTGCTCGTCAACGCTGCCCTTGGCCGCGTACAGCGCAAGCACGCAGGCGGCGCCGCTGGCCACGCCGCAGAGATCGCCGGTGGACGATCCTTCGCACAGGCCAGCCATGGCTCGCACCAGGGGAACGTTTTCCTCGTCCATGTCGTCCAGGCTCAGCTTGATCATGATCTGGCTGCAGCAGAAGCCCTGGGCCGCCAGTTGCATGATGCGCAGCGCGGTTTCATCCATGGCGCACCTCCTTTTTGGCAACCAGGGCGTAGTATCCCAGCGGCGCTGCGGCCAGGGCGCAACAGGTGCGGCGGGCCGCCTCGGCCCCCATGAACAGCTGCCAGAATTTTTCCAGGCTGCCGTAGGAAAAGATGATCTGGCCGGCCAGCTGCTTGAGCAGATCGCTGCGTTCGCGGAGCGAAACCAGGGCAAAACCGGCCTGGGCCAAGCCGTCGGTGACGGCGTCCAAGGGCAGGGCGCGGCTGGCGCAGCTCTGCAGGTCGGGCAGATCAGGCTGCAACTCCGGCCGTTTGCAGTAGATGTCGGTGAGGATCAGCACCCCGCCGGGCCGCAGCACCCGGTGCATCTCCCGCAAACTGGCCGCGATGTCGCCGGTCAGGGAGAGCACGCATTCGCAGACCACGGCGTCAAAACATGACTGCTCGCAGGGGATGGCGGTGGCGGTTCCCTGGAGGATGGCCGCGCTCGGGGCCTGCTGGGCCGCTTTTTCAAGCATGGAGGCGGACGGGTCCAGCCCGGTGGGGACCAGACCGAAGTTGGTCGCCATCAGGTTCAGGGTGTGACCGGGGCCGCAGCCAATGTCGAGCACGCTGGAACCGGGCTCCAGGTTGCAGTAGGTCAGCAGTTCGGCGGTCAGGGCAATGCCGCCGGGGCGGAGGGCGCCGCCGGTCAGCTCGGACAGCTCGTCCTGCTCGTAGAGGGTGATTGCCGGGGCCGGAGGGCAGGGGGAGAGCGCTTCCATCTTATTTGTCTTCCAACAGTTGTTCGACTTCCAGCATCTTGCCCACGGCCAGATCTTCCGGAACCAGAATAAAGCCGCATTGCGGGCAGGCCATGAGCTCGACGTTGAACGAGCCGCCCAGGTAGGTCGCCGTGACCTTGGCGGGCTGCAGCGGCAGAGCGCAACCGTTGCATTGCCAGGTGGTGGTTTCAAGGAAAGAAAAAGTGCTCATTGCTTGTCCTCCTGCAGCTGCATGCGGTGGCTGTAGCCGGTATGAATCAGATAGCCCTGATCCGTGGGCTGGTACTCCACCCAGTAGGTCACCCGCACCGGTTTGAAGCAGGCCAGCCGGTGGTTGTTGGCCGGGTTGATCAGGTATCGGCCTGTGGCCTCGGTGTGGTGGATGACCCTTTGCACGTCTTCTTCCAGGACGTGGCGGCTGTTGAGCAGGTCCAGCACTTCCTGGCTGAGGATCAGGCGGATCTGTTTGTGCGCCGCAACCGGAGCGTCGGCCTCCTGCCAGAGGGTGGTCGCCAGTCCGTTCTTGAGCCGGGCCCGGTTTTCGTGGCGCTGGGAAAATCCGGGATTGGGGCGGGCCAGGGGATTGCCGCCCTCGGGCGCCGGGAACAAATAATCGAGCAGATGGGCGACCGGCTTGCCTGCGGCGACCAGATTGTCGCGGCACATGGCGCAGTAGGCCAGGCCGTCCAGGGGGCTGCGCTCGGCCTTGACCACCGCCGCCTTGCGTCCCAGCGGTTGATTGGCAAACTGCATCAGGCCGCCGTAGCCGCAACAATCGGCCAGCTCGCCGTTGAACGGGTTTTCGACAATCTCCAGGCCTAGCTTAGCACAGAGGTTGCGCACGCTGGCCTGCATGGCGTGCTGATGCCGGGCGGTGCAGGGATCGTGCAGGGTTAGCGCATTCGTTGGCGTCGTGGGTCGAACCTGGGCGTCTGTCGGCAGTTCCAGGGCGTCAAGCGTCTCCCACAGAGAGGTGGTTTCGATCTCTGCGGCGAATTCCTTGAATATCGACAGGCAGGACGAACAGGCGGTGATCACAATGGGATTGCCCAGCCGTTTGATCTCGGCCCGGAAACCATCCAGGGTCTGTTGGAAGAGTTCCTTCTGCCCGGCCCAGTGGGCCGGAATGCCGCAACAGCTCAGCATCAGGGCCACGCCGCCCTGGAGTTGAGCGCCAAGAAAATCATACACCCGCTTGACCGCCTCGGGCGCGGAGCCGCTCAGCTGGCAGCCGGGATAGAACAGATAGCGGCTGCTGGCGGTTCCCGGCTGATGCCGGCTGAGGCTGCAGTGTTCGCTTAAACTGAAGCGCATGTCCTCCAGGGCGAAATCGTGGGGCGAGGGCGGCATGTGCTGGTTGTCGACCATGTTGCCGCGGGTGGTGCGCACCACCTCGGCCACCGGGAAATCGTTGGGACAGATGGTCGCGCACTGATCGCAGAGGCTGCAGGCGTTGATCATCTTGTTGGCGTTGCGCGTGCCCTGAACAATCGCCTGGTTGTTGTAAATCTTGCGGATCAGGGTTTTGGGATATTCCTTGTATTCGCGCAGATACACGCACTGCTTGACGCATTCCAGGCATTCGCAGCGAATGCAGCGGCCGGCCTCGGCCTGGGCCTCGGCGGCGGTGTAGCCGCTGGCCGGGTCTGCCGGGACGATTTCTGCGGCCGGGGCATAGTGTTTGGTGACCGTGACCATCCGGGTGGCGCAACGCCCTTCTTTGTCCCGCTGGGCGGTGAGGGAGACCTTTTGCAGAAAACGCTCGATGGACAGGGCTGCTCTGCGGCCGTCGTCCACCTGTTTGATCGCCGAGTAGGCCGAGCCGTCCGCAGTGCCGCCGCCGCCAAAACAGCCGGCGCGATCCAGGGCCAGGGTCAGCGGGTCGGGCGTGTTTGCGGCAAAGGGAAGTTGCGAGAAGGCAATCTCGTCCCAGTCAAAATAGGCGGCGTCGTGGGTCGCGATCAGGCCGTCGATGGCCTCGGGATCAAGCGAGGCTGCGGTGTGGAGGACCACGCCGTAACTGTGTAACAGCTCTGCAGCCTGAGCCAGAGCCGATGGGGGCAGGGTGGTTTCGGAAAAGTCGCGAAGCCTGCCGCCAAGGCCGGAAAAGCTGGTGACCAGGGTGGTCGGGCGTCCTTTGCGGGCCAGATCAAGGGCGGCGGTCATGCCGGACAGTCCGGCGCCGACCACCACCACCTTGCCGCCTTTGGCCGGCAGCTTAGGGAGTTTGACCACCGTCTGGGTGTTGGTCACGCAATAGTGTTCGAGCCGACCGACGGCCAGCGGGTCGCCGATCTCGCCGCGTTTGCAGAAGGGGCGGCAGGGCTGATCGCAGAGACGGCCGAGAATTTCGGGGAAGGGCATGGTCCGGTCCAGGACTTTGCGCCCCTCGCGGAGGTCGCCTTTGGCAAGGGCGGCCATGAAAGCGCGGACGTCGACATGGATGGGACAGGCCGCCGTGCAAAACGGTTGTTCTTCCTGAATGCAGCGGGCCTCGAGTTCTCTGCGTTGCGGTTGATCCATGGTCAGGTGAAAAGTCCGGAGGGGAAACAGTCTGAAATGGGGGGAGCAGGACCTGAAATCCTCCTCCCCCCATTGGCCTTAATAACTCACTAGCTGTTTAGCTATTTAGCACAACATCCTTATTTCGGCATAGCGGCCAGCACCTTCTCCGGCAGGGCCGGCAGGTGACGAACGCGGGCGCCGCAGGCGTTGTAGATGGCGTTGATGACCGCTGCGTGCGGGCTGGTCAACGGCATCTCGCCGACGCCGGATGCGCCGAAGGGGCCGTCCGGACGCGGGGTCTCCACATAGATGATCTCCATGTTGTCCGGAATCTGTTTGATGTACGGAAAACCGGCTCCGGCCAGGGTCGAGTGCTTCTTGATGTCTTCGAAGTCCTCGGTCAGCGCCAGTCCGATGCCCTGGGCCATGCCGCCGTAGATCTGGCCGTCGACCACCAGTTTGTTGACCACCTTGCCGATGTCGGCAACGCAGGTCATGGATTCCACCGTGGTTTTGCCGGTGGCGATTTCAACCGCCACTTCCGACATGAACAGGCCGTACATGTAGCAACACATCGGGCTGCCCTGACCGTTGGCGTCGCAGTCGGTGGCCGGGGCGCTCCACTTGCCGTTGACCTTGGTGGGGATTTTTTCAGCAACCATTTCCTCGTAGGTGCGGAAGGAGCCGTCGGCTTTTTTCATCGCCTTGATCAATTCCTCGCAACCAACGCGAATCGACTGACCAACCACCACCTGGCTGCGGCTGCCGCCGGCAGGTCCGGAGTTGGGGCATTTGCTGGTGTCGTTCATCACCAACCGGATCCGATCAGCGCTCAGACCGAGCGGAAGCAGCGCCTCATGGGCGGTGGCCAGGGTGCCCATGTCCGCGCCCTGTCCGTGATCTTCCCAAGCATTGAAGATGGTCACGGTTCCGTCGGCGTTGAGTTCCACATCGCTCTCAGCGGTGTCCGGGCCGTCCAAACCGGCGCCGTACACCCCGATGGCCACGCCCACGCCGCGTTTGACCGTGGCGGTGGAGTTGGCGACAACCCGTTTTTTGGCTTCCTCATATTTGGGACGCAGGATGTCGATCATCTGCGGCAGGGAGAACACCTCCGGAACCTGGCCCGTGGGGGTGGTGGCGCCCGGACGATACACGTTTTTATACCGCAGTTCCAGAGGATCCATCCCCAGTTTCACGGCCAGCTCGTCCATGGCCACTTCCGACGGGAACTCGCTCTCGGTCGAGCCGTATCCACGGAAGGCGGAACCCCAGGCGTGGTTGGTGCACACGGTGCGGCCTTCGCCGCGGATGTTCTTGATGTCGTAGCCAGCGCCGATGAACTGGGCGCCGCGCAGGGTCAGCAGGTCGCCGAACTCGGAATAGGGACCGTGGTCAACCGACCAGTCGGTTTCCATGCCCAGCAGTTGGCCGTCTTTGCTGGCCGCATAACGGACGGTGGTCCAGAACGGCGAACGCTTGCCGGTGTAGGTCTGCTGCTGGAAGTAATCGTAGCAAAGGAAAACCGGGCGATTGGTTGCAATGGCCGCCGCGCCGACCAGGGCTTCCATGGTCGGGCTGAACTTGTAGCCAAAGGTGCCGCCGGTGTTGTTCTGGATCAGCACCAGGTTCTCCGGCTCTACGCCGAGACCAGGGGCGATCATGTACAGATGCAGATGGATGCCGATGGACTTGGAATGGATGACCAACTTGCCGTTGTCGTCGTGGTAGGCGTATCCGACGTCCGGCTCAATGGGCAGATGCGGCTGACGGCCGACGTAATAATCGCCTTCAAGGACAACATCGGCCTTGTCGAAGATCGGTTTGGTTTCCTCGCCCTTGGCGATTTTCTGGATGTAGTAGACGTTCGGGGTGCCGGGATGGATCTCGATCGCGTCGGGCTCCATGGCCGCCGGTGCGGACATGTAGGCCGGCAGCTCCTCCAGCTCGACCTTGACCTTCTTGGCGGCCGCTTTGGCGTTCTTCTCGGTGTCGGCGCAGACAATGGCCATGGCGTCGCCGAACTGGAACACCTTGGTGTCGCACAGGATCGGGCGATCCCAGCCGTCGCCCAGGTTGGACGGGAAGGTGATCAGACCGGTGATGCGGTTTTTGCCTTTGATGTCCTTGGCGGTGACCACCTTGAAAACGCCGGGCATTTTTTCGGCTTCACTGGTGTCGATGGAGAGGATGTTGGCGTGCGACACTTCCGCCTGCACCAAGGCCATTTGCAGGGTGCCTTCCGGGAGCTGCAGGCCGCTGTCGGCGCCGAAGTCCCAGGTGCCGGCCACTTTGGCTGCGGCGCTGGGGCGCGGCATGCTGGTGCCGAACACCTTGCCGTCTTTAGGGATCTTGTAGGACAGATCCTGCATGGTGAGCTCGCCTTTGAGCACCTTCACCGCATCCATAACCGCATCAACCAGCATCTTGTAACCGGTGCAGCGGCAGGCGTTCTTGTATTTCTGGAACCAGTCGCGGATATCTTCGCGGGTAGGATCGGGGTTGGCGTCGATCAAGGCCTTGGCGGACACAATGAAGCCAGGGGTGCAGAAGCCGCACTGAGCGCCGCCATGCACCATCCAGGCCATCTGCAGAGCATGCAGATCCTGAGGGGTGCCAATGCCTTCGATGGTGGTAATGGCGGCGCCGTCGGCTACGCGGTCCATCTTGGTGATGCAGGAGCGGATCAGCTTGCCGTCCATAATGACGTTGCAAGCGCCGCACTGTCCCTTGCCGCAGCCTACCTTGGTGCCGGTGAGGCGCAGGCTTTTGCGGATGACGTCG
>Ga0074197_1000641_pt1 | contig 39538 bp, 61 predicted proteins | sample EPASupsiteSAE305_FD_64526 | JGI IMG/M metagenome (GOLD analysis project Ga0074197, IMG submission 64526) | Bioremediated contaminated groundwater microbial communities from EPA Superfund site, New Mexico - SAE3-05 reassembly with SPADES | ecosystem: Environmental > Aquatic > Deep subsurface >...
GATATGCCTGAAGGCCGTGGAAGCCGACGGCGACGCGCTGAGATACGTGAAGGAGCAGACCCCGGAGATATGCCTGAAGGCCGTGGAAGCCGACGGCGACGCGCTGAGATACGTGAAGGAGCAGACCCCGGAGATATGCCTGAAGGCCGTGGAAGCCGACGGCGACGCGCTGAGATACGTGAAGGAGCACGTGTTCTCAGCCGAAGTATCAGCAGAGTTGTAACGCCCTTGCCCTGGAGGGTAAACCAGGGCGCAATTTTATGAACAACGATAATGCCGGATACTGGGATGGATGGCGCGGAGGCTACGACGCCTCCAACCATTGCTCTGACCTGGCCGAAAGCCGCGCCGAGCGGTTTAAACCGATACAGCCGGAGGGCCCCCCCACTTCCCCCACCCTCCGGCCCCAATCTTGGGCCTTGGCACGTCTGGCCGAGTGGCAGGCCCTGCAGATTAGCACTTCAACAAAGGAGGCAGTATGCGCCGCCGTAGCCGTTAAAGCGGTGGCAGAAAAACTGATGAACGGAGGGGCACCGCTTTAAAACACAAAATCAGGCGGGACCAACCCCTCCCAATTTCAAAACTTATGAAAAACAACGTCTACATACTCGACACAGAAACAACCGGCCTGCCGAAGAACTACAAGGCCAAGGTCTCGGACCTCGACAACTGGCCCCGGCTGGTACAGTTCGCCGCCCAGACCTACAGCCTCGACGGCCGCCTGCTTCGGCAGTACACGGCCATCGTGAAGCCCGTGGGCTACGACATCCCGAAGAAAGCCTCCGACATCCACGGCATCACCCACGAGCGGGCCTTGGCCGAGGGCTGCCGCCTGCAGGACGTCCTGCAGGTAATCCACGAGGACATCACCGACGCGCAGATAATCGTCGGCCACAACCTTATCGGCTACGACTACAACATCCTCGGCTCCGAACTCATCCGGGCCGGATTCCCTACCATCCGGCCGCCCCGCAAGCGAATAGACACCATGCTCGAGCTGATAAAGTTCTGCAACCTCCGGGGAGCCTACGGCCCGAAGTGGCCCAAGCTGCAGGAGGCGCACGTGAAGATGTTCAACCGGGAGTTCGAAGGGGCGCACGACGCCATGCACGACGTCAAGGCCACGGCCGCCATCTTCTGGGAAGCGGTGCGCCGGGGCATCATCGAGATTTAGTGTTATAGCATAGCGAAACTAAAGGAGAAACCATGACACAGACACAGCAGCAGATAAAAAGTGTTCTGCCGATCAAGCCCAACGAACCCTTGAAGGGGCTCCCGCCCTTCTTCAAGATGATAGTCGAAGGGCCCAGCAAGGTTGGCAAGACCACGTTCGCAGCGTCCTTCCCGGACGCCATGCTCATCGAGTGCGAACCCGGCGGGGCGGCCCATGCGGCCTGCCGCGTCTTTGACGTCAGCAAGGGTAAGGACCCACTGGTCGGCATCAACATGGCGCTGGCGGAGTTGCCGAACGATCCCTGCAAGACAGTGATCCTCGACACCATCGACGCCGTGGCGACGCTTAAGGCGCAGGACATATGCAGGCGCCTTAAGATAGAAACCATAGCCGACGCCCCCAAGGGCCAGCGGCACGGCGTACAATGGGAGATGTACGCCAACGAGGTCACCGGCCTGATAGGAGCCTTTCTGGCGCTCAACAAGAACGTGATAGTGCTCGGCCACACCAAGCCTGCGACCTACGAGGGCGAGGGCGACAAGCGCGTGATGCGGAACCCCGAGGGGCTCGACATCTACGGCAAGGCCGCCCGCATCCTGTACGCCAGGGTGGACAACATCGGGCACCTGAAGATAGAGAACAGGGGCGGCAAGCTCGAGCGCATCCTCTCGTTCCGGGGAGGCATGGACTGCACCCGCGGCAGCCGCCACCCGGCCCTCTCCGACAAGGAGCTCATTCTCCCCGCCAACGGCGGGTATGCGGAGTTCGTAAAGCTGTTCGGCGCCGAAGCGCCGGCGGCTAAATAAGGAGGCATCGTGATGAAGTGGAACTTCGACAACGACCAGCGGTTCAAGAAGGGCGAACGCTACCATCTGGTGGTGGATCATGCCGAGGACAAGGAGTCCAACAGCGGGACGCCTTTCCTTAAGATACACTTCAAGCTGGCAGACACCGGCGAGAAGGCGTTCGATAAGGCGCTCTGGAAAACGGAGAAAGCCGCCTACAGGGCCAAGGAGTGGGCCAGGGCGATGGGCTTCGGAGACGAGGGCGAAGTGGACCTCGATCCTGACAAGATGGCCGGGATTCACCTGACGGCCGAGGCCGACTACCAGAAGAACAATGACGACGGCAAGTCCTACCTCGAGTGGGTTAAGCCCGAGCCCATATCCGGGGCGGAGCAGGCGAAGCCCCAGCCCTCCGCCGCGGCGGCCGCCCCTGCCCCGGAACAGGAGCAGGCGCACGTAGAGGAGGTGCCGTTCTAACCGGCCGCCATGAAGATAACCCTTCCCAAGACCTACGGAAAACCGCTCTACAAGGTGGAGTTCAGGCCGAACGGTTACCACATCGACGGCAAGCGCGTTAAGCGCACGACCACCGTTCTTGAGCGGTATCCGGACACAAAGGCGGGGCTTATCGAATGGTCCAAGGAGCGCGTCGCTATAACGGCGGCGCGTCTCCTTAAGGACCGGGTCAAAGAACACCCCCAGACGCACACGAAGTTCTGCTACTTCCCCGCAGATCAGATAGACGCCATCATCAACGCCTCCTACCTCAACCCCGACGACATCAAGGACGAAACGGCCGAAGTCGGCAACGCCGTCCACGCCTTCTGCAGCGAGTGGCTGCTGGCCGGGGCCACGGAGGAGCGCCGCCTGGCCATCAACGCCAACTACTACCTGCCTCCGAATCCGGACCTACTGCAGCTCCTGCAGGAAAAGACGGACACGAGGCTCATGCCGGATACCGAACGGAACTTGTTCTACGACAAAATGAAGTCCTACATGTTCAACAGGTTCTGCAAGGAGTGGACGGCCTCGGGGCTGACCTGCGTCGGCTCGGAGATAGTGGTCGGAAGCCGGAAGTACGGCGTCGGCGGCCGAATAGACATCCTCGCCAAGGACAAGAAGAAGCGGCTGGTCCTGCCGGACATCAAGACGACGAAGTACGTCGCCCCCAAGATGTTCGCGCAGCTGGCCGCCTATAAGCTGCAGTACGAGGAGATGTACGGCGAGAAGATCCACAGGGCGTTCATCATCCAACTGCCGCGGGAGTGGAGCATAAAGAACATGGGCTTCGGAGTTTACGAGAGGCCCCTTGCGAAGTACAAAGGAACCTTCCTTCACCTGCTTCGCAACTGGAAAGAGACAGAGTTCAGCTCGGCTGAAAAATGCCGGAAGGACCGCATATCATGACGAAAGCAAAGACCAAGACCACCAAGACCGAAAAGACCACGGACAGCCCGGTGGTGCTGTTCAACCCCAACGACATAGAGCTGGCGATAACCGGCTCGATCACGAAGAACAACCTGCCGCAGATAAAGGGCGCATGGATATCCTGGCTCAACCAGCGCGACGCCAGCACCCTGCTCACCGACGTAGACTTCGCCGGAGCGGCGGACTTCATCAAGGACTGCAAGCAGACCGAGGACATCCTGACGGACATCGAAGAGAAGGCCGTCAAGGGCGACATCAAGAAGGTCCTGCAGGACATACGCGAGATGCGCGAGGCTACCCGCCAGAAGCGCCTCGAGTTCAACAGGGCCGTAGAGGACCGCAAGACGAAGCTCAAGACGGACGCCATCACGGCCGCCGTCAGGAAGGTGAACGACTTTGTGGCCACCCTGCCCTACCGCTGGACGGCCATAGACGGCGTGGACATCGAGGGTCGCATGCGGGCCGCTATCAAAGGCCTGTCGGCGTACCTCAAGATGAACGAGGCCCTGGACGCCGAGATCACGAAGCTGACGGCCGAGGCCGGCGAGTACTCGGCGCAGTTCGCCCGCAACAGGACCGCCGTGGCCGAACTCTACGCTACGGCCGGGGAGAAGGCTACCGACTCCGAGCTCGACGCCATGGTCCGCACCTACGGCAACAGCGTCGTAGAGCGAGCCAAGTTCAGCCTCGACCAGAAGAAGCTGGCCAGGCAACAGGAGGAGATGGCCCGCCAGCAGGCCGCCAAGACCGAACCTGCGGCCCAGCGGCCGGCCGAGCCTGCCCCGGCTCCCAAGGCCACCGACAAGACCTACAGGGTCGGCTCTACCTTCCACGGCAACACCGACGAGATAGCCTACGCCATCTCGGGCATAGGCGGCAGCGACATCAAATTCGTAGAGATCAAGTAAGGAGGAAGTACATGACGAAACTCAAGAGCAAGAAAGGCAAGAAGGTGGCGGCGAAAGGTGGCAAGCAGGACAACCTGTTGCCGCCCCCGGACGGCAAGTTCAAGCAGGACAAGATAGACGGCTCCGGCACCCTGCGCGAGACGACCGAGCCGGAAATACAGGAGGCGGCGGACTACTGGTTCGGCAAGAAGGTCGAAGAGGCCAGGGCCAAGGACGCCTCCAAGAAGGCGGCGGAGAAGGTCCTCGCTCTGATGGAAAGCGCAGGCAAGACCACGGTGATCGTGTTTAACACCGAGGAGCAGCGCAAGGTGCGGGTCAACATCCTGCAGGGCGCCGACAAGCTGCGCGTCGAGAAGAACATCGGCATCAGCGACTAGGCCATTCCCCCGGAGGCGGTTATGGGACGCCTCCGGGTTCACTATACAAGGAGAAATCATGAACAAGTTTTACATCGGGATAGACAACGGGGTCAGCGGATCGGTCGGCGTGATATCCGACAGCGGCAAGGCCGTCTGGTTCAAGATGCCCGTCAAGAACGAGCTGTCCTACACCAAGACCAAGAAGTTCATCAACCGGGTAGACATCCCGGCCCTGGCCGAACTTTTCAACTGCGTCGTGCCGCTGGACGCCGACATCGTCTGCCGTATCGAACGGCCGATGGTCAACCCCACGCGCTTCAACGCCACGCTTTCGGCTATACGGTGCCTTGAGGCCGTGCAGATATTTCTCGAGGGGCGCAAGGTGCCCTACGGATTTATCGACAGCAAGGAGTGGCAGAAGCGCATGCTTCCGGCCGGCCTGCATGGAAGCGACGAACTCAAGGCCGCGGCGGACACCGTATGCCGCAGGCTGTTCCCCTCGATCTCTATCAAGGCAGGCGGCGGCGACTCGCTGATGATAGCGCAGTACCTTAAGGAGAAATAGGAGATGTATGTGGATACTTCCAACATCATTACTACGCTCGAGTGGGCTACCGGATACGGCGGTATTGGACTTGGCCTCAAAGAAGTCTATGGTCGACGAGTGCGGTGCATTGGATATAGTGATGTTGAGGGGTTTGTCCAAGCCAATCTTATCAGTAAAATGGAACAGGGACTCCTGGATGAGGCACCTGTTTGGCCGAATCTTAAAACCTTCCCAAGCCGAAAGTTTCACGGATTGGTGGACGTCCTCATTGCGGGATACCCTTGCCAGCCCTTCTCCTACGCCGGAAAGCGCGGCGGCGAAGAAGATCCCCGGCACCTCTGGCCTTTCATTCAAGGGGCAGTTAAGCTTATTCGGCCACGATGCTGCTTCTTTGAGAACGTCGCAGGACATCTTACCCTCGGGTTTAAAAACGTCGTGCACGACCTGGACGAGCTGGGTTACACAGTTGCAGCAGGACTGTTTACGGCGGCAGAAGTCGGAGCGCCGCACAACCGCAAGCGGCTCTTTATCCTGGCCCACGACAACAACATCCGACTGTCACACGGAAAATTTGCGCTCGACGCAACAGAAGCCGGGCTCGATGCACAGCGTGACTTTGCCGCAGGCGGTCAAAAAGAGCTGGCCGACGGCGAAAGCGCAGAACGCGCAGAACGCATGCGACCACGGTCAAGGCGGCCCGGACCTGCAGACGGAGGTAATGAAGTGGCCGACGCCGGCCGTGATGGACGTGACGGGCGGAGACTACCCGACGGAGATAAAGGACGGCGCGATCAGAAGCCTGCACAACGCCAAGGGCCGGGAGCAGTACTACGGCGCGAGGCTGCGGGACGCGGTGAAGCTGTTCTGGCCGACGGCCTCGACCAGGGACTGGAAGGACACGCCCGGGATGTCGATGGAACGGGACGGTCAGGAACTCGGCAGGGTGGACCAGCTGGCGAGGGCTGTATATTTCCACCAGCGTGGCCGTCTCGCCCCGGCGAGTCGCAGTACGGATGGGAGCCGCCCCGAGTCGTGGGCGACGCCGCGGTCAGGCAAGACGACCGGGGAGTCGGCGGAGACGTGGGAGAAGCGAAAGAAGAAGGGCGACGTGTCGACGATGCCGCTGGGAGCGCAGGTCAACGCCTGGAAAACGCCCCGGGCCTGCGAGGGGGACAAGCCTCCGATGGTGGACAAGCACCATCAGGGGCTGACGGCGCAGGCGCGGCCGGAGGCAGGCGCGGCCGGAGGCAGGCGCGGCCGGAGGCAAGCTCAACCCCAGATGGGTCGAGACCCTGATGGGGCTGCCGATGGGCTGGACGTGCCCGGACTGCCCGCCCTCGGTGATAAGGAACTGGCCGAGCTTTATGATTGGATGGCTCGTACTACAAACCGAACTGACGAGCTGCGGATGTGCGGAAACGGAGTCGTGCCCGCCGCCGCCGCAGTCGCTTGGCGAACTCTTTACAGAGAACTGTGTGGAGAATGATGATGAGTAAGAATATTGACTCTGATATCCGCCGCCGCAAGATGTTTATCAAGTCGGCGCACGATGTTATGGAGCATTGGCCCGGATACGCCGCCTCCCTATCCAGCCTCTCGATCGAATGCGAGACCGACCGCTACAACAAGGAACGCCAGGGCGCGGCGCAGGATGTATTGATATCGACGTGGAAGGCAGTACGGACGAACCAGGCCACGCCGGAGCAGTTCGAGAAGGCGGTCATAGACTGGCGGGTTTGCCCCCGCCTCGCTTTTTATTGTTTCGAGATGAGGTTAAGGAGGATGAAGAAATGATACAGATGAGTATGTTCAACGACAGCGGCGCCGCTACGCCGGAGGCGCAGGTCTCCGGCACGGCCGCCGCCTGCAGCGAAGAGGCAAGAACGAAGGTGGACGCCAACAGGCTCCGGGTGCTCACCGAGGCGGAATACAAGCTGTTCCCCAACGGGGCCATAGCCGACGAGATAGTCTACCGCCTGCAGAGCATGGGCGTAGCGGTGGACGAGTTCTCGATCCGGCCGCGGGTGACGGAACTCAAGAGCGAGGAACACGGCGCCGTCCTGGTCGAGACCGGGGAACGCCGCCGCAACGCCAAGGGTAACAGCTGCGCGGTACTGATACACCGGCTGTTCACGGAGGCCGCATGACCAACCTTGAAAGACTGAAAGTGACCATCGGGGATTTTGAAGATAAAATGAAATATGGGGACAGGGAGGAACTTAGCCAAGTCCTAAACGACATCAACTCCGAAGTAGACAGGTTGATATCCGAAGAGCGTTCACAAAAAACAGAAGTACATGCGGCGTGTACGAAGCAGGGAAGTGAACAGAAGCCCACGGCCCCGGCTGGTATGGGTAGTCTTGAGGCATGGGAGAGCGAGGCAGAAGCGTTCTACAAAGCTAGTGGCTATCTTCGCCCCGGTAAAGACCCCGGCATAATCGGTGATGAGGAATATATCCAAAGGCGGGATAGGGCGTGGTCTCTCTGGTGTGGTGGCTGGAATTATCGGGATAATCTCTCCCCCATCTCCGAGGCCAAGGTGGGGAAACAAGAGGAGCCGCTGGCGGTAATAACCGCGCTTTGTAAGCGGGCCTACGAAACCTCAAAGTCAAAGGGATGGAAGCACGACAATGACGGCCAGGCCATAGCCCTGATGCACAGCGAACTCTCCGAGGCTCTCGAGGCGATGAGGAAGCCGGACCACAAGGACGAGCATCTTCCGAACCTTGACCCGGTCGGCCTTGAACTGGCTGACGTTCTAATCCGGGTGTTAGACTTCTGCGGAGCCCGTGAAATAGATCTTGCCACGTGCCTCAAGGCGAAGATGGACTACAACGACAGCCGGCCGATGAAACACGGCGGTAAACTATTCTAAAAGGAAATAAACTCATGAAAAAATATACCCTACTACTGATATTCTTCTCCGCCGCCTGCGCCCCTGCCGGCATGCCGCTCGAAGAGCAGGTATCGGCCGTCAAAGCCTGCAAGCAGGCGGGCGGGACGCCGCAGGAGATCCGCTACGCCGACGGGGAAGGATGCGCCAAAGTCAACTGCTACTTCGGAGAGGAGCCCGGCGCGAGGCGGGAGAAAGAGGCCAAGCCGTGCCTGGACAAAGGCGGCGTACCGATATACTCCTCGTGGGACGGCACCCTCAAGGACTGCCAGTTCCCGAAGGAGAAGATTACAGAGAAGTGGGCCTACGCCTTCGTCTGCAAGAATATTCCGCCGGCCGGCCAGGCCAACTGGATAGACTGGCTCAAGGTCAACGGCGAATGCACCCAGATAGCCAAGGAGGATTCCAAATGAAGAAGACCGCAAAATGCCGACTGCACAACAAACTCTGCCGCCGCTTCCCCTGCCAACACGCCGGCAGCCGGACGTGCCAGAGGAGGAGATCATGATGGCGCACCTCACCAAGCTGGCCGCCGCCATCGTGGCCGTCCCGATGTGGATAAAGGCCACGATCATCTTCCTGCTCATCGTCGCGCTGATGTTCTTCGAAGCCGCCCGGGCCGAAGAATACGATGAATACGACCACGAGGACTGAAATGAAACACATCGACAGGATACCCACGGACGTTCGCCCCACGGGGAGGAACTTGACGGCCTTGGCCTGGATTATGATATGGTTCCTCCTGTCCTTTATGACCGGAGTGCTCCTCTACATCGTATCATGACGCCGCCGACCGAAGAACAGAAGGCGCGTGAGCGCGAACGCCTGGCCCTGCACAGGGCGGCCATGAAGCGCGTAGGCGCCGCTTTCCCGGCCCCCAAGGCCCAGAGCCGCCATGAGCACGACCAAAAGGCCGCCACGGCCCTGCAGGAGGCCGCCAACGACCGCCTGAACCGGGGCTGGCTGGCGGCCCGGCAGGACCTGATATCCATGGACGAGTTCAAGGCGATACTCCTCGGCTGGGAACGCGACCAGGCGGAAGCCATCCGCATTTTGAAAAGGAAATGAGCATGCAGAGGCAACACGACATCAAGAACGGCTACACCCAACTGGCGCACACGTTGCTCGAGGACATGGCGCAGATGGACCTCACGAGCATGGAGTTCCGGGTGATCATGTGGGTTTGGCGCAACTCCTACGGCGTACACCACAAGAGCACCCGGCCGGTATCCGAGCGCGAGATGGCCCGCAGCATGGGCACCAACCCGGGCAACGTGCACCGGGCCCTGGAAAGCCTCAAGAAGCGCGACCTCGTGCGCCAGAAGGTACGCTCCTACAGCTTCAATAAGTACGCTGTAGGCGTTGCCGGGCGGCAACACCTGAATGTAATTAATCCATTAATTACAATGAAGCGTTGCCCAGCGGCAACGGGGGCGTTGCCGGGCGGCAACGGGGGGGCGTTGCCCAGCGGCAACGGGGCGTTGCCGGGCGGCAACGCTTCGAATGTAATATTGAAAGATAGGGGAGTTAAAGATAGGGGGAGTGAGCGCAGCGGAAAAACCGCTGCACCCCCAGCCCCGGTCCCTTCCGGGTCTTTTTCCCGAACCGAAATAGAGGCCGTCGGCCTGCACTACATCAGCGTGAAGAAACTGCCGATGGCGGACGATGGGGCCAGGCAGGTGTACGCCAAGATGCGAAACGTCTGGGACCCCGCCAGGAAACTTCTGACGCTGGCGTCAGGAAACGTGGAGCGCGTCAAAGAGGCCATCAGCGACCTCGACGCCTACTACGCCGGCAAGCCGTGGACTTTATCGTGGGTGGCCACAGATTACCCCGAGTGGGACAAGGAGAGGATGGAAAATGACGAAAAGAAAGAAGTTCGGAAGTAGAGCTAAACAGGACGGAGACGCCGAGGCCGGAAGCAACCCGTCGGTGTTCTCCGACGAGTTCCTGCGGTGCAAGAGGTGCTTCGCCAGCAAGGGCGTCTACGGAGAGCCGGACGTGCCTACCCTGATGGCACGCTCGGTAGTCCGCCTGAAGGTGCAGGACGGCCCCAACCTGGACGTGGGCGTAGTGGTGCGCTGCGGCAACGCCGACTGCAACTACATCCACGAGGCTCGGCCGTTCCGGGCGGCGGCCGATCACGGCATCACCAAGAGCATGATGCTCCTGGCCGCGGCGGGCTGCCGCGGAGAGCTGACGTTTACGGCCGAGGAGTTCAAGAAGTACAATATGCCCTACAACCCGAATCAGCACATCGAGCCGATGCGCCAGCAGGAGGAGTTGCCGCTATGAAGATCTTCATCCCCTGTAAGAAATGCCTGCGGGCCACCGAGCACACGCACATCGTGCGGCAGATATACATCTGCACCGTGTGCGGCACCCAGAACTCCGGCCACGGCAAGCGGGTGGAGAAGCCGGCCGGCAAGCGCGGCCGAAAGCCCGCCCTGACCTCGGAGGACAGGCAGGAGGCGTATCGGCTGCACGTGATTGGACTCACCGACAAGGCCATCGCCAACCGCCTGCAGGTCTGCATAGCGACCGCCAGGAAGGCGTGGAAAGAGATGGAGGCCGCCCATGGATAGACTGCAAAAGCTTCACCAGTTCTGCGTCAAGGCGGACCCCTACCCCACCAACGCCGAGATACGGCGCGAGATGGAACGGCTTCTCGACGAGACGCCGGAGGCCAAAGAGTTCACGCTGTTCCCCTTCGCCTTCAAGGCGCAGGAGGACTTCCGCATCGCCGTCCAGCAGCTCTGGGACACCGGCTTTCAAGCCATCGTCTCCGTCAGGAAGGGGGAACGCCATGGCGGGTAAAAGGAAACTCTGCAACGACGCGCCCATCAACATCCTGCGGCGGCTACGCTATCGGGTGCGAAGGGAGTCCAAGCACTACCCGCAGATTTCGGCGGCAACTGTTGTCGCCTGGATAGACCAAGAGATCGAGAGGAGAAAAAAATGAAAGAGCCAGCCAAGAAGATCATCACCAACCCGATAGAGAATGGAAACCTTCTCTGCCCCGTCTGCAGGAAAGGCGCCGTCTACCAGGGAGACGACGGAAAGATGTACACGTCGCCCATGCGGCGCTTCACCATCCCCGGCAAGGTCAACGCCCTGATGCACGAGTGCTGCATCTCGAAGATACTCTCCGAAGCGAGGCTCCGCAAATGAACAACCTCATCTGGAAAACCGAACGCCGCAAAGTGGCCGACCTCGTACCCTACGAGCACAACCCCCGGAAGATAACGGCCGACCAGGCCCGCCGCCTGCAGGACAGCCTCGAGAAGTTCAACCTCGTGGAGATACCCGCCGTCAACACGGACGGGATCATCATAGCCGGGCACCAGCGCCTGGCCGTCATGAAGGCCATCGGCCGCGGCAACGAGATGGTGGACGTCCGGGTGCCCAACCGGAAACTCACCGAGGCCGAGCTCAAGGAGTACAACCTGCGCTCCAACAAAAACGTGGCCGAGTGGGACTTCGATATCCTGGCCGAGCACTTCCCCGAGGATATGCTCAAGGACGTAGGCTTCGACATGGCCGACATGCCGGAGGTGCAGACGGGATCCCAACCCGGACAGGATAAGGTGCCTACCCTCCGCAAGACCAGCATCAAGGTAGGCGACGCCTTTACGCTCGGGGAGCACGTGCTCCTATGCGGCGACAGCACCAGCCTCGACACCGTCCGAAAGCTCGGACCCTGCGAGATGGCGTTCACGGACCCGCCTTGGAACGTGGCTATCGGCCTCGACAGCAATCCGCGCCACCGCCAGCGCAAGGGGCTCATCAACGACAACCTCGGCAAGGACTTCCCGGCTTTCCTGCACAAGGTCGCCGCCGCCCTCGCCGCGGCCGTCCGCAAGGACATCTACGTGGTGATGGGCTGCGCCGAGTGGCCGAACGTACACGCCGCCCTCGCCGCGGCCGGCTTCCATTGGTCCAGCACCATCGTCTGGGTCAAGGATATCTTCGTCCTCGGCCGGAGCAACTACCACCGCCGCTATGAGCCCATCTGGTACGGCTGGCAGAAGAACAGCTCCTACCGCGGCGACCGCAAGCAGGACGACGTCTGGGAGCACCAGCGGCCGACCAGGAGCCCGGAGCACCCGACCATGAAGCCGGTCGAGCTGGTAGAGCATGCCATCCTCAACTCGTCCGTCAAAGGCGACACCGTGCTCGACCTGTTCGGAGGTTCCGGCACCACGCTCCTAGCCTGCGAAAAGACCGGCCGCAAGTGCCGCATGATCGAGCTCGAGCCCGGATACTGCCAAGTGATAATCGACCGCTGGGAGGAGTTCACCGGCCGCAAGGCCAAGCCCCTGCGCCTTGACAAGTAGCCGGGGCCGCCATATAATATCTGCATGGCAAAGGTAGGACGAAAACTTTTTGACGGGAAGGACTACGACATCGTTGTTCAGAAACTGGAACAGGCGTGGGCGCTCGACTGCTCGGATGTGGAGGCGGCCGCCTACGCCGACATTTCTTCGGCGGCCTTGTCGGACTTCCTGAAAAAGAACCCTAAAGTTTCCGAAAGAAAAGCCCGCCTTAAACAGCGGCCGGTACTGCAGGCCCGTTCCGTGGTCATTAAAAAGATACAGGCGGGAGACGCGAAGCTGGCCCTGCAGTACCTCGAGCGGAAGAAGAGCGGCGAGTTTTCCACCATGCAGAAGGTGGCTGGGCCGGACGGGAAGCCGTTGCCGGCGGCATCCGCCAACGTGGTGCAGGTGTACATCCCCCACAACAACCGGGACCCCATCCCCGAACCTAAAAAGAAATGACCGAGATACGGCCGCAGTCCGGCCCGCAAGAGAAGTTCCTGTCGAGCGAGGCCGATATCGTCATATACGGCGGCGCGGCCGGCGGCGGCAAGACGTTCAGCCTGCTGCTGGAGGCCATGCGGCACAGCGGCAACCCGGACTTCGGTGCCGTACTGTTCCGGCGCACCACGCCGCAGATCACCAACGAGGGCGGCATGTGGGACGCCTCGTCCAAGATCTACGGCCCGGTCGGAGCCGTTCCGAAAGAGTCAACCCACGAGTGGGTGTTCCCCAGCGGCGCCAGGGTAAAGATGGCGCACCTCGAGTACGACAAGAACCGCCTCGACTGGCAGGGCTCCGAGGTTCCCCTCTTCGGCTTCGACGAACTCTCCCACTTCACCTCCCAGCAGTTCTGGTACATGCTCTCGCGTAACCGCTCGACCTGCGGCATCAAGCCGTACATCCGGGCGACCACCAACCCGGACCCCGATAGTTTCGTGGCCGACCTTATATCCTGGTGGATAGACCAGGAGACCGGATTCGCCATCCCCGAGCGCAGCGGGAAGGTGCGCTGGTTCGTGCGCGAGAACGACATCGTTATCTGGGCGGACAGCAAAGAAGAGCTGGTGGCCAAGGACAAGACCCGCCAGCCCAAGAGCCTGACGTTCATCCATTCCTCCGTGTTCGATAACCGCATTCTGCTGGAAAAGGACCCCGGCTACCTGGCGAACTTGAAAGCCCTGCCCTACGTGGAACGGGCCCGCCTGCTCGAAGGCAACTGGAAGGTGCGGCCCGCCGCGGGCAACTTTTTCAAGAAGGAGTTTTTCGGCGTGGTCGATACTCTGCCGGCCGCCCGGAGCATCGTGCGCTATTGGGACCGCGCAGGCAGCGAGAAGAAAGAGGACGGCTCGAACAACCCGGACTGGACCGTGGGCGTGAAGATGAGCCGGGACCGTCTCGGTATTTTCTACATCGAGGACGTGGTCAGGTTCCAAGGCTCTCCCCTCTCGGTGGAGACGGCCATCCAAAACACGGCCAGCCAGGACGGCCGCGCCGTGCACATCGGTATCGAGCAGGACCCCGGCCAGGCTGGTAAGGCAGAGGCCGAGTACCAAATACGGAACCTCGCCGGATACCGGGCCACCGCTTTCCCCGTTACCAAAGACAAGCCCACCCGTGCAGGTCCCTTCTCTTCGCAGGCCGAGGCCGGAAACGTAAAGGTGCTGCGGGCCCCGTGGAACCGCGACTTCTTTATCGAACTCGAGAACTTCCCGGAGGGCGATCATGACGACCAGGTGGACGCCTCTTCCGGAGCTTTTATGATGCTGGCCTCGCAGTCGCACGGCAATGTTGCCAGCGCATGGCCTGGTGCAAATCCGGCCCCAGCCAACGACTGGGAATAGCCCCGGGCCTTGACAGCAATTGTTCCCGTCTGGTATACTTTGGCCGTGAAGTTAAACTTGTTCGGAGGCAAAATGAAAAAACTGTTCGAGCCGTTCCTTTCCCTGATAGTGCTGTTCTTCCTCATCACGCTGTGCAACATCTTCCCCGCTAAAGCCGCAGGCCCTGCCATAGCCGGTCATTACCTCAAGACCGGCGAGGTCCTCGTAGGCGTTACCGGGTCTGCTCCGGTCGCCAACAAACTGACCGGCACCGCCAACCAGATAACTGTTACCACGGCCGCCGAGGGTGGAAACCTTACGCTGTCGTTGCCGAACAGCGTTATCTTCCCCGGCAACGTACAGGTCCTCGGAACCCTTACCCCCACGTCTACGAGCTACACCTACGACGACCTCACCGTCAACTACGGGATCGCTGCCGCGACCGGAGTATTCTCCGGAGCCGTGACCGGCGCCAGCTTCGGCGCTACCGGCGCTCTGACCGGGGCCACCCTGGCGACCACCGGGGCCGGCACCATCGTAGGCGACTTCAAGGCCGGAGCCGCCAACTACGTCAGCACCATGACCGCATCGAACGGCAACTGGGCCATCACCGGAAACGTGGTGTCCCTCGGCGCCGTGCAGGGCGCAACCGTGACCGGGACGACATCAGTTACCAGCCCTCTGTTTATAGCCACCGGGCCGACGCGCTTGTATTCGCGCTCCGCCGCGCAGATTAAGGCTATAGATCCCGGAGCGGCCGGAGAATACTACTACTGCTCCGACTGCGCTACCGTGTCGACCTGTGTGTCCACCGGCACCGCCGTAGCCGACTGGGCGCTGATCACCGACAAAACCGCAGCCTGCGAATAAGGAGAAACACATGAAACTCGAAGAAGCCCTGCTGGAAGTGCTCAAGGACAGCCCGCCTAACGCCGCCATCCGCAAGCTCGACCTGGAAAAGGCCGTCGCCATGATGTCCGCGAAGCCGGAAGTGAAGCAGCCCGAGCCCGAACAGCCCGCCGCTTAAATGATCAAACGGCACATGAAGGAAGCGAAAGCCCGCCCCGGCGACTGGATGCAATCCGGCCGGGGCGGTGCTGCTCCGGCGGCCAAGACCATCCCGTTCCAGATTCCTGACCTCGAAGAGGTCTACAGGGAGATGGAGAACCCGGGAGACCTTCCTCTCACGAAAGTGATGAAGGCGGTCGAGTCCGGCCAGGCCGTCATAGACGACGCCATCCTGTTCTGCGGCCGCTTCGACAGAAGCGGCTTTCTTTTTCGCGAGAGCGCCGGCCGCCAGCGGCCGTACCGCCTGCTCCGCACCAACGGCCACAAGGAATACGTGTCCGCCATGCGCGAGAGCCGCGGCGAGTTCGAGAGCCTGCCTAAAAAGATAGAGGCGGCCAGGCGCAAGCGCGAGGCAACAAAGAAGCTCCGCAAGACTCTCTCGCGAGAAAACTTCGTCAGCAATTCCGACCTCGGTTCGATAGGCGGCCTCGACCCGAATCAGTTCACCGAGTACACGCCCCTCTTTTCCGGTCCCTTCTACAAGCAGCAGTACTTCGACTATTTTACCGGCCACGCCCGGGCCTTCCAGCATTGGACCCACAACCCGGTCGCCAAGCGCATCGTGGACATTCTCGTCCAGTACGCCCTCGGCCGCGGCTTCAAGATAAAGTGCAAAGACAAGAAGAAGCAGGAACTCTGGAACGCTTTTGACAAGGCCAACCGCATCCAGTTCAAGATCCGAAAGTTCTGGGGCCGCGAGTATCTGATCTACGGCGAGAACTTCATCGACAACATCCGCTGGGTTAGCATAGACCCGTCCACCATCTGGGACATCATCTGCGAAGGATACGACGAATACATCGACAAGGTGCTCTACTATCACCAGATGTACCAGACGGCCACCCAGATGTACGCCGGGATGTCCGTCAAAGGCGTTCCGGGCTCCAAGGACTCGAAGATAGGGCACTACATCGTCCGGCAGATTCCCTACGACCAGATTATCCACATCAAGACGAACGTGACCAGCGGCGAGAAGCGCGGTCGCAGCGTGTTCTACGCCATCCTCGGTTGGCTCAAGCGGCTGACCGACCTCTACAACGCCCAGGTCCTGGGCGAACAGCTGCGGGCCTCGTTCGTCTGGGACGACACTATACAAGGCGACGACGCGGACGTATCCGCACATGCGGCCAAGTATGCCTACATCCCGGTCGCGCCATCTATTTTCGTTCACAATGAAGCGATCACCCGGAAGCCGCTGGCCCCTATGGCCGGCGTCACGGGAGGCGCTGGCGGGGACATCGGAGATCAAATACTGTCGTTGATCGCAACGGCCGTCGGGATACCGAAAGACCACTTCAATGCTTCCTCCGCCGGCGGCTCTCGTGCCACCGCCATAGTAGGCTCCGAGCCTTTCACCAAGGTCATAGAGGACCTGCAGGAGGATTTCAGCGACCTGCTCGACCAGATAATAGAGCGCTTCTGCCGCAACAGCAAGATCGCCTACGTCCCCGAGGAATGGAAGAAGATATTCCCCTCCGTCACCAAGGACACGCTGACCGAGGTCCTCAAGAACATAGCCATGCGCGAGAGCATGGGCTGGATATCGAAGCGCCAAGCCGCCACGCTTGCGGCCGCCGAGTGCGACGATGACGAGTTTGACTATGACGAAATGGTGAAGGAGAAGGCGAAGGACACGGCCACAGAGAACGGCGCCAACATCCACACCCCCAAGCCTATGCCGGACGGCCGGCTCGGCTTCGGTTCCAAGCCGCAGGACGAGGACACGAGTTCTCCGCTGCACGGAAAAGAAAAGTCGGAAATCAAAAAGCAGCATAAACATCTTTAACCCAAGGACGACAAATGACCCCGAAGATAAAGATCGAGGGGCGCCTCACCGTAGGCGCCCTGCTCTACATTAAGCCAGACCGCACGTACACCACCGACAAGAAAAAAGCCGACAAGCGTTTTCCCGACCCCGTCGCCCGCATAGCGAAAGGGCCGGCCGCCGAGTTCACCGATAAGGGCTTGCAGGCCCTGTCCCTCTCGAAATGATAACCCAGGCGAAGGCTCTGGCCCGCATGGAGGTAGAGACGCGCAAGGAAATGCGCCGCCTCGAGGACGCCTATAATTCGGAGCTCGCAGACCTTTGGCAGGGAACGCTGAAAAATATCAGCGACTGCATAATGCGGAACTACCGGCAGGACTTCGGCCGGGAGAAGTGGGACATCACCGCGGCGCATGCCAAGGGCACCCTCGGCCGCATTCAGTCCGAGACCGCTTTCCTCGTGGGCCAGTTCAAAGAGCAGGCGGCGGCTCTCATCCGCCGCGGCCTCGGCCACATCCACCAGGAGGAACGCCTCCGGGCCCTCTGGATGATAGACCAGACCACGCCCGGCAGCTACACGCCCCGGGCGCCGTTCTCTCCGGCCCGGGAGGCCGACAATCCCCGGGAAGCCAAGGCATCGTGGAACGACGCGCTCTCTACCTGGATGGAGACCTTCCACACCAACCTCAACACCAACCTCCGCATGGAAGCCCTGCACGAAGGCGACCTTCACGACGCCGCGGAAGAAGCGGCCTCCACCCGAGTCGACAACTTCGACCCGGCCTACAAGCTCAAGTCGATGTTCGCCACCTCCGCTATCAAAGAACAGGCCGACGCCAGGCGGGTTGTGTTCGAAAGCAACGAGGACGTGATGGAGGTGGAGGTCTGGCAGACGATGGAGGACGGAATAGTCTGTCCCATCTGCGAGGAATATGACGGCAAGCCGCTCTCCGAGGTAAACGACTCTATCCCGGCGCATTACAACTGCCGCTGCTATTCCCGCTTCGTGCCTGTCGCCTATTCGAAGATGCTGTCCTCCGGAGACCCGGCCGAGAAAGAGATGGCCTTGCGGATGGACGACGCCGGCCTGATAGAGGACGCGCTGCCGATCATCTCCGAAAAGACCGGGGAACTTATCGGCCGCGCCATCGTGCGCTTTGAAGATTGGAAATCCGAGCGGGGCTACAACATCAGCGGACAAGGAGAATAATCATGGCGGAAAAAGACGTGCTGGCGGCGGTGGGAGAACAGTCCGAGAACGTACTCAACAAAGCGACTATGAACGTGGAGCTGTGCCAGACCTATATGGCCCTAGTCAGCCTCTGCGCTCTCGAGTGCAACAGGCGCGGGTGCAACATGGGCGGCCTGCAGATGGGCAACGTGCTCATGACCGGCAACCGCATGGTCGCCAAGGTCACCTTCTCCAAGCTGATAATCCCGGGCTCCCGGATACCGGAGGCAAGCCCCAATTCGTCGCGCCTAGTCGACTTCCTCCACCGGGAGGCGCACGGCCTCTGGATGTTCCTGCAGAAGAATCCCTGCCTGATAAAATTCCTTGAGCAGGTGGTCGAGCGCATGGACACCTACTGCAGGGACAAAGGGAAGAAGTTCGAGGAGATAAATTTCTCCAAGGCATTCATGAGCAAAGAGGACGATATCGTTCTCGAAATAAACACGGAGGCTTGACAAACATGAATCCATCTGATAAACTCAATACATCAGAACAGCAGAAAGAGGCAAACCTGATATTCAGCAAGCTGGCCCCGGTGATAGCGGAGATGATGGCCAGAAAAGACAGCGGTGAGATAGTAATCTACTTCCACGAGGGACAGTTCAAGCGGGCGAAAAAGACGGTCACGGTGCAGTAGCAGTAGGGGCCTCCGATCAAAAGGACCTCCGAGCAATCGGGGTCCTTTTTTTATGGCGAAAAAGAAAGAAGGCTACTGCGAAAAGCACCCGGACAAGCGCAAGGTGCGCGAAGTCGAAAGGCACGGAGACAAAAAGAAAAATGGCTAAACCCTCTCCCAAATTCCCCCGCCGCATTCGCGAATCGAAGCTGGCCGATAAGTCCTCCATCAACGTTCACATACTCGAATCCTCCCGCCTCCTCGAAGCCCTCCCTGACGGCCCCAACGGCGAAAAGATATTCAAGGTCTGCCTCATAACCGAGGGCCTGGGCAACCGCCGCAACATGAACTACTACGGCCCCGAAGCCATAGAGTCGGCGGCCATGGTCTACGAGGGCAAGTCCTGCTACATCAACCATCAGTCGCTTGACGGCGAGGTCAACCTGCCCGAGCGCGACGTGCGCGATAAGGCCGGGTACTGGAAAAACCTCTCTATATCCGAAGTAGGCGGCCGCAAGGCTTGCATCGGAGAACTGCACTGCGACCTTTCCGAGTCCGGCCGCTTCCTGGCCGAGAAAGTGCAGAGCGCCCTCCACTACAAGAAAGAGTTCCCGGACAACGATATCGAGTACTGCGGATTCTCCGTCAACGGTGACGGCGACGCCGAGCGCAAAGAAGTGGACGTGGACGGCGAGAAAGTGTCAGTCAACTACGTGACGGCATTCACCGAAGAGAGCGAGTCGTGCGATTTAGTAACTACCCCCGCAAGGGGCGGAAAGGCTTTATCGGCCATCCGTGAAAGCAAAACACAGGACAAGGAGAACGTGATGAAGAACGTAAAGAAGCTGCTGGAAGCGGCGCTCACGAAGCTCACGGAATCGGCCAAGAAGCTGACCGCCGAGCAGAAGAAGCCGCTGCAGGAGAGCATGAAGGTCCTCACCGAAGCCGTGAAAGCGGTGGAGGCCGAGGGCGAAGGCGAAGAGATGAGCGAAGGCGAAGAGATGAGCGAAGCCGACCAGATGGACGCCATCCTTGCCCGCCGCGAGGGCGAGTCCGAAGCCGATCACTCGGCCAGGATGAAGGTCCTCGGCGACAAGATCGCCGGGATGATAGGCGCCGAGGAAGCCAACCCGGAACCCGAGGGCGAAGAGAAGGAAGAAGAGAAGCCCCTGAAGCCCATGGAGTCCGAGCGCAAGCTGACCGCCGACGACCTCGAGCGCAACCTGCTGGCGATAAAGTCCCTCGTCAAAGAGTCCGAACTCCCCGAGGACTGCTACACGGAGAAGCGCTACTCCGAACTGGCCCGCATGCCTTTCGCCAGGGCCAAGGCCGCCATCGAGAGCGACGCCAAGCTGGCCGCTTCAATCCTGCGCGAGGCCGACATCCCCGTCGCCTCTCTCCGCTCCGGCACCCGCGAAACGGGCAACCGCAAGAGCGCTTTCGTGGAGTCTTTCAAGGAGGCTAACTAACCATGGCCACATCCGCACGCGATAACATCGTCAAAGCCGTCGGCTTCGACGTCAAGAAACTGAACTATCCTCACATCAAGGATGGCACGTTCGACTACAACCAGGGCGACCTGCTGTGGTTCGACGCTTCCGCCAAGATCGTGAAGGCCCTCGACAGCGACGCTCACGCCGCCTACCTGGCCGGCGTGGCCCTGCGCAGCGCGTTCCTCGCGCCGTACACCGCCCAGAACCTCTCGGGCGGGCCCGGCATCCAGAAGAACTACTACAACGACGCCCTGGTGGGCATCGGCTGCATCGCCTCGCTCAAGACGACTGTGGGCGAAACCTACGAGGACGGCACCGCCCTGTACGCAGGCGCAGACGCCCAGACCGTCACCACCGTGGCGGGTTCCCACTCCGTAGGCGTGGTCAAGCTGCCCTCCGGCGGCTCGGCCGTCACCGGCGCCGCGGGCGTCGAAGTCCCGGTCCTGGTAATACCCCAGATCCCGGTTCAGTCCCTCTAATTTAGAGGAAGGAGAAACATAGACATGAGCAAGATTAACCTCAAAGAGACTGCGGCCGGCAAGACGGCCCAGCGCCTGCGCGAATCGACCACCGGCAAGTGGGAGAAAATGCAGGCCAAGGTTCTCGAGTCGCTGCAGGGCCAGATACAGAAGGCTTACGGCGTCGACATCGAGGACAACGACATGAAAGAGCTGTTGGACATCACCGACCCCAACTTCTCCATCAAGTCCTTCCGCGAGAGCGCCTACCGCTTCTTCGGCAAGATCAAGGAAGCGAACGCCGAGGGCGGGCTGGCCCAGCTGCTCCGCACCGGCATCCAGCTGGCGATCAACAAGGAGTACCAGGCCGTCGAGACCAACTTCGAGGAGATAGTCAGCTACATCCCCTCGAACAAGGCCATCGAGATGTACGCCCCGCTCTACCGCGCCGGCTTCATGGGCGACGTAGAGGAAGGCGACGAGCCTCCGAGGCTCTCCGCCAAGGGCGCGGATATCCAAATCCGCAACCGCAAGAAGGCCGCCATCTTCGAAGTCACCGAAGAGATGTGGGAAGACGACCAGACCGGCCAGATACAGGAGCAGGCGAACCAGATAGGCGAGAACGCCAAAATCCTCAAGGATTCCATCTGCTTCGTCCGCTGGCTGGGCAAAGCGGGCACGGACGCCGGCGGCAACGCCATCTCCGCCTCGCAGACCGGCGCCCAGGCGGGCGAGTCCACCTGGCCGTTCAACACCGCCTTCTCCAACGGCGGCGGCAAGAACAGGCTGTCCACCTACGCGGTGTTCTCGATGAATAACCTCATCGCGCTGCGCCAGCTGGCCCGCCAGATGAAAGACCCCAAGGGTAACAAGATGCTCGTGAACCCCGACACCCTGGTCGGCGGTTCCGCCCTGACCGAAGCCTTCGAAGAACTGATGACCTCGGACTTCTACGCGTCGACCTCGGCCATCAACGTGGCCGGGACCACCGTGGGCACCGGAGTCGGTACCAACTACGCGAAGAACATCCTCAAGGGCAAGTACAACCCGGTCAACAGCATCTGGCTGCCTGACCACGCCTACGGCGTAATGCAGGCCGGCAAGGGCTTCCGCCTGCAGCAGAGGCGCCCCCTGCGCGTGATGCAGGAGAACCCGGCCTCCGGCCCGGCGTTCACCTGCTCGGTGTTCCGCTTCAAGATCGACGAACGCTACGAGGTCGACTGGACGGAGCCCCGGTTCGCGGTCCTCGGCAACGACGGCACCGTGACCTCCTGATAGCAGGAACCTGTAAAATAGAGGGGGGCCGGTTTAACCCCGGCCCCCCTTTTTAAGGAGTCTTCCAAATGCTGAAAAATCCCCCTCTTCTGACCGGCGCTTTCGAGTTTACCGCCACCGGCCAGATTATCGCTTTACCCGATGTCCTGGCCTACGACATCCCGACCAAGTACTCCCTGCAGGTGACCGGCGTGGACGCCGCGGGCGCCGCGGCGGCCCCTTCCGCATGGGACGTGCTTCTCCTGGCCAGCCTGGACGGCGTGACCTACACCGAGGCTTCCAAGATACTCGAGCACGTGAACACCTCCAACGGCAACGGAGACGTAGTGTTCTCGGCCGGCAGCTTCTACCCCGCCCGGGCGTGGGCCATCAAGTGCAAGGCCCTCACGCTGGGAGCCACGGCCACCAAGATAAAGGTCGCCCTCCTCGGGGTGAAATGATGAAACGCGGAACCCGCCCTGCCTCCCGGTCCCGGCGCATAGAAGTGCGCTCTCCCGAGGAAACGCCCTCTCCCGAATCGCTGGAGAGGGCGGAGTCACGTCAGGACCAGGCGGACGTGGCCGCCGTAGACCAGAAGCAGGCCGAGGAACGCGCCACGGACAAGATAGGCTCCGCGGTAGACTACGGCCCCTACGTAACCGACCAGAGCCCCACACAGGTATTCGGGGCGGGCGTAATAGACCTGTTCGGCGGCGACGTTTCCCGCATTCCCAAGTGGATGTTCAAGCGCTGGTACTTCCGGGACAAGATCATCATCGACTTCTTCCATACCCAGAGGGCCTACAATGAGGCGGACGTGGAAAGCCGCCGCAAGATGGCCCGGAAATTCAACGTTCGCTATGCCGCCCTCGGGCCCGGAATGTCCTACATGACAGACCTGCCCCAGCAGCTCGGGATAAGGAACTGAAATGTCCGCCACCGACTACACCGCGTTGATAGCCCGCATTCGCGTAGAAGCGAACGACACGGCTACGAGCAACCCGAAGATGGGGGATACCCCTGTCGGACTCCGGGACGGCTCCAACGCGGTTTTTCGGCTGGCCTACGGCAACCCGGTGGCAGACAGCCTCAAGCTTACCTACGGCGCAACCTCCCGCTCATCGAGCGGGTTTACCCTTTTAGATTCCGCCAGCGGCTACATCCAAATGACCGCCGCGCCCGACTCCGGCGCAACCCAGCCGTTCTTCTTCGACTACTTTTTCCAATGGTTCACGGACGCCGACTACCAGCAGATGATAGACGGTGCCACGGAGGACATTGGCGGCGTGGCCGGGACGGCCGCAGACGCCGGCCTTAACTCGGCCCTGGTCCAGTTCGCCCTTGCCCGCTTTTGGAAGCGCCGGGCTTCCAACTACGCCCACCTTTACGCCACGGCCGGCGGCAATGCCAACGCCAACCCCGAGTCCGTGACAGCGCAGTTCCTTTCCCTCGCCAAGGCTGCCACCAGCGAGGGCATCCGCTTGATGAACGCCTTCTACACGCGCCATGGCAAGCGGCAGGCTCCGGCCTCGGGTACGATCACCCACAAGATATCACCCTACACGCCGCGGAGGTAAACATGGGCCTGTTCAAATTCCGGCTCGATGTCACCCCGCAGAACTTCGAAAAACTGACCGAGATAAGGGCCAGGCTCGAAGATTTTTCCGTGGTGTTCTCCAACATCATAGACGAATGGGCAAAGGGCAACGTCAAGCGCAAGTTCGCCCGGGCCATAGGCGGCGAGAAGAAAGGCGTAGACCAGATTATGACCCGCTGGGAGCCCGTGTCCGAGGCGTATTACCGCCAGAAGCACGGCCCTATAGTGCGCGGCAACAGGCAGCTCTATCCCGACTGGCTGATGGTCAAGACCGGGAACCTGATGAACACGCTGGGCACCCGCGGCCTGTTCGCCGAGTTTATAGACAAGAAGCGGGCCGTATTCGGCACCCCGCTCAATGACGAGGCCGAGGCGGCCGCCCTGGGCAACCAGGAAACCCGTCCCACCGTGTTCCTCGATCGCACCGACCGCAACGTTATCCGCCGGGAGCTGCAGCGGTACCTCTCGCTGGGTGAGAACTACAAGAGCCTGATGTGGGCCATGGCGGGCCGCAAGACCGCGCTGATGAAGGAATCCCGGCAGCTCGATATTGCCTTTGCGGAGACGATAGGCGTATGAACACTAAGATCCAGACGAACCTTATCTCCCGGGACCAAGTCTCCGGCCTGCAGAACACCACGGACTACCTGACCGAGATACTGCTGGGCCTCTGCAAGACCTACGTTCCCGGCCTCTCTACGCTTTACAAGGGCCTGCGGCCGATCAGTGCCAACGACGTCAACGTGCCCTGCGCCATGATCCAGCCTGTCGGCGTAGACGCCCGCATGATAACCACCGCTAAGTTCCAGCGGCTTTACACTTTCGATTTCTGGTATGTGGTGGGCGACAGCACCGTAGAGAACACGGTTATCAAGGCTGGGGACGTGGCCGAGATATTCATGAAGCTGTTCAGCAACAACGCACTCAACGATTTGGAAGCGGCCGCCACCAACAAGTTCAAGAACAACGGGACCGATTGGGTAGACAGCGAAATGACCCGCATCGAGTGCAGCGTTCCGTTCGAGCTGGGGCGGCCTAACGCGCCGCGGTTCGTCGCGCTGGGCAATTTCCAGCTGCGACTGCAGAGAGTAACGTTAGTCTAAAAGGAGAATCACAATGTTCACAGGCATATTCGGTAAGGCGGGTCTCGCCAAGGAATCCGTAAAAGGCACCTTCGTGGAACCCACGAAGTTCATGCGCTTTATCCCTCCCTTCCAGTTCAGCAGGGATATTGAGCTTATCATCTCGCAGGGCATCAGCGGCCTGGCCGACATGGTGACCAAGGTGGCGCAGGGCGCCGCGGCGCTCAAGTCCGGCAAGATAAACTTCGAGGTTGAGCCGGAGGGAGGCCTCGGCGAACACCTGAACGCGATATTCGGCACCGACACCGTGACCGAAACCGCCAACTTCACGGTGACCCTCAACGCCAACGACACCATCGACTTCACGGAAGATGGCGGCCTTGAGGTTTCGGCCGTGCTTACCCCCGGCACCTACGCCATGGGCGCCAGCTCGGCCGTGGCCGGGTCCCTGTGCAAGCTGATAAAGGACCAGATGGAGGCCGCCAACGGCACTGCGGCGACCTACACGGTGACCTACTCCTACACGACCAAGAAGCTGACGATCACCAAGGACTCGGGCGTGTTCGTATTCAAGTGGGCGACCGGCACCAACACCGCCAAGTCGGCAAAGACCCTGCTGGGCTTCACCAACGCCGACACGGCCTCCGCCATAGCGGCCACGTCCGACAGCACGACCGGCAACTTCATAATGAGCCACGCCTTCTCCCGGCTGGCCAACGCGGAACTGCCCACCTACTCGTGGTGGCAGAAGAACGGCGCCAACTACCCGCAGTTCGCAGGCTGCGCCCTGAACTCCCTCGAGTTCGACATCAAGGCTAAGGAGTTCGTGATCGCCTCGGCCGATTGGGCGGGCCTCAAATACGAGGCGGGCGGCACGGACAAGACCTCTTCCTTCTCCGCCAAGCAGCCGTTCAAGTTCAACCAGGCGGCGCTCACCGTGGGCGGTTCCTCCGTCAAGGACTACGAGGAGGTCAAGATAAAGTTCGCCGACAACGTGGACCTGCTCCACGTGATAGGCGACGGCATCGACGCCAGCAAGAGTTATTCGAAAGGCACAATGGTGACCATCTCGGCCAGCATGATCGTGGAGAACACGACCGAATGGGACAAGTTTATAGCCGGGACGGCCTCGTCTTTCGCCTTTGCCATCACGGGCTCCGAACTCGCCGGCGGCGTGACCCCGTTCAGCCTGGCGTTCGACATCCCCGAGGTTTACTATCAGGCCGCGCCCATCCCGATAGGCAACGACCTCATCAAGATAGCGTTCACGGCCGTGGCGAAGTACAACGTTGCGGCGGGCTACACGGCCAAGGCGACCCTCGTCAACAACGAGGCGCAGTACTAAACGGAGGTGGTGGCATGGAGATCAAGAGGCAGAACTCGAAGCCGCTGGAATGCAAGTACGAGGACGTCACGTTCTTCGTCAAGCCGGTGGCAAGCGAAGAAGACCGAATGGTGGTGGCCCTGTCCGGACTTTCGGACGGGGCCATGGTGCGCTTCTCGAAGCCGGATTACTGCAAGACCGTAATACAGTGCATGGTGACCGGCTGGAAAGGCGTGACGGAGGGCGGCAAGGCGGTGCCATATTCGTTCGATCTGCTGGCCGACTTTCCCCGGGTGGAAGGCAAGAACGTCTACCTGGAACTCGGCGCTTTCATAATCGAACACACGGACATCAGCAAGGGCGCGGGTGGCTCTCTAAAAAAAGATTAGCGGCAGCCGTCGACTGGATAGTCCGCGGAAACAACTTCGACTGCCGCAGAGAGGACTGCAAGCGGAAACCCGGCCAGGACTGTCCTCATTGCGGGATGCCGGACGTTCGCAAGGACGTCCGGTATATCCTCGACCTGTACTCTCGCTGCCGCGCCAACCGCACCCTGCCCTACGCCGGCGGCATACTCGAACAGCCCGCCTGGATAATGGACCTCTTCGAGGTCGTGGATAATATCAAGGCGGAGTACCACGAAAAACAAGCGCAGAAAGAACGGCTCGAGTCCGAATTAGAGGCGAAAAAAAATGGAAGACCCTAAACTTGATATATCCATAGGCGCCGATTCGTCCGGCGCCGTTTCCGCTTTCGACAGCCTCGAGAACTCTGTTGAGAAGCTCGACAAGAACGTCACCAACTTCGGCAACAAGATCCAGAAGCCTATCACCCAGATAGGATTGAGCCTTTACGCGCAGGAACTGTCCCGGTCTATCGGCCTTTCCGGTGCCGCCGGCCAGGCCGCCTCCGTGCTGTCTGCCAGCCTCACCCGCCTCGGCAGCTCTTTCCAGTTCCTGTCCGGGCCGTCCGGGCTGGCCATAGCGGGCGTTATCGCCTTGAGCGGGGCGATCTACAAGGCGATTAACTACAACAAGGAGCACCAGGAGAAGCTCGAGGACAGCATAGCCTCGCAGACAAAGGCTCTCGAGTCTACCGATTCCCTGAAAGACAGCATCGAGCGTTACAAGGAAGTGGTCAACAAGACCACGCCTGAACTTGACGCGCTCGTTCTGGCCACAGATAAGTACACCACCGCCCAGAGCAAGCTGTTGTCCCTTGACCTGCAGAAGCAACTCTCCGAACTCAAAAAGGAACTCGAGGGCGTACACAAGGCGCACCAGGCGGAGGTCGAAGGCACCGCCGCTTCTGCCGCCACCATGGACCGCTGGTCCTCCGGGACCAAGGACGCAAAATCCGCGCTTGACGCCCTCAACAAGGCCACGCTGAAAGAGGAGGAGGACTCCGCCCGCCTTAAAATGCGGATATCCGAACTCGAGGACATGCTGGCCCGCTACGCCAAGACCGGCCGGCTGGTATCCAGCCAGCGGTTCTACAAAGAGCAGGCGGACGAGGCCGAGGAGGCCGCAAGGAAAGAGGCGGAAGCCCAGAAGAAGATAACCGACGCGCTGCGGCGCGAGGACGAGTATCGGCGCCGCCTGTACCGGGAGAGCCTGGCATTTGTCAAGGCGATTATCGACAGCCGCTACAACATGGAGATAGCGGCCTACCACGGCACCGGGGCGCAGGCCGCAGTGGCCGCCAAGATGGTGCAGGACGCCTACGGCAACGCCTACATGACCATGACCAAGGGCGCAGGCGACGCTTTCGCCGCCATGGCCGTAGACGGCGAGAAGTTCAACAAGAGCATGGACCAGGTGTTCAAGAACGTGGTCAAGAGTTTTATATCGGCCATCGTGGAGATGGAGATACGCTGGGCCGCCTCGCGCTTTATGCGGGCCGTGGGCCTCGGTATCGTTCCCTCGGCCGAAATGCCCATGACGAAGGCCGCCGTGGGCCTGAATACGGTCGTCAGCCGCCCCACGCTCCTGCTGGTAGGCGAAGGCGGAGAGGACGAAGAGGTAAAGGTCACACCGCGCAGTCAGGCGCAGATATCCTCCGGGTCCGGGGTCAGCGGCGGCAACGTGTCGGTCACGGTGATAAACCACATCAACGGCGGCGGCAAGATAGACACCGCCCGCCTGGCCGACCAGATAGGCAAGCAGGTAATATCCCGCATCCGCGGGCAGGGCGACCTCAACTTCGTTCGGGGCTAAATTATGGCATGGACAACTTTTAAACTTGGCAGGCCGGGCAGCGAGTACGAGTTCACGGTTCCCGGGAACCCGCAGGCGCTCTCCATCGACAACCGGAACATCCGGGTCCTGCAGTCGAATATCGAGGGAGACCTTAAAAAGTCTACCGTCAAGCTGTACGTCCCTTCTATCAGGATGAACTCCAACTATCTGCCGTTCGACGAGCGCAACAAGCTGGCCTCCCTGATGAACATAACGGACGCCTTCCTTTCGTTCATGCTGCGCGACGACTTCCTGATATCGGCCGAGAAGGCGCTCCCGGTAGACGTCAACACGGTCAACATCGCCAATTCCAGTATCCTGCGCCTTGAGCAGGCCCTCCTGGCCGCCAGCGCCTCTGGGCACATCACGATAACGGGCGTGTTCCTTAACGCGGCCGGGACCGGGACGAACTACTACACCAGCGGCAGCTTTGACGGAACCACCGGGGCGATAACGCTCGGGACTCCGGTAGCGGACGCCACGGTTCCGGTTTACGTCTTTTACACCTATAAGGGCTGGCTGGTGGAAATAGAGGAGATCAGCGACTCGATCGCTGGCGGCCGTTCCAACTTATTCTCCTACGACATGGCGTTAAGAGGTGCCTGATGTTGTCAGTATCCGCCGCTTTCAAAGCAGAGGAGGCCGCAGACGGTAACCGTCCGCGGCTTCGGGCTAATCTGTTCTTCGGGAACTATGCGCTCCTGCAGACGGCTGCTTCCAGCGGTGCCTATTCGGCGGACTTCCCTGCGGCCGGAGCGGTAAACGGCGACAGGACCGAGATCAACATCGGCGCCGCGGCGAACGCCGACAACGGTATCGGCCAGGCTTCGTTCAAATCCTCCGGGGTGCCGGACACCGACCCGGCCGACTCGGTCTGGTGGAGCGTTACCTTCTCGGCCGCCAAGTACATCAACTCCCTAAAAATATACCAGCGGGCGGGCCACGGCCTGACGGAATATTGGGTGGACGCCTATTTCGAGGGCGCTTGGGTGCCGATAGCGCACCGTGTGGCCGGCGGGTCCGGGTACGTGGGCTCCACGACCATGCCTGCAGGCTACGGTGACGAACCCTACGGCGACACGCCCTACGGCTCCCCCTGGCCGCCTTACCTCGAGGGCGAATGGCCGCTCACCCTAGCCGAGATAGACCTCGGGTTTGATATCTTCGCTGGCGGCATACGGATACGAGCGGTTATCACGGAAGTTTCCAACGACTACATGGAACTCGTGGCCGTAGAGGCGTATCGCAAGGTAGACGTCAGCGAACGGGTCCTGTCCTGCGATATCCAGAAGAAGCGCGACTTCCGATTTGAGAACACGCTGGCGTTCACGGCCGACGTTACCTTTTCCAACACCGACAAGTTCTTTTCGTCCGGATATACGCCCACGGATGATGAACGCGAGGCCGGGTTCACCAACGAGGATTTCCGCTCCGGTGTAAAGATAGATGTGGACTTCGGCTTTGACCTCGGCAATCAGGTGGAATATGCCGACGGGTACACCGGCTACATCAACACCATAGTGGACGACACCCAGGCGAGGACGTGCGACGTCACCTGCAGGGACTACACGCAGTTCCTCATCAGCCGAAAGGATTTCAGCCCCGCCAAGTTCAACGTGCTTATAGAGGACGCTGTCGAGTACGTTCTCAACCGCTACAACGTCAGCAGCTACGAGATGGACGTGGACTCTACCTATCGGCCGATGGTGGTGTTCTTCACGAACGGGCAGTACGGCCTGGACGCTATACGCTATCTGGCGAAGGCGGCCACGGACGGCGACTTCTTTTTTTCAGAGAGCGGCCGCGCCACGTTCAAGAACTACGCCAGCCAGAACGAGTTCTCCATCAATTCCTATGAGAAGTGGCTCAACTACGACACGGCCACCAACGTGACCCTCGACACACCGCAGGGCTGTATCCGCCGCAACTTCATCTACGACAATTTCGGCGAGGAAAAGTTCGACAGCGATAAATGGCAGATCGTGCAGGAGGAGGGGGAAGGCAAGATTGAGATAGTGGACATAGGCGTCGCGCCAGCCACCGAGTACGCCATGCACGTCTACAACTCTTCCCGCAAGGTCGCCAACCAGGCCCCGGAGACGAACACGAAGAAGGAGATGGTGGGCCTGCTGCCGCTGAACGCCGCCACGCCCATCAACGTCTGGTTCGATCTCTGGATAGCGAACCTGTCCAACGGAATATCCAATTCCAGCGACGGCATTTTCTTTCAGGTAGGCGTCAACAACGGCACCGTGCAGAACGTCTCTGCCTATCTGACCGTTCCGGTAATGAACCGGGCGGGATATTATCTCATCTTCCAGCAGGGCAAAACCGGATTGAGCCAGGAGGGCGACAGCACCCTCCGTATAATCCGGGTGGACGCCGCCGGCAACAAGACCGTTATAGGCTACCTGCAGAACTACGGAATCCCGACCAGCAAGACCCGTTTCCTGATGCAGAAGAACGGCACCTCGTGGAACATCTACGCCAACGGCGTGAATATCCTGTCGGCCACAGAAACCGGCACGGAAATCACCGGCCTGCAGTACCTGCAGGTGGTGGACTTCGCCCGGACGGAATATCAAGCCGCGGCCAGCGCAGAGAGCGTATCGGCCGATCTCTACTTCCAGAACCTGATGTACGGATACAGCACCGGGGCCACGGCCACGTACATCACCCAGATTATAGACCGCGGCCCGAACTACACGGACGCCGGGTCCGTGCTGGCCGAGGTTTACGCGACAGCGAACGGCACCGCCGACTTCTACGTTCGCCTTTCAAGCGACGGCACCACGTGGGGTTCCTGGCTGGCTATATCGCCGCCGGCCGATCTGTCCGGCTTCGGGTCGTACCGCTATGTTCAGATAAAAATAGAGATGGGCGGCAGCCTGTTCTATGACGTGGAACTGCCGATAATCTCCGAGGTCGCGGTCACCTGGGCGGAAGCGAACTCGAAGTATCCGGCTTCCGCCAACATATCCCTTCGGGGGAAAATGCTGGACAGCCGCCTCAACCGGACGAACACGCTGGCGGGCGACAACATCATCTACAACAAGTTCACGGTCTACTCCACTATGCCCGTGCTGGAAGGCTCCGATACGGACGAGCTGTTCAACTTCTTTGACGACAGCGGCTACATATCCTCCATCAAGCCGAAGTACATCACGGCCGATACCGACTTCGAGGCGATCATAGCGGACGGCATGGATACCCTCTACATGGACGGCTCCAACCCGGCCGCTATATTCATGACGTTCAAGAGCGGCGACAGCACGGCCGAGTTCATCTACAAGAGCCCGGTGCGGCCGAAGATTCGAATTAACGTGACGAGCGCCACGCTCCTGACCAGCCTCAAGCTGTTGGGTAAGAAATGGCAACGCGATCAGAAGTTCACGTATCAGTACACAGACACCGACTCGCAGAAACTTTACGAGGAGCGGGAGTTCACGTATTCCAGCGACTTCATTCAGTCGCAGACCCACGCCCAGCAGATAGCGACGAAGGTCGTCGCTCTCTACAAGGAACAGAAGGTGTTCTTCGAGGACATCACCATCCGGCCGACCTTCTCGCTGCAGCTCAACGACCGGCCCACCATCTACGACGCCCACGAGGGGCTCAACGAGGACTTCTACATAGTGGCGATAAAGCACCACTACTCGGTGGACGATTCTGGCGAGGCGGACGTGCATACTGTTATATCGCCTGTGAAAATCATATAATGAGGAAACTTATGATGAATAAAATAATCGGCGCAGTTCTGATGGCGGTATTTTTTTCTTGCCCGTTGTCCGCGGCGGACACGTACACAACGGGCGATATGGTTCTGATTAAACCCGGCAAATCTTCCCTGAATTGGGACGGGAAGATAAACGGAGACCTAGATATAATATCTTCCAGCGCCGCGACAAAATCTTCAACCCAGACGTTTACAGGCCAGAACACGTTCTCCAACAAGGTCGGCATCCTCGGCCCTGTGGCGGCCACCTACGGCCTGGCGATAAGCACCACCGCAAGTATCTCCGGCAAACTGACCACCACGGTCGCCTCCGATATTCTCGACTGGACCTATATCGGATACACCAGCACGTTCTTCGGTTCCCACAACGGGGCCATCTCCGGAGACGACGGTTTCGGCTTCTACGACAAATCGAACACGTGGAACGGCCGGCTGGACCTTGGCCTGATATACGGCCCGCAGCTTCACGGCAAAGGGGCCATAGGCGCTCCGCTGCTGGGCCTGAACACCAGCACCCCGAAGGTCGCTCTGGACGTCCTGGGCGGCATCGTGGCCAGCTCTTCCATTACGGCCAACGGCAACTTCTACGGCAACGGCGCGACCCTCTCCGGGGTCATCCAGTCCACGGCCACGGGCAACTATCTGCTCCGTGTAGCCACAGCCACGTACCTTGCCACGGCTCCCGGCACCTGTTCCGCGGGACAGTACATCACCGGCTTGGCCGCAGACGGAACAAAGACTTGCGAAACTCCGGCAGGCGCGGGCGATATGCTTTTAGGCACAGCGCAGACCGTAACCGCGGCTAAGACATTCAATACTTCTGCCCCAATTACAGCCAGCAGCGCTACAGTATCAAGCATTACAGTAAATAATTTTTTAACAGGGCCGGGGATATTTAAAACAGCTTCTTCTGGGACTCTATTTGGCGGTGGGACACTTGCCGACACCGGAGTAGGAACCTATGCCGCAGCTTGTTTTCAAGGGTCAACGGTTACATTTACAACCAATGGAAATCCCACCCTTGTAGTCTCAAACTTTCAGGCCATGTGCTCTGCAACCGCAGACGCTGGTAGTTTGAGGTTACTTATAGATTCGGGAGCGGCAACGTATGTGCTGGGGACTTTCACCCAAGTTACAAATTCTTATCAGTCCTATTTAAACACCTTCGGGTTCATGTCCTTGTCTGCCGGGACACATACATTCTGCGTTCAATCAGCCAACGGAGGCGCTGGAACTACGACGTATTATTCTTCGGGCGGATATGGAAGCAAGCAGATGGGCTATACGCTGGTGAATTTCCCATGATTACTTTGCTTCTTCCCTTGGCCGCCCTCGCCGAACTGATAAAGCGCCCCATCTTCTGGGCGCTCTATCCGCTGGCCTACGCGCTCCGCAAAAGGATACGCGAACGGCTCACCTTCTGGCCGTACCGCTTCCTGTGGCTTGCGCTCGACTCAACGATATGGCGCGAGAACATGCTCGTCTACAACAAGGACGTCGAGTTCTGCTGGTACGGCAAGCGCAGCGCCTTCGTCGAGAAGTATCTGCCCTACGACTTCGCCCGCTCGTTCTACTGGGGCGCGTGGCGCAACAACGGCATCAACTTCATGACCCTGACCGAGGGCTGGGTGGGCGCGAAGATCTCTGCGGTCCGCAAGTGGGAGAGCGGTAAGTCCTTCTACGAGGTCCGCACGTTCGCGCATGGCGCTGCGCTGCCCTATCTCGAGTTCTGGCCGAAGCCCGGCTTCCGCGTACAGTGCGGATGGATAACGTGCGGCCGCTTCCAGCTGCAGGCGAGGACCTACCCGTGAAACGCCTCGCCTACCTCTGGGAGAAATACGGCCCGCCAAAGCTCATAGAGATATTCGACGGCCGCGAGGACTTGGATAAGAAGCCGGAGATACCCAGCGACAAGCGCACAGGCGTGATACGCAAATTCAAAGAGCTCACCGACAGAGGGCACGACAGACGCAAGGAACTGCTCGCAAAGCTTAAGCGGAAAAGGAAATCATGACCACCGAGGAGAAGATAGACCGGATACACGACGCGGTTATAAAAATTCAGTCAGATATGACCGCCGGAAAGATTGTCTGCGATACAATCCATAAAGGCGTAGACGAACGCATTGTTGGCCTACACCGTGCGGTTAAGGGCAACGGACAGCCCGGCCTTGAACAGAAGCACGAGGCGCTGGAGAAAGAGCACGTCGCGCTTACTACCCGCTTCGACAGGTTTGAGACAAAGGTAATAACCTGGGCGAGTATCGCTATTGTAGTCGGGCAGATTCTCGCGCCGATAGTGGGCGACAAGATCTCGAAAGCATGGCGGGCAGAAGGTAAGGAGATATCCGCCGCGGCCACGGACCTTAACAGGGCCGCGCCGATTAAGATTTTAGAGGACGACTTATATGCTCGCTAAATTCTTGCGCCGCTGGTTCGGCTCCGTCCGGCTCTCCATGACCCTGCTGGCCGTGCTTGCCGGGCTTGTGGTAGTGGCTTTGGACCTGCGCGGCGCCCTGCGCCTTACCGCGCAGCTCTACGGCTTCCTCAGCGCCATGCTCGGGGCCGTGGCCGTGTTCGTGTGGAAGGATACCGACAGACCCAGCGGCTACAGCCCCCAGGGCGGCTTCCGCTACCACGATGACCAGGAGGGAAAACCATGAGCCGCGTGACCGTCAACGAGACGTACCTGACCTTTAAAAGCGCGCTGAAGCCCCGCCAGCGCACCCAGCGCTTTACCCTGCATTGGCCGGGCCGCCTGCCGGCCGGCTTCGACCTGGATAACCTGGACGCCGCCGCCATCCACAGCTGGCACCTGGACCGTGGCTGGGCCGGCATCGGCTATCACTACATCATCCGGCCGGACGGCGCCATCGAACGCGGCCGCCCGCGCTGGGCGCTCGGGGCTCACGATGAGGGCGAGAACGCGGACAGCCTGGGGATATGCGTCCTGTACCAGGAAAGCCCCACAGAGGCCAGCCTTGAGAGCCTGGCGGTCCTTCTGGCTGACCTTGCCGAGATCTACGGCCAGCTGCCGGACGAGCTGGGCGTGGTGGACGGCCACCGCGACAACGAGCCCCCCGAGACCGCCACGGAATGCCCGGGGGACGTGCTCTACGCTATGCTGCCGGAAATCCGCCGGCGCGCGCGGGCGGCGCTGGGGTACTGATATGGGCCACGACCCCGCCCAGGGCGGCCGCCGGCCCGTGATGGTCATCACCAAGAGCTTCGACATCCTGGCGTGGCCCATCATCGGCCCCTGGCTATGCCGTCTTCTGGGCGGCGGCATCGGGCCTCGCAAAGATTCGCAGAAAGCGAAAGCACAAGGAGGAAAGTATGGAAATTAAGGAACTGGCGGCAAAGGTGCTGGCGGATATCAAGGACTCGGCAGATATCCTGGACGGCGTGAAGGCGGTCAAGGAGGCGTGGGCCAGCGAGAGCAACGTTCTCAAGAAAGCGTTCAAGGCGGTCTCTGCCGCGGTGAGCGTGATCACGGAAGTGGTGCAGCGCGTGGAGACGATAGGCGCAGACCTGAAACTGGCCGGCGACAAGAAGAAAGAGCTGGCCGTGGAGGTGATCAACGCCCTGGTCGACATCCCGTGGGTGCCCGAGGCCCTCGAGGCGCAGCTCATCGAGTTCGCCATCGACGCCATCGTGGGTGCGTTCAACAAGAAGTTCGGAAAGGACTGGCTGTCTAAAATAGCCTGATGGTTACACCCAAGGCCCGCCCCGTCGTCCACCGCCACCGCCCGGGGCGGGCCGCCACTTTATCAGATCTACTGAACGGCCTGCTGGCAAGCTGGCAGGCCGTAAAACCCCACATAGAAAGCCGCCTCCTGCAGTCGGCCCCCCGCCGTAAAAAATAGGACTTGACTGTTTCCGCATCCAATGCTAAGATATGGGTGTCGAGGATTAGAGCGCGGATTTTTCACATATAGGTTTGAGCCCCCGGTGTCCGCGCCTCCCCTCGACAAGGAAGCAAGACCGGGGGCTCCTATTTTTAGGAGGATACAGTATGAAGAACGAGACCATATACGACCGCGCAGAGAGAACCGATCGCTGGGCAAAGGAACGCGAACTTTTAAAGGCCGAGTACAACGCCGCTAAAGAACGCGAGGATTGGACCGCTTGCTCCCGCGCCGTAGATAAGATGCGGACGCTCGGTGGATGCCCTCGGTGATAAGGAGAACATTATGGAAATCAAACATCCTGAACGTTTCCCCAAAGAAGGCTTAAAGCCGGAGGGAATCATCCTCCATCGGGCCAGCACTATCCGGTGGCTTCTGGACTGCATGCGGACGGCGGACACGCCTCAACATGCCACCAGCTATCACCGCCGTGCCGTCTACATCGCCAAGTTCACGCAGTACCAGCTCGGCTTCTGCACCCTTGCCGAGGCGGAAAGGAGATAGAATGAAACTGAATAAAGGACTGTTCACAAGCGACCGAGGAGATTGGGCCACCCCGCCCAATTTCTTCGATAAACTGGATGCGGAGTTTCACTTCACGCTCGACGTATGTGCTTCGCCGAACAATAACAAATGCAAGCGGTTTCTGACAAAGGAGCAGAACGGACTGATACAGGACTGGGCTAGAATAGCGGCACAGGGCGGCACAGGGCGGCACAGGGCGGCACAGGGCGGAACGTGGTGCCTGCTTTATGAATCCACCCTATGGGTCCGAAATCCCCGCTTGGGTAAAGAAGGCAAGCGAAAGCGGATGCCTGGTAGTCGGGCTTCTTCCGGCCAGAACAGACACACGCTGGTTTCACAACTATGTCTACGGCAAAGCGGAGATTCGATTCGTAAAAGGACGCATTCGTTTTGTCGGGGCTAAATCAGGGGCCCCTTTCCCTTCTATGATTGCTATTTGGAGGAACATATGAAAACAAAAAAACAAGAGCACACTGCGAGTCCGTGGCGGTTTATAAAAACGTATCCGACAGAAAAGTCCAGCTATACGGTTCAATCGGGGGACTCCCCTGTTGAAACGATAGCGCGGGTGTTGTGGCATGGAAACCAGGCCGAAGCCAACGCCGCCCTAATCGCCGCCAGCCCCGAAATGTTGTCCGTCCTGCAGGAGCTGGTCGCCCTCATCGGCGACTCCGACGGGTCCACGCTCGACGAGGCGTATGATAAGGCGGTGGCCGTTATCGCCAAGGCCAAGGGGGAAGCATGAAGACGTGCATGACCTGCCTGTACAGCTTCACCCACGAGAAGTGCGACGGCTGCCTGCATACGCCCGAGGACTATGAGACGTATCGGACGATAGGCAGGATGGCCCCGTTCCGGTATCTGTACCACGTCGAAAGTGATCCTCTGGCGATAATGTGCCGCCTCCACGCACTGCAGCTTCTCGGCCATCGGCCTATCACGCTCGGGCCCGGGGAGGCAGATATCTACGCCACGTCCACGCCGGAGGCCACCAGCAAGCACCTTCACTACGTGGCCAAGCAATGCGGCTATTGTTGCCACATGCTCCGCATGGACGCCTTTGGCGACGTAACCCTGCGGCTCTGCAAGGACGGCGGGCCGTTCACTATGCGCTGGCGCGACAACCAACTTATCTCGGTCGAAACTCCGGCCGGGACCTATTGGAAGAGGATGGGGGTATTATGAAAAAAGACCCGATAAATAAGTGGACCAAGGCCATGAATGTCGAGCACAAAGACAAACTCGACCTCAAGTTCAAGCATTCCCCGGCGCCTTGGCGGGAGGACGACCCTGGGCACATCGTAGACAACAAGGGCGGAGACGTTATCACCGACGAGAACCACGGCTCGATGATAGCATTCAACTGCGGCGAAGAGGGAATGGGCGACAGAGCCTTATGTCTGAACGCTCCGGAGATGTACTACACGCTCCAAGAAGCCTACGTCTACCTCAACAAGAGCCCCCATTCTTCCACGGCCGATATCCTCGCGCAACAGATAAACCGGCTGCTCCGCAAGATATCGACGAAGCGGGGGATAAAGGAGTATTACGACCTATGATAACCGTAAGAAAATCCAAATACGAACCTCGCACCAAGATAGCCATAGGCTTCGGGAAAACGGTGCGCCACATAAACTACAAAGAGGCGAAATACATCCATGTTCGTCTCGGGAGGATGTTATGCAATCGCATGGCCACAAGCCGGTAACCCGCCGATGTGTCTACTGCCGCCCCCGCTGGACGTGGGGGGTACGCCGCTGGTCCCTGCTCGGCCGCATCTATGCCTTCCTGTGGCCGCACCACGTCATAGGTATAGACTACGGCCCGCCCTACACCGACGGGATGTGCGACGAGGCTGTGCGCCGGATGGAGGATCACGACCAGGGTCGGGCACCCCGGGAGATAGAGCCAGTCGACATCCTGATAGCGATCTTCGTGGCCGCCGTGCTGGCGCAGTATGCCTACATCTGCAGGCAGGAAGAACGCCTGCAGCACCTCCGGCAGATAGCGGTCAGCATTCCCTTGGATGCTCGTGCGCAGAATGGAAGGAAGCCTTGCGTAGACTGCGAGGTGTGCTTCCGAAAAAACGACACAGAAAACCCGGACTGCGCTCATTGCCTCGGGTGCTGGATGTGGGGTGTCAATCCATGAACTGGAACTTCAAGCGCCGCCCGGCCGCAGACAAAGACAAGCGCCTCTACCGGATACTGAATATCCTCGCACGGCTGCAGGGTGTCCGGGTGTCCGGGTGTCCGGGTGTCCGGGTGTCCGGGTGTCCGGGTGTCCGGGTGTCCGCCCTGGCCGACGATTTCAACGTCTCACAGCGGCAGGTACAGCGTGATCTGAATGCCTTGAGCACGGCTGGCTTCCCGCTTGAATGCGTGTGGGAAGGACGGGAGATGGTTTGGAAGATGATAAAGACTTGACAGGTACAAAACGAAATACTAGACTCTGACTATGGACCGCGAATCCAACCTCAATATACCAGCTTCCCCCTGCGACGTAACTTCGCGGTCCCGTCGACGTGGGGGAAGCTCCTTTTTTATGATCAATCAAAACGATGAACGTCTTGCGGACAATGCTTTGGCATTGAAGATACAACGGAAAGCGAAACATCTCACCGAGCAATTCTTCGCCGGAGAGTCTGTGGAGAAGCGCATCTGGATAAAGCGGTTCCAGAAGTTCCGCAGGCAGGTGGCCGGAATCTGGATATAGATTTAGTCTAGCGGTAAATTAAGGAGGAAGGATGAAACTTACGTTAAAGGTGATGTTTGAGCAGTGGAAGGCGCTGAGCTTTAAGGCAACGCTCTCGGGCGAAGATGCCCTGAAGGCCGTGGAAGCCGACGGCTACGCGCTGAGATACGTGAAGGAGCAGACCCCGGAGATATGCCTGAAGGCCGTGGAAGCCAACGGCGACGCGCTGAGATACGTGAAGGAGCAGACCCCGGAGATATGCCTGAAGGCCGTGGAAGCCGACGGCGACGCGCTGAGATACGTGAAGGAGCAGACCCC
>Ga0074197_1000642_pt1 | contig 39533 bp, 25 predicted proteins | sample EPASupsiteSAE305_FD_64526 | JGI IMG/M metagenome (GOLD analysis project Ga0074197, IMG submission 64526) | Bioremediated contaminated groundwater microbial communities from EPA Superfund site, New Mexico - SAE3-05 reassembly with SPADES | ecosystem: Environmental > Aquatic > Deep subsurface >...
GTACCCCCCCGCCGCCCCCGGCGCGATTTTCCGCTTTCCGCCCCTGCCCCGAACCCCTGCCCCGCTCCCCCCCCGGCGACCCCACCCCCCCGCCGATTTGGGCGATCGGACCTTCGACTCCGGCGGAATTACCGGATCCGATGGTCAGGGCGGTGGCAACAACCTTGATGAAGATGTTGCGGGCCCTGATTACCCCGTTCTCCAGATTGACCCGCCGCAAAAAACCGGTGAAACCGTAGCCGTTCACCTTGCCGGGAAAAGCAAGCGACAGGGGAATGAGCAGGGTCACGCCTGCCATCGGCAGCAAAGGCAACAGCAGCCGGCGCCATCCTCCTTGGGCGATATCCAGGGCCGCATAGCCCCAGACAAAAATAAGCCTGTGCACCAACTCCACTGCCTCGCGGAAGACAATGATGGCCAGGCCCGCCATGACCCCGATACAAGCGGCGATCATGATCATCCGCGACCGTTCCCCGGGGAGAAAAGGCTTGAGTCTTGTTAACATATCCGCTCCGGGACCTCGCAGGCGATGGCGGCTGCCTGGCGCAGAAAAGAGGCGTCGGTCATGCCGGCCGGATAATCGCGGACCTGAGCAGCCGGGACATGGGTGAGAGCGATGAAACGGAACCGTTCGAGATCGCCCCGTTCCTTGCCGATGGTGATCAGCCATTCCGGCTGCGGTGCAGCATGTTGTCTAGCCATAGCTCCCCTTAAACCATCCGAAGAAAAGGGTGAGCATAACAAAATACAATTTTGAATCAAACAGATTTTTAGAGGTGAAAGCGCCGAAAAACGCCATCAATCGCAAAACAGGACAGAGCCGAGGCCTCAAAGGCGAAACTTGCCCTTGTGTTGCCGCCTTTCTCACCTTATGTTTCAAGTACTTCAGGGCAATTTGTTCCTTTGCCCATTGCAGACAACTAAACAAACCATCTGGAAGGTCCACCATGCCTGACAAGAAAAAACCCGACCCGGCCAAAGTCGCCTTTCTGCGTTCCTTACCCGCGGACGTGAAAGAAACCATCACCGGAGAGGAGGTTGAGCTGTTTATGTACGGCACCGAAATCCCGGAATCGCTGTACCATAAAATTAAAGGCTATCTGGAGGAAGCCGACAATTAGGCCGGCTCCTGCCCGGAACATCCCTGGCGGACTGATATCGAATCCGGCGTGCGGGATTCCATGTTCCCAGGCGCCCTCTTCCCATAAATGAATCCCGCCTCATTCCCACCGACGATTCTTCTCGCTTCCCGCTCGGTCGAAGTTATAAAAAATTGCAAGAAATCAAACTGTTAAACCTCTTCAAGAGGAACAGCATTTCCTTGCATCGACAGGGTTTTCCGAAAACGCTTTAGCATTGCATAATACCATTTTTTGGTTTATCTTGACCCATTAATGTGTTGATCTTGTGTCATCGCGGCTGCTCACCAGAGGTGCCGGCTTGACATTTTTTTATGTAATCGTGGCCTGTCCGCTCCGATGCTGGCGCCGGAGATTATTAGAAACCCGATGGGAAAACCGATCACCTTTCTTGACAGCCTATTCCTTTACCGGATGTCACCTTGTTTTTCCTCAAGAACGCTACGATTCCCCCCACCCATCCGCCAACGAACAAGACGATCTGACCCCAAGCGGGTCATGCATGTTTTTTTGAGGTTCTTCGGAACCTTTTTTCATAGCGTTCATCTTAAACCTTTTCCGGCAGTCGCCTGTCGGCAAACACCAACCACCGTGTAAGGAGAATGATCTTATGTCGCGAAAAATGGTCACAATTGACGGAAACCAGGCATGCACGCATGTAGCGTATGCCACCAGTGAAGTCATAACAATCTATCCTATTACGCCATCCTCGCCGATGGCTGCTGAAGCCGACGCTAAAGCCACAGCCAAACAGGAAAATATCTGGGGTTCCATCCCGGTTATCTCCCAGATGCAGTCGGAAGCCGGCGTTGCCGGTTCCATCCATGGCTCGCTGGGTGCCGGTGCACTGTGCACCACCTTCACCGCCTCCCAGGGTCTGCTGCTGATGATCCCCAACATGTACAAGATCGCCGGCGAGCTCATCCCCACGGTCTTCCATGTTACCGCCCGCTCCATCGCCTGCCAGGGTCTGTCGATCTTCGGTGATCACGGCGACGTCATGGCCGCCCGTCAGACCGGCTGGGCCATGCTCTGCTCCAAGGATGTCCAGGAGTGCCAGGACTTTGCCCTGATCGCCACCCAGTCCACGCTGGCTTCCCGGATCCCGTTCCTCCATTTCTTCGACGGTTTCCGTACCTCCCATGAGGTCATGAAGATTGAAGAATTGACCATGGACGACATGCGCGCCATAGTCGACGAGGATCTGGTCATTGCTCACCGCGAGCGCGCCCTGACCCCGGATCGTCCGACCATCGGCGGTACCGCTCAAAATCCCGATGTCTACTTCATCGGCCGTGAGACCGTGAACAAGTATTACGATGCGATTCCCGGCATTGTCCAGGGAACCATGGATAAATTCGCGGCTCTCACCGGCCGTCAGTACCACCTGTTTGATTATGTCGGCGCCCCGGATGCAACCGATGTCATCGTCGTCATGGGCTCAGGCGCGCTGACCGTTGGCTCCACCATCGAGCACCTGGTTGCCGAGGGCAGCAGAGTGGGTATGGTCGTTGTCCGCCTGTTCCGGCCGTTCGATCCCAAAGCCATGGTCAATGCCCTGCCGCCGACCGTTGAGCGCATCACGGTCCTTGATCGTACCAAGGAGCCGGGCTCCAACGGCGATCCCCTCTATCTCGACATCCGTGCCGCTGTAGGCGAGGCTGCCGAGGCCAACCCCACCATGTTCACCCCGGTAGTCCTCAACGGCCGTTACGGTCTGGGTTCCGCTGAGTTCACCCCGGCCATGGTCAAGGCTGTATTCGACAATATGGCATCACTGGCGCCGAAGAAAAAATTCTGCGTCGGCCCCAATGACGATGTCACTTTCACCAGCCTCAACTATGACAAGTCCTTCAACATTGAAGGTTCCGATGTGTACCGGGCGCTGTTTTACGGTCTCGGTTCCGACGGTACGGTCGGCGCCAACAAGAACACCATCAAGATCATTGGTTCCGAAACCGACAACTCCACCCAGGGCTATTTTGTTTACGATTCCAAGAAGTCCGGTTCCATGACCGTCTCGCATCTGCGTTTCGGTAAGAACCAGATCGTTGCCCCCTACCTGATCAACAAGGCCAACTTCATCGCCTGTCATAACCCTGCTTTCCTCAACACCTATGACATGCTGGCCAACATTGAGCCGGGCGGCACCTTCCTCCTGACCACCAGCTACACCAAGGACCAGATCTGGGACAGCCTGCCAAGCCTTGTCCAGAAACAGTTGATCGAGAAGAAGGTCAAATTCTACATCATCGACGCGGTCAAGCTGGGTCTGGCTCTTGGCCTGGGTGCACGCATCAACATGATCATGCAGACCGCTTTCTTCGCGATCTCCGGGATCATCAGCAAGGACGATGCGATCAAAGCCATCAAGAAGGCCATCAAAAAGTCCTACGGCAACAAGGGTGACAAGGTCGTTAACATGAACTACGGCGCAGTTGACGGCGCCATCGAGAACATCGTTGAGATCAAGATCCCGAAAAAGATCACCGGTCACGAGATGCCGCCTACTGTCCCAGAGGACGCTCCCGACTTTGTCAAGAATGTCACCGCCAAGATGATGGCAGGTCACGGCGAAGACATCAAGGTCTCCGAGTTCCCGAATGACGGACGTTGGCCAACCGCCACCACCCAGTGGGAAAAACGCAATATCGCGGTGACGGTTTCCCAGTGGGATCCGGAAGCGTGTATTCAGTGCGGTCGCTGTTCATTGGTTTGTCCGCATGGCTGTATCCGGATGAAAGTTGCCACCCCCGGTGCTCTCAAGGCTGCCGGTGCGACTCCTGCCTTCAAAACCTCGGATGCAGTGGGCAAAGAGTTCAAGGACATGAAGTTCACCGTCCAGGTGTCCACCGCCGATTGTTGCGGTTGTACACTGTGTGTCAGCGTCTGCCCGGGCCGCGCGAAAGACGCGGAAGGCAAAAAAACCGAGCACCGCGCTCTGTCCATGGTGACGAACACCGAAGAACTGCGTCTGCGTGAGGCGGAAAACTGGAAGGCATTCCTTGCGTTGCCGGAAGTTGACGAAAGCCTGATCAACATCGGCACCATCAAGGGCAGCCAGTTCAAACGGCCGTTGTTCGAGTTCTCCGGCGCCTGTTCCGGCTGCGGCGAGACCCCGTACATCAAACTGGTCACCCAGTTGATCGGCGACCGGATGCTGGCCTCCAATGCCACCGGCTGTACCTCGATCTACTCCGGCAACCTGCCCACCACCCCGTACTGTAAGCGCGCAGATGGTCGTGGACCGGCCTGGTCCAACTCCCTGTTCGAAGATAACGCCGAGCATGGTTTGGGTATGCGTCAGGCGGTTGACAAACTGGCAAGCCAGGCTGTCGAACTGCTGGGCGCTGCTGTCAAGGATGGCCTGGTCACCAAGGCACTCGCTGATGCCATCTTGGCTGCACCTCAGGCCACCCAGGCTGAGATCGAAGCCCAGCGTGGTCGTGTCGCCGAGTTGAAAGCCGCTCTGGAAGGCAAAAAAGGCGCTGCCAAACGCTTGTATCATGTGGCCGATTACCTGGTGAAAAAATCCGTCTGGATCATCGGCGGTGACGGCTGGGCCTATGATATCGGCTATGGCGGTGTGGATCACGTCCTTGCCTCCGGCAAGAACGTCAACATCCTGGTTGTCGATACCGAGGTCTACTCCAACACCGGCGGCCAGATGTCCAAGTCAACCCCGCGTGGAGCGGTTGCTCAGTTTGCAGCCGGTGGCAAGAACGCCCCCAAGAAGAACATGGGGCTGATCTTCTCTACCTTCGGAACGGTCTATGTCGCCCGAATCGCACTGGGAGCCAACCCGCAACAGGCGATCAAGGCTATCCAGGAGGCCGAGGCCTATAACGGTCCTTCCCTGATCATCGCCTATGCACACTGCATCAACCATGGCATCAACATGGCCCTGGGTCTGGAGCAGCAGAAGAAAGCGGTGGAATGCGGTCACTGGACCCTGTTCCGCTACAATCCGGCGCTTGAGGCAGAAGGCAAAAACCCGTTGATCATCGATTCCAAGGAACCGACCATCCCCTTTGCCGAGTATGCCATGGCTGAGAACCGCTACCGGATGCTGAAGCTTGCCAATCCGGAGCAGGCAGATGCATTGATGGCGGAATCGCAAAAAGATGACGATAAGGCTTGGAAGATGCTCAAGGGCTGGCAAAAGGCTCTTGAAGTTGAATAAGCCATCCATTTGCGGATGATGTGAAGTGAAAACGCCCCGCCGGCACAAGCCGGCAGGGCGTTTCTGTTTCAAGAGAAGCTATCGAAAAATACTGGCTGCCGTGAGGCGGGCTCTCTTCCCCGTCAACGAACCCTTGGCGCCATCCCCTCCCTGTTACAAATTTTCATAACTGTTCAGGTGGATTCGCGGGTTGCTGTGGAGCGCTAAAAGACTAAATACCTGGAGGCTATTCACCTGAATAATAACAAATCTTCAAACAAACCGCGGAACGATGTCGCGTTTGATCCCATGTTCAATCAATTGCCCGTCGTATCCGTTTTCTTGGATGCGGCCTGCCGTTCCTGCTCCTGGCGGGCGCGCTCGGCCTTCAGTTCTTCGTATTCCTTTTCCGCCTGTTGAAGAGCCTCGTCTTGACGGTTTTTAATCTCCTCCACCTTACTCTTGATCTTTCCCGCCTTGATTGACATGCCTCCCGCCCCGAACAGGGTATTTGCCAGGTATTTGAAGGAAAAGAGCATTAACTCCACATCATCCTCCCTGATTCTGGCAACGGTTTCCGCATCGATTTCATAGGTGTCGAGAAATGAACTCTCAAAGACAAACTTACGAAAGGTATCGAGATCGGTCGAGGCCATGAAGAACATCCGCTTCGCCGCTTCGCTCAGGGTGGCCTGAAGCCCGAAGGACTTTCGCCGCATCACCAACCGCAGCCATTCCTTGTTCATTTCGTCGCGCAGGTCCACCCCCTGGTCGGCACGCCAATCTCTGATAGTCCATCGTTTCGGTTCTTCATGGCCCTTGCAGTGCGGCTCCTTGACGAGAAAGAAAAATTTATCCTCCGCGGCGTCATTGGTTCCGCCCTCATGAAAATCAGCCATTCCCACCGGATAATAACGACAGGCAGAGGGCCGGTCCGCATAGACCGTGCAGCCCTCGGGCGTAACAAAGGGGCAGCCGTTCTTTTCGCCAACCAATAGGAGCTGCACTCCCGGCATATCGGTCTTTTCCAGGTAGATGGGTTCGGTATATTGGGTGATGAACTCATCTGCCGGCATATTCAAACGTTTCCTGAGAATAAGAATATCATAAGGGGTGAGAATAATTTTTATATTATGGCAGCATGCGGTGAAACAGCTTACCTTGGGATGACAGGCAAACTGCAGGGGAGAATCGAGAGTTAATTTTTCCGGCAGAATATTGGATGGATTCTTGTCAGTTGCTTCTATGAAATCGGAATCATCATCAATATGTTGTTTTGTGAGCATGAGGTACCTCTTGTTAGTGCGATTCAAATCAGACGCGGTGCTCATTATGAGCAGAGTGCGGAATTTGACATTTTACCATGCGCTTTCCCGGTGTCAAACCCTATTGGGAGGCCTTGGCGTTTATCCGTGTAACAAATCAAAATTATTAATCATTCTTCACAGTCTTGCACACCGCTTCTGCCTCTAAAAGGGGCATGCGTGCAAATTTGGTTCGAATTTGTGCTTATTTTATGTTTTTTCCAGCCCAAACCTGCTATGAGAAAGACATATTCTCTTCTCACCTTGGATACTAAACGTACATGAAAAAGATTTTTTCCAATCCTATTGATTTGAGCAAAGTCAACACCCTGATCTATCATCTCCCGGATGGACCCACTTTTTCGGTGGAAATGAACGAACTGGACGGTTTCATCGATCTTGACATGGAGATGGGCGATATCTGTGACACCTCCGAGATCGATGGTGTCCTCCATTTCTTCCCCAGGGGGAATGCCTGAACCTTCTCAGACTCACTTTCCTTCACGTGTCTCCTCTTCGCCCCTGTGCAGCATGCCTCCTCTGATCGATATAACGGTTGATGGCCACGTCCACACCCGCCTCTGTAACCACGCCACAGGCGAAATGGAGGATTATGTCCAAAAGGCGGTGCAGCGGGGACTGGGAACCATCGTCTTTCTGGAACATCTTGAAGCGGAGATCCTCTACCAGCCTAGCAGCTGGTTGGAAAAGGAAGGGTTTGACTTCTATTTCGAGGAGGGAAGACGACTCAAGGAACAGTACCGCGGCGTCATTGATGTCCGCTTAGGGGTCGAGGCGGGCTACAACCGGGAGGCAATCAGCACCCTTCGGGAAAAACTGGCACAGTATCCCTGGGATCGCGTCGGCCTCTCCTGTCACTTCCACCGTCATGGCAAGGCCCATTACAACCTGCTCAGCCGTCGTCAGGAAAGCCTGGCGCAACTGGCGGTTGTCGGGATCGATCGAATCGTCACCGACTATTTCAATGCCTTGATCGAGGCGATCGAGGTGATCGACTGTGATGTTCTGTGTCACCTGGATGCGGTATTGCGGCACTCTCCGGGAATCGAATTCAACGCGGAACATCGGCGACAAATAGCGATGCTGCTGGATGGTATCCAAAAAAAAGGCGTGGCGCTGGAAATCAACACTTCCGGTTTTGATTTCCGAGGCTTCCCTTTTCCCGCCCCCTGGATCATTAAGGGCGCCATCGAGCGCGGCATCCCCTTGAGCGCCGGATCCGACGCCCATCAGCCGGGAGCAGTCGGCCGTTATTTCGATCGGCTCCCTCAATATTTGGCAACGATCCAATGCTGAGTCGAAGGACGGCCCGTCTCAGTTCACCCTGATATATTTTCCCATCGCCATCCGCAGGGACTCGGCGTTGAAAGGCTTGACCAAGATACTGTTCACCCCGGCCTTCGCGGCCGCCTCGTGATCCTGGACATCGCTCTGCGTCGTCACCATGATCACCGGCAGCTCTTCCGGAGAATATATTTTCCGGATCCCTTCCGTCAGTTCGATGCCCGAAATTTCCGGCATGTTGAGATCGGTCAGCACCAGGGCGGGTTTTTCCCGGGAAATCCACTCCAGCGCCCCTGCCGGAAATTCAAAAAGCACGGGTTCAAAACCGAGTTCGTGCAAGGTTGCCTTGTAGATATTGAGAATCATCCGGGAGTCGTCCACCGCGCAGACTTGAGCCCGGGCGCTGCTGCTGTCCACTTCATCACCGCAAATCCTGGCTGCAAAACTATCCATCCCCTGCTGTCTGAGCAGGTCACTGTAATGGCTTTTGATGTCCCGATGGGCATGGGGCAGATAGATCAGGGCCATTTCCTGAAAATTTTCCTCCTTGGCCAGGCTGAGAAAAAGATTGTCGACCTGGGCATTGACAATGATTTTGACAATATGGCGGGCTTCATCACTCGGGGTCCGAACCATGTTTTTAATGCCCGCTGCGAGAATTTCATTGAAATTCCGGTCGATCGCCCTTGCCGCCGCAGTGCAGACATGATCCTCGCTATCGGTCAGACCGGAGGCGAGTGTATAAGCCCCCTTGCGCAGGGGCAGCAGGGCGAGCGCCTCATAGGCGGCAAAACGGACATTGGCGTTTCTCGGCACCGTGTTGAGCAGGGCCCTGATCGGCATGATCGCGCTCTCATCCCCGATGTCGCCCAGCACATTAAGCGTATGCACCAGCAAGTCGCTATCCCCTTCCTTGAGGTTCTCGATCAGCACCGGGACGGCCTTGACCCCGATGCGAATCAGCTCATCCTTGGCATAGATCCGCATATGGGCGTAATGCGAACGGAGGGTATCGTTCAATTTATCCAACGACACCTGATCCTGGACATCGGCGAAGATGCCCAGAATGATCAGGTCCAGTTCATTGTCCGTGCCCATCCGCTCAGCCAGGCGATGCATGGCGGTGTGGGTCCCAACCTGGCCGAGGGCATGAATGGCCGCGGTGATCAGTTCACGATCCGCCGAGTAGAGATAATCGGTAAGGGTATTGATCGACTCCGGGTTGCCGATCAGGCCCAGGGTCTCGATGATCAAGCGAATGGTGGTATTGTTTTTGGTCTCCGCGAGTAAATCAATCAGGGCAGGGGTCGCCTCTTCAAATTTCAATTCCCCGGCCAATTCGATCATCACCTTCTTGTCGCTGATTTCCGGGTTGGCCAAGGATTTCAGCAGGATCTCCGGATAGGCGATCAGATTGGAAATGAGCGTTTCCCTGATAATCGGCAAACCTGCCGCCATTTGAGGATGCGCCACCAGCAGATAATTCAACAGAGGAACGGTGAACTCCATCTCGCCGCGTGACAACTCATAGAGCAGGCGATTCTGAATCTTTTTGTCGACCTCGCCGAGATGATCAAGCACCAGACGGGCCTTGAGGGCGTCACCGGTCTGGATATTCGCCTGAATTTCTTCAATCATGTGATCAGTATTCAGTTCAGCCATGCGCTTCCTCTGTTGAAAAATGGAGATTACTTTATCATTTCACCAACCAATCGACACCCAATCGGCTGATCACATTCAATCCACCACATAACACCATGCTATCGTATTTCCCGAGATGGTCAAGGAAGACTTGCACTTCGTAGGAGCGGGTGCCGGCATTGCACATGATAATAAATGTCTTGTCCGCCGGCAGTTCGCCATGACGCTGCCGCATCTGCTCATACTGCAGCGCGATCCACCGGTCGGCGCCGAATTTCTCGACATAGGGCGCGGCTTCCAACGGGTGGCGGATATCGAGTACCGCCCAATCCGGTTCGCTGTCCATGTTCCGCATCCAACCGAGGAAACGGTCGAGATCGACCCGGCGCAGGCGGTTGTCGCAGAGGTTCTCCGCCACATAGGCGGCGGCGTTGATCGAATCGATGGCGGATGAAAAGGGCGGGGCATAGGCCATCTCCAAGACCCCGAAATCCTCAATGGTTCCGCCCCGGGCGATCAGACCGGCGGCTGCATCCACCCGGGCCAGGATCGAGTCATTCATCATGCCGAAGGCCTGGAGGCCGAGGATCCGTCGCGATTTGCGGTCAAAGACCAGTTGGAGGATCACCACCGCCTGATCCGGGAAGAAATGGGCCCGATCCGGCGGCGAGGTCAGGGCGTAGTCGGCATCAAACCCTTCAAACCGCGCCGCCTCGTAGCTGATCCCGGTGGATGCGATGCAGCGGTCAAAGGCCTTCATGATGAACGAGCCGCAGACCCCTTTAAAAACAGCGGGGCGCCCGGCCATGTTGTCGGCAACGATCCGGCCCTCGCGATTGGCCAGCGAGCCGAGCGGGGCATAGGTTTCCCGACCGGTCACCAGGCTGGTGGTGGCGATGCAGTCACCGGCGGCATAGATATTGGGATCCGAGGTCTGAAGGCGCTGGTTGACCTTGATTCCGCCCCAGGGGGCGACATCGAGGCCCGCCGCCTTGGCCAGCTCACTCCTAGGCCTCACCCCCACCGCCATGATCACCATATCCGCTTCCAGGGTGCGCAGGTTGGTCTTGACCCCCTTGACCTTGCCCTGGCCGTCGTCGAGCAGGACCATCGCCGCTTCACCCAGGTGCACGGCCACGCCTTTTTCCAGCAGATGCTGTTTGAGCATGGTGGCGAAAGGCCAGTCCACCATACAGGGCAGCAGTTGCGGCTCCAGTTCAAGAAGCGTGGTCTCGACCCCCCAGAGATCGGTCAGGGCCTCGGCCATCTCGATGCCGATCGCCCCGCCGCCGATCACTACCGCGCGGCTGACCTTGCCCTGAGAGATCCGCTTGCGGATCTCGATGGCCTTGTGCAGGTCGGCGATGGTGAAGACTCCGTCAAGGTCGGTACCGGGGATCGGCAGGTCAAAGGGTTTGGCGCCGGTGGCCAGCATGAGGTGATCATAGGGCAGATCCTGCTGCACACCGGTGTCCAGATTCTCCACCCGGACCGTCTTCTCCTTGCGATCGATGGAGAGCGCCCGGGTTCGGGTCAGCACCTGCACCCCTTTGGCGTTGTTAAAAAAGGCGACGTCACGAACCACATGAAAACTGGTGGCCCGCAGCTCGCTCTCGTCGGACACATCACCGCTCACATAATAGGGAATGCCGCAGCCGCCGTAGGAAATCAGACTGTCCTGATCGACCATGGTGATCTCCCAATCCGGCTGCAGTCGTTGCAGCCGGCAAGCAGCCTTGGGACCCGCGGCCACGGCCCCGATAATGACGATTTTTTTATTCATGGTATGCCTCCTTTATTTTTTTAAGATCAAACGATATGAAAACAATGAACGTTCAGGTTGATTAGACTGTAGCCCATTAGGCTGCAGGTAACAATTCGCGCATTCCCGCAGCAATTGGGCACAATTTTCACCTATGGTCCGGTTTTGGCTGATTGTCCGGTGTCGACGGTTCCGGCTTCAGCGCCGAATCCTTGACCACGGCCTCGCCCAACTGGGCGGTCACCCTCGCTAAAAATGCCTCGGGGTCGATAAAAGGTGTATCCACGGTTCCGCCGACCTCGGCAGTGACCGTGGCCCCTTGCTGCGGGGGAAGCTTCACGGCGGCAGCCAGTTGCTCCGTCAACGGCATGCGGATGAGATACGCCAGGGCTCCGTCCATGCCGACGGTTCCGCTGATTCCGATCTCGACCTCCCCGGCCATCAGGTGAAGGGGGGTGCAGCTAATGCGATTGTCCTTGCCCTCACAGGTCAGCTCAACTTCTTTGAGCTGCAGGGCCTGATGATCGATACCGCCCAGATCGAGCAGATCCCGCAGGATCCTTGCTGGCTTGAGTTCGATTTTTCCCAGCCCCATCGTTGTTTTGAAGAGAGGCCGCTGCCCTCCTTTGGTCTCCAGTGGCCAGGAGAAACCGTCGACGCGCAGATCGATGGTTCCCTCGGGCCTGGTCAGGACGCCAAAGAGCGGATGTATTTTGCCCAGCACCCCTTCCTGCAAGGAGGGCTGCAGCAAAACATCCTTCAGAACTTGGCTGGAAGGGGGAAGAGTCACCACTGGCCGGCGGGTGGCAAGATTCCAGTGCGGCTGCAGCGCCACCCTGCCGCCGTTGACCTCACCCGCAATAACCGCCCGCAGCATCCCCCGATCCATCTCAACCGGGATCTCGAGTTGCCGCAGGGTAAGCCCCTGGTATTGGAGCGAATCCACGGGCAAGCGGGCGGACAAGGTCATCTGGTTCACAGCAACGGGCAGCTTGAATGGGCCGGCAAACTGGAAAACACCTTCCCGCTTGCCGATCAGGACCATTTTTTCACCGGTGGCCGTTTGCAGCAGGTTGGAAAAATACGACAGGTCCGGGGTCAGGGTTCCCTGCAGTTCCAGGGAAACGGGAGCTTTGCCTTGCACGCGTCCGCTTCCTTCAACCTGCAGCGGGGTTGTCTGCAGAACGAAAGCCGGAATCCGGACATCGCCATCCCCCCCCCAATTTCCTTGAAAAATAGCTTTGAGGCGGAGTCGAGGGTCGCTGAACCATTTCTTCTTGGCTCGAAGCAATTCGAAGGGTTCCATCTGCACGACCAGCTCGGTCAGCACCCCTTGCTCTCCACGGGCTTCGGCTTTGAGTGTGGTCTCTACTCTACCCTTCAGCGTCATATCCTCGGGGAACCAACCCAGGGCAATGAAGATGGGGATAAGGGGGGTCGAATCGGATTTCCCCATGATCTCCGCGGTAAAATCGCGGTGCGGCTGCCGCCAGTCTTCGAGAGTAAAACTGCCGTGCACTGCGGCACCGGAGGTCTCAAGGGTCAAATGGCGCAGATCCAGACGGTGCCGGGGGAAATCGACGACAAGGCCCGGCTGTTCTTTGGCAACGAAATCCTGCCAGTTCTCAGCCCGCATCAGCTCACGGACTCGCACGGGGCGGCTTCCGGTCAAGGCCTTGTTCGCCAACGAAACGGTCACCTGCGGCTCCCGATGAGAGTACCCTTGAGCGAGCACGGTCAGGTGATCAACCTTGCCGTTCAGGACTTCGAGAGAGAGTCGATTTCTCTCCAGACCCCCCGAACTGTCAAAAGAAAAGAGCCCACCGAGTTTAACGGTGGAAAGAACACCGGAAACGCCTTGGAAAAAACGGTGCATCCGTTCAAGATCGATGACCCCGTTGGCGGAACAGGAGGTCGCCATCTTGCCGATTTGCTGTTCACGGTTCTGGACGAAAAGAGAAAGTTTTCCCAACCAGGAATCGCCGGCCAGCCTGAGGGAGGTGAAGGATCCGAACCGGAAAAAAGAAGGCGGGGTCCAGGCCTCGCCGGTGAGGAGAAAATCATGGGAGGGCAATAGGGGGAGATCGCCCCTGGAAAGGGTGAAACCGTTGATACCGATCCGGGTATCGAGCCGGTAGCGGCCATCCGTCTGCATCATGGAGGAACCCGTCACTTCCATTTTGCCTTTGCCGTGGAAATTGAGGGCAAAAATTTTTTTCAATTCCCCGAACATCCGTTCCAGATCCGCTGTTGCGCGGAGAGTGAAGTCATCGGTCCCCCCGCTGCCCTGAACATCAAGAAAAGGCGTATGGGCCCGCAGGGTACGGACCGTGGTTTTTCCCTGCCGACGATCCGCCTTGGCCACCAGGGAGAGCGGTGCGTCCCAGGAGAAGGCCTGGCCGTTATGGACAACCGCCAGAAGCCCCGTCCGGCAATCGGCCTTGATTTCAAGCTCCTCGGGGATGCCGGAAACTTTCAGGGAAAAATCGATCAGACCTTCCCGAAAGGTGGTCTTTTCATGCAGGGAAAGCAGGTGCGGCAACTGCGCCGCCAGGACCGGCAGATTGACGGATCCCTTAGCGGCAAGGGAAGCCGTGGTTCGGTCGTAACTGCCATTGGCCTCAATCCGCAGGGGATCGGACGCAAGTTGCAGAGTGGTCAGCTGCCACCCTTCTTCGCCGCGGTGGCGGCCCTTGAAATTGAACAGCAGATGATCGACAGCCGGCTGGTCCTGCCCGAGGAAACCACCGGAAAGACGCACCCCCCGAAGGCTGGTTTCTCCCCGTACCTCCAGATTCTCAACCCCGGCGGTGACCACATGACAGGTTGCATCGAGCACGCCCTGCCCATTCGGGGCATTGCTCCGGGACGCCGCAAGGTCGAGAAAGGCGGCAATCTCCAATCCTGTAACCGTCACCTCGGTTTGGGAAACCAGGGTATCAAGCAGCGACTGCCTGGCCGTGGGCAGATTGATGAAGCCTTCGGCCCGCAGAGACCCTTCCTGCTGCAGCCCGGAGCGGAAGGCCAGGCTATAGTTGACGGTGCCCACAGCAAGACTGCCTTTGAGGTCCAGGTCGCGGGCCAGCTCCTGTTTGGGGCTGTGGCCCTGATCGAGCTCAATCAGGCCTTTGTGCACCTGGAACCGGAGAGTCAGCCGCTCCCACCAGGATGTCCGGGCGGGTGCAGTGCCCGCGGCCGCTTTTGTTTTATCATCACCAGCCGGCTTGGGGAGAAAGGTGAGAATAGGCTGTTCAATGTCCAATTCGCCCAGATAGCGTGGTGCCAGCAACAGGACCAGGAGCCCTTTATCGCCGGTCAGCCGGGGTGCCGTCACCCGGATACCCAGGGTCTGTTCCTGATAACGAAGATCCTCGCAGCGGAGCCCCTGCCTCCACCCCAGGGAACAGGACCGCACCTCGAGCGAACCGGGCAGCTGGCTGTTGATGCGGTCCAAAGTATAACCGAGAACCGGCTCAAGGCAAAGGAGGGTCGGCAGGAAGCAAAGAAACGCCGCTATCGCCAAGGAGGCGGCAATCATGGCGAAACGTCTTGTTTTCTTCACAATTCTCCCTGTTTTTCTTCACACTCCATGGCGTACCGCAGGCCAAAGACAATGCCACCAACTTGCCGCGATAACCCCATGTTGTCAACCTCGTTATGGTTGCCGGCCTGAAGAAAAACCCTACAAACCAGAAGAGATCGGCGGACAAGGAAGAAACAAGATAACCAATCGAAATAAAATAAAAAAATAAACAGAATGGTATCGGCAAGGGAAGAAAAAAGCTGCCCGGGAAAGAGGGCCGGCACCTTTCAGGATGAGGAGAATAACCGTCCGCGGCGGATCATATCATTCAATTCCATCATCTTCTTGCTGTAACATTCCGGGCAGATTCCGTGACTGAGGTCACTGCCGGTCGTTTCACAGATAAACTTTTCGACACTGACCCACTGGGCATCGCCGTTTTTCCCGCCGTCATTATCACGAATCTTTTTGCATTCGCTGCAGATGGACAGAAGGGACTCATAGATGCGCACCGTCTGCCGCAGCTTGCGACCGGCCAGACACCTGCCGATGCGCAGAATCAGTTCGTCATGACGATACGGTTTCAACAGATAATCATCCGCCCCCAGGCGCAGGGCACTGATGGCCGACTCGAGTTCGCCGAATCCGGTGAGGATGAACACCGCCTGTTCCGGCCGTCGCTCCCTGGCCAGGCGCAGCACCTCAAGCCCGTTGATCCCCTCCATGATCAGATCGACAATGATCAGATCGTACTCGTTTGCAAGCAAAGCCACCGCCTCCTCGCCACTGGCGGCCAGGTCCACGGCATACCCCTGCTCAAGCATATCGAGCCTGAGCGATTCACGGATAAGCTCTTCGTCATCGACAACCAGAACGGATGTTTGCGTCATTAGATATCCTCGTTATCCACGGTGTTGCCGGCCGGCAGAATCACCGTAAAGGTTGTTCCCCGGGCGGGAATCGATTCAACCCGGATCTCGCCTTGATGGCCCTTGACAATCTCGTCAGCAACCGCGAGTCCGAGTCCGGTTTCCTCGACAGCGGTTGGGGGGGTGAAAAATGGTTCAAAAATATGGGGCAGGTGTTCCGGGTTGATACCGACTCCAGTGTCGGAGACAACGATATGCACCATATGTTGATCCCTTCTGGTCAGGACCCGTATTTCGCCGCCCGCTTCCGCCATGGCCTCGCCGCTGTTTTTAATCAGAGTGAGCAGCACCTGCTTGATCTGGTTTTCCACTCCGGTGAGTCTCAGGACTCCGGCGGCATACTCCTTGCAAACCGCCGCCTTGCGGATTTTCAGATGCCTCTTCAAAAGCAGGAGCACGGAATCGATGACGGGATGGAGCTCAAAGTCCTTTCTGGCGTCGGGAAACGGCGGATTGAACTGCTGCAGGTTCCTGACCAGCCGCTTCATTCGATCGCACTGCGCCAGGGCCAGTTCCAGCAGGCTCTTTTCGGCAACCGCCAGTTCAGATTTTCGTGCCATGCGCTCCACCACACTGCGCACGCCGCAGAGGGGATTATTGAATTCATGGGCGATGGAGGCAGCCAACGAACCGATGGCGCGCAACTGTTCGGCCCGCATCAGCTGTTGCCGGGCCTTTCGCAATTCGGCCGCGGTCTTCTTTTGCTGTTCATCGCAGGCAGACCGCCGTTGGCGCTCGGCCTGCTTGAGCGCAGTGACATCCAGAACCGTCAGCGCGACCCTGTCGGCCCGGGACGGATCGGCGCTGGTGGCAAGAGGAACCGTACTGAACAGGACATCCACGGGGGTTCCATCCTTGCGCCGCCAGCGGGACTCAACACCTTGCTGCGATCCGGTTTGCGCCAACAACCGGGGCGGATCAAGAGGATCTTTCCCGGATTCTTCGGCAAATAACTCACGCCAATCGATTCCGGGCAGTTCGGAGGCCGTGTAGCCGGTTATTCGGGCCAGCCGCTCGTTGCCATACTGGAATCTTTGCCGGTGAAGTATGCCTATTCCGGCGGAAGTGGTATCAAGCAGCTGACGGAGCCCCCCGACATTCCGCCATAGCTCCGGATCCCGTTCACGGACTCGACGGCTGCGCCGGCTGTTATTCCGCCGGGCGGCGCTCTCCCCCCTTTTTCGCTCGGAGATATCCCGGACACTTCCCTGCACCCCGACGATCTTCTCGCCGTCGAGCCGGGGCGCCGCCTGGATTTCCGCCCAGATCCGCCTGCCATCCCCGGGTATCAGCTGGACGACGATTTCCAGCCTGCGCGCACCGCTCAGCAAAAGATCGAACGATTTCTCCACCAGCGAGTGTTCGTCCGGGTGGATACAGTCCAGATAGTGGCGACCTCTATATTGTTCGAGGTGCTGTTCAGGGGCAGAGCCGTGCATCGTCCGGTCCGCGGGTGAAAGAGCGAGGATCTCCCCCGTCGGGCTCAACTGAAAAAAGAGCACCGGCGAGGTTTCGGCAAACGATTTCAACGGCTCCTCGCCCTCCCGCGGCTGATCACCCCGTCCTTCCCCGACCATCCTCGCGGCTCTCCTCACGGCATCCGGAAATCATCCCTCGGCCCGTTCCCCATTGCGGGAAGAGTCGGGACGCCTGGATGTTCCCTAACGTTCAAGAAATGCTGTCCCTTCCACCATTTCCTGTATCCTATAGCAGACAGGGGTACAAATAACACGACAAAAAGATGAAAATATCGCCAATAAATCAAGAACAAACCTATCTTCTTGTCCCGCAATGCTTTTGGCGCGGTCCCCCTGGTAAAGGGCACAGGACCCTCCCGTTGCCCACTCCCTGCAAGGGTTATCGTTCTGCGCGATTTTTCTGCAAAAGCACTCGAGATTGTTTATATACTCTCACTGACATCCGGCTTTTGCCGTGGCAACGAGTTTTCCTCCCTCAAGAAGCCGCAGGTGTGTGCCACGCTTCTTTATGGGCCCGTGAAAATATCAAGTCGGCACCAGCCACTGACCAGCAGACTCCAAACAGGGCAATGACCATGTGGATAAAACAGCAAACCGTTGAAGAGTTGCAAGCAGCCTGCACTTCCACTCTGGCGCAGCAGCTGGGTATTGAATTCACGACAATCGGTGATGATTTTATCGAGGCACGGATGCCGGTGGACGAACGGACGATGCAGCCCATGGGGCTGCTGCACGGCGGGGCCTCGGCCGCCCTGGCCGAAACCCTGGGAGGCGCCGGGGCCTATCTCTGTGTTGAGGAAGGAACGATCTGTGTCGGCTTGGAAATAAATGCCAACCATGTCCGGCCCGCGCGCCGGGGATGGGTCATGGGCCGCGCGACCCGGCTGCATCAGGGTCGCACCACCCAAGTTTGGCATATCATGATCCGTGACCAACAGGAAAATCTCGTCTGTATTTCCCGTTTAACCGTTGCTGTGCGGCAGGCAGCGGAGCAAGGCAACAAAAAAAGCACTTGCCAGGACAAGAAGGCAAGTGCTTCCCTTTCAAAATGTACGCAATAAAAGTGTAACCACTCAGGTGGATAGGCTGCAGGCGTTTAGTCTTTTAGGGCTCCACGCATCCTGCGACCGGAGTTGACGCCACTGTATACGAACATACTTCGGATAACCCAACAGGCTTTCCGCAAAATTTAAAATAGTTCCATCAGATTTTCTTCTTCGGTTGTTTGTCGCTCTTTTCCTTTTCTTTATGTTTTTGTTTTTCGCTGCTTTGTTTCTGACTTTTTTCCTTGGTTTTCTTACCACCCTTGTCGCCCATGGTCTCGCTCCTCTTAAAAGTTGCTTTTCAGATTCCGCACAATATTTCTATCTACGGAATTCACCTCACGACACCTCAGTTCATTCACTATGATATAACAAAACCCCTGAAAAGGAAGGGGCTCCTCAAATATTTACTCAACCACACCTTGCCGAACTCCGTTTTCCTCGGGAGCCTATTTCTCTTTAAAACCGCGGCATGATGGCTTTGCAAAATATTCATGCTAATTCAACACATATTAAAAAGAACTTCTCCATTGCGGGAAGGGGGTGACCTTTGGTAGGAAAAAGGGGAGCTAGGGGTTGTTCAATGCAACGATGCACCCTCGGCGGTTTTCAGGGTACCGATGGTCGATGGTTTCGTAAAAAGTCGATTACTGCCATTTCGACAAGCACAGCGATGATAAATATCGTAATGATTCTAGAGGTTTCTCGCTACGCTTGAAATGACAAAACGGCTAGTTTTCCCTTTTTTACGAGTTCATCAGGGTTACTTATAGAGAAAAACCGCAGAGAAAATGAAACAAGCGTATTGCCGGGAAGTTATGGAGGAAGGGTTGCGGAAAACTGAAGGAGGTCCACGATGACCGGCAAAACCGACCCACCCGATCAAACCGTCCCTTTGGCGGACACAACCGACTCCGTGCCCGCCGATGCGCTTCGACTCGGCTCCATACAGGCCGGGCTGGCTCTACGCCGAAAGTTCGAAAAGATTGTGCGGGAAAAATCGGCACGATCAGCGAAGAACCCGAAGTCGATGTCTCCCGACGAAACTCGGCGGATACTCCATGAACTCCAGGTGTCTCAGATCGAACTCGAGCGTCAGAACGAGGAATTGCAAAGGGCGCAGCTTGAGCTTGACGCCACGCGAGCACGCTACTTTGACCTCTACGACCAGGCACCCGTGGGTTACGTCACCATCAGCGAGCAGGGACAGCTCTTGGAAACCAACCTCACCATCGCCACCCTTCTGGGCGTGGACCGAACCGCATTGATCAATCAACCGATTTCCCGGTTCATCTTCGAGGAAGACCGGGACATCTTTTGCTTGCAGGGTAAGCAGTTTGCTGAGACGGGTGACTCGCAGATCTGTGAACTGCGGATGGTGCGACCGGACAAAACGACCTTCTGGGTACACCTGACGATCACCTTCGCACGGCAAGCCGGGGGTAAGGCCGAATTCCGCGTGGTGATCAGTGACATCAGTCATCGAAAGCGCGCCGAGGAAGCGCTGCAAAAAGCTCATGACGAATTGCAGTGGCGGATCCGGGAGCGCACCGCCGATCTCTTTTCGGCAAACGAGAGCTTGCGTCGAGAAATGGCGGAGCGCCTGCGCTCCGAGGCGGCCTTGCGGGCAAGCGAAGAGCGTTACCGACGGATCATCGAGGGGATGACCGACTACCTCTACACAGTGCCTGTCAAAGAAGGAAAGGCCATTGGAATTATCCGCAGCCCCGCCTGCGAGATGGTGACCGGATATACACCGGAGGAGTACAATGCCGATCCCGCTCTCTGGATGCGGATCGTCGTCCCGGAAGACCGCGACACCATTCTTAAGAATATCAGAAACACCCTGGAGGGCGGAAAAAGCTGCCCGGTTGAATACCGAATCATCCACAAGAACGGACAGATTCGTTGGGTGAGCAATAAACTCATCCAGCAGTTTGACTCCCAGGGGATCCTCGTGGCCTACGACGGAGTTATCAAGGACATCACCAAACGAAAGCAAATCGAAGAAAAACTCTTCAACAGCAGGGCCACCCTTGCCATGGCCGTTGACGGCATTTCCGATCCCCTCATCATGCTCGACAAGGAGCTTCGGGTGAAACGACTGAACAGAGCGGCCAAGGAGTATTACGGATTGCCCGATTACGAGGGGGCAATCGGCAAGCGCTGTTTCGAGGCATTCTATGGAAAGGCGGCTGCCTGTGAAGGCTGCGAGCATCCCTTCTCGGAATTGCATGGATATTCCGGGACGTTCGAGCGCAAAGGGGTGATGAACCCCGGCAGAATCGAACAGGTGGTGATCGATGTGGTCAAAGATGCATCGGGAAGACCCGAGGCCTCCATTGTCCGCATTTTCGATATCACCCGGGCAAAAATGCTGGACCGGCAACTCATTCAGAGCGAAAAGCTGGCTTCTCTGGGTCTGCTGGTCGCGGGAATCGCTCACGAGATTAACAATCCTAATAATTTCATTTACTTCAACACACCAATCCTGCGTTCCTATCTCCATTTCCTGTTGCCCATCGTTGATGAATACGTGATGGCGCATCCGGATTTGCAGGTTTTCAACAGACCTTATGCAGTGTTCCGGGAAGATTGCTTCAAATTGCTGGACAATATTGAGCACGGATCCACCCGGATCAACCAAATTGTCGGCAACCTGCGAGAATATGTGCGGGAGCGGGGACGAGGTGAAAGGAGTCGCATTGATCTGAAGCAAATAGTGGAAAAAAGCCTTTCCATCTGTCTGGGGCGGATCAGAGAATCCGTAAAAAACTTTGAGGTGGATATCCCCGAAGACCTGCCGCTGCTCTGTACCGATCCGCTGGCCATTGAGCAGGTGGTGGTGAACCTGCTGATCAATGCCATTCAGGCGGCAGATAAAGAGGACTCATGGGTTCGGCTGAAGATCCTGCGGAAAAGCATGCCGGTGGACGAGGTGCTGATAGAGGTGAGTGATAACGGTTGCGGCATGGACACGGAAACGCAAAAAAAGATCTTTGACCCGTTCTTTACCACCAAGGCCGTGGGGGTCGGGACCGGTCTGGGTCTGTCCATCTGCCATCGACTGGTTCTGGAATTAGGGGGCCGGATTGATGTCTGGAGTGAAGCAGGTCAAGGCAGCACCTTTTGCGTGACCCTCAAAACACAGCTTCATGAACTTATCAATAACAAGGAACCAAAGTAATGCTCTCCCGTATTTTACTGGTAGATGACGAAAGGGATTTCCTCGAGAGCCTTGAGAGAGGACTGCTCATCAGCGGTTTCCGAAACATCCGGATTGAAAGCGACCCCGGAAAAGCGGCGGCACTCTTCCAGCGGGGAGAACCGGTGGATATAGCCATCCTCGATATCACCATGCCGGGAATGAGCGGTATCGAGTTGCTGCAGAGTATCAAAAGCTGCAGCCCCACCACCGAATGCATCATGGTGACCGCCGCCGATCAAGCCAGCCTGGCCGTAACCTGCATGAAAGAAGGAGCCTTTGACTATCGGGTGAAGCCGCTGAACATGGAAGAACTGCTGGTGGTGATTCTTAAAGCACTGGAAAGAAAGAATCTTTTAGAAATCCAGAGAATCGGCAAACAAAAGCATGCCTCGAATCTTATCCATCCCGAGGCCTTTGCCTGTATAAAAACCCAATCGCCGCGGATGCTCCATATCATGAAGGAGGCGGAACTCCATGCCGCCAGCAAGGTTCCTGTCCTGATCACAGGCGAAACCGGCACGGGAAAAGAACTTTTGGCCCAAGCCATCCATAAGGCCAGTTCCAGGGCTAGCCAGACCTTTACCCCCGTCAATATGTCCGCTTTGACCGCGACCCTGTTCGAAGCCGAGTTTTACGGCCATGCCAAAGGGGCTTTTACCGGCGCGGTCCAGGATCGCAAAGGCTATTTGGAAACGACCTCCGGCGGGACGCTGTTTCTCGATGAGATCGGCAGCCTGCCCCTTGAGTTGCAAGGAAAACTACTGCGGGTGCTGCAGGAAGGGGAATATTTCAAACTGGGGGTCAGCAAGCCCCAGGGGGCGGATGTCCGCTTCATTGCCGCAACCAATGTCGAACTGGATGCATTGCAGGAGCAGGGCCTCTTCCGCAAAGATCTTTTCTATCGCCTGTGCGGCGCCTGGCTGGACCTGCCGCCTTTGCGAGAGAGAAAGGACGACATCGTTATGCTGGTGTCAGAGTTTTTACGGAGTCATGGCAGCGGCCACGACAGCCAGGACATTGAAGAACCGGTCTGGCCGCTGCTGACGGCCTATGACTACCCGGGAAACCTCCGAGAACTTAAATCGATTGTGCAATCCGCCGCAAACCTGGCCAGGGGTAAATCGATTTCGGTGCATCATCTGCCCGCCGCCATGCTGGCAGCGCTATCAACGAAACAACGGGCAGCGGCACCAAACGTCAACGACCCCATTGTACCGCTCGCCGCCATGGAAAAAGAATACATCCTCAAGGTATACCGCTCTACCGGCCACAACAAGATCCAGACCGCCCGCTTACTGGAAATCGGTCTGAACACCCTTCGACGCAAACTCCAGTCGTATTGAGAGAAACCGGGTCCTTCCATACTCTACAATGGAACGCCTGCGCCAAAATGGCACCCCTGTAAAATCATAAGATTGTAATAAGTTAGGCGACAGCCAGTCCAAATTGGCCCCCCCCCGTCCTCGCCTTCTCCCACACCGAGCCGTCAACAAGCCTCGGTTTCGATTAAAAATATCTATAAATCAATATGTTACGCATCAACACCGATTGTATCTCCCAAGTGGTGCGGACTTTGCTTCCCTCCTGAGATCACTTGCTCGCAGACAGCTGTGGAATGGTGAACGAAGCGGTCTCCGGCTGTCCGGTCATACCAGGCGTCGGCCTGCCCGAAAAAACATTATACCGGCCCAGAGGAGCAAGATGAACATAGTGGTTGTCGACGATGACATCCTGATGGTCGAATCCGTCCGGATCGGATTGCACGACAAGGGCCACCGGGTCTTTGCGGCGTATAGCGCTCGACAGGCCCTGGACCAGCTTTTCCATGGCGGCCAAAGGATTGATCTGGTCATTACGGATTATCTCATGCCGTCAATGAACGGCATTGATCTCTTAATGGTGATTCGAGAAGTCCATCCCACCTTGCCGGTACTGCTCATGTCCGCTTATGCCGAGACAAAACTGGTGATCGAAGCCCTGAGAAACAGATGCGACAGCTTTATTGAAAAGCCTTTCACCCTTGACCAGCTCACGGTTGAAATCGAAAGGATACGACCACGTCTTACTATGAAATAAAACGATCGGCTCAACGGTCTCCCGGATCCGCTGACAAACCCGGACGCATTGACACCCCATTTGTTTGGGAGCCTGGCCCGGGCGGCGAAAACCAAAACACATCCGTTTCAAAGAGAGGGCTTCAGCATGCATTTTTCATCGATTCGTTTCAAACTTATCGCCGGCGGAATCTTGGTGGTTCTTATTCCATTGGTGGTCTGCGGTTTCATTGCCACAAAAAACTCAGCCAAGGTCGCAACCGAATTGAGCAAGGCCAACGAGCAATCCATTGCGGAAGGATCGGCGACGGAGATCATGGCCACCTATGAAGGAGAATTAAAATTTGCCGGCGCCTTTGCGGCCCGGACCCAGGTGAAAATTGCAGCCGAGGCGGTCAGCGCCAAGGGCATTGACGGCGCGGCCGATGCCATCCAGGTGATTCACAAGGATATGAACAAGCGTTTTGAAAAGCTTGCCGACCACTATGCCGGGATATTCCTGACCAATACCGACGGCATCATCTATGCCGAAGCGGCTGCAACCGGTGAAGATCTCAAAAGCTGGAATATCGCCCAGCAACCGGTCTTTCAGCAGGCAAAAACCTCAAAGCAGACGGCAAGCGGCGATATCGTCCGTTCGGAGTCGACCAAGGAGATGGTCATGATCTTGTGCAGCCCGATCTTTTCCGACAGCGGCGCCTTCCTCGGCGTGTTCGGCTCCCTGCTGAAAGTCAAGGCCCTCACGAACCTGATCGCCAACAAGAAAGTCGGAACCACGGGATATTGTTTCATGATCAACGCCGAGGGCATTATCATTGCCCATCCGGATGCGAGCAATGTCTTGAAGCTTGACATCAAAACTCTCAAGGGCATGGAGAAAATCTCCCAACGGATGAGGGCGGGAGAAACCGGCGCCGAATCCTATGTCTACAAAGGGATCAACAAGGTCGCCGGATTCGCGCCGATCAAGCATAACGGCTGGAGCGTCGCCACCACCCAGAATGCCGATGAATTCCTCGCCAGCGTTGTCTCGATGAGAAATACCATCGTACTGATCACCCTCATCTCGCTTGCCCTCACTTCGGTCATCATCTTTCTGGCGGCAAGCTCAATCACCCGGCCGATCAAAAACGCAGTGGCCAGTCTCAAGGATATTGCCCAGGGGGAAGGCGACCTCACCCTGCGCCTGGCCGTCACCTCCAAGGATGAAGTCGGGGAGCTCGCTCAGTGGTTCAATATTTTTATTGATAAATTACAGATAATTATCGGAAGAATCAGCGAAAACACCCGGCTGGTGAGCCAATCGGCCGGTGAGCTTTCCGGTATCGCCGCCGACTTGTCCCAGAACGCCGGGGAAACCTCCGGCCGGGCCGATAATGTGGCGACCGCGGCCGAGGAAATGAGCGCCAATCTCAGCACTGTCGCCGCGGCGATGGAACAGTCCTCCACCAACACCACCATGGTGGCCAGCGCCGCCGAGGAGATGACCACAACCATCAGCCAGATCGCCCAGAATTCCGAGCAGGCCCATTCGATTTCGGCTCAAGCCGTGCACCAGGCGTCCACCACCTCCGCCAAGGTGGGCGAGCTGGGGCAGGCCGCCCAGGCTATCAGCAAGGTCACCGAGACCATAACGGAAATCTCCGAACAGACCAACCTGCTGGCTTTGAATGCCACCATTGAGGCGGCCAGGGCCGGGGAAGCGGGTAAGGGTTTTGCGGTGGTCGCCAACGAGATCAAGGAGTTGGCAAAGCAGACGGCCACCGCCACCATGGACATCAAAAATCAGATCGAAGGCGTCCAGGGAACGACCCGAGCGACGGTGCAGGAGATCAATCAGATTTCGACAATCATCAACAATGTCAACGAGATCGTTGCCACGATCTCCACCGCCGTGGGGGAGCAGTCCGCCGCCACCGCGGAAATAGCCGAGAACATCGCCCAAGCCTCGCTAGGCTTGGATGAGGTGAACGAAAACGTCAGCCAGAGCTCAGTGGTGGCCGGCACCATCACCCGGGACATTGCCGGAGTGAACCTGGCTTCCAACGAAATTTCCCACAGCAGCCTTCAGGTCAAGTCGAGTGCGGATCAGCTCCAAAACCTGGCGAACGAATTACAGGGCATTGTCAACACCTTTAAAATTTAAGAAATGATCGTGCCTTTTCTCCCGTTTCACTTGAGCGCCTCAAGGTCAAGAGGATCTGCCCCATGAGCAACCGGCGGGGACACACATCCGGCAAAGGACGCAATCCGCGGCTGGCCGGGACTCTCGCCGCGGTGCTGATTGTCGGAGTACTGTTCACCTGGTGGACGGCGGCGAGGACCGATAGCGAGATGCGCGCCGACTTGCTCCAGCAGACGGCCCTGGTGGCGCAAGCCGTGAATATCGAAAGAATTTCGGCCCTCTCGCACACCCAGGCGGACCGGGACAATCCCAACTACCTGCGACTCAAGGAACAACTCGGTGCGGTTTGCTCGGCCAAGCCCAACTGCCGCTTCATCTCGCTCATGGGCCGCAAGCCGGACGGCGCGATCTTTTTTTTCGTGGACGATCAGCCCGCGGGACACCAGGATGAATCTTCGCCCGGCAGCCTCCATGACCAGGCCTCCGATACACTCCGCCGCGTGTTCGAAACGGCAAAGGCCGAAATCGAGGGACCGCTCACCCAACCCAAAGGCACCTTTGTCAGCAGTGCGGTGCCGCTCGTCAACCCGATTTCCGGCACAGTGGCTGCCGTGCTGGTAATGGATTTTGACGCTCGCGTCTGGAAATGGGACATAGCCGCAAGGGCGGCCCTGCCCCTGGGGCTGATGATGGTGCTGCTGATCGGCATGGTTGCGGTGCTGGCCGGTGCCGGCCGGGTCGACGCCTCCCCCAGGCTTGTCCTGCGACGCTTGCTGGTCCCCCTGGTGGTCATGACGGTACTGCTGGTTGCCGGAGGCGGGGCGCTTTTGTGGCAACAGCACCGGGAACGGATCGCCGACAATGTCGCATCCCTCATCTCCGAGGTGCAGCGCGACCTGCGCCTGGCCCTGGACCAACAGACCTCCGGCCTGATTGCAGCCGCACAACCCATAGCCGGCGATGCCGCGGTGCAGCGGGCCCTGCGCCGGGGCGACACCGACCAGCTCCTGACCGCTTGGCGGCCTGTATACGAGCAGCTGCACCGGCGGAACAACCTCACCCACTTTTACTTTTTCGACAGCAATCGCGTTTGCGTGCTGAGGGTCCACAAGCCGGAAAAACGAGGGGATATCAACACTCGTTTCACCGCCCTTGAGGCCGAACGGACCGGCAAGACCGTTTCCGGTCTTGAATTGGGGCCGTTGGGCACCTTTATCCTGCGGGTCGTGCAGCCGGTCTTCGAGAATGGCACTCTGGTCGGGTATGTCGAGATGGGCAAAGAAATAGACGATGCGTTGCAAACGGTTCAAGATCGTGCCCGTCTCGAACTGGCGGTGACCGTCCGCAAAGAACGCCTCGACCGATCGGCGTGGGAGGAAGGCATGCTTCTGCTCGGCAAGGAGGCTGCCTGGGATCGCCTCCCCCACAGTGTCGTTTTTTATGCCTCCACCGGCCGTCTGCCCGAGGCCTTTGCCTCGACCGCGGATTACGATCCGGCAGGAGAGCATCCCTACGGCAAAACGGAACGGGAGCTCGCCTTCAACGGCAAGGACTGGCTGGTCTCCTCGACCCCCCTGAAGGACGTTGCCGGCCAAGAGGTCGGCGACCTGCTGATCATGAATGACATCACCGTCGAAAAGGCGACCTTCGCCCGTTCGCTGACCCTGGGAATTGCCGGTGCCGCGATCCTGATGGCGATCATCCTGGGGTTCATCTACACCCTGCTCCGCCGGACCGATGCGGGTATCCTCGCCCAGCAGGCGGAACTGCGGGAGAGCGAGGAAAAACACCGCTTGCTGATCGAACACGCCGTCTCCGCGGTTGCCTTGCATGCGATGATCCTGGACGATAGCGGTCAGCCGGCGGACTATGTCTTTCTCAGCGCCAATCCGGCGTTCGAGACGCATACCGGATTGTCCGTGGCCGCCGTTCTCGGTCGCCGCGCCACCGAAATCATGCCGGGAATCGAGGACACCCCTTTTATCGAGATCTACGGCCAGGTCGTCCAGACCGGAAAACCCGTCAGTTTCGAACGGTATTGCGAGCCGCTGGGCCGGCACTACTTCATCAATGCCTATCGTATGGGTGCGGGACGCTTTGCCACCGTGTTCACCGATATCAGTCAACGGATCCAAGCGGAAGAGGCGGTGCGGCTGAGCGAACAGTATCTTCGCAGTGTCTTCCGTGCCGTGCCCACCGGGATCGGGGTGGTCAGCAATCGGGTTATTCGGTCTGCCAATGACCGTCTCTGCACGATGACGGGCTATTCCAAAGAGGAATTGATTGGAAAAAGCACCCGGATACTGTATCCGAGCTCGAAAGAGTATGCCTTTGTCGGCCAGGAAACATTCCGTCAGATCAGCGAGCAGGGAATAGGTGTCGTGGAAACGTGCTGGCAGCGCAAGGACGGCCGGATCGTCGATGTGCTCATGAGCTCATCCCATATCGATCATCATGATATTGTTTCCGGGGTGACCTTTACCGGAATCGACATCACCGAACGCAAGCAGGCCGAGGCGGAACTGCTGATGACCAACCGGCAGCTCGAGGAAACCACGGCCCGGGCCAATCAAATGGCCGCGCAAGCCGAGATAGCCAGTATCGCCAAGAGCGAGTTTCTGGCCAACATGAGCCACGAGATCCGCACCCCCATGAACGGCGTCATCGGCATGACCGGCCTGCTGATGGATACGGACCTGAACGAAGAGCAACGACGTTACGCCGAGATCGTCCGCCTCAGCAGCGAATCGCTGCTCGGCCTCATCAACGACATCCTCGATTTCTCCAAAATCGAGGCCGGCAAGCTCGAACTGGAGACGCTGGACTTTGATCTCTCGAGCCTGCTCGATGATTTCGCGGCCACCTTGGCCCTGCGGGCGCACGAGAAAGGCCTCGAATTTCTCTGCGCCGCCGACCCCGGGATCCCGGAACTGCTGCGCGGCGACCCCGGCCGTTTACGCCAGATCCTCACCAACCTGGCGGCCAACGCCGTCAAGTTCGCCCATGCCGGGGAGGTGGGAGTCCGGGTTTCGCTGATGGCGGAAGATGAAACCTCGGTCCTGCTGCGTTTCTCGGTGCGCGATACCGGCATCGGTATCCCCCAGGATAAATTGGGCCTGCTTTTCGACAAGTTTAGCCAGGTGGATGCCTCGACCACGCGGCAATACGGCGGCACCGGCCTGGGCCTGGCCATCTCGAAACAACTGGCCGAACTGATGGGCGGCGAGGTCGGGGTGGCAAGCAAGGTGAACAAAGGCTCGGAGTTCTGGTTCACCGTGCGCCTGGGCAAACAAGCGGACCGGACGCGGGCCGATAATCCGCCGCCCGCCGATCTCCATGGAGTCCGGGTCCTGATCGTCGACGATAACGCCACCAACCGTGATATCCAAACTCCGCGTCTGGCCTCCTGGGGAATGCGTCCTTCCGAGGTCGCGGATGGCCCGGGGGCGCTGCGGGCGCTCTATCGGGCTCTGGAAGAGAACGATCCCTTCCGCATCGCCGTGATCGACATGCAGATGCCGGGTATGGATGGCGAGACCCTGGGACAGGCCATCAAGGCTGATCCGCTTTTAGCCGACACCCGGATGGTGATGCTGACCTCCCTGGGTATACGGGGCGATGCCCGCCGCTTTGAAAAGATTGGCTTTGCCGCCTATGCGACCAAACCGATACGACACCAGGAACTCAAGGGAGTGCTCTCCCTGGTCCTGACTGAGCGAACCGGAATGACTCCGCACCCCATCGCCACCCGGTACACGGCCCGGGAATTACGCAACGAATTCACGGGCAGCAAGGCGCGCCTCCTTCTGGTCGAGGACAACATCACCAACCAGCAGGTGGCTCTGGGTATCCTCAAAAAGCTGGGGCTGCGCGCCGATGCCGTGGCGAACGGCGCGGAAGCGCTCAAGGCCCTCGAGATCCTCCCGTACGATCTGGTATTGATGGACGTGCAGATGCCGGTGATGGACGGCTTCGAGGCGACCCGCCGAATCCGCAACCCCCAATCTCCTGTCAAGGATCACCGGATTCCCATCATCGCCATGACCGCCCACGCCATTCAGGGTGACCGCGAGAAATGCATGGAAGCCGGCATGGATGACTATGTTTCCAAACCGGTGTCACCGCGGTCTCTGGTCGATATCCTGGTGAAATGGCTGCCGCCGGAAGGGACCAAAAGAAAAGAAACATCGGAATTTCATGAAAAAAATAATTTTACTGCCGCTCCGGCAGCGGAAATACCGGTGTTCGATCGGACAGTGATGATGGCCCGGCTCCTCGGTGACGAGGACCTGGCGAACACCGTGATCCAAGGTTTTCTCCAGGACATCCCCCGGCAGATCGAGACCCTTCGAGGCTGCCTGGAGACCGGGAACGCCGTTGGCGCCGAGCGCCAGGCCCATTCCATCAAAGGCGCGGCGGCCAACATCGCCGCTGAAGCCCTGCGCACGCTGGCCTTCGAAATCGAAAAAGCCGCCACTGGCGGGGATCTGGGCACCGCCAAGGCGTCCATGGCCGAGCTGGAAAAAGCCTTCGACCGGTTGCGGCAGGCAATGACGGCATGATGGGGAACGCAATTACAAAAGGAAACAAAGTACTGTTCAGGTTGATTCGACTGTAGGCTGTCAGGCTACAGGAACAATCCGCTCGTTTGTGTCGATCATAGGGAGAACATCTTAAAATCCTTCACGTTTGTTTTGACGCAAGCTGGTAGGAGTATGTTCGTATAGGGTAGCGCAAACTCAGGTTGCGATAGAGCGCTAAAAGACTAAACACCTGCAGGCTATCCACCTGAACAGTCACAAAGGAGAAGGCCATGAGGACACTGATTGTTGAAGACGATTCCACCAGCGGTCTGCTTCTGCGCAGACTTCTGAAGAGCCACGGCCCCTGCGATATCGCCGTCAACGGCAAAGAAGCCGTGGAGGCCGTGCGCATGGCGCTGGCAGCGGGCGAGCCCTACAACCTGATCTGCCTGGACATCATGATGCCCGAAATGGATGGGCAGGAGGCCCTTCGGCAAATCCGCGAGCAGGAAGAGGCGCGGGGGATCTTCTTTCCCGATGGGGCGAGTATCGTGATGACCACGGCATTGGATGACATGGCAAACGTGAGCGATGCCTTTTACGGATTGTGCGATGCCTACCTGACCAAACCGATCCAGAAAGCGACCCTCATGACGGAACTGCGCAAACTCAACCTGATCTTGTGACCAAGAGGAGAGCCCCATGCGTATTCTGATCGCTGAAGACGATTTCACCTCGCGCCTCGCCCTGGCGGGGGTGTTGAAAAAAAATGGCCACGAGGTAGTGGAGACGGTCAATGGAACCGCTGCCTGGGGGGCGTTACAGCAGCTCGACGCACCCCGGTTGGCGATTCTCGACTGGGAGATGCCGGAGATGGACGGAATAGAGGTGCTCCGCCGGGTCCGTGCCCTGCCCACCGACCGGCCGGCCTACATCATCCTGCTGACCTCCAAGGAAGAGAAGGCCGACGTCATCACCGGACTGGATTCCGGGGCCAACGATTACCTGGTCAAGCCCTTCGATAGCGGTGAACTCCGCGCCCGCGTCGAGGTCGGCCGCCGCATGGTCGAGATGCAGGATGCGCTCATCGAAAGCAAGGAGATCCTGGCGTATCAGGCCACTCACGACCCCTTGACCGGTCTGCTCAATCGCCGCGCGATTTTCGAGCATCTGCGCAAGGAACTGGCAAGGGCAAGCCGTTGCAGCAATTGGCTGGCTGTGGGTATCTGCGACATCGATCATTTTAAACGGATCAATGACAGACACGGCCATCAGGCCGGGGATGAAGCCCTTCTGGGGTTTGCCCGGATTCTCAAGGCGCATACCAGGGAGTATGATTCCGCGGGGCGTATCGGCGGCGAGGAATTCCTGATCATCACACCGGTACCGGCGGGTACTGACTGCATAGCACTGTTTGACCGGCTGTGCCAACGGGTTGCCGCAAGCCGGATTCCAACCAAATCGGGCGAACTGTCACTTACCTTGAGCATCGGCGTGGCCTGCACGGCTTCCGGAAGTACGGTGGATGCGGTCGTGGAAGCCGCCGACGCCGCCTTGTATCGGGCCAAGAACGAAGGGCGCAACCGCGTGGCCCATGACCGGCAATGTCTTTCCGGGGGGAACCGCGCATGCGCATCCTGATTGCTGAAGACGATTTCACCTCGCGCATCGCCCTGGCGGGGGTATTGAAAAAAAGCGGCCATGAGGTGGTGGAGACCGTCAATGGCGCGGCGGCCTGGGAGGTGCTGCAGCAGCCCGACGCGCCCCGGCTGGTGATTCTCGACTGGATGATGCCGGAGATGGACGGCATGGAGGTGCTCCGCCGGGTCCGTGCCCAGCCGACCGACCGGCCGGCCTACATTATCCTGCTGACCGCTAAAGACGCAAAGGCCAATATCATCGCCGGCCTGGAGGCCGGCGCCAATGACTATCTAATCAAACCCTTCAATGTCGGTGAGCTCCGCGCCCGCATTGAGGTCGGCCATCGCATGGTCGAGATGCAGGACACTTTAACCGCCAAGATCGCGGAACTGCACAAGAGTGAGGAGAAGCACCGCATCCTGCTGGAAAAATCGTCGGACCCCATCTTTTCCTTCACACCGGAATTCCAGTGCGGGTATGTCAACCGGGCCTTTGCCCGGCGGATGGGTCAGCCGGTTGAAAAGATCATCGGCAAGAGCATCTGGGATATTTTTCCCGAGGAGGAGGCGAACACCTGTTTTCTGTCCCTGGATCAGGTCTTTCGCACAGGCGAGGAGGAAGTCATTGAGGTCAGCCTTCAATCGGCTGAAGGCGAGCGATATTACCTGACCACGATCACTCCGATCAAGGATGCAACGGGTCAGGTGATTTCCGCCCTCTGCTCAGCCAAGGACATCACCGAACGGCGGCAGGTGGAGGCCTGCAGAGAAATGAGCCGCGAGATTCTAAAAATCCTCAACGATCCCGGAGGATTGTCAGATGCTCTTCATCAGGTTCTCGAGGTATTGAAGACACGAACCGGGTTCGATGCCGTGGGTATTCGCCTTCAAGACGGAGAGGATTTCCCCTATTTCGCCCAGAAAGGATTCCCGCCGGATTTTTATCTCACCGAAAATACGCTGATGGGACGTACCGTCGATGGCGGGCTGTGCCGGGATGAAAACGGCCATCCCATGCTGGAGTGTACCTGCGGCCTGGTGATTTCCGGAAAAATCGATCCCGCAAGTCCGCTCTTTACTCCGGGGGGCAGCTTCTGGATCAACGACTCCCTCCCGCTTCTGGACCTCTCACCCATCGAGGATCCCCGGTTTCAGCCGCGCAACCAATGCATCCATCATCATTATGCCTCTTTTGCGCTGGTTCCTATTCGAAACGAGGAGCGGATTGTCGGGCTGATCCATTTCAGTGACCGGCGCAAAGGCTGTTTTACCTTGGACACGATTGAACTCCTGGAAGGAATAGCATCGCACATCGGGGCGGCATTGATGCGCAAGCGGGCCGAGGAGACGCTGCGGGCGGAACAAAAGCGACTGGCGGATATCATCGGATTCCTGCCGGACGCCACCCTGGCTGTGGATACGCGAGGACGTGTGATCATCTGGAATCAAGCCATGGAAAAAATGACGGGCCTGCCGGCTGCCGAGATGATCGGCAAAGGGGACTACGCCTATGCCATCCCGTTTTACGGAGAAGCGCGGCCTCAGCTCATTGATTTAATCTTCAAGGACAATGACGCCATTGCGGCCCTGTATCCCCACATCACCCGCGAAGGCGGCACCCTTGTTGCGAAAGTATTCTGCAAGGCCCTCTATGGCCATGAAGGCGGCTGGGTTTTTGCCAAAGCCTCGCCCCTGCGCGATCAATCCGGCAAGATTACAGGCGCCATCGAGAGCATTCGGGACATCACCGCCAGCAAGCACACCGAAGAGAAGCTGAAGAAAAGCATCGCCTGGTTCAAAGCCCTTTTTAACGCCACCTCGGACTCGGTCATTCTGATAAAACCCGATGGCATGATTCTCGATTTGAACGAAAACGCGGCACGCCGTCGCAATGTCTGCACCGATGCCATGCGGGGCCAGAACCTTTTTGATTTTCTGCCGCCGGAAGCGGCCTCTACCCGGCATGAGGCGATTGGCCAGATCCTCAAGGCGAGAGCCCTGGTCCAGTATGATGAAACCCGCAGCGAAAAGCACTACCGTATCCGCCTCTATCCCGTTATGGATACGCAGGGCAAGGTGATTCAGGTAGCCTGCTTTTCCCGGGATATCACCGAAAACAAGCGCGCCGAGGAAGAAACAAGAAGGCTGATGGCGCAATTGATCCATGCCCAGAAGATGGAAGCCCTCGGCACCCTGGCCGGCGGCATTGCCCATGACTTCAACAATATCCTCAGCGCGATTCTCGGCTATGCCGGCATGGCACAAGATGCCAGCCCGTTGGGATCGGTGATCGCCAAGCATCTCAATAAAATCGTGGAAGGGGGAGAACGGGCCGCGACCCTGGTCAAGCAGATTCTCGCCTTCAGCCGTCAGGCAAACATCGAACGAATTCCCCTGGAGCCGGCTCATATCGTCAAGGAAGCCGTTAAACTCCTCCGCCCCTCACTGCCGTCAACCATTGCGATCCGGCTGCAGATCGAGACCGCCACCGCACCCATTCTCGCCGATCCCACCCAGCTCCATCAAATCCTGATGAATCTCTGTACCAATGCCTTCCACGCCATGGAACAGGACGGAGGCACCCTCGAGATCATCCTCAAGGACTGCCTGCTCTCCGGGCAGGAACTCCAGCATCATCCGGAAGTCCAGCCCGGCAGGTTTGTCGAGCTCTCAGTCAGCGATTCGGGTCAGGGCATCACCCCGGAGATACGAAACAAAATTTTCGACCCCTACTTCACCACCAAGGAGATCGGCAAGGGGACCGGCCTGGGACTGGCCATTGTTCATGGAATCGTCACCAGCTATGGCGGCTTCATCACCTGTGAGAGTGAACCTGAAAAGGGTACGGTCTTCCATGTCTTCTTTCCTGCGTTCGATCAGGAGGTTGTCCCGAAGGTCAAACCTGTCGTGGCGCTTCCGCGCGGTCGGGAACACGTCCTCTTTGTAGACGATGAAGCGAACCTGGCGGAGATGACGAGGTCAATGCTGGCAAGCCTCGGGTACGAGGTCACTGTCCGGACAAGCAGCTTGGATGCCCTGGCCACCTTTCAGAAACAACCGGACCGATTCGATGCGGTGATCACCGACCAGACCATGCCGGACATGACCGGAGATGCCTTGGCCCGGCGGATGCTGCAGATACGGCCCGACTTGCCGATCATGCTGTGCACGGGGTACAGCAGCATCATTTCCGAGGAAAAGGCGAAATCACTGGGAATCAAATGCTTTACCTTGAAACCCTTAACCAAGAAGGATTTCGCCGTACTCCTGAGAAAGCTCCTCGACAAATGATACCGCCCGGCTCAAATCCCGCCTGAGCTGGATGGAAGGTGGACACGCCATCACCTTGCCGTTCTTTATTCCCGACATTATCTTCTTAATTGTCGACAGCGTTTCAAGGATACGGCATTGCCAGGCATCCCTTCATGGCTGTTGATTCTCAGTTGCCGATATGTCCAATCCAGGAACAACGGAGGGCGCAATGAAGAAAATCATCAGATTGGGAATAGTATGGGTGGCAATACTGGTATCGCTCGCCGGCTGTTTTTGGGTCGAGCCTTGGCATGGCGGGCATGGCCATCACAGACACGGTGGACATTATGATCGAAGATAACTCCTGCGAATTCAAGCAGATGGGTTAAGCCATAAGTTCAACGATCCCCCACTTCGAGCATATTTCCCGGTTGGTTTCGGCCGGCCGGGGTATTTTTTTATCTCCTCTTGAGCAATAACAACCAGAAAGTTTAAAAAGAAAGGCCCACCTTTTTTTACCGGAGAAATACCCGGCGGTGGGCCTCTTGAAGAGGACGCTCCATCCTCTTGCCTTGAAAAATCGAAGTTACAATTATCAGTCTTCCATCAATTTTCTTTCCCTTTCCACAAATCTGTCCCCCCTCTGCCGGCCGCGCACTTAGTCTGTGCTTACGGCAGAATAACAATGGTCCTGCTCAGACGGTAAATTAATAGGGCGGCTGCTGGTGGCATGGGCCGATCATGTATTCCTTCAGAGGTTTTCCATATTGATCGTGAACCGGCCTCCCGCTGCTGTCGAGCACAGAACGCTCCCATCGGCACTTGCCCGGTGGCACCGGTGATGCATCCAGATATACCGGAGGACGATACGTCAGAGGAGCCGGATCAAAAGCCGCTATGAACGGGGAAGCGAGAAAGGAGGCAGTACGTTCTCCCACTCCCTCAACACCGCTGGAATAATGGGGCAGAGCCGTCGAACACCACAAAAGCAGCACCATTATACCTAAGGTAAAGGCAATCGTTGTTTTCTTACCCATTTCCGCACCTCCTGCCGACACTGTCGCTAATCGAAAAAAAATCATCAGAGAATGCACCGCGATCGGTACGTGGAGCATTGTGTTTAATATAATCATCTCTCATTAACGAACAAGGAGAGGAGCCTCTTGTTCCGTCAATCGATCCCCGAGGTATTTCCCCTCGCCGGGAACATTTATGGATGGGGGCCGCATTGAGTGGATTGGACGGTGAACAGCCACCTGACCCTTTCCTTCGTGGCCGCTCAGGCTTCCCCGGCGATGGGGCAGTGCAGCACACGAGCGGCGACAAAACCTGGTCCCTCCTGATGCTGGCCGGTTGAATCAGATTCTGATTCTTCGTGTCAGTCTTATTGACGCCTCTCACTTTTTTGGATACTATCGAATGCATAATGTCAGTTTACGCTCACGATAATACCCGAAGAGGACAAATGGCGTCTCCGCAAAACCGAACCTATCTCCGCCCTACCAAAGAAGCCGTCGAGCTGTTGGGCAACCTCATACGGGTTGGCAGGAAAGAGCGCAAAATGACCGAGGAAGACTTGGCGGGACGAGCGGGCATTTCCAGAAGGACCTTGCAGAAAATCGAGCGGGGCGACCTGAAATGCGAAATCGGCTTGGTGTTCGAGGTCGCCAATCTGGTTGGGGTGCAGCTCTTCGGCGAGGAAGAGCACGCGAATCTTGCCCGCAACAAGAACCGGGTAGACGACAAACTCGCCCTGTTGCCCAAGCGGATTCGCCGCATCGTGAAGGTTGACGATGAATTCTGAATACACCGGGGTATTCGTCTGGATCTGGCTCCCCGGCGAGACCCTGCCGGTGGTGGCAGGGAAACTGACGGTGGCAGGGCCGACGTACGTCTTCAATTACGGTAAAAGTTACCTGCAGCGAGAGAATGCCATTGCGATATACGACGCCGAACTCCCCCTGCGCCGGGGATTGCTCCCTCTGCTTCCCGGCCTGACCATTCCGGGGTGTTTGCGGGACGCGGCGCCGGACGCCTGGGGACGCCGGGTGATATTAAACAGGAAATTCGGCAGAAAAGCCTCCGGCGTCGACCCGGCGGCACTCGATGAGCTGACCTACCTTGTCGAGTCCGGGTCGGATCGGATAGGCGCCCTGGATTTCCAGCTCTCGCCTACCCAATATGAACCCCGATATGCTTCGGGCGCCTCCCTTGAAGAACTGATTGAGGCCACCGAGCGCGTCGAGAAAGGTATCCCGCTGACGACCGAGCTTGCCCATGCCCTACAGCATGGCACCTCCATCGGTGGAGCACGACCCAAGGCCGTCATTGAAAGCGACTCCCGGAAATTCATCGCGAAATTTTCCACATCCTCCGATCTCTACTCCGTCGTCAAGGCGGAGTATGCCGCCATGAGACTGGCCGGCATGGCCGGGCTCGACGTTGCGCCCGTTTTCCTGAAACGCGCCGCCGATAAGGATGTATTGTTAGTCGAACGTTTCGACCGGACGGCAACGGCCAAGGGATGGCAGCGCAAGAGCCTTGTTTCGGCGCTGACGCTGTTGGCTTTGGATGAAATGATGGCCCGTTATGCCAGCTACGAGACGTTGGCCGAGCTTGTCCGTATCCGGTTCGGTTCCGCGCCGGAAACACTACGCGAGCTGTTTTCCCGCATCGTGTTCAACATCCTGGTCGGCAATACCGACGATCACGCCCGCAATCATGCGGCGTTCTGGGATGGCCGCATGCTGACGCTGACCCCGGCATACGACATCTGCCCCCAACCCCGGCTTAGACAGATCGCCACCCAGGCCATGCTGATTGCGGGAGATGACCGTTCGAGCCGGATCGCCACCTGCCTTGCCGCCGCCCCGCAGTTTTTTCTCTCCGAAAAGGACGCCGCCGACATTATCGTCAACCTGGTGGAGTGCATTGCGCAGAATTGGCCAGCGGTCTGTGACGAGTCCTCGTTGAGTGAGGTAGACCGAAATCTGTTATGGGCACACCAGATATTGAATCCGTATATATTCGAACAATTGGAATCAGGCCCCCTGGCAGACCTCGCCAGACGACACGGACGAAAGCCAAACTGAACGAGGCCTTATCAGCCTCAACCGTGTGTCCTGAAACAGCCTTCTGGTTGGAAACAGGTTGAAAGAAAAAGCCCTTGTAGTTTAAAAAAACTATAGCTCAGGTTTCCAATATTCCAAGCAAAGCATAATTGATAAAGACTGCCGTATGAGCATGGTGATTTGATTCCGGGTAGGAAAATAAAAAAGGCTTTACAGATATTTTCTGTAAAGCCTTGATTTTTTTTTTGGTAGCGGGGACAGGATTTGAACCTGTGACCTTCGGGTTATGAGCCCGACGAGCTACCAGACTGCTCCACCCCGCGTTGCATTTCGTCATTATAGCAGCTTGAATTTAAATGTCAATCCCTCATTTACCGTCCATTCTCTTTTGGGAGAAGATTCGTAATTTTCTCCATGACGGTTGCGGGAAAAGGTGTCAATTTCCCTTGCCGATTGACGCAGGCATGAGAGGTGAACCCCTTGACCAGGAGCACAGAGCGGTCATCCTCTTCGTTGCGGCTAATGGCATAATGAAAACGGCATGATACTTTACTGACCTCCACCAGCGAGGTCGAGATGGTGAGCAGATCGTCGTAGGCGGCCGGGGCCTTGAAGCGGAGATAACTCTCGGTTACCGGCAGCACACAACCCATCTCCTCAATAGCCCTGTAGGGCAGAGCCCAGGCACGCATCATCTCGGTGCGGCCGATCTCGAAATACCGGAGATAGTTGGCGTTATAGACCACGCCCGCAGCATCCGTGTCGCCGTAGATCACCCGGTAGTCGACGGTGAATACCGGCTCCGCCAGGCCAACCGCGAGTTTACTCATTTCCGCCCTCCTGCTCGACGAACCGGCGAAAAAAGGCCGCGCCGGACGCTAGATTCAGATCAGAGTTCTCCCGCACCGCCGCCAGGACATGGGCCTCGGTGTAGGTCTGATTCGACGGGGCCTCGATCCCCCTGGAATCATAAATAAACATGGGCACCGGCCAGTCTTCATGGGTGCGGCGATGGATAGGGGTGTAGTGGTCCATGGTCACCGCCAGCCGGAACGGTTCTCCCCGCCGTTCCATTTCCTCGACGATCGGGGCGACGATGCGCCGGTCGAAATCTTCAATAGCCTGGACTTTTTCCCGCACCAGGCCCTGATGCCCGGTCTCATCCGGGGCTTCGACATGGACGAGGACAAAATCATCCTTTTCCAGCACCTTGAGAGCCGCCTGCGCCTTGCCCTCGTAGTTCGTATCGAGATAGCCGGTGGCGCCCTCGACCTCGATAGCCGCAAGGCCGCTCAGGACGCCGAGCCCCTTGAGCAGATCAACCGCCGAAATCAGGCCGCCGCGAATGCCGAACCGCGCCTCCAGGGTCTCCAT
>Ga0074197_1000644_pt1 | contig 39406 bp, 37 predicted proteins | sample EPASupsiteSAE305_FD_64526 | JGI IMG/M metagenome (GOLD analysis project Ga0074197, IMG submission 64526) | Bioremediated contaminated groundwater microbial communities from EPA Superfund site, New Mexico - SAE3-05 reassembly with SPADES | ecosystem: Environmental > Aquatic > Deep subsurface >...
GCAGTCTTCCCAGGTGGGCGAGGGCAGCGCCATGGTCCAGCAGAGCGCCCAGGGGCTAGCCGAACTGGCCAGCCAACTGGAGGAACTGGTGCGCAAATTCAAGGTCTGAGGCCCATCGTCAGCAGCACTGCCCTCGTTGCATCGTCATTACCCCGTCAAACCGCCATCGGCATGGTGCGCCGTGCCGATGGCTTTCCATTCGTCGCCGTTGATTGATTGCCCGTTGACCGCACAGGAAAACCTGCTCGCGCCGCAAATCAGCGCACCGATTTTTATTAGAATACGGTTAATATTGCTCTTCCCTGCAAAGGATTCTTCTGAAAAGCTGTACAATCCGCTATTGAACAGCGTCCATATGCCTTGCGCCCATAAAATCATTTTGTGCCAAGGCCTTCAGGCCGGCATACGGCTCGGAAGCGCGCCACACCCAACAGTCATTTCGATTAATCGACAGGAGACACCATGATATTTCAACCGTGCACAGCATGGCGCTGCCTGGGCAGTGTTGTGGCCGGTCTGCTCATCATGCTGGCCACGCACACCGCTGTGGCTGCGGATAAACTCATCCTCGCCAGCATTCCTTATCGTCAGGAAGCAACACTGGTCTCCCAATTCGCGCCGCTAACCGAACTGCTCAGCCGCAAGCTGGGCCGACCGGTGGAGGTCGATATTGCCGACAGTTACGAGGAAATCGGTGCGCGACTGCATCACCGGGCCGCCGATCTCGGCGTCCTTGGTCCGAAAAGCTACGTCGAAGCCAAGGAGAGATATCCGGACATCGTCTATCTCGCCACCAACAAGAATCCGGACGCCTTCTATCATAGCCTGATCATCACCCGCAGTGATGCCGGGCTCGATTCGCTGGCCGCGCTCAAGGGCAAAAGTTTTGCCTACACCGAAACCGGATCCACCTCTGGGTATCTCTACCCGCGCCAGTTGCTCAGGAAAGCGGGACTCGCCCCGGATAGCCTATTCTCGGCCGCCTATTTCCTGGGCAAGCACGATAAGGTGTACGAGGCGGTTGCCAAGGGATCGGTCCATGCCGGGGCCGTGTCCTCCTCTGGCATGCCCGATGCGGTATCCCAAAACGGCGATGTGTTCCGGGTTCTGGCCACCTCCGCGCCGATTCCCCGCAATGCCCTGGTCGCCGGGGCGCATCTGCCGTCCGCTTTAGTGGACCAGATTCGAGAAATTCTGCGTACCGCTGAGGACGACCCGGCCTTCAAGAGCAGCACCGCGACATCACAATCCAAAGGATTCCTCATCCGGGACGACTCCTTTTACGACACTGTTCGTCAAGAACGGGAGATGAACTGACCGCATCATGTTTTTCCACAGTCTGATCCACCAAATCGTCCTCTGGATCCTCGTGCCGATCGCCTGCGTGATCGGCTTTGTCTGGTTCCAGCTGGACGCGCTTCATCTCCGCTTCATCGACTATCTCGAAAAGGGAATTGTCAGTGAGGTCAGCCGAGTCGAGCGAGAACTGGGGATGGTGCTGCACACCACCGAACAGGTGGCCGCAATGACTGCTCGGGACGGCAAACTCCTGGTTGCCTACAACAACCGGGAAACGGATTCGCTCTATCGCATCGGCAGCAACATCATCGCCTCGACCCTGATCGATCAGGTGACCTTCGTCGATCCGCAGGGCATCGTGCTTGCCCGGGGGCACGAGGAGTACGCCTTCAACGACTCATTTGCCGACAATTCGTTTTTCACCGTGGCCGCGAGCGGCAAGATCTTTTCCGGCCTGGCCAACCTCGACGGCGGTGTCGCCTTTGTGGTCGCGCAGCCGGTATGGGAATTTGGTGCCGTGCTTCGCGGCGTGCTGATCGTTTCCCGAACGATTGCGCCGCAGTTCATCGATCGCGTCGGCCGCGAACTCGACCTGGCCATTACCATCGGCCACCAGGTCGCGCCGGCTACGGCACCAATCCACCAAGCCGAGGGGATTGTCCGATTCGGCAAAAAACTCTCCTTTGATTCCATTGATCAACATCCTTGGACCCTATCGATCAGTAAAAGTTACCACGGCGAATTGGCGGTCCTCAAAGCCGCTCGGATAAAAATCCTCCTTTTCTCCCTGCTGGCCACCACCGGCGCGCTGGGATTCGTCTATGTGTCGGTGCGCTATCTGCTCAAGCCGATGCGGCGGTTGCGCACCTGGCTGCAACAGCACAAAGAAGGCAACATCGGGATCGAGGATTTCAACAAGAGCATCATTGCCGAGAATAACATCAAAAACGAACTCGGCTTCATTGCCCATAGGGCCTTGGAAACAATGCAGGACCTTGAGATTGCCCGGGCCGAACTGCAACAGATGCATCGCGACCTGGAATTGCTGGTCAAGGAACGGACCCGGCAGCTTTCGCAGAAAACCGAACAGTTGCAGGAAGAAGTGCTGGAGCGGGAACAGGCCGAAGCGCGCGTCCTGGGGTTGAAAAATCATCTGCAACGCATCTTCGACTCGATGCGTTGCACTCTGATCGGCGTGGATGCGGACGGATTGATCACCTTCGTCAACGCCCAGGCCGTGGCCCTGAGCTGCATGTCGTTCGAGGCGCTCAAGGGCTCGCCGGTCAATGAACTTCTGGAGACGTTTGGCGTGTCCGAGCAGAATTTCCTCGACCAAACGATGCAGAGCGGCGACCATTGGCAGATCCGCCGCTATGTCGCCCAGCATCGGGGCCAGCAGATACATCTCGACATCACCATCTATCCATTTCGCTTTGGCACCGAAACCGGCCTGACCATCCGTATCGACGACGTCAGCAGACACGTCGCGATGGAACAGGAACTGTTCAAGGTTGAAAAACTCAAGTCGATCGGTCTGCTCGCCGGTGGTATCGCTCATGATTTCAACAATTTTCTCGCCGCCATCCTCGGCAATATCGACTTGGCGCTGTTTGACGGACAGATGAGCGAAAACACCAGGAAGGTGCTCACCAAGGCGGAACAGGCCAGCATCAGCGCCAAGGAGCTGACCGGGCAGTTGCTCACCTTTGCCAAGGGCGGCGAACCGCGAAAAAAACTGACCAAACTGGCCGGTACGGTCCGCGATGCCGCCAACCTCGGTGTACTCGGCGACCGATTCAGTTGCCGGTTCACCATTCCCGAGGACCTATGGCCAGTGGAGGTCGATCAGGGGCAGATCGCACAGGTCATTCAGAATATCGTGATCAATGCCACCCAGGCGATGCAGGATGGAGCAGTGATCGACATTGCTTGCGCCAACATCGATTCGCTGGGCAAAAAACACCTCTACCAACTACCGCCCGGCTCCTATGTCCGCATTACCATCGCCGACAGCGGCGCTGGCATGCCGGCGGAGATTCTCTCCCGGATTTTCGATCCCTACTTTTCCACCAAATCCGAGGGGCACGGCCTGGGCCTGGCTATCTGTTATTCGATCATACGCAAGCACAACGGCATGATTGCGGTGGAATCCTCGCCCGGAGCCGGCACCACCTTCTTCATCTACCTGCCCGCGCGGCCGGGCGAGTTCGTGGCCAAGCCAGCGGGCGACGAATCCGGCGAAGCCAATTCGCGACAGCTACGCATCCTGGTGATGGACGACGATCCGATGATCCGCGAAGTGGTGGGCGTGATGCTCGATCTGCTCGGCCATCAAGTGCTCTTCGCCAATGATGGAGCCGAGGCGGTGAAAAAATTCCAGTGCGCGCAGGAGGCTGGGGTTCCGCTGGACCTGGTCCTGATGGATCTGGTCATTCCCGGCGGTATGGGCGGCAAGGAGGCGGTACTGGAAATTCGCCGCCTCCGGCCCCAAGCCAGGGTGATCGTCTCCAGTGGCTATTCAAACGATCCGGTGCTGGCCAATTTCCGGGAGTACGGCTTTTCGGCGGCCATTGCCAAGCCCTATCAGCTCAAGGAATTGGCGCGGATCGTGAGCGAAACGATGGCGCAGCGGAATGGGCAAACCGGCGGAGAGGGCATCGTTGTAGCCGCCGGCTGAAACCGTCCGCGCCGAGACAGGTGATGACCTTCTCCCTTTGCAGTCGCTTGCGTTTTCCGTACAATCTCATTATGTAGATGTTCAGGCATCCTTGATTTTCGGTGGCACGCCGCTTTTCCTGCCTGCTGGGTCTGTTGGCGGGAGTGCTCGCCGCTGTTTGCCTCCTTCCCTGCCGAGCGGAAAGCATGGCACAGGTCACCATGACACCCGAGGAACAGGCATGGCTAGACGGCAACCGGGACAAGCTCACCCTGTTTTTCAGCGTTGATTTCCCGCCAGTCGATTTCATTTCGCCCCGACCATCGTCCGTTCCGCCAAACGCGAGCGGTATGCCTTCTTCACCGTCCCCTATATGACCATCCCGGTGGTTATCGTCACCAATCGATCTGTTGCCGGTTCCCTGACTCTGGACGATCAGGTCGGCAAACGGATGACGGTGGTCAGCAAGTATGTCACCGAGGAATATTTCCGTAACCAAGCTAATGGCCGCTTCGAGGTCGTCGCGGTGCGTAACGTTCCCGACGGCATGCGCCAGTTCGCCTTTGGCCAGGTGGATGCGTTCATCGAAAACATCGCGGTGGCAGTGCATTACATCACCCACGACAGTCTGCCCAAATTACGCGTGGCTGGCGAATTCGGTCTGTCCACCTCCATCCCGGATGGGTATAAACTTTTTCTTTCGGCTTAGCATTTCGGACCGCAGAATCCGACAATAATTTCTCCTGTTATCAACATGGTAACACCTCAATACGTTAAAAATATCAAAATAGAATTTTTGTTCATTTTAAAACGTTATTTCAATGCATTATTTAAATGAAAACTCAAAAAGATAAACTAGAAACACGTGTAGAGTGCCATCAAGCATGACCGCTACCCATAATCCTACACATTTCTTTTCTGGACAACAAAAAACCCGCTTTCCTAGTAAGGAAGCGGGTTTATGTACGTTCTTGAACTTCTTTGGACTATCTAATGGGGTGAGCGATGGGACTTGAACCCACGACCTCCGAGGCCACAACCCGGTGCTACCACCAACTGAGCTACGCCCACCGTGCAAACGTGGCCTTATATACCCGTACGGCGTCTTTTCCGCAAGCAGAAAGTCAGGCAGCCAAATCCCGCTGGCAGTGTTTACACACCGTTGCCCTTGCTTTGATCAACTCAGTGCAGTGCGGACATTCTTTGAGGAAATGAGTGGCCAGGATCTGACCAATTGCCAAATTGACCTCCTGTTCCAGATGAGGATCCTTAAAGGTATGATTACGCAAGGGTTCGATACAAGCGATATCGTTTAACGGAACCAGCAGATTCACCGCCCGTTTACGGTCATCGATCTTGACCGAATCGTCAAGCAGGATGGCCAGTACCGGAGCCAATTGCTTCTGTTCAACACAGGTGTCCAAGGCAACCAAAGCCTCTTGCTGACGCTGGTAGCGCTCACTCTGTCGCTTGACATCCTCGATGTCGATGATGCTGCCGGTGAAAGCCTCCTTGCCCACGACCATCATGTTGTAGGTCTCCTTGGAGTTGGGAATTTCCATATACCGGTAGGAGCCGACATGGCCGTATTGATTGGCGATATAGTCCCAGCCTTTGACAAAAAGCGGACAGGTGTCGTTGAGGCAGATAAACAAGTATTCCGAGCCCCAGCCCAAGCCATCACCGACATGGACCGCCGGGGCATGGCAGAGAGAGAGATCGCCGCTGCAGTGCGGACAGCAATGCTTTTCTTCAAGGTATTGCAAAAGGGTTGATAACATCTCTTTCCTGACTCCTTAATAAGGTTGGGTTGGGTTTGCTGCCTGCGGCAGGGGGCAAGGAGGGCCGCCGACCGGCGGCACGGGGAGACTGGTCATTCAACTGGGGCCGGTTGAGATAACGGGCCGGAGAAGAAGGACAGCGCACCATAGGACAAAGAGCGCCAGCAGCACCCATTTTTTTTTGCGTTGATTGGTCATGGGGGCCAATGTAACCACTGGCCCCGGCGCGGTCAACCGACGGTGATCAAATCATCCGGCCCAAGACATCGTCGACCGCCTTGGCTTGTTGCATCCGCGCCTGCAGGAAGGTCTCGGTCAGATGCTCGGCATTGGCATCAATCAGTGAACAGAGACCGGAGATGGAGGCCATGTCCGCCATCCTGATCACCTTGTCCAGATTCCTGGCAAAGTCGGCCACAATTTTGCGGCTGTCGCCCGAGGTGGACATGATCTCGGCGTAGGTCCGGGGATTCTGGGAATGCACCCGGGACATGGCAAGGATGGGATAGAGTGAAGTCAGGGTGCAGTGGCTGGCGATATCCTCGCTGGTGATATTGTTTTCGTTCAGTGTCATGGCCAGGGCCACGGAAATCACTGTGGGCAGCTTCTGGCCGATGCCCATCAGCAGGTCGTGCTTGGGGGGGGAATCATGGTAGATATCGGCCCCGTGCTTATAGAGAAAGGCCTCGAACTCGCTGCAGAACATACCGCTACGCGAGGTGCGCACCACAATGGCGTTCTTATCCTTCATGGTGGCGGCCTGCGGTCCCCAGAGGTTATGCACCAGCATAACCTCGACCTCTTCATTGGTTGAATGCAGCGCGGCCTTGATGGTTTCCTCAGACTCCCCGGCCAGGAGAATCAGGGCCTTGCCGGGCGTAATGAGGGAACCGTACTGGCGGACCGTGGCCGAGGTCACCGAGATCGGTACACAGACCACCACCACGTCAACTTGGGCAATCATCTGCTCGGGCCGCAAGGTGGTAGTACGGCCAGTCATCAGCACCTCGTAGCCTTCGCTCTCCAGGCGCTTAGCAAACCACTTGCTCATGGCACCTGTCCCGATGAAACCAAAAGATTTGATATACTTGGTTCGCATGTCGACCCGGGGAAAGCTGCCCAGGACGCGGATCATGCCCTGCTGCTGGATGACCCGGGACTCAAGATGGGCCAGGGCGCTGGCTATGATCTCGGTTTGGATGTGCCCTTCCGCCTCGAGATAGATGCGCAACTTCTGGGTTTTGATGTCGTTTTCCGAGCGCATGTCGACAATATTTATGCCTCGACGGGAAAACTCGCTCAAGATGTCCACCAGGATGCCAACCCGGTCATCCAACGGTTCGGTGATGAGGGTAGTCGCGTCATAGCCGGTCGCCGGGGCCAGGGCATGCCCGAGGACCGCATAGCGGGTGCGGTTATGCGGCGCGACCTCACGCTCGATAATCCGCAAGCCGTGAGCGGCCAAAGTCTCGGCGTTGTCGATCACCGCCCTGCCTCTGGTCTGGCCGCTTTGCCTGATTTCGGCTACGGCCTGCTCGATATCCTGAACACTCATCTCGGTGATGCCGGGCAAGCGGTTTTCGATGAACTCCTCGCACTGGTTAAAAACCTCACGCTTACCCACCAGCATGTGGAGACTCTCGACCGTGTCCTCCTCATCGAACACGCCCAGCGAAAGATTAGAGTGGAGGATAACGTTGTCGACCCAATATCCGGCCTTGATCTGGTCAAAAAAACGGAAATACTGTTTCTTTTCACCTTCGCGGGTATTATACACCGGCAACACGGCATACTCGACCTCACGCTCGGCAAAAGCATCGAGCAAGGCTTTGACATGGGGATACAGCTGTATTTCCGCCTCGCGGTCGTACTGCATGGCGGCCTGCCATGACTGGGATTGTTCCGGCCCAAGGGTCGCGATCGTTTTCATTGCTGGGTGTTCCTGCACAGGTTGTGAGTAGTCATCGTGCACCGGCCAGACCGGCAACTGCGAACACGAAGGAATCTGCGGCAGCGGCAGCGCCGTTGCGCAAAGAAATGTAGATATTCCGGGGAAGAGAACCGCGCGGAATACGGCGCGAATCCGAAAAATAACTCCAACACGGTCAAATACATTTTCAACAGCCGATAGGCAAGATTTTTTTGCACAAGAAGGTACGCACAGTTTGGATGCAGGTACAAAAAAAGCAGCACGCGGCACGGTGGCAGAGTACATCGCTGCCCTGAAGTCCTCTGGAAAATTCGGACCCCAGGTGGTGGCGCACCGGATTATCGCAGCCACGGCGTCGACCACCGCCGCTCCGGATCTCCTTGTCCCGGAGCTGCAGCAACTGCTCCGGGACAAGGGACTGCACTCCCTCTATGCCCACCAGTATGCCGCCATCACCCATGTCCTGGCTGGCCGCAATACGGTGGTGGCGACGCCTACCGCCTCGGGCAAGAGCCTGATTTACACCCTGCCGGTGATGCAGACTTTTCTTCGCGATCCTGCCGCCAAGGCACTCTTCCTCTTTCCCCTCAAGGCCCTGGCCCAGGATCAGCTCAAAACCGTCGCCAACCTCTGGCAACTCCTGCCGGAGGCGATCCGCGGCGAGCAGCGGCCCGCTGCCATCTACGACGGCGACACCTCCGGCTACCAGCGCAAAAAAATCCGCGAAGCCCTTCCTCCCATCCTGATCACCAACCCGGACATGCTGCACCTGTCGATGCTACCCTACCATGACCGCTGGGGTCACTACTGGGCCAACCTGCGCCATGTCGTCATCGACGAAGTCCACACCTACCGGGGTGTCTTCGGCTCGCACGTAGCCTGGGTGATGCGGCGTCTTCAACGGATTTGCGCCTTGTATGGCGCCAATCCCACCTTTATCCTGGCATCGGCCACCATCGGCAATCCCGGCGAACATGCCCGGCTGTTGCTCGATGCGCCAGTCACGACAGTAACCCGTTCCGGTGCCGGCAGCGCCGCCCGCTACGTCCTGCTGCTCAATCCACTCGATTCTGCGGCCTCCAGCGCCACCCAGTTGCTGGAAGCTGCGATCATCCGGGGCCTGCGCACCATTGTCTATTGCCAGTCACGGAAAATGACCGAGCTGATCACCATCTGGACCGAAAAGCGGCTCAAGGAGCACAAAGGGGTGATCGCCTCCTACCGTTCCGGCTTTTTACCGGAAGAGCGCCGCGACATTGAGGATCGTCTGGCCAGCGGCAGCCTGTTGGGCGTGATTTCCACCTCGGCCCTGGAACTGGGAATAGATATCGGCAACCTTGATATCTGTATCCTGGTTGGCTATCCCGGTTCGATGATGGCGACCTGGCAGCGTGCCGGACGGGTCGGCCGGCAACAGCAGGAATCGCTGGTGGTTTTGATTGGCCATGAGGATGCACTGGACCAGCATTTCATGCGTCATCCAGAGGACTTCTTCGCTCGACCGGTGGAACCGGTGACCATCAACCCCGACAATCCCCATATCGCCGGACCCCAGATGGTCTGCGCCGCCGCCGAGTTACCGCTTACCGGAACTGATCCTCTTGGGCAAACTGATGCCGCCATCAAGCTGGTCGACCGCCTGACCAAGGAGGGAAAGCTCCTCCAGTCGGCAGACGGCGCCACCTGGTTTTCCCCCCTGACCTATCCGCAACGCCACTTCAATCTACGTGGTGGTGGAGCGACTCTGGCCATTCTGGAACACCCCCAGCGCAGATTATTGGGCGAGATCGACGCCCACCGCGCCCTCAGGGAATGCCACCCGGGGGCCATCTATCTGCACATGGCCCGTACCTACCATGTCAACAGCCTCGATCTGGAAGGCCGGGAGATTCTGGTTGCACCGGTCACACCATCCTATTTCACCAGGGTCCTGACCGAGAAAACCACCGAGATCCTGGAGGTGCGCAGCCGTTGCCTGTACGGTGCGGCTCGCGTTCATCTCGGCAGACTGCGGGTCACGGAGCGGATCACCGGCTACCACAAAATTGCCCAGGGCAGCCTGCGGATCATCAACCGGGTGGCACTTGATCTGCCGCCGCAAATTTTTGAAACCGAAGGGTTTTGGATCGAAATCCCTACCTGGATGCAAGAACAAACTGAAACAGCGCGCTTGCATTTCATGGGCGGCATCCACGCCATGGAACACGCGATTATTGGCCTGATGCCGCTGGTGGTGCTCTGCGACCGCAACGATCTCGGCGGCATCTCCCACCCCTGGCACCACCAGGTAGTAGGCCCGGCGGTCTTTGTCTACGACGGATACGCCGGAGGCATGGGATTGACCGCCAAGGCCTTTACGGCCATGTCCAGTCTGCTTGAGCAAACCCGACGCATCATCAGCGACTGCCCATGCGATCTCGGCTGCCCTTCATGCGTTCATTCTCCTAAATGCGGCTCCGGCAACCGACCCATCGACAAGCAGGCCTGCCTCTTTATCCTGCAGCAGCTGCTTGCATCGCCGCCAGAAGGTGCCCTCATCCAAAACAAACGGCCTGTGCCAATCGTGTTGCCTGCGGCTAACCGGGATCCCTCCTTTCATCTCCCGGAACGATTCGGCGTCTTTGACCTGGAAACGCAGAAATCTGCCCAAGAGGTCGGCGGCTGGCACAAAGCTGAGCTAATGCGAATCAGCGTGGCCGTGCTGTATGAAAGTGAGGGGCAACAGTTCACCACCTTCACCGAAGATACCATCGATGAACTGATCAAGCGTTTATTTGCTCTCGATCTGGTGGTCGGCTTCAACAACAAACGGTTCGACAACACCGTGCTCTCTGCCTATACGGACCGAGACCTCGGGCTGTTGCCGTCGTTCGACATTCTCGAAGCGATCACCAGTCAGTTGGGCTATCGGCTGAGCTTGGACAGATTGGCGGAAAAAACACTGCGGGTGAAAAAAAACGGGGACGGTCTGCAGGCTTTGGACTGGTTCAAGCAGGGGGAACTGGAAAAACTGGCGGTGTATTGCCGGAAGGATGTGGAAATAACAAGGGATCTGTTTTTGTTCGGGCTCCGGCAGCAGCACCTGCTCTTCCAGAATAAAGCAGGCCAAGAGGTGCGGCTGCCGGTTGATTTTTCCCGTTCAATCAGCGAAATACTTGTGCGCCGGCACCGGGTGCTCAGGGCCAGACAAGATCTTTATGCACCCAACCGGTGAGGTCGGGATGGGTTACTTTTATCCAATCCCCTTTCTGCTCGACTTTTTTGAAAATCACATCTTTAGCACCGTTGCCCACGACCTGGTCATTGGTACTGGGACCGCTGCGGATTTTGCATTCTTTGACTTTGATAATCACATAAGGCGTCTTGCTCACCAACGATTCGGTGATGTACCCTTTGTCTCCTTCATAATCAGTGACTTTCAGCCATTGCCCATCTTTACTGAGTACTTCCAGTGGATAACCTTCCGGCAATTGAAAAAGGATTTCGGCAGTGGTGTTAGGGCCGGAACGCAAATTTACCCCTTCCTTGATGACACTCACATACTCCCCAGCAAGGGCTGTAGTCAGGGCAAAAGCCGAAGCCAGCAAACTCATCGGTATGCTTTTAGCCAGTGGTCGAAACAACATCATGATCTCCTTATTCCAGATTATTCGTTTCATCAATCTTCCCATCGGAAGAACCGGTCAACAACATGAAAAATTCCTGATTTCCTTTAGCTCCACGGATGGGTGAAGCAACAACAGCAGCGCACCGCAGACCCAAATTCTGTCCGAACTGCCGAACCATAGCCAGCGCCTGCTGATGCAAATCAGCATCGCAGACGATTCCGCCTGATCCCACCTTTTCCCGTGGCAATTGAAACTGCGGTTTAACCAAGGCCAGGATACGAATGACCTCACCGAAAAGGGGTAACAAAGGAGCAAGAAGCGGTTCCAGAGAAATAAACGAAGCATCGATCACTGCTAAATCCAGCGGCTCGGCTATTTGTTGATTGGTCAGGTAACGGGCATTGGTGCGTTCGAGGACAACTATGCGTCCATCTTGCCGAAGTTTCCAGTCAAGAAGACCATAACCGACATCGACACAATAGATTTTTTTTGCCCCATGCTGGAGCAGGCAATCAGTAAAACCACCGGTTGAGCACCCGATATCGGCGCAGATCCATCCGCTGGGATGAACCCCTGTGCCCTGAAGACCGGTTTCGAGTTTCTCGCCGCCGCGACTGACGAATCGTTTGGTGGTTTTGATTGTAATTGGGCAAGAAGGTTCAACCAGAGTTCCAGACTTATCGCAAAGGCGATTATCGACCAAGACACCGCCCGCGCCAATCAGTCTCCGGGCCAATTCGACGTTTTTCACCAGCCCGCGCGCTACGATCAGAAGATCAAGCCGCTGTTTTTTTCCCCCCGCCGCCAACAGCAGTTCTTACAGTTTTCCCAGCCGTTCCTTGGCCTGAGCGGCTTCGGCGCTGCCGCCATGGTCATTGATCAGCTTTTTGTAAATGATTTTTGCCGTCTCGTGATCGGTCAACTTTTCGAACGACATACCCTGTTTAAGGAGAGCCCCGGGGGTTAGGGAATCCTTGCCATGGTTGGAAATAACCTTCTGGTAATCGAGTATGGCCAGATCATATTCCCCCTGGTTATAGAGGCTCTCACCCATATAGTAGAGGGACTTGGCGGCTTGCGATCCATTCGGGTTGGCAGCAAGGGATTGCTCGAACGATTTGTAGGCTTCTTTATAATTCTTTGCTTTGTACTGATTCATTCCTTGCGAAAAGGGATCAGAGGCTGAGGCAGCAGCTGGGGGAGTTGCAGTTTTCTCAGCTGATGCCTTTTCAGCAGGTGGAGTGGACGGAGATGGAGTGACAGCAGCGCTTTTTCCGGTGGCGGCAGTTTGTTCTTTCGGCGGTTCAGCCGTCTTTTTTGCCGGGGCAGCCTCACTAGCTACTGGTACAGCGGTGGCAACCTTGGTCTTCTTGCTATCCGGGATAACCTTAACCACACCCGCAGCAGTTGTGCCTGTGGCCGGAGATGGAGTTGCAACGACCGGGGGAGGGGTGACGGCAGCGGCGCTAGTCTGGGCAGCTTTTTGTTTTGCAGCCTCAGCTTTTTGTGAGGCCGCCAGAGCCCGTTTCTCGGCTTCGTTGACTCGGTCCTGCTGGGCTTTGCTAAAATTCTCACTGACCAAGGCCAGCTTTTCCTCCAAAACTGCCACCTTCTGATTGAGTTCAGCAATCTTGGCGTCATGATCCGTCTTCACCGCATCCACCGAGGATTGCACATTGGAGATGTTTTGATTAACATGCTCACGGAACTGATTATTTTGACTAGTATTTTCCTCTAGACTTGACCTGATCTTTAAAGTTTCATCTTCAACCTGATCGATTTTACTGACAGAACTGGCTTGCCGTTTCTGCATCTGGTTGACAGTGTTACTTTTAACGTCCTCAAGTTTCTGATTGACCGCACGAAGCTGATATTGCAAATTTTGCACCTCATCCTGGGAAGCGCATTGGGTCAACAGCACAAGCGAACAACCGGCCATCGCAATATTTTTCAGAATTTTCATAATATTTAAACTCCCTTTCTCTCAGAGGACATCAAGATAATCGGTTCAATAAAAAGGATGGCACTTTGTGTCCAGTACCCATTTCCTTTACCGCACCCATCAGGGTAAACGGCCAGACCATTGCGGGTACGATTGGTTGCCTTTCATAGTAAAGAGCACACGGATATCCTTGCCGTTTTTACTGACTACGCAGATTTCAGAACGACTACCACTTTTTCTGGTGACGGAAAGCAGACGACCGTCAGGGGCCCAGGTTGGAGACTCATAGCTTCCTCCCCCCGAACTCAACTGACGCACGTTGCCACCGTTGCGATCCATGACAAAAAGTTGATATGTTCCACCCAGCAGGCCGGTAAAGGCAATCTCATCACCCTTCGGCGACCATGCCGGTTCGCTGTTCTCGGAGTTTTTGAAGGTCAAACGCTTTGCCTGACCACCACCCAACCCCATGACATACACATTGGGTTTACCGCTGCGATCAGAAACAAAGGCTATCGACTGACCATCGGGAGAAAAAGAGGGCGACACGTTGATACCCGCGCCAGAAGTCAACTGTTGTATAATCTCACCCTGCCGGTCCATGGTGTACAGATCGGGATTTCCACCCTTGCTCAGGGTAACCACCATAGTGCGGCCATTTGGCGAAAAGGCGGGCGCCAGATTCAAACCTTTGCGCCGGGAAAGGGCATTGGTGGAGGCATTTTGCCGCAGGTCGGTTATGTATAAATCCTGGTTGCCGCGGTGATACGTGGAATAGGCCAAAAAGTTGCCGTCCGGAGTAAAGCGGGGAGAAACGCACAAAGCCCGATGGCTGGTCACCTGGCGCGGATGCCGCCCCAAAATATCAGAGACATAGATCTCTTTTCGGCCAGTGGCGTCGGAAACATAGGCCATGCGCGTTCTGGCGACGCCCATTTCTCCCGTGAAATCCTCAATCAAGGCGTCGCAGAGTCGCAGAGTCATATCCTCGAGTTGGGCGGCGGCACCTTTATAGCGGCGCCCGGCGAGCAGCTTGTTACTGGAGACATCGAGGATCTGCCCCTCCATCATCATGCCGGCTGGATCACCGCCCACTTGCCCCATGACCACGTAATCAGCACCAAGGCTTTTCCAATCGGCATCCTTAGAGCCGCCATACCGGCTTGAATCGATAACGGTGATAAAAGCGTGCAGAGCAAATCCCTTGGCAAGTAATTGCGCCACAGCCGGCCCCTGCCCGTCACCGGAAAAATTCGGAACCGCAACCATGATTTTACGCACATCGGAAGCTGTGATATCAAAGTATGCACGCTCAGCCATGCTCTCTTGGGTTAAGGAGCAGATAAAAAAACAGGCGGCCAAAACTAGGATTACTGCAACATGTCGTTTATGCATCATATCCGTTTAAATTAAAAAAATTGTTGGTAAAGTTTCAAGGCGAACGTTTTGTATATACACGATCCCTCACATATTGCCAAGCTCACCGGGTCTGAATTTAAACCCGACTTCAGTCGTTTCCTGCTGCATCAACGCAGGAAAACGCGGCATGGGCGCTGCGCTCTTGATTGTTTTTTCCACCAATTGGTCAAAGAGGGGATCTTTTGAGCGTTGATCAAACTGGATATTGGTCACGTCGCCATTTTTATTAATGGTAATAACCACCTGAGCCAGTAGGCTCGCGTCCCATTTTCGCATTTCCGGCAAAACCCAGAAACTCTTGACCCGTTGCGCCACCGCTCCCCAATAGGTCTGCTCAACAATCGATTGAGCGTGCTGTCGGCCAGAAGTACCGCCAGTGACTGCACTCTGCATGGCCTGCGACCGACGCCCGGCATCGGCACGGACAGCAGCGGCGGCGGCGGCGGCGGCATTGGCCTGTGCCGCGAGCTCGCGGGCTTCGGCGGCGGCGGCACGAGCTTCGTTTTCGGCTTTGATCTGTTCGAGCCTGGCCTGCGCAATAGCCTTTTGCCGTTCTTCCTCGCGCCGCAGCGTCTCCTTGCGCTCAACCTCGTGTTTGCGTTCCTCGATTTTTTTCTGCAACTCGCGCTCTTCCTGCTTGCGTTGATCAGCTTCCCGCTTGCGCTCATCGATCTTTTTCTGCAGTTCGCGTTCCTCTTGCTTGCGCTCTTCCAACTCGCGCTCCTTCACTTTCTCCTCTTCAAGCCTCGTGTCCTGGGCCTTTTTAATTTTCCGCTTATCGGGAGCCAACGAGATTGGATTTTTTGTTTCGACAGGTTCAGGGGCAACTGTTTCAGGTTGCACCGCCACCTTCTCTTTTGGTGTCGGGGGCGGGGCTACGGGTTCGGGCGGAGCCGCCGAGACGGCTGGTTCAGGCGGAGGAGGAGGGGGTGGTTCTACCTTTTTTTCGGCGGCGGCTGGAGGACTAGCCTTGGCGGCTGCCGCCGGCGGCGCTGCAGCCCCACCGGCATCGGGCATGGCGACCAGGCTGACAGAAACTACTTCCTCGACAATAGCTTTCGACGTAAAAAGAGAGGGCATGAACATGACTGACACCACGACAGCAGCATGTACGCACAGGGCCAGCGAGAAGGCCAACCACCAACGTCGGTCAGCCTCCTGTTGCAGGAGATAAAAATCCGTCTCAGTATAATGCACAGCTGTCCAATCAGTCTCTATTGCTTTCCTTTTTCCGCCGGCACGGTGATCATCCCCAGTTTCTCAAAACCTGCGGCATGAATATCGGCCATGGTCAGCGTTACCACACCGTAAGGGACATTCTTATCAGCACGGAGATAGATACCCTCTTTTTTTACTTCTGCCGGCATGTCACGTAACTGCTGCTGTAAGGTAACCGAGGAGACTTTTTCTTTTTTTAGGTAGACGTCCCCTTCTTTCTTGATGGTCACCACCAAGGGTTCTTCCTGCTGGCGAAGCGCCTTGGTGGTTGCTTCCGGCAGATCGACCTCAAGCCCTTGGGTCATCATCGGCGCGGTAACCATAAAAATGATGAGCAAGACAAGCATAACATCCACAAGCGGCGTGACATTGATATCTGCAACCAATCCGCGCTTGCCTCTATTGTTTCCTAACGGTCCCATGCGATCACGTCCTTGCCAGGATGTCTCTTTCGATCAGATTAATGAAATCGGTGCTGAAGCTTTCCACATTGGAATCGAACTCAGCCACCTTATTGGAAAAATAATTATAAAAAATAACTGCGGGGATGGCGACCGCAAGACCGGCAGCCGTAGCCACGAGCGCTTCTGAAATACCAGGGGCAACAACGGCTAACGAGGCAGAACCTCGCTCGCCGATACTCTGAAAAGACGCCATAATACCCCAAACTGTGCCGAACAGACCGATAAACGGAGTGGCGCTGCCGGTGGTTGCGAGTACGGAAATAGAACTGGCCAGACGATCAGATTCAAGAAACTGGGCCTTGCGAACCGCCCGCTTGAGATTGTCCATGGTGGCCAATTGCATCTCTAGGTTAGCCGGAGCTTGTCCGCTAGCGCGCGCCGCACTGATCTTTTTCAGCTCATTGTATCCAGCGACAAAAACCGTGGCTTCAGGGCTGAGTGTATATTCACGAGCGGCCTCGTATGCCTCATTCAAAGTTTTACTATCCCAGAACGCATCAAGAAAATCCATGGAAGCATTACGTGCCTTCTTAAACATGAAAAATTTCATAATGACGATGGACCATGAAAAAACAGAAAAGATAAGCAAAATGAACATGATCAATTTGCCCATCATTCCGGCATGTTTCATAATTTCGAAAATAGATAAATCCACGACGACCCTTCTTGTTGATATTCATCTTGTGTTGTTCCCGGTAACCAACCGAAAACAATTCATTTATCCGGGTAATGGATAAGCAGAAAAAGGCACACAAAAACACGACCCGCTCTGCAGCCAAGGTTTTGCCTTTACGGCAAAATCTGCAAGCGGGCCCAAAAGAGCGTGTACCATCGTTGGTCTGCTTTCGAACCTGGTTAACCTGACCGAAGAGGTTGCACAATAACTTCAAATTATATACTAAATCAATAAATCTGTCGACCTTGATCTGGAGATGATGTACAAAACACCTGGTATTCTTCAACTACTGACAATTTGCAGCCAGTTATACAATTCTCTCTCATTTTTCTACTATCAAGGAGCACTCCATGTCAGGGCAGGAGTACGATGTAGTCATCATTGGTGCGGGACCGGCCGGCATCCAGGCCGCCATTCATGCTTCCAGGAGAAAAACCCGGGTCTTAATGCTAGGGCGCATCGAAAATTCAGCACTTTATGGTGCCCATATCGAAAACTATGCTTTTGTCGGCGGCGTTTCCCTAGGGGGTGATCTCCTTCGCCTTGGTCTGGAACAGGCCAAACGTTTCGGAACTGAAACCTCAGCCGAGGATGTGCTCAAAATATCCCAGGAAGACGAACTGTTTCACCTAGAAGTGGAAAGCGGCACAACCATCACCGCACGCTCCCTTATCTTCTGCATGGGTGTGTCGAAAAAAAAATTGAGCGTCCCCGGAGAGAAAGAGTTTTCCGGCCGTGGGGTTTCCTATTGCGTTGACTGCGACGCCAATTTCTATCGAGGTGCGACAGTGACCGTTACCGGTGACCGCAGTGCCGCCGTGGACGGTGCGTTGACCTTGCTTGATTACGCAGCCAAGGTCTACCTGGTGGCGGAAGAACTCAACGTCTCCAAAGAACTGCTGGGCCGCCTGCAAGCGAGCCAGGTAGTACACATTCAGAATTCGATCAAAGAAATTATCGGAGACCGGGTGGTCACCTCGTTGTTGCTGACAGACGGCGAGACCCTGGAAACCGAGGGCATTTTCATCGAACTGGGTTCCAAGGGGGCATTGGAACTCGCCACCCAAATCGGGGTACAACTTGACACAGAATCATTTAAATATATAGCGGTCAACCGGCAGCAGCAAACCAACATTGCTGGCATTTATGCCGCGGGCGATATCGTTGGCCCTCCGTACCAGATGGCCAAGGCTGTGGGCGAGGGGTGTATTGCCGGTATGGAAGCTGCCACCTACGCCAGGAAAATGAGGAAGGAAGGTTGATCGGGCAGCGGTTGAGGAGGGCCAAGCTGACAGATTAGCCCGAGTACCATACAACCAAACGGAAAAGATCGGAGAAGCAATAAACCATGACGAAAATGGGCTTGAATTCACCCATTTTCTGAACGACTGCTGTTCCGCTGCTGCAATTCTTGCACAGAACGAAGATAGCGAAATATCTCCCGGCTGTAGCGAGGGTTTCTGGTTCGGGCGAACAGGTAGGAAAGCCTGGAAAGAGTGAGTATCTCAATCTCGGGCATGTGTTTCTGTAGCTCAATCAAAGTATCACTTACCCAATTTTCCTCCCATTCGACATTATTTTGGCGGCAAATTTGCTGTTTTTCGAGGGCTTCATTGACCAACGCATCACGATAGAACTCTATGGCGTGCAACTGCTTTTGCGCTGTTAGGGTTTTGCCGCGATGCTGGCCAACCAATGCGTACAGTTCTTCTAGAGGCTGCTCCTGCACTAGCTTGGTGAGGTATTTTATCTGACGTTGCCTGACGCTGCCCTCCAAGTTGGTGGTTTCAAGGAGTATCTGCTTAAACTCCTCCGAAACGGGCGCCGTTCTGAGGAATTGAGGCGGTAAGGTTACCAGTTCCGAAACCAGCCGCTCAATTTCTTTGATGCGCCTTTTTTGCTCCGAGCGGCTTATCTGCAAAACCATCTGATCACCCATCTTCGGTTACGCGACATTAATATGACCGGAACCCTCGCCCAACAATTGGACTACCTTATCCCATATCCGGTTGGCGGTGGCCTCTTTGGACAATAACGGCAAGGAAGTAGTTGCCTGCCGGTCAATCAAGGTCACCTGATTGGTTTCCACATCAAAACCGGTTTTTGTCCCGAGGATATCGTTAACCACGATCAGATCAAGATTTTTTTCCCGAAGCTTTCTTTGTCCCTCGCCCGCATGATCACGACTTTCAGCCGCAAAGCCAACTATAACTTGCCCAGCAAGACGCTTTTCACCTAACTTCGAGAGGATATCAATATTTTTAATCAAATCTAGCTGCAACCCTTGCTGCGTTTTTTTGATTTTATGCGACGCATAGGCTACAGGCTTGAAATCGGCCACCGCCGCAGATTTGACAATAATCCCCGTGGACTTCGCCCGATCAAAAACAACCTGCGCCATCTCTTCCGCAGTTGTCACACGAATTACTTCCATGCCGGGTGGGTCAGGTAGATGTACCGGCCCGGCGACCAACGTCACCTGCCCTCCTCTACGCCAAGCCGTGCGCGCCAAGGCAAAACCCATCTTCCCGCTTGATCGGTTGCTGAGAAAACGGGCAGGATCCAGTGGTTCTCTAGTCGGCCCGGCGGTAATTAAAATGTTGCGGCCCTTGAGGTCTTGGGGCTGAAACAGGGCCAGCAGAGTCTCTCGGGCGACATCCCAATCAGCCAAACGCCCATCTCCCGTCTCACCACAAGCAAGACAACCACTCCCAGGCTGCACCACATGATAACCAAATTGCTCGAGGCGGCTTATATTCTCCAATGTGGCTGAATGAGCCAGCATGGAAGAATTCATAGCCGGACAGATGACCACTGGAATCCGAGCAGCAAGAGCAACCGTGACCAGCAGGTTATCGGCCATGCCGTGAGCGAGTTTGGCAATGGTCTGTGCGGTTGCGGGAGCAATTAAAAGAACGTCTGCTTCCCGGGATAGATTGATGTGCGCCATGACTCGTTCCGACACCTCGTCAAACATGTCGCGATGCACCGGATTACCACTCAGGGCGGAAAAAGTGAGAGCCGAAACAAACCTTTCAGCGGCTTCGGTCAGGATAACCGTGACCAGTGCCTCCTCCTTGACCAGCGACCGGACCCATTCCGCCGCCTTATAGGCAGCGATGGAACCGGTGATGCCAAGTAGGATTCTTTTTCCTTGCAGTCCAGACATAGAAACCAGACTTAGTGGGAAGTGGAATCAAAGGCGTTGGCATTTCCGCCACCTGTCTTGTCGATAGCGACGTAGAGCTTGAGTTCGGTTTTTCCGAGAACGCCTTCAGCAATCACCATCATGCAGGTTTTATTGGGTTTAACGAATGCAAGCATAATATCTTTTGAGGCGGTTTCTCCTACCAGCCGCCATTTATTGTCCTGCATGGAGGCGACCATATAGTCTTTCAACGACATGAGCTCTGCCTTGCCCTTATAGATAAAAATGCCCCCTCGGAACGACTCGGTCTTGATAACCATTGAGTTCTTTCGATCCCAGACAAGCTCAGTTGGCAGAGTTATATCTTTAATATCGTCTGCAAAATTACTAGCTTGTGGCAACCCGGTGGGGTCGGATCCCATAACACTCCTGTTCGAGGCGCAGCCGGTGGTGATGAGAAGCAACGCCATGCCAAGGAAAACAAACCACTTCATTCCAACACCTTTCTTCATTTGACCTATCCTCCAATTCTAGGAAAAAACACCGATCTTTCACATGAAAGCCGTCCCAAGAGCAAAAAAGATCCCTCAAAGAACGAGGGTATCCCTCCTCCGTTCTTCGTCGTTTCCTGACTCCGGCAAAGCAATGCAACAACCTGATTTTGCCATGCCATTGCTTAAACACCTTCGGTTTTTGAGCCAGAACTCAGCAACCTCACAAAGCAAACTTTGTTTCACGGGAGCGCGGCAGCAAAAATAGCAAAAAATGAAACCAAGATAAACAGTTGTAAAAAATAAAGGTTTTAATGTCAACAAACATTCACTATGATACAAACCTCTTGCCGCCCACGCAGGCGAGAACATATCGGTTGCAACCGTCCCAATTACACCCAACCCATTCACCGTCACCAAAGTATTTGTACACTATTGAAATGAAGCATGTACCTTCTCAACTGCCGAAACTCTCAGGTCATCGAGCCGAACTTATCGACACACATTGCCACCTCGACATGGATGCCTACCAAGCTGACCTGGATAACGTCATCCAATCGGCCTTTAATCACGGTATCAAACGCATTATCACCATAGGCATCGATTATCCCAGTTCCCACGAAGCTGTGGCCCTCAGCGGTCGCTACCCCAACATTTATGCGGCCATCGGTTTCCATCCTCATGATGCTCAGCGAGCCACCCCCACAGCCTTGCAGCAAATGGCCGACCTGGCGTCTCATCACAAGGTGGTTGGCTACGGTGAAATCGGTCTTGATTACGTCAAAAATTATGCTCCCCACGATATGCAACGCAAGGTGTTTTCCCAGCAATTGCACCTTGCCAAGGAGCTTAATTTACCGATTGTAATTCATGATCGCGAAGCTCATGAGGATGTCTGCGACCTGGTCCGAACAGCAGGCCCTTTTCCCAAGGGAGGAGTCATGCACTGTTTTTCGGGCGACCAACAGCTAGCCGAAGAAATGATCGATATGGGATTTTACATCTCAATCCCAGGGGTTGCCACCTTCACCAATGCCCACATTCTCCATGAGGTTATTCGCACCACCGACCTCCGGCACTTGCTTCTGGAAACCGACGGACCGTTCCTAGCTCCAGTGCCCTTTCGGGGCAAACGCAATGAACCAAAATTGATGCTGTACACAGCGCAAAAGGTGGCGGAACTTAAACAAATTTCTATTGACGAGGTCGCCCGCACAACCACTGCCAATTCTGTCCGGCTTTTTCATCTTCCTGGTGATAACCATGATTCATGACAATCTTGCCCAAATTCTTATGACAATCACCCAAACGGCAAAAAAGGCTGGCAGGAACCCTGAGGATATCAAGCTGGTAGCTGTCAGCAAACTGGTTGGCGTCGACTTGATGCGACAAGCCATGGAGAACGGACAGACGATCTTTGGAGAAAATTATCTGCAAGAGGCTGCCCAAAAAATTTTATCCTTCCCGCCCAGGGTCACTTGGCACTTTATAGGCCATTTACAAAGCAACAAAGTCAAACAGGCCGTGGAGCTTTTTGACATGATCGAAACGGTAGACCGATGGAAAATTGCAAAAGCCCTGGACAACCATTCGAAAATTCTCAAGAAAAAATTGTCTATTCTCATCCAGATCAATACCGGCAGAGAAAAACAGAAATCAGGGGTGTTTCCTGAGGAGGCGGAAACGTTGCTTCATCAAATTGCCCAAGAGACCGACCTTCATGTCCTTGGGCTGATGACAATACCGCCTTTTTTTCTTGATCCAGAAAAAAGCCGTCCCTATTTCAGAGAGCTGAGGGAACTAGCAAAACGATTTGCCACTCTAAATCTTTTTGCTGACAATACGCATGTGGAGCTTTCAATGGGCATGTCCAATGATTTCCAGGTTGCGATCGAAGAAGGCGCGACCTTTGTTCGTGTTGGAACAGCAATATTTGGTGAGAGAAAACTCTAAAGCATCAGCAGGCGAACACCCCCTCGTTCTCAAGCGGATTGCCAAGGATATGTTGAAAAAGTAAAGAGTGTTGAAGTGGCCGAAGAAGTCAAAGCCGCAAAAAATGCTTATATTGTAAATAAGTTAGCGAGATTACGGGTGGTTAAAACCGGGTGAAACCATAGTGGCTTTGGATTTCACCATTAGAGACGAAAATAAATAATACGCGTAACGCGCACCACCGCCACAAATTTGACAATCCCTTTTGGAAGGAAGAGAGAAGAGACGAGCGCATGTCCCCTAGGACAAAACAACCACCGACTTGAAGTCGGTGGTTGTTTTGTATTGGGAACTGTATTCAACAAATGGCAACGATGGAGGTGTGCGGGAAGATCCAGAGGGAGGAACAATAGTGTATGCTCTGCCTACCAGACAAATACCTGCCTGCGAAAAAGGATACGTCCCATCCAATTTTTGAGAAAGTACGAATCTATTTGCGACGAGACGCCCGTTTTGCAGCCTTTAATGGGTTGACACGGATTTTAACAATCTTGACTTCCGGCTTTGCATGCGTGGCAAAATTACATATACCTAAACGCCATTTTGCACCAGGGGTCTTATAGGTATCACAAAAATTGCCACCTTCGAATTCAACGATTCGGTCACACCCGTTGCATTGTTCAACCACCGGCAGAAACGATCCATCGATGAATTTAGCTGCATTGCTTGTTTGCATATTGCCAACTCCTGAAAAAATATAAACTTTTTCTTGAATCAGAAAAGAATCTTCCCTAAAATAAAAAAATAAGTGCATAATTAAACTCAGGCACTCAAGGGCGATATTTATAAAAATAAAAGATGGTTCTGTCAACACCTTATCGCTGGGGCTTTTTATAAAATTTCAGAAAATTGTCTGGAGACCTCTTCATGCCTATCTTTGTTTGGAAAGGAAAAAATAGTTTTGGTGAAAGACGCAAGGGTGAAATCGAAGCCGTCGATGAAGCCGGGGTGCGCGCGCAACTCAGACGTATGCGGATAGAGAATCCGTCGGTTAAATTAAAACCAAAAGATATTTTTGAAAATATCAAACTTTTCCAACCAAAGGTCACCGGAAAGGATATTGTTATTTTTACACGGCAACTCTCGACAATGATTGATGCGGGGCTTCCACTTGTCCAATGCCTTCAAATTTTAGGGAAACAGCAAAGTAACACAACCTTCAAGTCCGTTCTTACAGCTATTCAAAACGATGTTGAAACCGGCACCACTTTAGCTGATTCCATGCGGAAACATCCGAAGGTTTTTGATAGCCTCTATGCCAATATGATCGAAGCGGGCGAATTGGGTGGTATTCTCGACACCATCCTCTCGAGGCTCGCTGTTTTCAAAGAAAAAGCTATGGCCTTGCAGAAAAAAATTAAGGGGGCGATGACTTACCCGATTATCTGTTTAGCTATATCCATACTGATTCTCGTTGTTATCCTGGTTTTTGTTATTCCTGTTTTCGTAGAAATGTTTGCCAGTATGGACTCAGCGCTTCCAGCTGTTACACAACTTGTCGTCGATATGAGCGATTTCGTTCAACACAACTTTCTTTACATCCTGATAACCGCTGTTCTTGCTTCTTACGGGATTAAAAAAATTTACAGTACGGAGAAAGGGCGTTTAAAAATCGATGCCTTTATTCTTCGAGCACCTGTTGTTGGTCCATTGACAAGAAAAGTAGCCGTTTCAAAATTTACACGGACTCTCAGCACAATGTTACAAAGCGGCGTGCCTATTTTGGATGCGCTTCAGGTTGTTGCCCGAACATCGGGCAACAAGGTGGTTGAACGGGCCGTTATCAGGGTTTCGGAAAGTATTGCCGAGGGACGCCCGATAGCTGAACCGCTGGAAGAATCAGGCGTCTTCCCCAATATGGTTGTCCAGATGATCAATGTTGGTGAATCAGTCGGTGCTCTCGACACCATGCTCGAAAAAATTGCTGATTTTTATGATGAAGAAGTCGATCAGGCTGTAGAAAATCTGACCGCGATGATCGAACCTTTCATGATGGTCTTTCTTGGTGGCATGATTGGCGGACTTGTAGTAGCAATGTATCTTCCTATTTTTCAAATGGCCGGAAAAATTTAATTTTTATAATAACAACAGAAGGAGTCCTTATCCATATGAGCGAGATTACCGGCATACTTGCCAGAGAAATACTTGATTCACGGGGTAACCCGACTGTTGAAGTTGAAGTGTACCTTGAATCTGGAGCCATGGGCAGGGCCGCTGTTCCCTCAGGCGCTTCCACCGGAACTAGAGAAGCTTTGGAATTACGAGATATCAAAGAAAAACGCTATGGCGGAAAAGGGGTACTGCGAGCCGTTGAAAATGTCAACGAACGTATCACTCCCGCTCTGCTCGGGTTTGAATCCTCACAGCAGGTGGTGATAGACAACACCATGCTGATGCTTGATGGTACCGCTAGCAAAGAAAATTTGGGTGCAAATGCAATTCTCGGAGTTTCCATGGCTGTTGCTAAGGCAACGGCCATGGAACTCGAACTGCCACTCTATAATTATCTTGGTGGCGTCAATGCCAAGATGCTACCTGTCCCCATGATGAATATCCTCAACGGCGGTGCACATGCCGACAATAACGTCGACATCCAAGAATTCATGATTCTGCCCGCAGGCGCACAATCCTTTTCCGAGGCTCTGCGCATGGGGGCAGAAACCTTTCATGCCTTGAAATCAGTCCTCAAGAAAAAAGGTCTGCAAACAGCCGGGGGCGACGAGGGCGGATTCGCCCCCAATCTGCGCTCGAATGAAGAGGCTATGGAATCCATTCTCGAAGGTATTGTCCACGCCGGTTATTCTCCCGGCAAGGATATTTTTATCGGAATTGATGCAGCGGCCAGCGAGTTTTACTCCGCCGAAGGAAAAAACTATGTCTTAAGCGCCGAGACAAGTCCTCAAAAAACAGCGGAACAAATGATCGCCTTTTATACGGACTGGGTAAACAAGTATCCCTTGATTACCATTGAAGACGGATTGGATGAATCGGACTGGGAGGGGTGGAAACAACTAACTAAGGCCCTTGGCAAGAAAATCCAGTTAGTGGGCGATGATATCTTTGTCACCAACACCAATATTCTCAGAAAAGGTATAACCCAAAATATTGCGAACTCCATTCTAATCAAACTCAATCAAATTGGTACGGTCACCGAGACAATTGATGCCGTTGACATGGCTCATCGAGCCTCCTATACAGCGGTCATTTCCCATCGTTCGGGTGAAACGGAAGATGCAACCATCGCGGATTTGGCGGTTGCCTTAAACACCGGACAAATAAAAACCGGGGCACCATCACGAAGTGACAGGGTGGCAAAGTACAACCAACTCTTACGAATCGAAGAGGAACTGGGGGGAGCAGCACGGTATGCCGGAATTACCGCCTTTTCTTTTCTTTCATAAACAAGGTTGACAACTTACTGTATTACTTCCTATTATAAGACTATATTTTAAGAAACGGTTCTTTCATTGCGATTTACCCCGGAGGAATGAAAATGACGCTGACAAAAGCTGATCTGGTGCAGCAGGTATATAAAGCCCATCCCAACCTGACCAAATCGCAGTCCACGGATTCCGTCGAAACCTTTTTATCCTTATCCAAATCTTCTCTAATAACTGGAGAAGATTTATTATTGAGCGGGTTCGGCAAGTTCAACATTAAGGATAAAAAATCCCGCCGTGGCCGCAATCCGCAGACGGGAAGCGAACTGACACTTGATGCCAGACGAGTGGTAACCTTTAAACCCTCAGGAATTCTGCGATCACGCATCAATTCCGATTAAAATAAGCATCTATCAAGTGTACTCCAAGCGCCCGCGTGCAGCAGGCGCCTTTTTTTATTTTCTAGGCGCCCCCTTACCTGTAATTGCCTAACATTGTACCAACTTTTTACTCGTTCAATGAAACGAATTACTGATGCCACCAGACTACCCCTTCCAAAAAATTAGTTGCCAATGCATAGAGTTCGACCCCTTCATTCGCTTGCTCCATGAAGGCCCTGCTGACTCTTCGCTGATTAACAACCTGCAACGATTCGGTCAAACAACCCCCTTACTGATCTGCCAGCATACGGAAAAACAATACCAACTCCTTGCAGGGCACCAAATCTTTAAGGCAATCACATCGCTTGGCATTGAAAAAGCTTTCTGCCAAGTTCTCCCTTGGTCCACTTCGCCGGTCCATCGGTATTCCCTTCAGATCCTCCATGGACTCGTTGCCCCTTTGGCTAGTCCGATTTTGCAAGCACATCTATTACAGCAAGCCCGGCAAGAGCTCACAGATAACGAACTTTTTGCTCTCCTGTCGTTGATGGGGTATAAACCGCACCGCTATGTATTCGATGAACTCACGGCTCTCCTGCAGCTCTCCTCATCGGCCGTCCTTGCCCTGCATCGCGGTATTCTTTCGCCCAAGGCTGCAAAACTATTCAAATTGATCTCCCATGAAGAACAGGAGATGTTAGTTCAGCTGATTGACACATACCGCCTAGGTGGATCAAAACAGCACAAGCTAATTGAAATGCTCACGGAATTGTCGTTGAGAAACAACAAGCCCGTGCATGAAGTCATCCGGGAACTGTTGCCTGCAAATCAAGACTGTGTGCAGGACAACGTTCCCCAACGTTTGCAAGGGCTTCTGCACTCTTTACAGAAAATGTATTGGCCGGAAAGAACTAATTTAGAGAAAAAATTTCAGAAATTTGTACAAGAACTGCATCTACCGGATGGAATAACTGTAGAATCTACCCCTTCATTTGAAGATGAAGGGGTAGAGATGCGCTTCCATTTTGCCAACAGTGAAGTGTTGAAGGAGAAATGGGATCTAATAAAAACCGTTGTGTAAAATAACGGCTTATCGTTCCACAAGCGCCTTTAAAAAAATATCTTTTCCTAAATATTGCAGGGAGATATTATTCAAAATCGGCGCATCCTCTCGGCGCTCCAAAGAATATCCACGAACCAGCGGGGTACCTTCATCGCCGACGATGAACGGAGCGTAGAGTAAAAGCACTTCATCAACAAGGTGCTGGTGGTAAAAGGCTCCATGGACACGGGCACCCCCTTCAACGAGCACCGATGTGATATTTTTTTCTCCTAAAAAGATGAGCATGGCCGACAGGTCGACTTGCCCTTCGGCGTTTGTCGTGATCCTCCATACTTTTGCCCCAGAGGCAACTAGCTGCGCCTCTTTTTCCCGTGACGCTTCCTCCCTGCAGATGACCCATGTCTCGGCATGAGAATCCTGGGTGAGCATGCGTGCATTCACCGGCAACCGCAGGTTAGAATCGAGAACAATGCGCAACGGATCACGCGTATCTCCTGCATCATCAAGGCGTGTAGTTAAGCTGGGATCATCAATAATCGCAGTTTCCACGCCAATAAGAATCGCGTCCACCTGATTGCGAATTTGGTGTACTTGTCGCTGTGATTCAGAACCCGTAATGGCTTCCCATTTGCCAGCATGTATAGTGATTTTGCCGTCGAGACTCAATCCCGCCTTCATCATCACCCACGGCAACCCGGTGGCGCTGTGCTTGATGAAGGGGTAATTGAGCGCTCTGCACTGCTGTTCAAGCACCCCGCTGCACACCTCAATCCCCTTGCCGCGCAAATAGTCTGCCCCACCGCCGGCCACGCGAGGGTTGGGATCGGGCATGCCGATAACTACGCTGGTTATTCCGCATCGGAGCACAGCCTCAGTGCAGGGAGGCGTCCTTCCGATATGATTGCAGGGTTCCAGGGTTACATAAAGCGTAGCGTTGATAGCGTGCTCACCGGCGTCGGCGATAGCATTAACTTCGGCATGGGGAGAACCTGCTTTTTTGTGATATCCTCTGCCCACCACCTTGCCATTCTTGACAATTACAGCACCAACAGTAGGGTTCGGCGAGGTCCGTCCCTGGCCTTTTCTTGCCTCTGCCAAGGCCTGTTCCATGAAATAGGTGTGATTGTTCTCCATTCGCATTCAAGTGTTCAATGTTTCCCTTTTTCGCCCAGGAAGAGTTTCAGTTCATCCATGAACTCGTTGACATCCTTGAACTGGCGGTAGACCGAGGCAAATCGGACATAGGCGACCTCATCCAAAGCAGGCAGTGCCTCCATTACCCATTCCCCTATCTGACTGGTTGGAATTTCCTTACCGCCATAGTCCTGCAATTTCTGCTCAATGGCATCAACAAAGGTATCGATGTCGGTCATGCTAACCGCCAGTTTCTCGCAAGCCTTTTCCAATCCGACCACAATTTTTCTCCGATCCCAAGGCTCGCGCCTACCATCTTTTTTTATCAGCATTGGGAGCATCAACTCGATCCGCTCATACGTGGTGAACCTGCGCCGACATGAATCACACTCACGGCGGCGCCTAGTGATGGTATTATCCTTATTAATGCGCGAATCAATTACCCGACTATCCAAATTACCGCAATAGGGACATTTCATGACACACCTACATGGATCACTTTGAGAAGAGAGGATGTAAAGCACAAAAAAACCGGCAGCTTTTCACGAAAGCATACCGGTTTCTATAAATTTAAATCGAAAATAATCGACTACCCCATCATGCTAATCCTTCGCAGATGGCGGCCTCCAGCAAATTCAGTAGTTAGCCAAACCCTGACGACATCCAGGGCAATGGAGACGCCCAGTACTCTTGCACCGAGGCAAAGCACATTGGCGTCATTGTGTTCCCGGCTCAGTTTGGCGGTGACGGCTTCATGACACAGGGCCGCGCGGATATGTCGATGCCGATTAGCAGCCATCGACATGCCAATCCCCGTACCGCAGATGAGAATGCCACGTACACAGCGTTCATCCTTAATAGCTTGACACACCTTATCGGCATAATCGGGATAATCGACTGACTCCTCTGAGTGACACCCTAAATCAATGATCGTGTGGCCTGATTGTTCGAGCAAATGGACTATCTCTTTTTTCAGAACAAATCCACCATGATCACACCCTAGCGCTATTTTCAAGCTCAAGCTCCTCAGCGTTCTATTCACTTAAACCGTCGAAAAACAACGACGCCGTTGGTGCCGCCGAAGCCAAAAGAGTTGGACATGGCAGTCTCAATTCGTGTCTTCCGAGCCGTCAAGGGGACATAATCCAAATCGCAATCAGGATCAGGGTTCTGGAGATTCGCTGTGGGAGGCAGAACACCATGATGCAGGCTCAAGGCAGTAAACGCCGCCTCAATTCCTCCAGCCGCTCCTAACATGTGACCGGTCATGGACTTGGTAGAACTGATGGCCAATTTATAGGCATGTGCACCAAAGACAGTCTTGATTGCCAGTGTTTCGCACCGATCATTCAACGGGGTGGAGGTTCCATGCGCATTAATATAATCAATATCCTCGGGATTTAACCGGGCGTCCCGTAAAGCTGCGGCCATGCAACGAGCAGCTCCCTCTCCGTCCTCGGGAGGAGCGGCAATATGATAGGCATCGCTACTCTGGCCGTAACCGATGATCTCCGCATATATTGTTGCACCGCGCCTTTTGGCGGCCTCCATCTCCTCAAACACCAGCATGCCCGCACCTTCCGAGATCACGAATCCATCACGATCTCGGTCAAAAGGGCGGGAGGCTGCCGTCGGATCGTCATTGCGAGTAGAGAGGGCCTTCATGGCGCTGAATCCGCCAACGGCCAAGGGGCAGATAACAGACTCGGTCCCCCCGGTAATGGCCGCATCACAGTCCCCATAGGCGATATGTCGAAAGGCCTCGCCAACCGCGTGGGTACCAGCTGCACAAGCGGTTGTCTGGGTGAGATTAGGGCCTTTGCAACCAATACGCATGGAAATATGACCTGAGGGCATGTTAGGTATGACCCGGGGTATAAAAAAAGGGGTGATTTTACGCGGTCCCTTGTTGATTAGAATACCATGATACTCTTCAATAGTGGGAAGGCCGCCCATGCCGCAACCGGTAATGACCCCAACCCGGTTGACATTGGCATCGGTAATCGACAGGCCGCTGCTTTTCCAAGCAAGGTCAGCCGCAGCAACCGCATATTGAACAAAGGTGTCTAGATTTTTCGCCTGTTTCTTCTCAAACCAATCCTCAGGGTTAAAACCTTTTACCTCAGCGGCTATCTGCGAAGCCTGATCAGAGGCATCAAAGCGGGTTATCGGTCCGATACCGCTTTGTCCGTTGATCAGAGCACTCCACGTCTGCTCGGTACCGATACCCAGCGGCGTGATCAAACCAATACCTGTTACAACGACCCGTCGTTTCACGCTTGTCCGCCTCGTCTCAGCTTTGGATTTTAGCGACAAAATCGATAGCGTTTTGCACCGTTGTAATTTTTTCAGCCTCTTCATCGGGAATTTCGACATCGAATTCCTCTTCCATGGCCATGATCAACTCGACCAGATCCAATGAATCAGCGCCGAGATCGTCAACAAAAGAAGCGCCCGGTACGACTTTATCGCGATCGACACTCAGTTGCTCAACGATAATATCGATCATTTTATCTTCAACAGCCATTGTTTTTCTCCTATAAATAGTCTTGTGTTTATTATTTAAAAAATAATGTCCAAACTTTTAGACATTCGGACATCCCTTGTCAATGTCCCATATACATCCCGCCATTGACATGCAGGGTCTGGCCAGTAACGTAGTTACTGTCAGTGGATGCCAGGAAACCCACCGAAGCAGCAACATCTTCCGGTGTCCCCAAGGTACCCATTGGAATCTGAGCCTTGAGCGCTTCCTGAACATCTTCGGTGAGGCCATCGGTCATTTCGGTGACGATATATCCGGGAGCCACGCAATTGACGGTGATGTTCCGTCCGGCGAGCTCTCGCGCCATGGATTTGGTCAAGCCCGTCAGACCTGCTTTGGCTGCGCCATAATTGACCTGGCCGCTGTTGCCAACAAAACCCACCACCGACGAGACGTTAACAATCCGGCCCCATCTTTGTTTCATCATAATCCGCATTACTGCCTTACTACAGAGAAACGCACCTTTTAGATTGGTATCAAGTACACTGTCCCAATCATCCTCTTTCATGCGCGCCATCAAACCATCACGGGTTATGCCCGCGTTATTTACGAGAATATCGACCTTGCCATGGATGGTGATAATCTCTTTTATATTTCCCTGGACCGCCTCGGCATCTGCCACATCAAATCGGGTCATAAACCCCTTACCGCCAATAGTCTCAACCTGTTTCAGCGTTTCCTCGGCAGCAGTGGAATTGGACACAAAATTGATGCCGACGGTAGCTCCCATGGAGGCAAGTTTCAGACAGACAGCCCGGCCGATGCCGCGGCTACCTCCGGTGACCAGGGCAATTTTCTTCTCCAACATCATTTTTTGATCTCCTGAAGCCGTTTGATCAACTGCGGCACCACCTCGTATAAATCTCCGACGACGCCATAGGTGGCGATATCAAAAATGGGTGCATTCTTGTCACGATTAATAGCCACCACAATTTCCGCAGACTGCATTCCCACCGCATGTTGCACCGCCCCAGAAATACCACAGGCGATGTACAATTTTGGACTGACGGTCTTCCCGGTCTGCCCAACCTGATGGGGATAGGGAATCCATCCGGAATCAACAGCGGCACGGGATGCTGCCACTGCCCCGTTAAGCTCGTTGGCTAATTCCCGAATCAGCGCAAACCCCTTGGCTGAATCAAGTCCACGACCGCCAGCAACCAGCGTTTCCACTTCCTGAATATTGACCTGGTCCTCATTGTTAATCACGGTTTCCAGCACTTCAATTTGCGTGTGCAGTATGTTTGGTGCTAATTGGATGTGGATAACTTCACCCTTGCGCAAAGGATCGGGTTCGGCTGGTGCCATGACCTTGGGCCGGACCGTGGCCATCTGCGGCCTAGTGTGCGGACATTCAATGGTTGCCATGATGTTGCCGCCAAAGGCTGGCCGCGTCTGCAACAACATACCGTCCTCTTCCCGAATTTCCAGGCGGGTGCAATCGGCTGTCAAACCGGCGTCGATAGAGGTGGCCACGTAGGGAATGAGCGACCGGCCGATGGCAGTGGCGCCAGCTAGAACCACCTCGGGTTTGCGCTCCCGAATGACCTGCTCTAAAATTCCGGCATAGAGATCTTCCCGGAACTGTTCCAGCATCGGGTGTTCGGCAAGCAATACTATATCGGCACCGGCGGCGATCAGGCCGTCAGCAAATGCCGCCACTTCTCCGCCGGGTAACACGACACTGAGAGGGACACCGCGCTTATCGGCAAGCTTGCGACCAATACCCAGTAATTCGTAGCTCACCGGGGCAATTTTGCCGTGGCGGTACTCGGCGAATACCATGATCCCCGCATAGGAACCAATGTCGGCTTGCATTCGCTTATCAGCGGTTTCAACGCGCAGGGCATTTTCAGGACAATTGTCCACACATGCGCCACAAAGGGTGCATGAATCGTTAACCACGGCACAATCCACTTGGACAGTGATCGCCCCGAAAGCGCAACTACTCTCGCACATTCCGCAAGCTGTACATTTCTCGCTATCGATAATCAACATAGGAAACAACCCGATTTTTCTGGTGACAGTCTTCTTTGTCTAGAGATGCGCCTTGAGACAAGCGACCAATTGATCGACCTGTTCCGCGACACTTCCCGAGAAAATTTTGCGGTCGCCGCGAGGCTCCGGAGAAAAAACCCGCACGACTTGGGTCGGTGATCCAGCCAGCCCGATACATTGCGGGTCTGCGCCGATATCAGCAGCGGAAAATTGATGGATCGCCGCTTTTTTTGCTTTCATTTTTCCCTTAAGGGAAGCGACTCGAGGTTCATTGATATCCTTGACCACTGTCATTAAGGCCGGTAACGGCAGGCGGAGCACGTCAAAACCGTCGTCCATCATCCGCTCCACCTCGATGGCCTCGGCGGTCACTTTGCGGGTTTTCTGAATGCAAGCGGCAAAAGGCAACCGCAACCGGCAAGCCAATCCCGGACCGACTTGGGCGGTATCGCCATCAATCGCCTGCTTGCCGCAGAGAATCAGGTCAAAGCCGCCAAGGGTTTGCACAGCCTGGGCCAAGGTGTAGGAGGTAGCCCAGGTATCAGCACCAGCAAAGGCTCGATCAGAAACCAGCACCCCTTCATCGGCACCACAGGCTATGGCTTCACGGAGAACTGCTTCAGCCTGCGGTGGCCCCATGGTGATTACGGTCACCACGCCCCCCTGTTTTTCCTTGATGGCGACAGCCTCTTCCAAGGCATGACGGTCATAGGGGTTCATGATCGATTCCACCCCTTCACGCGCCAAGGTGTTGGTTTTTGGATCGAGCCGGACATCCTTTGCATCCGGAACCTGTTTAATGCACACAAGTATCTTCATATCACGCACATTTATCAGGAGTATTCTTTATTCAATTCCTGGCCGACGACATTGCGCTGAATCTGATTCGTGCCTTCGTAGATCTGGAGAATTTTGGCGTCACGCATCATCTTCTCCACAGGATACTCTTTCATGTAGCCATAGCCGCCGAGAACCTGCACCGCATCGGTGGTCACTTTCATGGCCATATCGGTAGCAAAAACCTTGCACATGGATGAGACTTTGGACATATCTTTGGGATGTTTATCGATATGCTTTGCCGCTCCATAGACCAAGGCCCGACCTGCTTCGAGCTGGATGGCCATATCTGCCAGAATGTGTTGCACGGCCTGGAATGAAATGATCGGTTTGCCAAACTGTACACGCTGCTTAGCGTACGTCACCGCTTCATCCAAGGCGGCCTGAGCAAGACCTATGCCAAGGGAAGCGATGCCTGGACGAGACATGTCCAGAGTTTTCATCACCGTGATAAATCCAGTCCCTCTTCTGCCCACCAACCTGTCCTTGGGAATACGGCAATCCTTAAGAACCAGTTCTCGGGTAGCGGAGGAGCGAATGCCCATCTTGTCTTCCTTCTTCCCGTAGGAAAAACCGGGATCGCCGTCCTCAACCACAAAAATAGAGGCACCACGCGCCCCTTTACTGGGATCGGTTAGGGCAATGATCGTGTAGATCTCGGATTCGCCACCATTGGTGATCCATTGTTTAGTACCGTTTAACACCCATTCGTCTCCCTCTTCTACGGCGGTCGTACGAATGCCTGAAGCATCGCTGCCGGCATTGGACTCGGTGAGCCCAAAAGCGGCCCAACGAGCACCACTGGCGATATCGGGCAGATATTTTTGTTTCTGTTCTTCACTGCCAGCTATCATAACCGGAAAAATCCCTAGAGCACTGGCGGCGAAACTGGTGGCTACGCCAACGCATCCGCGAGCAAGCTCTTCCAGGGCAAGGACAATTTCGAAACAGCCGCCGCCAAAACCACCGTACTCTTCTGGGACAAATATACTAAACAGATCTGCCTTCGCAATATCCTGTAAAATTTCCCGGGGAAATTGATTTTTTTCGTCAAGCTCCGCCCGTGCCGGAATAATCTTCTCATTAGTGATTTCCCGGGCGGTATCGATAATCATCTGTTGTTGTTCTGTGAAAAAATAATCCACAAATACTCTCCTTAGTGTGTCTTACCAACGCATAAGCAGAGAGCCCCATGTGAGGCCACCGCCAAAGGTACATAATAGTACGATATCCCCTCGCACTAGCCTTCCAAGTCTGTGCGCTTCGTCCAGGGCTATTGGAATACTGGCGGCAGAGGTGTTGCCATAGTCACTGAGATTGATGAAAACTTTTTCCTCGGGTATACCCAGTCGCTCCTTTAGATTCTTGAGAATACGGATGTTGGCCTGATGAGGAATCATCAGGCCGATGTCGTCAATGGTGAGATCATGTTTTCTCAGCAGACTGGTTACCGCATCTTCCATCAACCGCACGGCATGTTTAAAAATATCGCCACCGTTCATCCGAATATGCGCCCCCTGCCATTCGTCTCGCTGCAATTCCGGATTCAGACTTTGTGGACTATCCATGCACAACAAATTCCACAACTTACCGTCGGCATGAAGACTGCTACCAAAGATGCCACGACCGTCATTTGAACCTGTAAGGATAACCGCCCCGGCACCGTCGCCAAACAGCACACAGGTATTCCGGTCTTCCCAGTTAACCCGCGCAGAGAGCGTTTCCGCACCGATCAACAGGATTTTCATGTCCGGTCGGTTTTGAATGTAGTTGCTCGCCAAGTCAAGGCCATAAGTAAAACCGGCGCAGGCGGCGTTAATATCATAGGCAAAGGCATTTACCGCACCCAACTCAGCCTGAACAAAGCAGGCAGTCGATGGCATAATCATGTGCGGTGAGATGGTGGCGACAATAATCAGATTCAGTTCTTCGACATCTATTCCTGTGACTGCCAAGGCTCGGCGTGCGGCTTTGGTTGCCAACTGATAATTTTGCTCATTCTTACCGGCGATCCGCCTGTTACGGATTCCTGTACGTGAGGCAATCCATTCGTCGGTGGTTTCAACCATCCGCTCAAGATCGGTATTGGTGAGCGTTCGCTCCGGGAGACAAGATCCGGTGCCAAGAATAACAGCTTTCGTCATGAGATAAACCTATTGTTAGGCAGCATGTTGGCCAAGCGCCTGAACGATTGCCTCATTAATTCGGTTACGCACCATATTGGCTGCAACTTCAATGGCATTGCGAATGGCAGTGGCGTTGGATGCGCCGTGACAGATAATACCGGTGCCATCAATGCCCAGCAAGGGGGCACCGCCGTATTCAGCATAATCCACCTGTTTTTTAAATTCGGCCACGGCATCCCGGATAAGGAGATACCCAATTTTAGCGCGCCAGGTTTTCATAATTTCCCGCTTCAGCATCTGCATGGCCGCCTCTGCCAACCCCTCACTGATTTTCAGGGATATATTACCGACAAAGCCATCGCAGACAATGACGTCCACATCGCCCTTGTAGACATCCCGCCCTTCTACGTTGCCAATAAAATTGAGCGGACTTTGATTCAGAAGGTCATACGTTTCCTTGACCAAGGCATTTCCTTTACCGGTTTCTTCGCCAATACTGAGCAGACCGACGCGAGGACGATCAAAATTGAGCAATAAACGGGAACAGGAAGATGCCATGACGGCGAATTGATAGAGATGCTGAGGCCGGCAATCCACATTGGCCCCAATATCCATCAGCATCACGGGCTTTTTGACCGTCGGAAAAAAACTAGCGATGCCTGGCCGAGATACACCGGGAAGTCTGCCGAGTTTTCTGATCGCAGCGGCCATAGTCGCACCGGAATTTCCAGCTGAAACCACAGCATCTGCCTCACCATTTTTCACGAGATCGAAGCCAACCATAATAGTTGCTTCTTTCTTTTTACGGACCGCTTCAACCGGCGAATCGTTCATGGTAATGACATCTGAGGCGTGATGAACGGTTAATCGCTCCAGCACATCAGCATAACCAGACGAATTGTCGGCAACTCGTTGTTCTAAAAGAGTACGGGGGCCAATCAAGATGACATGAAGATCACTCCTCATCCGAACCGCGGCAAGAGCGCCTTGGATCGCCATCTCTGGCCCTCGGTCGCCACCCATGGCGTCAAGGGCTATCCTCACATCAGTGCCTAGTTCAGATCTTCCTCAAGTCGGATGACGCTCCGGCCTTTATACATGCCACAGCCGCCACACAGTTGGTGGGGCATTTTCGGTTCACCACATTCCGAACACTTGCCAACGTTCGGCTTGGTCAATGCGTCATGTGCCCGGCGAAGTCTTGTCCGTGAATAGGAATGTCTACGTTTCGGTAAAGCCATTGTACTCCTCCATTGATCCGAGAGTGCCAATCAGCCGGTTTCTCTTTCTGAAACCAGACACCCTTCGGATGATTATTGCTATTTTTTCAATTGGGCAAGGGCCGCGAAAGGCGAATCCTTGTTTTCATCGGCACATCCGCATGCACCATGATTCAAATCAGCTCCGCACCGCGAACAGATCCCTTTGCATTGTTCAGTGCAAAGTTTTTTTATGGGTAGCGCTAAATATAACTGCTGCCGTAACACATCATCAAGATCGAGAACTGGCTCTTCAAGTAGAACCGTATCCAGATCAGGTATTTTGTACTCCAGATCCTTCAAATGCCAGGAATCGTCAGATTCCACTTCAAACAACACCTGCAATTCGGTGTCCACTTCTCGGTCATAGGAAGAGAGGCAGCGATCGCAGATCAGGGTCAGCGTGGCTCGCAATCGCCCTTGCAACTCCACCTTATTGCCGCCCTTGCCCGTAAGCTTACATCGTGCATCAATTGAACCCTTCACCACAAATTCCTGTGGAGCATAAAGCCCATCGATCTTCCGAATCTCGTAACAACTGCCAAGGGGGGAAATCTCGTTGAACCGAATTATCATCACGGGGCGCGCCTCAAGAAACGAAACCTGCTTTTCCGTGCAAGCGGAAAATTATACAAAAAAAATTTATCTTCGCCAAGTAAAAAGAAAAACAAGACGTATTTAGGAGCAACCAATACCAGCAACCTTAATTCAAAAGCGCACAAACAAAAAAATGGTATCAGTCAAAAGAATGGATAGAGATGATGAAACAATAACGGTGGCAAGCAATCAGGTCTTTTTAATATTTTTTTCCAATTCAGCGATTTTTTCCTCAACCTGTTTGACTAGGCCAGGATATCCATCTTTCCGCAGAATTTCAGTGAACTGTTCCATGTAGTTCCGAATAAGACTTACTCCTTCTACGACCACATCATAGGCCATCCATTGATTACCTCGCAACAGCATAATATAGGAAATCGGAATGGATTTATCCTTGTCCACCAGCAGGGTCTGAACCTCGGCTCGCTCTCCTTTAATCCGCTGCTGGGTGAACTGCACCTGCTGCCCAGAGTATTCATCGATCTTGCCGACATACGCATATTGCAGCAGTTGGGTGAAAAGCGTTTCGAATTCCCCCTGCTCTTTTTCGGAGAGACTTCGCCACTGTTGACCAATAACCCGTTTGCTCATTTCGCGAAAATCAAAATGTTCACGAACCACATTAATAATACGCTGACTTTGATCTTTCTTCGGAATAGCCTTGAGTCCTGGATCTGCTAGAGTTTTTGTCACTTTTTCAAGAAAAGGACGAAATTGTTCGGTGGGATCCGGGGTTGCACAGACTGCCGAATGAGCGAAGAACACCACGATGAAGGTGAACAATAGAGAAACGATGAAAGATTGAGATTTTTTTTGACACTGCATAAAACACCATGCACCCGGCAGAGAGCCGGATTTTTTCATTTGTTATTATTTGAATGATCGCGTTGCTTGTTTCGTATCTGGAAATAGCCATTACGAAAGGCGACATAGGGATCAAAACTCAAGGATTTGAGTTCTTCGTACTCACCAAGCCTGAGAGAGGTCCGGTTAACCGTGTTTGTGCCTTGAGCAGTAACTACGGTCAACACGTCATCGTTCCAGGGAGAATAGGTCGACATCGACATTCCGTCAACCACTGTTCCGGTAAAATCCCGCAGGGTGGAGGAGCCTATCAGGGGAACAACCAGGTAAAAGCCGTCCCCCACGCCCCAGACCGACAGTGTTTCCCCAAGATTGGCATAAATCGGCCTAATTTTGAATTCATTTGAGGCTGGATCAGCTAAGCCGAAGACTCCACAGATGCTGTTGATAACAAAACGGCCGAGGGCCAAACCGCTATCGCGTACCCTTCCCTGCAAAAGACAGTTAACGGATCGGACCGGTTCACCTAGATTATAAAAAAAATTACTGATACACCCTCTAATATCGGCGGGTAAAACCTTACTATACCCAGTTGCCACGGGGTCAAGCACCCAAATGTAGACCTTATCATTAAAAGTGCATACCGCCCGGTTCAATGG
>Ga0074197_1000648_pt1 | contig 39242 bp, 27 predicted proteins | sample EPASupsiteSAE305_FD_64526 | JGI IMG/M metagenome (GOLD analysis project Ga0074197, IMG submission 64526) | Bioremediated contaminated groundwater microbial communities from EPA Superfund site, New Mexico - SAE3-05 reassembly with SPADES | ecosystem: Environmental > Aquatic > Deep subsurface >...
GGTGTTCCCCGGATGAATGAGCGCCGCCATCCATCTGTTATCGCTCAACGCCACGATTGTAGCCTCCGGGTCGTTCCAGACAAAACGGGTGTCTTCGCCGACGTTGATATCTGGGAAAGGATTTCTTTGCCAGAAAGAGCGGGTATAGCAAAGCGTTGCCCCATAGACCCAGGATTTGGTTGTCCCCGGAAAAACATACTCCCAGGCGGCAAGAGCAATCGGATCAAAGAAAAGAAGGCGATTTAAGCCGCAGATGTCGGCCTGCGCCTGCCGGAGCTGCTCAACCTGATACCGCAGCCGCCAATCAGCCATCCAGTCGTCATCATCCCAATGGACAATGACATCGCCTTTTGCCCGCTCGCAGGCGAGGTTGCGCTTAGCGCCCACCGTTGCCTTCTTCTCCAGCCGGATAAAACGGATACGCTCATCGGCGGGCACTATATCGCCCACCGGATCGGTCCCATCGTCAACAATGATCAACTCCTTCGGCTCATACTCCTGGCGCAGGAAATATTGAATGGCCTGAGGGACAAAACTCCGCCGGTTATAGGTGGGCAGGATGCAGGACGCAAGCGAAGGTGCTCCAGGTTTGATTATCATCAGGTCATTCACCAGGTCGGATTATTCGAAAAGTGCAGGAGGATAGACAGTATTACGAGTGAATGATTATCGCTCCTCATCTTAACCAAACATCCTGTCGTCTCAAACTCAAAAAAAATATTGCCAACAAGCTAATGATTGCAAGGCGCTCACGGCAAGGCATTGTTTTACCGTGCCAAAAACGACGCCTCACCCCTTGACTTCAATTTCGTAATCAGCTACACCGATCAAGAGTCATTTTTCTGCAATATTCACCTCAACCTTATTCCACCGCCCATGTCCCGAACTCATTTGATAGCCGCAATTTCTGTCGTCCTCTCCGTTTTTCTCAGTATTTCAACCGCCACTGGCGCAACGGCTGAACCACAAACCAAGCAATTCATCCAAGTCATGCCGAAACAGGGCAAGCCGGACACGAAGAATTCTCCTCTACAGCTAGGTGTCAAAGAGGGGAAGAAAGGGGCCTTGTTCACCGTCACTTTTTCCGGCGACAAACTCACTCTCGAAAAAGACGCGCAACCGGTCCCGCCTGGCGGGATGTACACGATCTTGCTTGACGGTAACCTGGTGCTGCAGGAAAGCTTCAGCGGAGCGACCCTTCAAACCGAGAAAGCCCTCCCCCTGCAAACCGCTGCCAACGGCGAACACACTCTTCGTTGCGAGTTGCATTACGCCATTGGAAAAACCTATCAGGTCGAGTTGTCTTTTACCTTTGATGCAGCCCCTGCCGTGATTCTGGAAAAGACGGACGGCAAGTCGAACAACATCGACCCCGTGGTTACACTTCTCTTTTTTAACGACGGCCAAGAAAACGTCGGATTCCTTGACGTTGCAGTCGATGAACGATCTTTAGGGGTAACGCAGATTGCCGCACAGGCCAATGGGGAGAAAAAACCTTTATCGCAATGGATGGGAAAACCTGTTGCCTTCGCTGATCTGCCGCAAGGCAAGCATTTGATCAAGATCACGGCAACAAGCACGAGTGGCGCCGAAAGCGTTCAATATGTCCCGTTTCACGTCGAAACCCTTCCTGTCCTTGAAGTGACCAAAAATAAAGACGGTGCAATGGAAAGCATTAAGGCGAGTTTCCAGCAGGCCAACAACGCCTACTCAGGATATCTAGACGTCTTTTACCAGCAAGGCGTTATCCTTTCCCTGCAAACCAAGGAACCGGCTTTAACGCTCAAAAAATCTGATATTGCCCAAGCGTTTACGCAGCATAAGCTTCCACTTCCCACCAAAGCAGTCACGCTGGTTCTCTGTCTTCGCTCAGCCAACAATACAGAGAACTGGCAGCCCCTTTTATTTCAACCGTAACCCTTCCTTTTATCTGCCAACACCAAGGAATAATAAATGAGTTGCTTTGCTCTGATCAGGCGAGTCAATAACTGTTTGCTGATTGTCGCCTGCATAATCGCCTTCCTGCCCGCAGTTGCTAGCGCCACAAGTGCCTCCATTTCCGTTAACGGTAATGAGGGGGCGATTCCCCTGAATGCGTCAGCTACGTTTACAAACCACAAATTCTGCAACAATAGTTCCCCGCCTCATTGTTGGCATGATAACTCCGGAACATTGAGAGTAACCCATATACACCCTAACGGTTACAATCAGTACATAGGTGGAGACTCTGGTAACGGTTCCGCTAGTTGGTCAACCACCTTGGATAGCGGCCCCATGACCCAAGGTAACCATACATTCACGGCAACATCTTGTGATTCAAAAGGTATTTGCAGTTCTAATGCTCAATCCATCACTATCGACAACACACCAGAGGTAACAGGTTCTGTCGGCAAGACCCAAGGGAATCTACAAATCAAAGGAACCGTTGACTTCAAGGAATATCCCGGCGGCGCAGAGGGATTCATTTTTCTGTATCACATCCATCCCAGCGGCTACAGACAACATATCGGCGCAAAATCTTATGAAGGTTCCGACTCCATCGACTGGGCGTATGAGGACATAACCGGCGGCATTGCCGATGCAGGGAAATGGACTCAAGGAAAACACATCATTCAAGTCGTCGCTCAAGCGGCCAACGGCACACAGAAGGTCATTGATCTCCCCATCACCATCGACAATACACCTGAGGTAACAGGTTCTGTCGGCAAGACCCAAGGGAATCTACAAATCAAAGGAACCGTTGACTTCAAGGAATATCCCGGCGGCGCAGAGGGATTCATTTTTCTGTATCACATCCATCCCAGCGGCTACAGACAACACATCGGCGCAAAATCTTATGAAGGTTCCGATTCCATCGACTGGGCGTATGAGGACATAACCGGCGGCATTGCCGATGCAGGGAAATGGACTCAAGGAGAACACATCATTCAAGTCGTCGCTCAAGCGGCAAACGGCACACAGAAGGTCATTGATCTCCCCATCACCATCGACAACACACCTGAGGTAACAGGTTCTGTCGGCAAGACCCAAGGGAATCTACAAATCAAAGGAACCGTTGACTTCAAGGAATATCCCGGCGGCGCCGAGGGATTCATTTTTCTGTATCACATCCATCCCAGCGGCTACAGACAACACATCGGCGCAAAATCTTATGAAGGTTCCGATTCCATCGACTGGGCGTATGAGGACATAACCGGCGGCATTGCCGATGCAGGGAAATGGACTCAAGGAGAACACATCATTCAAGTCGTCGCTCAAGCGGCAAACGGCACACAGAAGGTCATTGATCTCCCCATCACCATCGACAACACACCTGAGGTAACAGGTTCTGTCGGCAAGACCCAAGGGAATCTACAAATCAAAGGAACCGTTGACTTCAAGGAATATCCCGGCGGCGCCGAGGGATTCATTTTTCTGTATCACATCCATCCCAGCGGCTACAGACAACATATCGGCGCAAAATCTTATGAAGGTTCCGACTCTATCGACTGGGCGTATGAGGACATAACCGGCGGCATTGCCGATGCAGGGAAATGGACTCAAGGAAAACACATCATTCAAGTCGTCGCTCAAGCGGCCAACGGCATACAGAAGATTATTGATCTCCCCATCACCATCGATAACACGCCAAAGGTGAACATTATCGGCCCAAGATGTTTTGCCGATCTCACTTTTGACATTCTCGGCACAGTCACCTTCAAGGAATACGCCAACGGGGCCGAAGGAACCGTCACCCTGTACCTGAAGGAAGTCAGTTCGTCCAGTTACAGCAGGTACGGGAGCAAGAGCTATGAAGGCACGAGTGTCAACTGGAAGTATTCCGATTTCACCGGCGCCCGGCTGAGCAAGGCAACCTGGGGCGGGAAAGAACTGATGGTGCAGGTGATTGCCACGGCGGCCAACGGCACCACGGCAACCGCCCAGCAATTCCTGATGGTCCCGGCACTTGGCTGCCCGCTGCCGCTTCGATAATTTACCTTAAGGGCTCGATTTGGTCATGAAACAATACATTTACTCTGCAGGCCGCACCCTCGCCTGCCTCTGGATCATTATGTTCGCCGTCACGGCCTTTGCCGGAAGCAGCCCGTTTATTTCCGGGCACGGCATCAACTTCTCCACGGGCAACAAATATATCAGCGAACGTGACGCAAGCTTGGCCGGGCCGGTCGCGCCCCTCAACTTCTCCAGGAACTATAACAGCCAAAGCACCAACGATACGATCTTCGGCTACGGCTGGTCCTTTTCCGAGAACGAATCGCTGCAGATCGAATCCGGCCTTGAGCTGATCGTGTACTCCCGTTCCGACGGTCATATGCTGCACTTCTACAGCAGCGGCACCGATCAATGGACCAACACGGTCGGCCCCAAGGCTGTGATAACCAAACTTCCAGACGGTTATCAATTGAGCCTGCCTGAAGGGCAGATCAAGCTATTCAATGTCTCCGGCAAGATCGTCGCCAGAAGAGACAGCAACGGCAACCAGATTGCCTACACCTACGACGGAAACAACCTCAAAAGCATCTCCGACGCTTTTGATCGGTCTTTAACACTGGCATATAATGCGGACGGCAAGGTGGAGACCCTGACCGCGCCGGTTGGCACGTTCACCTACACCTATGACGCCATCCACAATCTGACCTCGGTAACGCAACCCAGTGGCAAACAGCGCACCTATCTGTATGAAGATACCCTCAACCCGCACAATCTGACCGGGATTCTTGACGAGAATAACACCCGCGGCCTCACTGTGGGGTATGACACACTTGATCGTGTGGTCTCCTCGGCCTTTGCCAATGGCCGGGAAAAGGTGACCATTGCCTATCAGGCCGGATACAAGCGAGTTATTACCGACAGCCTAGGGGCGGTCACCACCTACCAGCTCGAATCCTGGCAAGGCGTGGCGCAGGTCAAATCCTTTACCGGCCCCGGCTGCTCTTCCTGCGGGTCCGACAGCGCCAGCCAATACACCTATGACCTGCGCCAACAGGTGCTTTCGCAGACCGACGCGCGGGGCGTGACCACTACTTACGCCTATGACGAGCAGGGCAACCGGGTCCGCGAGACCCGCGCCGTCGGGACCTCCCAGGAATACACGACCACCACCGCCTACACGCCCGACTTCAATAAGCCGGCAACCATCACTGAACCCTCGGCCGGCAACCCCGGCCAGCACAAGGTCACCACGTTCACCTACGACGCGGCAGGCAACCAGCTCACCCGTACGGAAACGGGATACAACGCCGGCGAGGCCATCAGTCGAACAACTGCTACCGTTTATGACAGTTTTGGCCGCATCGTCTCCATCGACGGTCCACGGAGCGATGTCAACGACATCACCACCCTGACCTATTACGACAACACCCCGGATCAGGGAATCAACCGAGGTTTTCTCCGCAGCGTCACCAATCCCGCTGGTCACCAAGTGCTGTTCAGCGATTACAACAACCAGGGCCAGCCCGGACGCATCACCGATGCCAACGGGCAAGCGACCCTGCTTGCCTACAATCCGCAGGGCCGGCTTATCGAGCGGCAGACCGGCGCCCGCGTCACCCAATACCGTTATGACGCCGCCGGCACCCTGACCACAGTGATCTTGCCCGGCAACCGCACCCTTGCCTACAGCTACAACGCCGCCGGCAAAGTGGACCGGATCACCGATCAGATCGGCAACTCAATCAACTATGCCTATGACAGCGAAGGCCGCGTACTGCGCCGGGAAGTTCGCGATCCGGACGGCACTCTGACCACCGCGCTCTCCGCCGAATATGACCAGGCCGGCCGGCTGCTCAAGCTGATGCATCCCGATGGCAGCAACGAGCAACGCAGCTATGACCAGGCAGGCAACCTGACGGAACGTGTCAACGGCCTGGGGCAGGCAACCGCCTACAGCTATGATGCTTTGAACCGCCTGACCACGGCGGACGAACCCGCCGGAAACGTCAGTTACAGTTATGACCGCCACGGCAACCTGAGCGCCGTCACCGACGCTAAAGGCCGAATAACCCGTTACACGTATGACGATTTCGGCAACCGGGTTGCCGAGGTCTCTCCGGATACCGGCACGGTCACCATGCGTTATGATGCCGCCGGTAACATGCTCGAAAAAACCGACGCCAACGATATCACCGTCCACTACGTTTTCGATGCGCTCAACCGGTTGACCGGGATCCGCTATCCGGACAACGCGCTCAATGTGGCGTACACCTACGATGCCGGAAGCAATGGCAAGGGCCGGTTAACCGCTGTCAGCGACAACAGCGGCAGTTATGGCTTCCAATACAACGCTTTTGGGGAACTGAGCGCCGAGACCGCCACCATCAACAATCACACGTTCACCACCAGCTACAGCTACAATGACAACGGCGAGCTGATGACCGTCACGTATCCCAGCGGCCGGACCGTCACTTCCGAGCGCGATGCCGCCGGTAACGTCACTGCGGTCCGCACCGCCTACCAGGGACAAACCAGTGTCGTCGCCGAGAACATCGCCCGTCTGCCGTTTGGCCCCCCCACGGCCATGACCCTGGGGAACGGCCTTTCCGTTGCGTCGACCTACGACCAGTTGTATCGCCTGTCTTCCGTGCAGGCCGGCGAACTTATGCACCGGACCTACAGCTATAACGCGATCAGTCAGGTAACCGCCATCGCCGACCAGATAGCCAGCGCCAAGTCGCAGTCCTTTACCTACGACGAGGCCAGCCGCCTGCTCACCGCTCAGGGTGTTTACGGGGCATTGAGCTATACCTACGACGAGGCCGGCAACCGGTTGACCAGCGTCAAGGACGGGTTCACCTCAACCTATACCTATGCTCAAGCCAGCAACCGGCTGCAGCATATTCAGGGTACCGAGCCCATCGACTACACCTATGACGCAGCCGGCAACCCGCTCAGCAAGGGCACTCAGGCTTATACCTGGAACCAGGATAACCGGCTGACAAAGGTCACTGTCAACAATGCGGTGGCCGGCCAATACAGCTACGATTTCCGGGGATTGCGCAAGATATTGACCACCGCTGAAGGCACAACCCTGTCCCTGCACGATCCGAGCGGGAATTTACTGGCCGAGGCCGACGCCCAAGGCACCGTTTTGCGGGAATACGTGTATCTTGATCAGCAGCGGCTGAGCGCATTCGACTACACCGCTCTGCCCGCTTTCGCCGTAACCGTAACCACCTCGTCCGGCGCCGTTGTCGAGGGGGTTCAGGCCTACGCCTTTGACGAGCAGAACCAGTACACCAATCTCCATGTCGCCACCGATGCCGAGGGCAAGGCGAAGTTCAACCGCGACGACTTCGGCGAGGGCGTCTACCGGTTCCGGGTCGATTACCTGGGCCATCAGCTGTGGACCGAACCGGTAACGGTCCAAACCAGCCAGGGTGTCAATCTGGTGATCAGCGAGACGCAAGTCACGGTGCAGGTTCCGCCGAGCGATGCCACCCAAGCCGGGGCCACGGTCTACGTGTTCAGCGAGTCGGGAGAGTATCTGGGCCTCTCCGGGACCACCGACGCCTCGGGCAAGGTCTCGTTCACCCTGCCCGAGGGGGGCAACTATATCTTCCGCACGGAGCTTTTCGGCCAGATGTACAGCAGCGCCCTGACCACGGCGGCTGCCGGGGCCTCGGCCACGGTCGATTCCGGTGGCGGGGTTCTGACCGTGCAGCTCGCCGATGACGCCAGCGTGGCCCTGGAAGGAATAAAGACCACGCTCCACAGCTCAGGGGGGACCTACTTGGGGTTCACCCGGACCAGTGACGCCTCCGGTATGGTCACCTATACCGTGCCTTCCGGGAGCTATCTGCTCAAGGCGGAGTACCTAGGCTATCCATTCTGGAGCACCGCGCTGAGTGTCACCTCCGACACGGCCGCCACCCTGACCATTCCCCGCCGTGACCTCACCGCCCAGGTGAGCCTGCGCTACGAGGGCACGAACACGCCGCTGGCCTCGACACCCTGCACCCTCTTCACCCCTGAAGGAGTGGAACTGGCCCAGCAGCGGACTACCAACACCCAGGGCGAGGCAATCTTCTCCGTGCCGCAAAAGCCCTACCGGATCAAGGCCACCTATCTGACCCAGGAGTATTGGTCGGCAGATGTTACCTGGGAAAACGCCGCCATCGTCATCGCCGGCGGCAAGGTGGTGGTCAATACAACCAACAACGGCATGCCTCTGGCCGGGGCCACCATGCGGGTGTATACCGTCACGGGCACCGACACCGGCATCACCGCCCTGACCGACAGCCAGGGACAAACCACCTTCATCCTGCCCGGCGGCTCGTACCGTTTTCAGGCGACCCATGAGGAACAACAGTTCTGGAGCGGCGATTTGACCGTCACGCCCGATCAGACCATCCACACCACCACCTCCACCGGCGGCGGCTCCTATGTGCTGAGCGTGACCAACGGAACAGCGGGGATCGCCGGCGTCAAAACCATGCTGTTCTCGGCCTCGGGCTCCTACCTCAATCAATCGATTACCACCTCGAGCAATGGCGAGGCCGCGTACAACCTGGCGGACGGAACCTACCGGGTCACAGCCAGCTATTTGGGCTACGAATACACCACTGACCTGTTCTCCATTCCCTTGGTATCCTCCCAGACCCTGGCCATTCCCCATCAGGCCCACACGGTCTCGGTGTTCCGGACTTACCAAAACGACCGCGTAGCCCTGGCCAACATCGAGGCCAGGCTGTGCACCGAGGACGGTTCGCCCCTGACACTTAGCGCCGCCACCGGAGCCGACGGCACCCTGCACTGGAGCCTGCCGTCACAGGCCTATAGGGTCCAGGCGCTCTATCTGGGACGAACCTATCTCAGCGAGCCCTTCACCAGCGGTGATCCGGCCGTGCTCATCCCCGAGGGATTGGCCAGGGTCGTGCTGCTTCAAGGCGGGGCCGCCCTGGCCAACACCCAGGTGGTGGCGATCAGCGACAGCGATCCCGACCATCCCCAGAGCCTGACCACAGATGCCAATGGCGTGGCCGATTTCCGGTTGCCGGCCGGCTCCTACACCTTCAAGGCCACCCTGGGCGATACCGTGTACCAGGGCATCGGTACGGTGGTCGCCGATCAGCTCACCAACGTCACCCTCAACCTGGGGGCCAGCACCCTGTCGATTACCGTGCGCAAGGATGAAACCACCGTCCTGCCCGGCGTGGTCTGCTCCCTCTATTCCGCCGAGGGCGAGCCGCTTGACCGCAGCGCCACCACCGATGGTTCCGGCGTGGCCTCCTTTGCGGTGGAAGCCGGGACCTATCGGGTCCAAACCCGGTATCTGGGCTATGACTTCACCAGCGAGGCGATCGAAACACCGGCGGTCCTCTCCGCCAGCCTGACTATCCCCCATCGCGACCTGGCCATCCGCGTGCTCAAGGATCAGGGAGCAGGCGCGAAACCGGTTTCCGGGCTGCGCTGTTATCTCTACTCCATGGACGAAGGCGAGGGGTTGAGCGCCACCGGGCTCCATGCCGACAGCGACGATCAGGGCATGGTTCATTTCCTGGTGCCCGAGGAGCAGGCCTATTACGGAGTGGCCACCCTGCTCGGCCGTGAGTTCATCAGCGTGGAAAGCGACGGCCAGCAGGCCACTTTGACCATCGAGCTGGGCACCATGACCGTCACCGTGCGCGACGACAGCCAGGTCACCGAAACCAATCCCGATGGCCGGGTCGAGGGGGCGGCGGTGACGCTTTACACCAGTGAAGGGACAACTCTGGGCCAGGAGTTGAGCACCGGGGCCAACGGCCAGGTCTGTTTCACCCTGCCCGAGGGCAACTACAAGCTGCTGGTCGGCTACAACGATCAGCAGTTCTGGAGCGGGATGATCAGCACTTATCCCCTGGGCGACACGCCGGTGGAAATGGTCAATGGCTCCGGCGGCCTGCTCAGCCGCCTGCACGATCCCCATCCTTCCCTCTGGCACGGGACCCCGCCGGAATACCGGCCGCTGCTGGCCCTGGCCTCGGGATCGCTGGCCGGGATGCTGAGCACCACGTCAACACCCGTTGTCGCCACGCCCCAGGTGGTCTATTATCTGAACGATCATCTGGGCACGGCTCAACTGCTTGTCGACGCGGCCAAGACCGTGCTCTGGCAGGGCGATGCCCAACCCTTTGGCCAGGTGACCGAGGTGATCAACCAGATCGACCACCGGTTCCGCTTCCCCGGCCAGATGGTTGATCCTGAGAGCGGGTTGTATTACAACTGGCACAGATTTTATGATCCGGAGACTGGACGATACCTATCTGCCGACCCCATTGGGTTGCAGGGCGGGATGAATCTGTATGCGTATGTTGGTGGCGATCCGGTGAATTGGTTTGACCCGGAAGGGTTGAGCGGAGGGAATTGGATGTTCCATAGTAATGATCATGGTGGCCCCCATTTTCAAAAAGGCAATCAAAGGTATGATGCTAAAACTTTAGATCCAATAAAACATAAGGGCGAAATTCCACCTGATCTTTCTAAGTCGGAAAGGAAAAGGCTTGAGCAATCAAAAGCATGGAGTCAAATGTTTCGCTATTTTCAAAATATAAAATCTGCCCCATTCCTACTTCTACTTCCAGGTCAAGAACAGATGTTTGATAATATGCTGAATGGCCGACCATTAGATATAAGTGAAGAATCTTGCGAAAGTTAATTGTGGTGATATTAATATGATTAATTTGCAACTCAGGGTAGAAGGGAAAAATATCAGAAAAGATGAACTGAAAAAGTTCATGAACGTCGATAATGAAAAATTTGAGAGCATGATATATGATGGAATAATTCCAGAATCAATAAACAACAATATATTATATCCAAATGATTTTATTTCTAATCTAAAAAAAAATAACTATTTGAATTCTTTTAAATCTATTAAATTCGACAAAAAATATTTTAACGATATCGTTAATTCACATTTAATAGAAGAGAGTGGTGGTATATTTCTGATTAGTTCTAATTCGTCTGAATTAAAATATCCTGAAATGTCTGACATGATTGAAAAATATGGCCTTTGGGATGCTCAGGGGTTGAATAACCATATACACATGGAAGATGTTACAAAAAATGTGGTTTATCAAATGGTTTTAGCGGGAGAAATTATTGAAAAATGGAAAGAATTGGTTTGTACTCTTAAGTTGTCGAAGAATTGTGTTGTTTACTGGAATGGAAAGGTAAAATCAACGATATGCATTTATCTTTTAGGTGAAACAACAGATGATTTTCTTGAAAAATACGATACCCACCTGGGTATCAAGAATGTATTCGTTGAAAATATTTCATGTGGCGCCCGGTAGATAGCGCATCGGAGGTCAACTAATCTTTATATAATCAGCATGATGGGTGTGCACAGCTTGTATTGTGCCCACCATTCAGAAAGTACCTCTTTCGCACAGCGACAGACCACGTGCAGGCAGACCTCCCCTTTTACCCAGTCATGATGCGTACACCGTCACCGTGGAAAGGCGCATTCATCGGGATAGCAAGCCGTCCATCTCATGAATACCTATCATAACTTCACGCCCCCCCTTTAAAAACCGTGTCAGGGGTTTGCGCCTTCGTTTGCGGCATCGCGTCCGGAAGCTTGCTCCGCAACACTCCGGAACGCATCAGGAAATCTGCCCCACGGCTATGATTTCCGCGTCGGGTCGCTGGTATTACCTATCTGCTGATCCCATTGGGCTGGCTGGGGGGATGAATTTGTATGCGTATGTCGGGGGTAGTCCGGTGAACTGGATTGACCCTGAGGGGTTAGCAACTGGTGTTGAGGATGCTCTTGGAATAGGTGGGTTCTTTGTTTGTGGCCCCGTATGCGCCGGAATCGGCTATATTGCAGGTGGCGCCACTGTATTTGTGGCTGGGCAGTGGGCATTAGATCATTGGTTTGCAAATGAAAGTAATGAAGAAGGGGGCCAATGTGATATAGGATCAGATGACATCACAGATAAATCCGCTGATGAAATCAGAGAGCTTGCTAAGAAAAATGGGCTTAAACCTTTTGGGAACGAAAACGATCCAGAATACCCCCGAAAATGGAAAGACGCAAACGACCAAGAAAGATTACGTCTAGACAAAGGTCATATTGATCCTAAAACGGGCCAACCTTACAATGACCCTAATGCAGCGCAAAACCATGTGCATGGATATGATCCGTTAGGCAATAAAATTAGACATCCTGCGAATAACAATCCCCACTTCCCTTTAAGAAGATAGGCTGACAAAAGGTATATTATGCATTTTGAATTGAGCGATGGTGAAATTTCCTTATGGATAGAGCAAGGAGAGAGTCTTTGTCTTAAAGCCATAACTGAAACTGGCGATCCAGTTGAACTAACATCTAACGAAGCTAAAAGCCTAGCGAATGCTCTTCTCGAAATGGTTGAAAAAATAGAGAAGGAGTAAATGGGATCAGTAATGTCCGGTTAAGATTTTGCAAGGAGGCGCCAGGTAAAAAAAGCCCAGTAGGGTGGGTAGGGCCTTATCGTGCCCACCATTCCGAACGTATCTCTTTCGCGCAGCGACAAACCACGGGCAGACCTCCCCTTTTACCCGGTCATGATGCGTACACCGTGGAGGGTTGCATTCGTCGGGATAGCAAGCCGCTTTTCAAAAAAAAAAGCCATTTAACACCATGTATTCAATATATTTTTTCACATTTCATTTAACCTGAAATAAGGGGGCAAAAGAGGCATTTATGCCTTAAAATCCCCACTGGCGATATCCAGGGAACAAGCATTCGCATCGGGATAGCAAGCCTCTATTTCGTAAAAACAACAAGTTAACGCAAGGCGTGCCATGCCCACCTTGACCGTTTCATCGGGATAGCAAGCCGTCCACCTCGTGAACACCTGTCATAATTTCACGGACCACCCCCTTTAAATAAAAAGGGGACGCATTTACTTTTCACGATGCTGTTCTCGGCCTCGGGCTCCTACTTCAATCAGTCGGTCGCCACCTCGAGCAATGGCGAGGCAACGTACAACCTGGCGGACGGAACCTACCGGGTCACAGCCAGCTATTTGGGCTACGAATACAGCACTGACCTGTTCTCCATTCCCCTGGTATCCTCCCAGACCTTGGCCATTCCCCATCAGGCCCACACGGTCTCGGTGTTCCGGACCTACCAAAACGACCGCGTGGCCCTGGCCAACATCGTGAAAAGGGGACGCATTTATTTTTCAGGGGTCAAGACCATGTTGTTCTCGGCCTCGGGCTCCTACCTCAATCAATCGATTACCACCTCGAGCAATGGCGAGGCAACGTACAACCTGGCGGACGGAACCTACCGGGTCACAGCCAGCTATCTGGGGTATGAATACCGCACCGATCCGTTCTCCATTCCCCTGGTATCCTCCCAAACCCTGGCCATTCCCCATCAGGCCCACACGGTCTCGGTGTTCCGGACTTACCAAAACGACCGCGTAGCCCTGGCCAACATCGAGGCCACGCTGAACTGAAACAGGTTTTATGATCCGGAGACCGGACGGTACCTATCCGCTGATCCCATCGGGTTGAATGGGGGGATGAATTTGTATGCGTATGTTGGGGGGGATCCGGTTAATGGGATTGACCCTGCAGGACTTGCATATTTTGCCTATCGTCCCCTAGATGCAGCCAAAATACTTGGTGTTACAGGTGGAAAAGAGGATGATCGCCAAAATACAGTGATAGGCCATGAGCAGTTATTTTTTGAAGACGAAAACCCTATTTCAAACATTGGTTTCTTTAACGATGGTAATACCAAGGAAGAACTAGACACTAAACTATATGAGCCTGCTCATGATCCTGGCTGGAATGACTGTGTAATGAGAGAAGCGATTAAGCGTGTAAAAAAGGGAAGATATAAACTTTTATGGGAACGAAGAACAAATTATAAGTATAATTGTCAAGATTGGGCAGATGCAGTCAGGCGTGAATACAGAGAGCTAGTAACGGATCCTAATATCTCAAAAAAATGTGCCCCAACTTGTGACGAGATAAACAAATGATAAAACTATTTTTATTCTTTTTGGCTTTTGGGATAATAGTTTTCTTGCTCACGTTCAAATTGTCTTTGAAAATTAGATTGGCAGCAGCCTTGTTGAGTTTTCTGATTCCATCAATTTTGCTTTATATTTTTCTCTACAATGTAGAGGACAAGGCTAGCCCCGGAGCAAAAATAATTACAAAAGAAATGTTAAAATAGAGGGAAACCGGGATAGGCTACGACGTTTTCCCTTCGCGCAGCGACAAACCACGGGCAGAGCTACCCGAACCGGTGACCTCGTCGCGGGACTACGTGCAATGTCGCATAAGGCCCACTTATGTCCTAAGTGGCCCACCTCTCACCACGTTTTCTCCTTGCAGCGGCTGAGAAGACAAATCTCAGCCGCTTTTTCATTCCTTTCCCGCACCGTTGAAGAAATTATCAATCGTTTAAATGAGGATTTTCTGCTGAGATGGCGGCAGTTCTTCGATTTTTATCCAGCCGTCGCGGGGTCTTCAAGCGCAGTCAGCTCCCTTATACCGCCGAAGGCGAGCCGCTTGGCCGCAACGCCACCACCGATGGTTCCGACGTGGCTTCCTTTGCGGTGGAGGTCGGGAGACTTGGTCGGCTTCCTGGGGAGGGTCCTATGGATTTCTGGCTGCCGCTCACCATCATCCGCCGTAGTCGGTTATAAACTATCCGGCAGTTTTTCACCGGCTCTTCTATATTTCTATTTTTTCTGCCAGGCCCCGCCTAATTGAATGAACTGTCCGGCCGGGGTCTTTTCAATTGCCTGCTTGCCAGCAAGTTGTTCGACAGCCTGGATCGGGGTGTTGTTGCGCTGAGCAATTTCCTGGTATTGCTGCCTTCGTTGAGTGTTGATCGATTGCACCAGCTGGGCAATTTCGGCATTGCCGCTTTGCACCTCGGCCAGATACCCGGCGGGCGTTTCCCCCACCAGTCCCTGCGCCTTGGCAGTCTGCAGGTCAAGGGCGTAAACGGTCTGCCAACACAGCAGCAGGGCGAAGAACAGGAAATACATAAATCGTTTCATGGGGTTCCTCCAATTAGAACAGTCCGCTTTTTGTATTGATGACACTCTCCAGTTCTTTTTCCACCTTAACGCGGATCTCGTGCTCAATTTTGACGTTGAGGTTGATTGTGATTGGTTTGTCGGGTGGGGCGATCTGCACCGTAGGTGAACAGGCGGCCAGGAGCGATCCGGTGACCGCAAGCGTTGCCAGTATTCTGAACATGAATTCTCCCTGTGGTGTCATTTGGCGTGTAGCGAGTTGGTATGTTGCTGGACCCGCCGGTCCAGTTCTGAGGTCAGTTCATGACTATACTGAAGACTCCTGAGCAGCGAAAGCAGATTCTGTTCGGTGCCGATATTGAGGTGAACCGGCCGGGTGTTTTCGAGTTTTGGATTGTTGCCCTGCAATTGTAGGTTGACGGCCAGGGCCCCGTCCGGGACATAATTCACTAGGGCTGTCAGCCGCTGATAGTGGAACTCCTCTAAAGCCTTGAGTGCGTAGGCTGGGAGTGGTGAGCCTTGCAGTGCCCCGCCGGCCGGCTGGTAGCGGATGATGCCCCCCTCGGAGCTGCTTTGTAGCTGGCCCTGGTCGACGGTCACGCCCTGGGGCGTGAAATGGAGAGGCAGATTGCCATACACTCGGCCGCTCGCTTTAAGCTCCTCAACTTTTTGCAGGGCGATGATTTGTTGCAGATCGAAATCATCAATCTGGAGCAGGCATTCGCTTTGCGGATTGTTGCTGTCATAGGCGCAGTTTTCAAGGTGCATTTTACCGCCGAAAAGTTCAGCGCCCGCCTGTTCGATCAGCAGCTTGGGATGCCTGCCGTGAGTGGAAGGACTCAGGCTGGTCTTGAGCAGGAAATTATCCACGGGAATCGGACCCTGCAGCTGTACGAGCTCAACAATGCCGGGTTTGAGGGATGCCAACTTTGGCAGGAGCCGCAACTGTTGCTGCACTGTGAATCCGGAAAAAGGAGCACCGTACAGTAATCCTTTGCCGCCGGTGAAATCGATTATTGCTTGTAGTTCAGGCGGTGTTTTTCGACTCCAGGTGCATTGCGTGGAGAGATTGAGTTCTCCTTTGTCAAGGGTAACGGGTGGGGCCGGATCAGCGAGCAGCTGCAACAGATTGCTCTTTTCGCTCATAACCAGGGGGCGGGTGGTCCGGAGAGCGGCCTTGCCCTTTTGCTCACCAGTCCGTTGCCAGGTGAGATCAGTTGCAAGCGTTCCCGAACCTTGCGGTGCGGCAAAGGAACAGGCTGCCTGCAGGTGCTCCCGGTCCATTTGCAGGTCTGCGGTGATGGCATTGAATCGCAACGGGGCAAAGTGGAGTTCGCCAAAAATCAGTCCGTTGACGGTCCAAGGGGTAGCGGGCTTCAGCTGTAACCGCCAGGAATGCGGGCGGATATCAACTTGTCCGGCAAGATTGGTCTCGGCGGCAGTGACGGTAACCTCACGGCTTTTGAAGTTTTTGAGCGAGACTTGGGATGTGGCGGCGAGAATAAGCGGATTGCCGTGCAGAGGTTGGGAACCGTCCAGCTGTAGTTTGATTTCCTCCGCTACCATCTGGGAATGGCGCAGACCGGTTAGAGTGAGAAAGAGGTGCCAAGAGTGCGCATTCTCGGGATGGAGCTCGGCATGGAGTTCTGCCTTCAAGCTTCCCTGGATTTGGGGGGAAGAGTCGATAGCCGGCAATAGCCCCTGCAGGGCGGGGAGCTGGAGCTGGAGCGTGCCGGTAAGCTGGCTGTTCGCAACTCGGAGAATGGCGGTTATGGGGGAGGCTGTATTCGGTCCAGCAATTGCTGGGTTGATGGTCAACAGTCCTTCTTTCTCGGTCGCGGTCAGGTCCACTGTTAATGCCAGATCCTTTTTGGCGGCGGCAGCGCCGTGGTGGATCAGCAGTTGCTGGATATGCAGTTGGCGTACCGGCAGCCATGTCGTACGCATCCGACGGATAAGACCAGTCAGATCAGGCAGTGCCGAATCTAGCGAGGGTTCTTTCGCAACCACCGGGGCAGTGGGCAGGGTGATGTCAACGGTTGCCGCCCTGATTCCGTCCAACCTGCCCTGGAGCAGTCCCCAGAGTTGGTAGCTGCAGATCGCATTGGTTACTCGAATTTCGATTGGTCCGGCAGAGCGGTCCAAGGTGGCGGCAAAACTCGTGATCCGCATTTGACCCGAGTCAAAACCAGCAAGGTCGAGATTAACCTGCTGCAATCCAACCCAGGACAGGATCAGTAGTGCCAAATGTTGCCGTGTCCATGGGACCTGGACCGCCAGCAGGAGGGACAGGGTGATCAGCAGAGCAGAAAGAATGATATATTTGGCTGTCCGCATAAAAGCACTACCTGTGAGGTACAAGGAGAGAGAAGTGGCTTCAGTAATTGCACAATCTCTTAGGTGGAAAACCTGCTACCGATAACACTAAAATATGGGCCAATAGTCGAAGTTGAAATGAGTTTAATCTTGCATGATTTCCACTGGCAATCCTAGTAAATAGTAAACATAGCAGAGTAAATAGGCAGTAACTAGGGGCCGCACCACGTTTTCTCCTCGCAGCAGGAAAACCGGGACAGATTATTTTCACACCGTCCTGCCCGGCGTGATCTGCTCCCTCTATACCACCGAAGGCGAGCCACTTCACCGCAGCACCACCGATGGTTCCGGCGTGGCTTCCTTTGCGGTGGAAGCCGGAACCCATCTGGTTAAAGCCCGGTACCTGGGCTATGGACTTCATTCACCCTCGAGGCGATCGGAACACCCGCGGTCCTCTCCACCAGCCTGACCATCCCCCATCGCGACCTGGCCATCCGCGTGCTCAAGGATCAGGGAGCAGGCGCGGAACTGGTTTCCGGGCTGCGCTGTTATCTCTATTCCATGGACAAAGGCGAGGGCCAGGCCACCCTGACCATCGAGCTGGGCACCATGCCCGTCACCGTGCGTGACGACAGCCAGGACACCGAAACCAATCCCGATGGCCGGGTCGAGGATGTGCGGCAGTAGCACACTCTACACCAGCGAAGGGACGGCCTTGGGCGATACAACGGTGAAAATGGTCAATGGCTCCGGAGGTCAGGTGCCCCCCTACCCGTTCATAAAACAACAAAACCGTCAAGATTCATCAAAGTCAGGCACGATTTTGTAACATGCCGTGAAGCCGCTGCAAACACTCGCGTCTTTCCTGTAAGGCTGCTACCTCGTCATCTCTCTGAAAACTCAGCAAGTTTCAATATTTTCAAGCAGTGGTGCGGGAGTTGCTTGCCAATTGGGACTTGTATCCATTATTCCACTCCCCTTAACCCATTGAATATTCATATGATAATGACCGACTGCGGCACCATGGACGGGCAGCTTGTTGATTCCCCCCACAAACATCTTTTCGATAATTCTCCCAATGCCGTTGTTTTTTGTAATCTTGACGGTGTCATCCTCTTCACCAACGCCGCCTTTGAACGACTTTTTGGTTTTTGCGAAACCGAAGTCACCGGTCACCACCTTAAAAAGGTACTGCGACCGTTAAATCGAGAGTTTGATGAGCCTGCGGAATGGGCAAACCCCCAGACCGTCGAGTATTTTCCCTCCAAACGATTATGCGCCGACAATTCCCTGATCGATGTTGCAATCTCATTTTTCCCGGTCACCACCGGCCACAAAACTCAGGGGACCTGTATCATTTACCAGAGCGTGACCCAGCTGAAAGAAACCGAAGCTCGGGCGATGAGAACTGAAAAGAAATATCGGAGTATTTTTCATAACGCAGTGGAAGGCATTTTTTTAACCACGCCGTACGGTCGATATCTTGATGTCAACCCCGCCTTGGCCAACATCTACGGATTCTCTTCTCCCGAAGAATTGATTCTGTATTTTAAGGATATCAGGAAGCAATTGTATGTCGATCCGCAACGGCGCGACCAATTTAAATTTCTGCTTGAACGGGATAAAAAGATCATCGGTTTCGAATCCCAAGTCCGCAAAAAAGACGGCAAGGTTATCTGGATTACCGAAAACGCCAGGGCAGTCTATGGCGATGGCGGCGAGATAAGCTATTACGAAGGAACGGTGATGGATATCTCGGACCGGAAACAAGCCGAAACGGATTTGGAAATACAGCGGGCCTATTTTTCGCAATTGTTCGCCAATTCACCCCAGGCCATTACCATTATCGACACCAAACGGAATGTGGTCAACTGCAACAAGGGATTTGAGGAATTGTTCGGCTACCGGACAGCGGATATCGTCGGCTTTGGCATGCGTCCCCTTATTGTTCCGGAAGAACTGATGGTCGAGTGTGAAAATCTGCGCAGCAGCATCCTCGATGGCAAAACCGTCCAATGCGAAACCAATCGCCGCCATCGTAACGGAAACCTGATCCCCGTTTCGATGATAGGGTTCCCCATTCGGGTTGGCGAGATCATTAACGGCATTATTTACATTTACCAGGATATTTCCGAGCGGAAATCGTTTGAGGATCAAATTTCCCACCAGGCTTTTCATGACGCTCTGACCGGCCTGCCCAATCGCACTCTTTTTGCAGAACGACTGGAACGGGCCTTGGAACGATCAAGGCGGCGCCCCGAACTCTTCTATGCCGCCCTGATGATCGATCTCAACAAATTCAAAGCGGTCAACGACAGCCTGGGCCATCCGGCTGGCGATCAGCTCTTGATCGAGGTCGGCAAGCGACTTTCGTTCTGCGTACGTACGGTGGATACAGTCGCCCGGCTTGGCGGCGATGAGTTTGCCATTATTTTGGAAGAATTCTCTTCGAAAAAAGAACTGCTCAAGGTTGCCAGGCGGATACATTCCATTCTCTGCGAACCGTTTACCCTCTGCGGCAGCGACATTACACCCGGCGCCAGTATCGGCATTGTCCCCAAAATGGCCGAATACACCTCGGCCGGAGATGTCCTGCGCGATGCCGATATCGCCATGTATCGCGCCAAACAGCAGGGTAAGGGCCTGGTGCTTTTCGACAAACGGATGCACCAGGAACTTGTGGAATCCATCAACCTGGAGAGCGAATTGCGGGAAGTGTTGGCAAAAGACGGCCTGACGTTGCACTACCAGCCTATTGTTTCGATTGTCGATGAACGTCTGGAAGGGTTCGAGGCATTGGTCCGATGGGATCACCCTCTCCGCGGCATGATCCCGCCGGATCGGTTTATCCCGCTCGCCGAAGAAAGCGGGATGATCATCGAGCTTGGCAAGTGGGTCATGACCGAGGCCTGCCGCACTCTGAAAAACTGGCAGGACACGGTCGCCAATGCCCATGACCTGACCATGAGCGTCAACGTCTCCATTCGGCAGTTTAATAAACCGGGGCTGGTTGAGCATGTCATGGAGGTATTGCAGCAGAACGAACTTAATCCGGCTTGCCTCAAGATTGAGGTGACGGAATCCGTCATCATGCACGACGCCACTCGCACCATCACCGAACTCAACCGGCTCAGGTCCCTGGGGGTACAAATATCCATCGATGATTTCGGCACCGGCTACTCTTCCCTTTCCTATCTGCGGCGCATGCCGATCGATCATCTCAAGATCGACCGTTCTTTTATCAGCGGTTTTGAGGATCCCCAGGAAAATGATCAAATTGTGAAGTCCATCATCTCGCTGGCACGAAGCCTGGGTTTATCGGTCATTGCTGAAGGCGTTGAAAACCGCGAACAGCTTGACCGGTTGCGTGCCCTGAAATGCGACAAGGCCCAGGGATTCATGTTCTCACGACCCGTGGATGAGGGCAAGGCCATTGAACTGATCCGTAAATTCTCTCAATTGTGAAAAACAGTGAGGGCCTGTTTCGATTAATTGCTAACAGTTCCTTCCCTAACCCAAGGAAACAACGAACATGTTCATGCTTTTTAAGTCGGCAATGAAAAAGAGACGGGTTGAAAAGGCCCTGGAAATCAAGGCGTCCCTGGCAGAGCGATGGGATCTCACCACCACCTTTTCCCTGCCGGGTGATGGCCCGGCCAACCTCATCGTCGATACGCTCAATCAGGTGTTCCACCGTCTTCACACCTTCGTCTGCCAGCTCACCAAGAAGAATGTCGCAATGGCAACCGTGGCCCCCCTGGCCCTCGCTATTTCCCAAAAAGTCCGGCAATCTTCAGAATCGCTCTCTCAGAGGGCCGAGCAGTTGGAGCATACCTGTCACCAGCTTGCCAAGGGGATCAGCACCTCCTCGGACAGTGCCAACCAGGCACTTGCTCAATCCGCCTCGATCGTCAGCGAGATTACCCACGCCGGCGACCTGACGGGACATGCCCTGCAGCGCATGCAGGTGATGGAACAGAATGTGGGACAGCTCTCCTCTTCCATCGCTGTCCTTGAGCAAAAATCGCGTTCCATCGGATCAATCATTGAATCCATATCCGATATTGCCGACAAGACGGGCCTGCTCTCGCTCAATGCCTTTATCGAAGCGGCGCGGGCCGGTGCGCATGGTGCCGGTTTTGGTGTCATTGCACAGGAGGTTCGTCAACTCTCCCAGGAAACCGCCAGGGCCGCGCAAGAGGTGAAAGACTCTCTGCTGACCATCGGCGAGTTGATTCAGAACACGGTTACAGCGGTCGCGCAAGCCAGAGAAGGGGTCGATGCTGGGATGCAGGTCAACCAGGAGGCTTCGGCGGCGCTTGAAAAAGTGAGCAGGGAACATCATCGTTTTCACTTGCACCTGGAGTCGGTGATCAGTGGAGTCAGCGATCAGAAAAAAGCTGTGTCTGTTTTTGCCGATGACCTCTCCACTATTTCCGCCATCGGCAAGGAAGGGAAAATCGACAGTGCCGAGTTGGCGGAGTTGGCGGAAACGGTGAAGGCGCTGACCGAAGAGCAGCTGCTCTCCAGCGGCATTTTCATCCTTCCCCAATATCGCAAGGCTGAGGCTGAAGTATTGGCCATAGCAACGGATCCGGATATTCGCACAGTGGGCACTGCCACGGATCAAGCATTGCAGCGAAGAATGCAGCCGCTTTCCTTTCTGGAGCTGATTTACCTGACCGATGCGGAAGGCCTGCAGGTGTCGAGCAATGTTTTCAGGAAAGAACAGGCAACCGTCAGCGATCCCTCGGTCAAAGGTAAAAATTGGGGCCAGAAGCCGTGGTTCAGAAAGGTCAAAGAAACGGGAAAACCCTACATCTCCGAGATCTACAGATCAGAAGCTACCAACTCCTTCTGCCTGACCATCTCAGTTCCGGTGTACCGGCAGTCCGCATGGGTGGGTGTCCTTGGCGCAGACATCAATTTTGGCGATCTTCTCAATATCTGAATACGACTCTGCCTGATGTTCAGATTGTCCCGCCTCAGTTGCTGTTAGCCTGGCAAGCGAACGGCCTGAGTGGATAGCTATCAATGTAAATGTCGGAGCAGCATTAGGTTGACTACCAAATAAAAAGACTTTTTAATATGGGATGACGATTGGTCATATTCTGATAATATGATTGGATTTTTCGTTTCTCTTAGTGCTACCCGGTTTACTTAATCCGTCAATGCCTCTAATGGAGAATATGTCTCACCACAATAGTCGCATCTTGATTGTCGATGATGATAAAGTTTCCCTTTTAATGCTCAAGAAACATTTGTTGCGTCAGGGCTATGAGGTCTTCTGCGCCGATAACGGCCAGGTAGCCCTCTCCCTTCTGGGAAAACAGTGGGTGAACCTGGTGATAACCGATCTCATCATGCCGGGAATGGATGGCGTTCAGCTGATGCACGCAGCCAAAGCCCTTCATCCCGCACTCCCTTTCATCCTCTACACCGCTCAAGGAAGTATCGAAAGCGCGGTTTCCGCAATCAAGCAGGGCGCAATTGACTATATAGAGAAGCCCTTCCATCCCCAGACACTTGACGTGGTATTGCAGCGAACCCTGGAGTTCGGACGTCTTTCCAATGAAAATGAGCAGCTGCGGGAACATTTCCGCGAACAGTTCAGTTTTCACAACATCGTCACCCAATCGCCGGTCATGCACCAGACTTTGGAACTGGCGGCCCGGGTTGCCGCGTCTCCCAAAACTACGATCAGCCTCACTGGTGAGAGCGGCGTCGGCAAGGAGGTCATGGCCCGGGCCATTCATTTTACCTCTAACGGCCTGCCCGCCAGTTTTGTGCCGGTCAACTGCGCCTCGATTCCCGAAGCCCTCCTTGAAAGCGAGTTGTTCGGCCATGTCCGTGGCGCCTTTACCGGTGCCGAACGGGAGCGGGAGGGAAAATTCAGTCTGGCCCGTGGCGGGACAATCCTTCTCGACGAGATCGGCGACATGCCCCTGCCGCTTCAGGCCAAACTTTTGCGGGTGTTGGAGGAACGAACCTATGAAAAAGTTGGTTCAAATACTTCCATGCAGGCCGATTTTCGGGTCATCGTCGCAACCCATCGGAATCTTGCCGAGATGGTCAGGCAAGGCACATTCCGGGAGGATCTCTTTCACCGGATCAATGTGGTGCCCATTGTCATTCCGCCGCTTCGGGAACGAAAAGAGGATATCCCCCTGCTGGTGGAATTCTTTCTCAATCTCTTCCGCAAACATCAAGGCAAACCCCTTCCCGGGATCTCAAAAAAGGCCATGGATCTGATCGTTTCCTACTCCTGGCCGGGAAACATCCGTGAACTGCGCAATGTGCTCGAATATGCGGCCCTCTTGACTTCCGATGAACTGATCAGGCCGGAACATCTTCGCCTTCCCGCAGCCCCGTCGCCGGCAGGAACCGCTCAGACCGATACAATTGATTTTCATCTCAGCCTTTCTCCCCAAGATCTGTCCCTGGAAACCTTAACCATGAAAATCATGGAGATGGCTCTCCAGCGCTGCGGAGGCAACAAGTCCAAGGCTGCCGCCCTCCTCAAGGTAAACCGCAAGAAATTCTACCGATAGCCCCCTCCTGTCCCCCCTCGCCACACCTTGTCCCTAATAGGGACAGTGTCTTTTCCGCGTCAATCAGATAACATATTAAGATTACTTACTTTTTTATATTGGCATTATTCTTGATCTTATAGCCATCAATAACGCCACGCACAGGGCGCACTGTCCTTTTCACGGACATCCCAGCAAGGGAGTAGAGCATGTCTCAAAATGAAGTTGAGCGATTTATGGGAAGGATCATCACCGATGCGGAGTTCAGGGCGTGTGCCGAACGCTCTCTCGAAAGAGCCTGCTACAGCGAGGGCTATGCGCTTTCCGCTGTTGAGCTGTCGTTGCTGTGCAATCTTGATTTCCAGCTGTTTCAGCAAGTTTATGAAACAATTGATGATTCGATCAAGAGATCGTGAATGTACTGCAGCGGCTGGGAAATACCAGATCCCAAGGCATGAGATTGAGCCGAGGGATCCAGCCGTAACGTGCATCTGTCCCGTTGTTCCTTCATCTCAGAGGAAAAGCAAATGTCGGAAATAGTATTGGTTGTTGATGACGACGAGTCCATACTCGAATTTGCCAAACACGTGCTCAGTGGCCTTGGCTGCCAGGTTGTCACCCTGAACGACCCTGTGGCCGCCTTGGACTATCTCGGCCGCGAAGAGATCGCGGTACTCATAACTGATAACAACATGCCGGTTATGCGCGGCCTGGAACTCATCGAAAAGGCCAATACCGTCGCCACGGAAACAGTCAAAATCATCATGTCCGCCTACGCTGATCTCTCGGTGGCCCTCTGCGCCATCAATCAGTGCCAGGTGTTTAAATTCGTCTCCAAGCCGTGGAACCCCAAGGAAATGATCGATACGGTCAACGATGCCCTGCAGCGGTACCGCACACTGCAGACGCTCCGCCGCGAAAACGAGGATGTCCTGCGTTCGCTCGCCCAGACCATCGAACTCAAGGATCCGAGCACCCGTGGGCACTGCAACCGGGTTGCCACCGTTGCCGTGCAGATCGCCAAGATCCTCGGTTTGTCCATCGACATGCAGCGTGAAATAAAATACGGCGGCTGGCTTCACGACTGCGGCAAAATCGGCGTCCCCGAACATGTACTCAATGCCAACCGTAAACTTGAGGCGGATGAATATGCCATTGTTAAAAATCATTCCGCCTGGGGAGCGGATGTGGCGAGAAAAGCTAATCTTTCCGCGGTTGTTGTTAACGTGATTCTCTGCCATCATGAACGCTATGATGGCACCGGCTACCCCAGCGGCATGTGCGGGGAGAATATCCCGATCGAGGCAAGAATCGTCTCGGTGGCTGATGTCTTCGACGCACTTGCCACGGACCGGCCCTATCGTAAGGGGTTGTCGCTGGAGGAAACGCTCGACCTGGTTATTTCGATGAAGGGAAAGGAACTCGACCCTTTTCTTGTTGATCTATTTGTTAACTGTCAGGCGTACCTTATTGATGAGACGGAACGACAATGCGGAGAACCAATTTTGATCAATGAACTTTATGAAGTGAACAGAATCAGCCTGAGAGGCGACTATTCAATCACGGGCGTGAAAGAGCAGATTCCTCTCCTGGCGCAGCACCTTGCCAGGGCGGCTGAAATCACACTCGAGGCCTTGGGCCGGGAACGCCGCCATGAAATCGATCTCACCGAGATCGAGGCCCTTGACACCTGCGGTTGTCAACTGCTGGCAACCCTTCTCCGCAATCTTCGACAGCAAGGCATGGAAGCCCCGGTTGTCAAGATAAGCGATAGCTATCGGGAAAGAATTCATCTCCTGGGCTTTGATGCCGAAATTTTTGCCGGGGAATATGCATGAAAGACCATGATCAAGGGGCCCTGGATATTGATATGGGCCAATTCAATCAGGTTTTTTTTGAAGAGTGCGGCGAGCACCTGGCGGAAATGGAGCAGATTTTGATGTCGCTTGCCGGCGAGCCGGACGATGAACAGCTCAATGCTATTTTCAGGGCCGCCCATTCGATCAAAGGGGGGGCAGGCATGTTCGGTTTTCATGACATGTCGATCGTTACCCATGTCCTGGAAACCCTGCTCGACAAGCTCCGCACCCACGAGATGCCGTTTTCCTCCTCCATGATCGATCTTTTCCTGGAGGCGGGCGATGTGATCGCCATGCAGCTGTCCGGATACCGAGACGGCGCGGAGGTCCGCCAGGAAGCGGTCGACCTGATTCGGGCAAAACTGGAGCAGGTGATCGAAGGCGGCGAGGCTCCCCCTGTCGCCCCTGTTGCGGTGCCCCGGGAGATGACGGCAGCGGAGAGCGGTGCTGCTGCGGATATTCCCGCTGATCATCGATTCGAACTGCTCTTTACCCCTGATCCGGACCTGTTTCAGCGTGGCGTCAGGCTGGAAAATCTGATGGCCGAGTTGGAGGAATTGGGCAGCCTGTCCGTGCAGGCGCAGGTGTCCGACCCAGGCAATTTAAGCACCTTTGACCCTACCCTCTGCCTCACCACCTGGCGCTTTATCCTGGAGACAACCGCCGGCGAGGCCGAAATACGGGAAATTTTCGAATTTGTGGCGGACGAGGGACAGCTGCAGGTGCGTGAACTTCCTTTTGATGACCGAGCCGCCAGCCCGGATGCGGTCGAACCGCAGCCCGGACCCCTTGATCCGCTCAAGGAAGACAAGCCGCCGGCACCGCCCGCGGCCGTCATACCCACCGCTGCCCTGTCCACTGGACGGAGGATGGCCGATACCAACGAAACGGCCCCCAGCGCCTTTGGCCGGCGTGCCGGTGAAACCGAGGCCTCAATCCGGGTCGGCGTCACCAAGGTGGACCAGCTGATCAATCAGGTCGGCGAACTGGTGATCACCCAACTGATGCTGGCCCAGACCGCCGCAGCCCTGGATCCGGTGCTCTACGAAAATCTGCACCGCAGCCTGCTGCAGCTGGAGCACAATACCCGTGACCTGCAGCAGAGTGTCATGTCAATCCGGCTGGTGCCGATCAGCATCGTCTTCTCCCGTTTTCCCCGGATGGTCCGCGAACTGGCGACCAAACTGGGCAAGCAGGTCGAGCTCAAAACCATCGGGGAAACAACCGAACTGGACAAGGGACTAATTGAGAAGATTACCGATCCGCTCACCCATCTCGTCCGTAATTGCATGGACCACGCTCTCGAGACCCCGGAGGTGCGGGTCGCAGCCGGGAAAAAGCCGGTGGGGACTATCATCCTGCGGGCTGCGCAGATCGGAGGACGAATTGTCATTACCGTCATAGACGACGGCGCCGGTCTGAATCGGGAAAAAATACTGAACAAGGCCCTGGAGCACGGCATCCCGGCCTCCGACAGCATGACGGACGAAGAAGTCTGGCCATTGATCTTTGCCCCGGGATTTTCCACCGCGGAGGCGGTGACCGATATCTCCGGCCGGGGCGTGGGCATGGATGTAGTGCTGAGCAACGTGCAGTCCATGAATGGCAGAGTGACGATATCGTCTGAACCGGGCAAGGGGACCCAGATCACCATCAGCCTGCCCCTGACCCTTGCTATCCTCGATGGTCTATCCGTGGCCGTCGGCGACGATAAATTCATCATTCCGCTCAATTCCATTGTGGAGTCGCTCCAGCCGACCATGGGGAGCCTGAAGACCGTGAACGGCAAGAAACTGGTGCAGGTTCGCGGCGATTATATCCCCATCATCCCGCTCTTCGAGCTGTTCCACCTCCAGGCGCAGGTAGCCGAGGCGGAAAAAGGGGTTTTGGTCCTGATCGATGTGGAGGGAGAAAAAGCAGCTTTACTGGTTGATGCCCTCTTGGATGAGCATCAGGTGGTGATCAAAAGCATTGAAACAAATTATCGCAAAGTGGAAGGGACGGCCGGGGCGACCATCCTCGGCGACGGCCGGGTAGCGTTGATCCTGGATGTGGCCTCTCTTCTGCAGATGCATAAAAAAAATATGTAACCGCAGAGCACCTTAATGCGATTTTGGAGGTTGTGGGAAAATGCAGACAGAAAGTGAAACAACACAAGCGGCTTCAGAGTATCTCACCTTTATGCTCGCCAACGAAACCTATGGGATTGACATTCTCAAGGTTCAGGAGATCAGGGGGTACGATACGGTCACCCATATCGCCAATGCACCGGAGTTCATCAAAGGCGTCATCAATCTGCGCGGGGTGATTGTCCCGATCGTGGACATGCGGATTAAGTTCAAGGTCGGTGAACCCACCTATCATGAGTTCACGGTGGTCATCATCATGAATGTCCTGGACAGGGTCATCGGCATGGTCGTGGACGGGGTTTCCGATGTGGTGGCGCTCATGCCGGAACAGATCCGTCCGGCTCCTGAAATGGGCGCGGCTTTGGACACCAATTACATAACAGGGCTCGGCACCCAGAATGACCAAATGCTGATCCTGGTGGATATTGAAAAACTGATGAGCAGTGAAGAGATGCAGCTCATTGATCATTCACGTTGATTGCCCTCAACCAAAAAGGCGGAAAACTATGAAACTGAAGACATTTAAAAACTGGACTATCCTCTCGAAAATATTAAGTATCTCGATATCGACCATCACCCTGCTCATCCTGGGGGTCATCTTTTATGTCCTTCCCTATATGGAACAGCGCCTGCTCGAGGAAAAGCAACTGGCGACCCGGGCGGTCGTGGAAGTGGCCGCTGCGGTCATTACCAGTCTCCAGGAAGAGGTAAAGGAGGGGAAGATCACGGTGGAGGACGCCAAGAGTCTGGCCCTCAAAGAGATTCGCTTTCTCAAATACCATGGCAATGAATATTTTTGGGTCATGGACTTTGAACCCAGGATCCTCACCCATGGCGTCAGCGAAGATCTGATCGGTAAAAATGTCGGGGATGTGAAGGATCCGAAGGGAATCTCCTTGTTCGTTGATATGGTCAAGGCAGTGAAGGAAAAAGGAGCGACCCTTTATGATTATCAATGGGCCAAGCCCGGCGTTTCCCAGCCGGTCGACAAGATTTCCTACCTCAAATTGAACAAGGAATGGGGCTGGATCGTCGGCAGCGGCATCTACGTTGATGATGTCAAGGCCGGAGTGGCCCTGATGCGCAAACAGATCCTTATCGGCACCTTCCTCCTGTCCTTGGCCATCCTGTCCTTTGCCTGGCTGGTGTCGCGCCGGATCAAGCGCGCCCTTGACGAGGCCATCAGGGTGTCGAACAAGATTGCCGCCGGCGACCTGACCGGTGAAATAGTCATCGACAGCCAGGACGAGACCGGTTCTTTACTGAAATCCCTGAAAGAGATGAATATTGGCCTGGCCAAGATCGTCGGCGAGGTTCGCACCGGTGCGGACTCCATTGCGACCGCCACCGAACAGATTGCCGCCGGCAACACCGATCTCTCCCAGCGGACCGAGGAACAGGCCTCCGCCCTGGAGGAAACCGCCTCGAGCATGGAGGAGTTGACCTCCACGGTCAAACAGAATGCCGACAACGCCCAGCAGGCCAACCAATTGGCGATCAGCGCCAGCAGCGTTGCGGTCAAGGGCGGAGATGTCATCACCAAAGTGGTCGACACCATGAAATCGATCACCGACAGTTCCCGGAAAATTTCCGATATCATCGGAGTTATCGACGGCATTGCCTTCCAGACCAATATCCTCGCCCTCAATGCCGCGGTGGAAGCCGCCCGAGCCGGCGAACAAGGCCGTGGTTTCGCCGTGGTGGCGACCGAGGTGCGTAGCCTTGCCCAACGCAGCGCCGCCGCTGCCAAGGAAATCAAGACCCTGATTGTGGATTCGGTCAATAAGGTGCAGGATGGCAGCAGGCTGGTTGAGGAAGCAGGGCATACCACCCAGGAAATAGTCACCAGCATCAAGCGGGTTACCGATATCATGGCCGAGATTTCAGCGGCCTCCCTGGAGCAGTCCAGCGGCATCGAGCAGGTCAACACCGCCATCACCCAGATGGATGATGTCACCCAGCAGAATGCCGCCCTGGTTGAACAAGCCGCCGCTGCCGCCGAGTCGCTCGAAGAGCAGGCCGCCCAGCTGGTACAGGTCGTGACCCGTTTCACCCTGGAGGAATCGGCACAGCCGCGGAAGGCAAAGGTTGAAAAAAAGATCCGTCCCATCGATGCCTTGCAACCGAGGACCTCTTCCAAGAAAACCAGCCCGCCGCCGGTTGTGAAAAAACAAAACAGACTGGGATCCCTGGCCTTGGCTGCACCCGGTGGCGCCGCTCTTGATGATGACTGGAAGGAATTCTGATCTCTTTCGATCTTTCCATGCCTGACGGTGAGGATAAGGGATTGCCAGCTCTATCTGATACGCAAAATAGGATGCGGCCGGCTGAGGAGAAGGACTCGCATGTGTTCCTTTTCACCGATGAGGATTTCATCCATATTAAAAATCTCATTTATCGGATTGCCGGTATTTCCCTTGCCCCGTCCAAGAAGGATTTGGTGTACAGTCGCCTGGCCCGTCGCCTGCGGGCCAGGCAGATGGATGCCTTCAGCGCCTACATTGAGCTGCTGGAAAGCGGCGATACCCGGGAGCATGAGGAATTTATCAATGCCTTAACTACCAATATGACTTCTTTTTTTCGGGAAAAGCACCATTTTCCGATTCTGGCGGAATATCTTCGGACCTTTCCCGAATCAACCCCCATCAACATCTGGACCTGCGCCTCGTCGACGGGTGAAGAACCCTATTCCATCGCCATGACCGTTGTCGAGCACTTCAACACCTTCAACGTGCCGGTCAGGATACTCGCCACCGATATCGACACCAAGGTGCTGGATAAAGCCCGAATAGGTGTTTACACCCTTGATCAGGTCCAGGCGATTTCTTCGGACCGCCGCAAGCGTTTTTTCCTGAAGGGATCCGGCAACAATAGCGGTCTTGCCCGGATCCGTCCTGAACTGCAGCGGTTGATTACCTTCAATCGCTTCAACCTCCTGGAACAGCAATGGGAGATGCGGGAAAAGTTCGATGTCATCTTTTGCCGCAATGTGATGATCTATTTTGACCGCCAGACACAGCAATCGATTTTAAACAAGTTTGCGCACTGCCTGAAACCCGACGGGATCTTTTTTGCAGGTCATTCCGAGAGCTTTCACCATGCCTCCAACCTGTTCAGGAATACCGGCAAAACCGTTTACAAATTGAAACACTGACAACCGATTTCGAGAAAAGAAAAGATGCTCAGAGACGAACCACAATTGACAACAACCCGTTATTTCGAGAGAAACTTCTCCTCTCAAGCGGTGAAAATCCTCCCCGGGGAATATTTTGCAACAGGCGACTCCACGGCGATCACCACTCTGCTCGGCTCCTGCATTTCGGTCTGCCTTTTCGACCGTATCAGCGGCGTGGGCGGGATGAATCATTTCATGCTCCCCAAGGTGTTGCTCGAAAAGGACGCCACCCGTTGTGCCGCTCCGTATGCGCCGGCCTGTGGCCATCCCTGTTCCACCCGCTATGGCGAATGCGCCTTGAAGCATTTGCTGGAACGACTGGAGGGGCTGGGCGCCAGCCGCGCCCGCCTGGAAGCAAAACTCTTCGGCGGGGGGCGGGTTATGGTCGGCGGCACCGATATCGGTGGGAAAAATACCGCCTTTGCGCTCGGCTATCTCGAAGAGAGGGGCATCCCGGTGGTTGCGTCGGATCTGGGCGATTGTTGCCCGCGCAAACTGGTCTTCTTTCCCACTACCGGGCGGGTATTTGTCAAAAGACTCTCCACAGAATCGATAGGAACAAACCGATGCCCATAAAAGTGCTCGTAGTAGACGATTCAGCCCTCGTTCGGACCCTCTTGACTGAGATTATCAACAAGCAGCCGGATATGGAGGTTGTGGGAACCGCGCCTGATCCCCATGTGGCCCGGGAAAAGATCAAGGCCCTCAATCCCGATGTGTTGACCTTGGATGTGGAGATGCCCAAAATGGATGGATTGGCCTTTCTCGAGCGGTTGATGCGGCTGCGCCCGATGCCGGTGGTGATGATCTCGTCTCTTACCGAGAAGAGCTCGTCAATCACCCTTCATGCCTTGGAATTGGGCGCCTTTGATTTTATCACCAAGCCAAAACTCGATATCCGCAACGGCCTGCAGGAATACGCTGAAGAACTGACCGACAAGATTCGCGGCGCGGTCACCGCCCGGCTGGGAAGATCGTTAACACGAAGTGGTGCCCCGAGCCCGGTGCACTCGAAAAACAATGCCGATGTAGTCCTGGCCGCCGAACACCATACCTTTGCCACCACTGAAAAAATCATCCTGGCAGGAGCTTCAACCGGGGGCACAGAGGCGCTCAAGGTCTTTTTGATGGATCTGCCCGCCGACAGCCCGGGAATCCTGATAACCCAGCATATGCCGGAGGCCTTTACCAAGACCTTTGCCCGGCGTCTCGACGGTCTGTGTAAAATTGCGGTAAAGGAAGCCGAACACGGAGAACGCGTCCTGCCGGGGCATGCCTATCTGGCTCCCGGCAACCGTCACCTGCTCTTAAAAAGGAGCGGCGCCAATTATATGACCGAACTTTCCGATGGTCCGCCGGTCAATCGCCATCGGCCCTCAGTGGATGTGCTCTTCCGTTCGGCAGCCAATTGTGCAGGGAGGAACGCTATCGGGGTGATCATGACCGGCATGGGGGACGATGGGGCCGCGGGCATGCTGGAAATGCATCGGGCCGGAGCGAGCACGCTGGCCCAGGATGAACAGAGCTGTGTGGTCTTCGGCATGCCCAAGGAGGCGATCGCCCGGGGTGGGGTGGATGAGGTGGTGCCGCTTCAAGACTTAGCCCGTCATCTCCTCTTCTGGCTGTCCGCGCAGGGAAAACGCGGTTTTCGAGTTTAGTCTTTTAGGTGGCAATGCTGAATTAGATACTAACTCACATTTATTTGATTAGTAACTTTTTGAGATTAGGAAGTTCATGCGTTGCAAGAAACAAAATTGACCCACCAGCTGAGTTCAGTTGGTGGGTCGATTATATGGCAAATTTTTCTTGGATTGTTTCTGAGATTTCAACTTGTTTTTGGCTTGGAGGCACAAAACAATGGCAAAAGTAATTATGACGGCTGATGACTCGGCGAGTGTTCGACAAATGGTGACGTTTACCCTTAAACAAAATGGATACGAGGTAGTAGAAGCGACGGATGGCCGTGATGCTCTCAATAAGCTGAGCACGCGGAAGGTTGATATGCTGCTGACTGACTTGAACATGCCAAATATGGACGGTATCGGTTTGATCAAAGGCGTGCGAGCGGGGACCATCAATAAGTTTATTCCGATCATCATGTTGACAACCGAATCCCAGGATTCCCGAAAAGCGGAAGGAAAAACTGCTGGTGCCACAGGCTGGATCGTCAAGCCCTTCAAACCTGATCAGTTGATAGCGGTGGTCAAGAAAGTTTTGCGATAAACACCAAGGCGAGGGATTGCAGGCTAAACCTTCAAATCACTGGAGTAACAATATCGAATCACAACTAAATTTCCCTGTAACTTGGACTGCTCTAATCTCATCTTCTCTTACCACACTACGCCGACTGGCAGGTGCTACTGAAGATGAATTTTTACAGATCGGCAGGCAGATGCAGGGAATCTATCAGCGTTCAATTACATTTTCCCTGACAGCTCATCGTCCTGTCGAAGTGGCCTCGGGTGAACGTATCAGCATTTCAATGGATAGGTTGCATCAATTTCTCCAGGAATTGGATACCTCCCTTGAACAGGTTCAGGTCCGTACTTTGATTGGCTGCGCCACGTTGGAGAAGGTGAAAACCCGATTACAACAGGTTGTCGAACCGTTGGTTGCCGTCAGCCATTGCCATTACCTGCCGATTGCAGAACGCCGATATCAGCCAGGTCAAAACAGTGGGGGCGCAAGGTGCGGGAACACTGCTCACTCAAGCGACACCCTCACCCTTGCACCCACAAAGAGATGACCATGCCCTCAGTTTTTTCCGAAAATACTGCTCAACCCGCGACAAATTTTCTCAACTCCTGGGTTGCTCTGCTCTCATCCTCCCTCGCCACACTGCGTCAACTGGCGGGGTCGACGGAACAGGATTTCCTGCAAATCGGCAGCCAGATGCAGGAGATTTGTCAGCATTCAATTACCTTGTCCCAGACCGCTCACCACCTTGCCGAAGCCGCCTCCGGAGAACGTATCCGGATCTTGATGGATCGATTGCGCCAGAGTCTCCGGGAAATGGAGCAATACTTCGAACAAGCCCTGTCTCGGAATTCGAGCCGGTGCACCAGTTTATCTTCTATTGAAATTTCATTACAAGAGACGATCGAACCTCTTCAATGGATCAGGAAGATGAAGAAATATCTATACATATTTGAGGTTTCAATCAAAATTGAAAGCACATATATGGGTGAGATGCAAAGCGAATTTGCAAATTTAGCCGTTGATATCAACAAACTTTCTAAGCAAATCGTAGAAAAAGCAATCGTTATTGGCGAAAGCAGGAATATTTTGTCGTCAATTATAACGAACAACATCTTTAATATAAATAAATCAAATTCAAATCAAGAGGATGCGATAGATTCGACGATAAAAGAAACTGAATCAAGCCTTGATAAACTTGAATACACCAATGAACATTTTTCCAACTTAGGAAATACGATATCAGCTGTTTCCGATGAAAATTCAGAGAATATCAGCGTCATTGTCCAATCGATGCAGTTTCACGACATTTACCGTCAGCAGGTAGAGCATGTCGTTGAAACTTTGGAAGGATTGATGTCTTCATGCCTCGAGGCGCAATCCGGACAAGGCGGAACCGACAGTCCCGACCACCAGGAATTAATCAGAAAGGTTGGAGACGCCTGCGAACTCCAGGAGGCGCAATTACAGTATGCCTCCACCAATTTATACGAGGCGGTCAGCGCCATTGTCTCCAACCTGCGCGATATCGGCGCAGCCCAAAAACGGATGACCCGCGAGATCTACACTCAAGCCGGTGTAATCGACACCTCCAGTATCGCTTTTATCGGTGAGGTCGGGGACCACATGGCCTCGATCACCAATCTGTTGGCTACCTGCACCGACACAAACAAGGAAATGTCTGCCATCATGACAGAAGTGACCGGAACGGTCGATACCATCACCGGTTTTGTGTCCGACATTGAAGATATTGGTCATGAGATTATCCAGATATCGCTTAACGCCCGCATCAAAGCCGCCTTCACGGGCAAGGGAGGAGCAGCGTTGAGCGCATTATCCGAAGAAATCGGCCAGTTCTCCAACGAGGCCGTGCAGCGCACCGACCTCATCACCGGGACACTGACCACCATTCAGGCCATCACCGGTGAGCTCTCGGCCGAGGCGAGCAACGCTGACACCAGCCTCGGCGATACCTTATCCGGCATGGAAACGGAACTGAACGAGACGCTGATCATCCTGAACAATATGGAGACCGAGCTGTTGGCTCTGTTTCCCCAATTACAGACCCAGGTAAATTCATTCACCCGGGAGATTGAACAAATCACCGACAGCATTGATGTGCATGAACGGACCAGGCGGATGGCCGATGAGGTCCTGGGCAGCCTGCAGCAGATTTTTACCGAGGCGCGGGCCCTGTACCCGGCCAGCGATGCCTTCAAGGAGGACTTGCGCCTGATGGGACAACATTACACCATGGAGAGCGAGCGGCGTATCCATGAAGACATTGCCGGCAAGCACGGGGGACGCGCAGCCAACACCCCAAAACCGGCCTTGCGAGAGCCGAAGCCCGTTGATTCGGAATTCGGCGACAACGTCGATCTCTTTTAAAGAATTATAACCCACGGAACTCTTGAGGAAAACATGCCATTAATTGCCTGGAATGAAGACTATTCGATCGGGGTGCCGCAACTTGACGAGCACCACCAGCATCTCTTTTTTCTGTCCAATAGATTCCATGATATTTTCGTCAAGGAGGCGCCGAGTCAGGACCTGAGCCCGCTCTTCGATGAACTTATCGATTACATTATCTATCATTTTACCGCGGAAGAACAACTAATGCAGGAATTCAGGTTCCCCGATTACGAAATGCACAGAAAAGAACATGAAACCTTCTCGAAGAGATTGGTCGAACTCGATAAGCAATCCAGCCAAGACAAAAAGCATCTGCTGATCGAGACCGTTGTTTTTTTGCATACCTGGCTTAAATCCCACATTCTGCAATCGGACGCCGAGTTCGGCCGGTTTATTGCTCTCGATTACAACGCTGTATCGAGAAATTGGAACAGTTCAAAAACAACGATTTGACCTTGCCGTGGAGAGTATGCATGGAACACGTCACAATGAAAAGTTCACAACAGAACAATGAAAGGGTGATCAGCAGCGGTGAGCGGCTGACCATTGAAACTATCACTGATTACGTTCAACTCCTCCGTACAGGCCTGACCGAGGCCGATACCGTGATCCTCGAGTTCGACCCCAAGGTGGAGATGGATATCACCGCTCTGCAGGCCCTATGCTCTGCCTGCAAAACGGCCGTAGCCTCGGGAAAACGATGCATGCATCGCGGCCCGGCGCCGAAGGCGCTAATCGAGCTTGCAGCTGCGACCGGGGCGGAGCGCCATAACTCCTGCGGTATTCATAATGACTTCTGTTTTCGCGAGTTCGGAGGTGTAACCAAATGGGAAAATTAATCATGACCGCCGATGATTCGGCCAGTGTGCGGCAGATGGTTGCCTTCACCCTGAAACAAAACGGCTACGAGGTCGTGGAAGCAGTAGACGGCCAGGATGCCCTGAGCAAACTCTCCGTCAAAAAGGTGGATATGCTGCTGACCGATCTCAACATGCCCAAACTGGATGGAATCGGGCTGATCAAAGGGGTTCGAGCCGGCAGCCTTAATAAATTCATCCCCATCGTCATGCTCACCACCGAATCCCAGGATGCAAAAAAAGCGGAAGGCAAGGCCGCCGGCGCCACCGGCTGGATCGTCAAACCCTTCAAGCCGGAGCAATTGATTGCGGTGGTCAAGAAAGTGTTGGGATGAGTTAATATGTTGAAGACAAATGATATTTACCTTGCCATTCCTGTTCGCGCTCCGATGTTGACTTAAGGATTTCCACCATGATTGAAGAACATATTGCCACCTATCGCGAAGAAGCCGGCGAATTGCTTGCCGAACTGGAAACATCCCTGCTCGACCTTGAAGAAACGCCCGCCGACCAGGACCTCATCAACCGTGTTTTTCGGGCCATGCACACCATCAAGGGCTCAGGCGCGATGTTCGGGTTCGACGACATTGCCGCCTTTACCCACGAGGTTGAAACAGTCTTCGATCTCGTCCGTAATGGCAAAATGGTGGTAACCAAAGATTTGCTCGACCTGACCCTCAAATCCCGTGATCATATATCCGCCCTGCTTGAAGCCTCGGCAGGCTGCGGTGAGGCGGACAAGCAAACAGGGGATATTCTGATCGCCGGATTACGGCGGTTGGTTCCGCATCCCGAGGCAACCAGCGCGCCCTCGGACACAACCATCGAACCTCTTTCAGGCGCCAAACAATCCGGGGAGGTCCCGGAGAAAACCTGGCGGATCCGTTTTTACCCGAACCGGGAACTGCTGCTGTGTGGCAGCAATCCGGTATCGCTCATCAATGAACTGCGCAGCCTCGGCAGCTGTCTGGCCACCGCCCATTTCGACGCTGTGCCGCTCCTTGACGCCTTGGTCGGGGAACACTGCTATCTCTATTGGGATATTATCCTGACCACCATCCGGGACGAGGCGGCCATCAAGGATGTCTTTATTTTCGTTGAAGATGACTGCCAGCTCAGCATCGAAATGATCGACGATCTCAGCGAGGACGGCGATACCGGCTACAAGAAGCTGGGCGAAATTCTGGTCGAGCGCGGCGATCTCACGCCGGATGTGCTCAGCAAGGTGTTGCAGCAGCAAAAACCCCTGGGGGAAATGCTGGTGGACAAGGGTGCGGTGACATCGGACAAGGTGTTGTCCGCCCTGGATGAGCAGCAGCATGTCAAAGGCAATCGCCAGGAACGCGCCACTCCCGACTCCACCGCCAGTATCCGGGTGCCGGCGGAACGGCTGGACCAACTGGTTAATCTGGTTGGCGAGATGGTGACCGTGCAGGCGCGGCTTACTCAGGTTTCCAACACCCTTGGAGATGCCACCTTTATATCGATAGCCGAAGAGGTGGAACGGCTGACCAACGAGTTGCGGGACACCGCCCTCAACATCCGGATGCTGCCCATTGGCAGCACCTTCAGCAAATTCAAGCGCATGGTGCGGGATCTCTCCCAGGAACTGGGAAAAGAAATTGAGATGGAAACCTTTGGCGCGGATACCGAACTCGACAAGACCGTGATCGAAAAGCTTAACGATCCCCTGGTCCATATCATTCGCAACAGCATCGATCATGGCATCGAAAAACCGGCGGATCGGATCGCAGCCGGCAAACCGGCAACCGGCACCGTCCGTTTGGGCGCTGAACATGCTGGGGATTCGGTGCTGATCACCATCCGTGACGACGGCGCCGGGATCAATCGCAACGCCATCCGGGATAAGGCCGTTGAACTGGGGATGATCGCTCCCCATGCCGACCTGACCGACCAGGAGATTTACAGCTATATCTTTGCCCCCGGTTTTTCCATGGCCGCCGAGATCACCAACATCTCCGGGCGAGGGGTCGGCATGGATGTGGTCAAGCGCGGCATTGAAGGCTTGCGAGGCACCATTGTGGTTGACAGCGAACTGGGCAAGGGCACGGTCATTACCCTGAAAATCCCGCTGACCCTGGCGATCATCGAAAGCCTGCTGGTTAAGATCGGGGAGAGCCATTTTGTCCTGCCCCTGGGGGCTGTGGAAGAATGCATCGAATTGTCAAGGGATGACATCCGGGCCGCCCACGGCCGCAACCTGGCCAATGTGCGCGGCCGCCTCACCCCCTTCATCTGCCTGCGCGATCAATTCGCCATAGGAGGGGAACGGCCGGACATCGAACAGATCGTCATTGTCTCGGTGCGGGGGGAACGAATCGGTTTCGTGGTTGATTTCGTGGTCGGCGAACACCAGACCGTGATCAAGCCGCTCGGGGTGCTCTACCAGGACGTGAAAGGAATTTCAGGCGCCACCATTCTGGGCGACGGCTCTGTGGCCTTGATTCTTTCACCGGGCGACTTGACCCAAAAGGCAAAATCCGCTGAACTTGATGCTGTATAATGCATCTCCACCCGACCGCATAAAAAAGTACGATTTGCCCACAGATTGTTTTTCAGATATTCCCACTCACAACCCATCACGGAGGAAATAATATGCAATGGTTCTATAACATGACGTTAAAGGTAAAATTACTGGCAGGCTTTATTATGGTTGCCGTCATTGCAAGCCTCATCGGCGGCCTTGGCATTTATGGCATGAAAAAAATTGCCCAAGCCGACACCACGCTTTTTGAAAAAATCACGGTTCCTCTCGGAGAAATCGGGGAAGCG
>Ga0074197_1000652_pt1 | contig 39003 bp, 37 predicted proteins | sample EPASupsiteSAE305_FD_64526 | JGI IMG/M metagenome (GOLD analysis project Ga0074197, IMG submission 64526) | Bioremediated contaminated groundwater microbial communities from EPA Superfund site, New Mexico - SAE3-05 reassembly with SPADES | ecosystem: Environmental > Aquatic > Deep subsurface >...
ACAAGAAGTTGATACTGAGTGTAGATCTTTTTCGAATATTTACAGGAGTATGGAGTTATTCGTATTGCTTTCACGATCGAAATCGCTGCTCGGACAAACCTGATATTCCGGCTCGCCAATCTTTTAGTTGTCTCCTTGCTTTTTGAACACACATTCAGGTAAGGAGACGCTATACCTTTGATCTTCCGGTCATCGATACCGTCTGTTTTCGATAGGATTTCTACAGAGCAAAAAAAAAGAAAAGCCAGCTTACGAGAAGTAGGCAACGATATTGTGGAAGATCCGCATGTTGAGTGACTCATCGGGCAGCGCCCGTCCCTCGCGCAGCGCCTGTTCACGGATGAGTGGCCAGTCGTAAAGATTGGTTAATTCCATGGCCCGCTCGGGGTGGGGCATCAGGCCGAGCACCCGGCCATTTGCCGAAGTGATCCCGGCCAACTCCCCCCGGCCTTCAGACATTCTGCACGGGAACAAAACTGTTGCCCATGTTCATCTGAATGATCCGGGGGAGTTCGATCCCGAGCGCCTCTTTTAAGACTTCCTCCACGGTTTCGACCGGCACGAACGCGAGTTCAGCCCGCACATCCTCCGGCACATCCTGCAGGTCCCGCACGTTCTCGTGCGGCAGGATCACTTTTTTGATCCCTGCCCGGTGTGCAGCAAGGATCTTCTCCTTGATCCCGCCCACCGGCAGGACCGCCCCGCTCAGCGTGATCTCGCCGGTCATCGCAAGGTTCGGGTCAACGATCTTGCCGGTGATCAGGGACGCAAGGGCCGTGAAGAGCGTAACGCCCGCAGACGGGCCGTCTTTCGGAGTTGCCCCTGAGGGCACGTGGACGTGGATGTCGCTCGTCATGAAGTTGAACCCGTTCTCGGTGTTTGCCAATCGGGACCGGATGAGCGAGAGCGAGATCGTGGCCGACTCCTTCATCACGTCCCCGAGCTGGCCGGTGAGCGTGAGCTTACCGGTCCCGGGCATGAACGTGCCTTCGATGAAGAGGATCTCCCCGCCCACCGGTGTCCAGGCAAGGCCGGTGACCACGCCGGGCACCGGCTCTTTCCTTGCCACTTCCTGCCGGATCAGTTCCTTTCCCAGGATCGCGTCGAGCTTGTCCGTGGTCACGATGAACGGCAGCTCGGCCGTGCCGGAGACGATCTTCTCGGAGACGTGCCGCGCCGCTTTTGCGAGCTGCTTCTTGAGCCACCGGACGCCCGCTTCCCGGGTGTACTTCTCGATCATCACCTTCAGGGCCTCATCGTCAACCCGGAATTTCTCGGCATCGAGGCCGTGCTCGGTGAGGATCGCAGGGATCAGGTGGTCTTTCGCTATCGCAAACTTCTCGTTCTTGGTGTAGCCCGAGATCTCGATCAGCTCCATCCGGTCGAGCAGCGGGGCCGGGATCGTTGCAAGCGAGTTCGCGGTCGCGATGAAGAGGACATCGGAGAGATCGTAGGGGACTTCGAGGTAGTGGTCCGAGAAGGTGTTGTTCTGCTCCGGATCGAGGACTTCGAGGAGTGCGCTCGCCGGGTCTCCCGAGTACGAGAGGGAGAGCTTGTCGATCTCGTCCAGGATGAAGACCGGGTTCTTCGTACCGGCTTTCTGGATGCCCTGGATGATCCGGCCGGGCAGCGCCCCGACATAGGTCCTCCGGTGTCCCCGGATCTCGGCTTCATCCCGAACGCCGCCCAGGCTGACCCGGACGTACTTGCGGCCGAGTGCCTCCGCGATGCTCTTGCCAAGACTCGTCTTTCCCGTGCCGGGCGGGCCGGTGAAGAGGAGGATCGAACCCTGCTTCTCGGACTTCAGTTTCATCACCGCAAGGTGCTGGATGATCCGCTCCTTGACTTTCTCAAGGCCGTTGTGGTTGCTCTCAAGCACCCGGCGGGCCTCAGCGATGTCGATATTTTTCTTTTCTTCGGTGACCCATGGGAGGTCGAGCAGGAGATCGAGATAGTTGCGGATCACGGAACTCTCATGGTTCTGGCTGCCACCGGTCTCCAGCTTCTTTACTTCTGCGAGTGCTTTTTTGCGCACGTCCTCCGGCATCGTTGAACTCTCGATCCGTTCGCGGTATCCGCCATCGCCACCCGTGCCATCGGTCTCTCCCAGCTCTTCCTGGATCATCTTCAGCTGCTCGCGCAGCATCGCCTCGCGATTCGATTTGCTCACCCGGTCGGTGACCTTCTTTGCCATCTCGATCCGGATACTGATGTTCTCGCGGGTCTTAACCAGGACCTCCAGGAACGTGATGTAGCGCTGCCGGACCGAGACGATCTCGAGAAGCGCCTGCTTCTCGGCAAGATGGATCGGCAGGTAGGGCATGACAAATCCCATGATCTGGTCGATGGACTCCATCCGGTCGATCGGCTCGGTGAACTGTTCGGAGCCGGTAAACCGGGAGCTGATCTCGTGGATGGTGAGCTTGATATCGGAGAGGATTCGCTGCTGTAAATCCTCTTCGAGATCCAGCGAATCAAGAAGCGGCACGTACGATGCATAGAACCGGCCCTCTTTCTCGGACAGCGAGACTGCCCGTACCCGCTCTACAACCTCAGCGCAGATCAGGTAGCCATCATCGGCCGGCTGCACGTGCGAGATTTTGAACAGGTTGCCGATCGTGTACAGCGATTCGGCGGTCAGCTCCGCGATCCGGGTCCCGCTCTTTAAGGTGAGGCCGATGGCATGAGCGCCTTTGGGATCTTTCATTGCGTCCAGCAGGAGTTCTCCCGTTGCATGATCGACCGGGAACTTTGTCCGGCTGTCCGGGAAGACGACGATCTCGTAGAGCGGTATCACCAGTTTTTCCTGTGGCTGATCAGTTTCTGACTGCATGGTTTCCTCATTCATTTAGTTCGAATTTACCTAACTAATATCCCGGAGAAAAAAATTACCGGACTTTCTTCAGGACCTCTAAGAGAAGTTCCTGTTCCTGTTCATCCAGCGATTCGACCATTCGTTCAATCACCCGGCGCAAGGCATCGTGTTCTGCCTGTGCAATTCTCTTTCCTTTGTCGGTTAAGCGGATATACAGGATCCTGCCGTCATCGGGGCAGGGTTCCCGGTACACGCACTCCATCCGGACAAACCGGTTCACCATCTCGGTGATGGTGGGCTTTGAGTTCTTCGTGATCTCGGCGAGCCGGCTGAACGTCACATCTCCCTGTGCATCGATGACTTTGAGATACGCGATCTGTTTGACCGTCATATCGGCAAGTCCGCACTCGGAGAAGATACTGCAGGAGCATTCGTTCTTGATCGAGAGCAGGTGTTCGAATACTTCCAGCAGATGCTCGTCTTGCGCCCTCATACTCCGCTCCTTCGTTAGTTAGGGTTTACCTAATAATAAATGTGGTGGTCGGGGAATCTACGGCAAAGTATGATGCCAGTATTTTTTGAAGGATATGCCGGGCGGATTTTTCACCGGAGTTTTAAAAATTCCACCAGGGTTTATGAAAATTTTCCGGAGAATAAAACTGATCCCGGTTGCGTGGCTCAACATTAAATCAGAATATATATCATCGCCCATCACCTTCTCCGGATAAAGGCAGATCCGGGAGCTTTATGATTATTCAGAATTTTTTGGTTAGTAAGAATCCAGTGAGGATCCTCGTTTCGATTCTCCTCCTCTTCGTACTGGTGCAGGGAGTCATGGCAGAGTCCTGCACGGTTATCCGATCGTGGGATGGGTTATCCAATGCAACCGCCTCGGGTTTTGCCATTCATCCATCCGGCAATGTGTATGTGACCGACAGCGTAAACAACCGGGTCCTGGTGTTCAGTGAAACCGGGGAATATTTATTTTCCTGGGGGAGTGGGAAGCCCGGGGACGGGGAGTTCGATGCCCCCCGGGGGATTGCCATCGATCGGTCGGGCACGGTGTATGTGACCGACAGCAGGAATCACACGGTCCAGAAGGTCAGTTCAAGAACCGGGTTTTCCATCATGGGCAGTGAGGGGACCGGAATTGGGCAATTTGACGCTCCCACCGGTATCGCAGTTGATTCGTCCGGCAATGTGTATGTGATGGATACGGGAAACGACCGGATACAGGTATTCCATTCAACCGGCACGTATCTCTCGACATGGGGATCGTATGGATCCCTGAACGGGCATTTCATTGCACCGGAGGGGATCGCAATTGATTCGGCCGGCACTATGTATGTGGCCGATACGGGCAACCACCGGATACAGAAAATCAATTCCGCTGGCACGGTACTCGCGAAATGGGGGAGCGAGGGGACCGGGAACGGGCAGTTCACCTCACCTTCCGGCATTGCTCTTGATTACTGGGGCAATATTTACGTATCCGATGCCACCTCACGGATCCAGAAGTTCAACCCGGCCGGGGAATTATTAACCACGTGCGAGACCGGCGGGAGGAACTCTGCTGTTGCCGCCGATCCGTCCGGTAATGTCTATGTCCTCTGGCAGTCCGGTACCCGGTGGACGATCGGGCAACTCGGGCCCCGTTCTCCAACCTACGTGACGGCCTCCACCCCGAGAGTACACACAACATTCTCGGTTTTTACAGAGCGGACAAGACCCCCGGTTACGCCAACCAGCAGTCTCACGACCGTACCTCCCACATCCTCGGCAACCATTGCAACCCCCGCCCCCACACCCGCCGCGGAGGGTAATGCAACGATGGCAGCGCCCGTTGTTGCAGAAACGAGCCGGAATGCCGGTGTACCGGTGAATTTCATGGATTCGATTGCCGGATTTTTCAGGAACCTGTTTGCCGGGAAATAATTTTTTGAGATTTCAAGGGGCTCACAGATCCGAGAAACGAGAATATTCATAGAGGTTTCGAACTTCTAAAATCCACAAATTTTCCCGTAGACCCCTTTCAGGAAATATTTTTTAAATTGTCAGATTTTTTTCCAAAACGGTTTCAGATTTTTTCATCATTGAAAATTTTCCGGAACAATTTCTGAAAGTTACGGATTTTTTTTCATTAAAAAATTCAAAAATTCTTCAGCATGGCTTTCTGTAACCCGGTGGCCGCTTTACAACAGATACGATCCCGGCATATGGACAAATCGTGGAATTAAAAAGCATAAACTGAACGTAATACCTCAAAAAAAGTGGACATTAATCCGAAGATTACTTCTTCTTCGGTGCGGCCTTCTTTGCTGGGGCCTTCTTTGCCGGCGTCTTAGCTGCCGCCTTCTTTGCTGCTGCCATGGTTGTATCCACCTCCTACCGGAAAGGGTTATATTGTCTGTTATTTTGACCGTTAATAAATATTTTGGTCGGAATGGCATTTTGAAGCCCAGAATTGGTATAAACTTCCACTTTGTTGCATGAAAACGGGCAAGTTTTTCCAAAAATCCGCGAATCAAAGAGTTCCATCACGAAATGCGCAATCCTTCAGATTTTGTCTGGATTTCTAAAATATCCCTAAATATCTGATTAAATATTCTGGCGAAAGCAATTTTTACCGGGGATAGCCGCGCATTTTTACGGGGGGTGGCCGCATTTTTTTCTTCCGGAAACCCGACCCTGCGCCAAAAAATGTGACAATAACCTTTATTCGCCTTCGCATCTACCCTAAACCATGAAAAAACAGTTCGTCCTGGGTCTTGTCGGAGGCGTTCTTGGTATCGTCACTGCGGTCTACGTGCTCTTCTTCTCAGTCAGCACTGACCAGACACTCTCCGGGGTCCAGACTGCGTTGTTCTCCAGTCTTGCGCTGATGGGTGCTGCCATCGCCAACAAGGAGACCCGGTTTGCCGGGTGGATGCTCCTCTTTGCGGCCGTCTTCATCACGCTCTCGGTCCCGCTGGCCGGCTCCTTAAACCTGCTCTTCCTGTACATGCCGGCCGTGATCATCCTTGGAATCGCAGCCGTTCTCTGCTTCATGGAACCGGAAGAAGTTGTTGCAGAACCGGATGCATAATTTTCTGAGATCCGGATGCCGGGAGCAACAGGGCATACAACTTTTTTTCACATTTTTATGAGTATTTTTTTAAGTATGAAGACCTGCTTAAAAAAATGAAAAAAGAAAAAAAAATTTGACTGCGTGAAGTGCACTCAGTTCTTTTCCGTACCGGTCTGTTCCGGTGCATCTGCGGTCGGGCATGCCTGCGTACCTGAAACCTGCTGGAGAATTTTCCGGGAAACCAGGATCAACGTGAGGGTCAGGATGAGCCAGAGAATTATTGTCCGGATGACCAGTGCGAGATAATCCGCTCCGCCGTCCGGGTACCTGTACAGTCCGAACACAAGCGCTGCACCGGCAAAAAGGCTCGTACTGATCAGGGCCGCACGTGAAGCGGTGAACCGTCGGCTCCTGATATCGGGAAAGATCAGCAGTCCGACAAATGCAAGCAGCGCAAAACCGATCCCGACCAAAATCAGGAACCAGATCAGGATATCAATACCTATGCTCATGCTCCGGTACCTCCGTTACTGTTCGTCCATACGACAATCCCGACACAACAGAGCAGGGAGATGACGATGGTTGCATCGAGAATAAAGAGAGTGCCCATGCTGATGGTGAGCATGAGGCCTGCGGCAGATCCAAACGTGACCGTTAGCAGTGCCGCAAGGATCCGGTCGTGCCGTCCGGATGCCTTTAGCAGGCGGATGAGTGCTCCCACCGTTATGAGTGCGAGCAGAACGGCAACAGTAAGCCAGGTGTCGATCATGTGTACAATACCTGTGGGAATGATGGATATTTATCAATACTCCATCATTCACCGCACCTTCTGAATCGCGTCGGTGAGGGTCCTGTGACAAACGGCCCGCTCCCCCCATGCCGGCGCCCGCGTGTTTTTATTTTTCCGGCACATATATGATGACGATGCGTCCCACCTACCTTGGCCGGATCCTGCTGCGCTGGTGTGACACCTGCCACGTCCCGGTCCTCTCCAAGCACTGTGCCTGCGGGGCAGAGACCCGCGAAGTCCCAGTAACGCCTCCGGGCGATGCCCGGCCGGCATTTCCTGCCGATATTGCGCTCATCAATGCGATCTATACCGAACATTTCGGTGCTCCGCTCATTCCGGAAGGCCACATCGCGCTTCTCAATAAAGTACCGGATGACGATCGCATGGAAGAGGTGATCGTGGGTGGCGGTAATGCTGGGATCATCCGGTACTTCCCGGCACGAAAGGCATGGGAACCGGTTCCCCGGCCGGAAGCCTGCAAACTCTTTACGCCAACCAAACGGGTTGTGGTGGTCAGCGACGATGCCGTCCCGTTCATCCGCGACCAGGGCATGAGCGTCCTTGCACCCGGTCTTGTCCGTATCGATGATGCGGTCCGGGCGGGTGATGAAGTCTTTATCCTGGCCCCGGATGGGTCATGTATCGGAGTCGGCCGGGCCAAGGTGGATGCAGAGATCGCACGCGGGATGAAGAAAGGATCCATTGTGCGGACACGGCGTAATATTGCCTCGCAGATCGTACCGGCACCGGCATCCTGGGACGATGCAATACGGGCTAATGCCCGCGTGATGGAGAATGCCGAGGCGGAAGCGGTGGCATTTGTGCAGGTGGTTGCGGGACGGAACCCGGATCTTGTTGCGAATGTCTCGTACTCCGGGGGCAAGGACAGCCTCGCGACCCTGCTCGTGGTGATGAAGGCGATGGGCAACGTTCCGCTGCTCTTTGCCGATACCGGCCTTGAATTCCCCGAGACCTATGCGAATGTGAATGAGATCGCGGAGAAATTTGGTCTTGAGGTGCTCCGCACCGATGGCAACAATACCTTCTGGGAGACGTTTGCCCGGCAGGGCCCGCCCGCGGTGAACGCCCGCTGGTGCTGCGGGGTCTGCAAGCTTGTGCCGGTTGGTAACCTGATCCGCGAACGCTGGGGGGAATGCCTCTCCTTTATCGGGCAGCGGCGGTACGAATCGGCCGCCCGGGCCGAGAGCGACCGGGTCTGGCGGAACCGGAACGTGAAGTGCCAGCTCTCGGCAGCCCCGATCCAGAACTGGACCGCGCTGCATGTCTGGTTGTATATCTTCGCGAGCAGGGCGCCGTACAATACCCTGTACGGGCACCGTCTCGACCGGATCGGTTGTTTCATGTGCCCGTCCAGCGATATGGCATTGATACACATGATCGAGGAGGACTACCCGGATCTCTGGCAGAGCTGGGCCGGGAAGTTGTCGGCATGGCAGGAGGCACATGGCTTGCCTCCCGCATGGGTAACTGAAGGAAAGTGGCGCCTGAAAGAAGGAGGGTGCGATGACGCAGATAGCCATTATTGATTACGGTCTTGGAAACCTCCGCAGTGTGATGCGGGGACTTGAGAAGGCCGGGGCAAAGACTGTAATCACAAGCCAGCCTGAGGAGATTGCCGCTGCTGACGGGCTTGTTCTCCCGGGGGTTGGCGCATTCCATGAAGGCATGGACCAGCTCGGGCCCCTGCAGGAGACTGTTACCCGTGCCACAAAGGATGTGCCGCTCCTGGGAATCTGCCTTGGCATGCAGATGCTCATGGAGACGAGCGAGGAGCACGGGATTCACCGGGGTCTCGGGCTGGTTCCGGGGAGCGTCCGGAAATTCCCAAAGACGCCCGGGTTCAAGGTGCCGCAGATGGGGTGGAATTCACTTGATCCGGTACAGCCGGACCACCCGCTCATGGCCGGGATCCGGCCCGGGGAATTCTTCTACTTTGTCCACTCCTATTACGCTGACACGGCACCGGCCTATACCCTTGCGTCCACAGAGTATATCTCCCGGTTTGCATCCATTGTCTGCAACGGCAATGTCTGCGGAACCCAGTTCCACCCGGAGAAGAGTGGGGCAGCCGGCCTCCGGATGCTCCGGAATTTCATTGGCATGGTCTGAACCGTGCACTGCATTCTGATTCATACAGATACACTTTTAATGCCGTAAAATGACCCTGTATGTATGAAGAAGATCCTGCTGATTGTAATTTTCCTGCTCTGTCTGGCAGTTCCCGTCTCGGCATACGGCGTCTACCTCAGTTGCCCTGAGTCCGTGCAGGCTGGTGTTTCCCTGAAATGCACGGTGGACAGCGATTTCCCCCCGGGAACATCATTCAACCTGGTCCTGTACCAGTCCGGCTACACCGCCACGCAGGTGAACAAGATGCCGATCACCATCCAGGCGGATCACAAGACGCAGAATATCAATTACGATACAACGGGTCTTCCCGGTGGATCCTACAAGGCAGAACTCCAAGCGGTCAGCGAGGCTGATGAGAGTTACCGGTCCGACTCCAAGACCATGCAGCTGGTCACGATCATCGACCGGTCCGGTGACATCGAGATCACCTCTCCGGTGACCCAGGATCTTGCGGATGCACTCAGGATCGAGGGAAGCCTCAAGAAAGGCAGCAATAATGGTATTGAGATCGAGGTAAACGGACCTGACGGGAGGATCTTTGGCCCCCAGTGGATCGGAACCACAAAAGTTGTCAGTAACGACGCAGGCAAATTCACCCAGAAAGTGACCGTGAAAACCGGCGGGGAATATACAGTAGATTTTAGCGATGCAAACGGATATGTTGGTACCAAGATGTTTATGGTTGCCGCGCCGACCGTTGCGACAACGGCGATTCCCGTCACAACGGTGACTGCGGTTCGGACGAAAACTACTACCGTCACCACCGCCCCGACACCCTGGCCGACTACAACAGCGCAGTCGCCCCTGTCCCCCCTGCCAGCAATCTGCGGTCTTGCAGGAGCCGGCCTTATAGCATTCCTGATCGCCCGACGGGATCAGTAACCCCCCAATAATTTTTGGTAAAAAATTAAAAAAAGATCAGTTATCTTCTCTTTTTCCAGAGCCATGCTTCGTAGCAGAGCAAAATAACGATGACTAGGAGGCCGCCACAGAAGAATGCCAGGGATGGATCGATCCCGGCAGCCGGTACTCCGGCAAACGTATCGGCCGTGGTCTTCATGGATTGCAGGACCACTTCCCGACTTCCCGCTCCCCCTGTTGCATCTGACACAGTCGGTGCAGCAGCAGTGAATGCTATTTCATTTGTGCTTCCTGTTGAGAGCAGCGGCAGGATAGATGAAATGCCAAGCGATGCAACGGCTACAACCCCGAAGAGGGCTGCATATTTCGTGAGCATCGACCGGATATCGGACCTTCGCGGGGCCACGATCAGGAGCTGGTCCGTAAGGGAATAGATCTTGACGGTCCGCCCCTTGACGCTGTACCTGGTGTCGGCAACCGCAATGACACCGGCGTCAATGAGATTTTCGATATGGTACTTTGCCGTATTCATGGGAAGCGAGAGCCGCTCCGTGATATCGGAGAGGCTCTGGGGTTTCTCTGCCAGCAGCTGGAGGATATCCCCGGCAGTCGGGCTGCCCATTGCCTTTGCGATCTTCTGGGCCCGGATATCTCCGGGTTCCAGCACTACGACATTATCAGCCATGGAGAGAAGCAATGATCCGTTCGCGTCCGACATTCAGTGCAAGATCGATCTGGGCCACGTTCGGGCCGCCACCCTGAGCCAGGGTGGGCTTGCCCCCACCCTTGCCACCCAGCAGTTCGCAGACCTGGCTGATGATCTCGCCGGCATTGACCTGCGGATTACCGGATGCAAGCACCACGCGGGCTGTCTCACCGGCGCCGGCAATCAGGGCCACCCCGCCTTTCTCCGCAACGGAAGCGGCAATCGCCGAGAGCTCCTTCTGCGGAAGATCGATGCGGCCCACGATGACATCGATGCCATTGATGGATTCCGGAACCAGCGACTGCATCTCCAGTTCTACCATCTGGGCGCTCATCCGCTCGATCTCCTTCCTCTGGTCCTTCCATTCGGTGAAGAACCGGGTCACGGTTGCGGGCAGGTTCTCGAACTGGACCGAGAGCGTATCAGCAGAAGCGGTCATGAGTCCTTCAAGGTGCTGCATGTAATAGATGGCTGCAACACCAGCGGCAAATTCGATGCGTTCGATGCCATCCTGGATGTGTTCGACCCGAATGATCTTGATCATGCCGACTTCGCCGGTGTTCCGGCAGTGGGTGCCTGCACAGGCCTCTATATCGCCGGCAACTTTGACAACCCGGATATCCTTGCCCGGGGGGACACCTCCCTGGTAGAGCGAGAACCCGTATTTCTGCTCGGCCTTTGTCCGGTCCTCGATGGAGATCTCGACCGGCTGGCTTGCCATGATCATGCGGTTTGCCGCAATCTCGATCCGGTGCAGTTCATCCTGCGTGATATGCTTGAAGTGGCGGATATCGACGCGGGAGCTCTCCGCCCCTTTCTGTGCCCCGGCCTGGTGAATGTGGGCGCCGAGCACCTCTTTTGCGGCATGGAGGAGGATATGGGTTCCCGTGTGGTGGCGCATCAGCGACCAGCGCCGTTCTTCGTCCACCATTCCCTTGACCCGGTCCCCGCGCCGCAGTACTCCGCCGGTGATGTGGTGAAGGACCACTTCGCCGACCTTGACGACACCATCCACCCGAATCATCGCTTCAGCGCTGACGAGTGTCCCGGTATCGGCAGGCTGGCCGCCACCCTCCGGGTAGAAGAGGGTCTGGTCCAGTACCGCGTAATCGTCGAAATAATCCAGGACAACGGCCTCGAACTCGATATCAGATGGCTGTTCGTAGTAGGATTTCTTGGTGGGTGGCAGGATACGCATCCGTTCCACGTACTTTGCGGTCTTGTCCTCCTCTACCTCCTTCTTGGATTCGGAGTGCATGTCCGCGACAACGGAGTAGAAGTTATCGGGAAGATCTACGACAGCCCCTTCTTTCATGGCAATTTCTTTTACCATCTCGGGCTGAATGCCGTGCGAGTCGTAGAGTGTGATGATCTCGGCAAGCGGGACCCGCTGGCTCTTCGCTTTGTAGGTCTTTGCCACTTTCTGGACAATGCGGGTGCCCCGTTCAAGAGTCTGGGCATACTTTTCCGTCTCACGGTCCACAATCTCGCGGACAACGGCAATGTCCTGCTCGAACTTCTTGTTGCCAAGGATCTTTGTCTGCTGTTCGATCAGGTCCGCAAGCGGTTCCTGGATCTTCAGATCGGTCATCAGGCGAAGGGTGCGGCGGATGACGAGCCGTGCAAGGTAGCCTTCGCGGACATTGGAGGGAACAATGCAGTCCCCGAGCATAAAGGCAAGGCAGCGGGTATGGTCGACAATGGCGTACACCTTCTCGACCGGTGTGATCATCTTGTCGAGTTTCTCGGGAGAGATATCGATCGCGGCCGCCACTTTCTTCCGGAGATTGAAGAGGTTCGTGCCCGAGATATCCATGAGGCCGGCGAACTTCGCGTTGAGGGCAAGGATCTTGGTATACTCCTTGTTGTCCAGCATATGGGTGAGCCCGGCGGCACTCATCACGTGACTGACCATCTCCGGGAAGACCGCGTCATAGATGGTGGGCGAACCCTTCGAGGCCCAGACCAGTCGTTCGAGGCCATAACCGGTGTCGACGATCCGGAGCTTCATCGGGTAGTACATCTCGCCTTTGAGATCGTACCCTTTTTCCTGCGTCTTCTGCCGACCGAGACTCATGAAGACCAGAGTGGCGATCTCAAGGCCGCCAATGAGGACTTCCACGCTCGGACCGGCATTGCCGCCACCGATCCACGGGTTCTCCTTGTAGGTGACCTGATTGATGTCGCCGCCGATGGATGCAATGAACTGGTCGCAGAGTTCTACGGTACGGTCCTTCCAGTAGATCTCCTCATTGGGGGTGTTGAAGGCGTGGTGCGCCATCATCTCGAAGGTGGTCAGGTGCCGGCCGGATTTTCCTACCGAGTCCAGATCATTTAACCGGATGCAGGGCTGGGAGATGGTGAGCGGGTTTGCCGGTGGCGGGACGATACCCCCGGTCACAAACGGTTGGAAGTCCGCGATGGAAGCGATGGTTAAGTAGATATCATCCCGCCAGCGTGCCGCTACCGGGTAGCGTTCGATCCGTGTGTGCCCCTGGTTTTCAAAAAACGAGAGATATGCCTCGCGCATGGTGTCGAGGGTATGGGGCCTGAAGATCGGGTTGCCGATAAAAGTATAGGGTTCGCAGGGAGCGTCGCCGCAGATTTCCCGTGAAGGATCGCGGGTCCAGAAGGCCGAACCGCAGGCCTTGCAGACCTTGCGGGTGAACCCCTGCGACTTGAAATAATCGAGCTGGTATTCCTCTTCGAGCATCAGAATCACGTATCGTCAGTACTATAGACTACAAACGCTAATCTAGGTTTTGCTCGGGGTCTTTTTATAGGAGATCCTCAAAATCAGCAATTCACTGGGGTAAAAAGATCCTCTATCGCACAATCATGATCGCCAGCGAGAGATATCTGGTATGCTCGGGTTAACAAAAAAGGCCCGTCAATGTGAATTCAAAACCCGGGTTTACTGGAGATCATTAAACCGGTATGCCCGTTTTGGTACTGTGATCTCGAAGCGAACCCCGCTACCCTGTTTGCCCGTTTCGGTGATAGTCATCATAGTGATTGCCAGAATCTCCCGGGCAAGGAACAGCCCGAATCCGGTATTTCGCCGGTATTCCCGTTCGAAGATCAATTCTTTCTCATCACTCGGAATCCCCACCCCATTGTCCTCATAAAGGATAACCAGGTGATCCTCGTTCTCAACAAATGTTATACGGATCTCGGTGACCGGGCCGCCGTGCCGCGACGTGTTGTCGAGCAGGTTGGAAAAGACTCTCCGGATCTGGGGATCTGCATAAATCTGAAGGCTATCGGTGTTCACATGAAGGGAGACCGGCCCCATCTCCAAGGATTTCCGAAGTGTGATGATGGTATCTGCAACATCAATCCATTCTGGGGGGGAAATTCCGACAAACTTAAAATCACGGGTAAAATTGATGAGATTTACAATCAGTACTGCAAGATCCTCCTCTTTCTGAATTATTTCTGCAAGGGATTCATCGGTTGTCTGTTTTCTCATATACCGGATGTACCCTCGGAGAGCGGTCAGTTTATTCAGGATATCGTGGCGGGTGATACTCGTTAATATGGCTACCTGGTTATTTGCTCGTTTGAGTGCTTCTTCGGATCTCTTGTGCTCTGTTACGTCCATGATGGTTGCCGTTACGCCGGCATCTGGATTCACGGGATCGAACGGGCTCAGGTTGAGCACGACATCAATGATCGAACCATCTCTCTTTCGGAACTGGGATTCCAGCACGTCAACTCTGTCCCCCTGTGACTTGTACAACTCCTGACCAATGCGGAGATATTCGGCGTCATCGAGAAAGAGTATCCGGGTATCCTGGCCCGTCAGCTCATCTACTGTATATCCGGTAATATCGCAGAGGGAATTGTTCACTTTTTTAAATTCACGGTTAATGAGAAGCGCGACACCCACCGGGGTTGCGTTAAGCATGCTCTGCAGTACAGCATCGTTCTTGCGGAGAGCATCTTCCGCCTGTTTGTGCTGCCGGACCTCTCTCTCCAGTTTTACGGTCCTCTCAGCTATCCGCTCTTCCAGTTCAATCTGGTAGCGTTTCATCTCGGAAATATCTTCCAGAATTATCCCGGCTGCATGGTTGCCGCCATCGAATACAAGCGGAATAAATTTCATCCTGAAGTACCGGTCATCACCTTCAATGGTAATATGGGCATCATGGGAAACTTCGGATCCGTTAAGTGCCTGTTCAAGGGATTCCAGAGAGGTATCCGTGAAATGAGGTGCAATGCCGGAATGTTCGATTCGTTTTCCTTTCAGGTCATCCTTTGTCTGGCGAAAGAATGAGAGGAATCGTTCGTTCACTTCCTGGATGAAGTGATCGCGATCAAGTATCAGGATCAGATCTGATGAAAGACTCAACAGGTTGATTAACGGGAGGCGTTGCGAGAGGTAGAAGATCTTTGCCCGGCCCAGTTCGCGCAGCTCGGCCTGCCCTGACATCATCATTGAATTGAGATATTTTGCTGCGGTTGCCCGGTTGAGCGAGAGCTTTTTTGAAACCTCTTCAATGGTCAACCCTTTCGGATTGTCCTTTAAGAGATCACGTATCCGGGTCTGCTCATTATCCTGTCCCATGGTGCTCCCATATGCTATTGAATATTCTGTAATTCACGATATTTATCATTGTTGGTAATCATTGATGGCGGGCATCAATAATCACTATTGAAGATAATATTTAAATATTATTTGAGTAAAAAGTAATGGTACAACAGATAAAGGTGTAAAAAATGGTTGACCTCAGAAACTATGCGATGATGTTTGAACAGACCCCGCTTGCGTTATTACTGGTAGATAAGAACTATAGGAATATTGAAACGAACCAGGAACTCTGTCGGCTGCTCGGAGTCTCACGGGATCAGGTCCTGTCCATGAAAATAACCGATTTCAAGGACCGGGGCGTTTTAAAATATCTCAAGGATTCGGGAGAGACTCTCGAAGATGCCATATCAAAGAAGCGCGTTGTTCATGGACAGTCAACGCTTGAAACTCCGGCTGGTAAGAGGGAAGTCCTGCGGACCATCGTTCCTCTCCTGGACGAGAAAGGTGATCTTGAGTACGTCTATATCACCTACAATGACATCACGAAACTGACAAAAGTCCATGAATATATGGCCCATGAGGTTGATGAACTTGCGAAGATCTATGGTCTCATGGCAGAAGGGGACCTGACGCCCCGGTATTCGCTCACCAAACCGGATGCCGATACCCAGGAGAATTATGAGTTGCTGGTCACGCTCCGTGACGCAGTCCGGGGCATTGTCACCAGCCTTGAGGCAAATATCGCGGATGTCAACAAGCGGATGCAGAACCTGACAACAACCTCCGATGGTGCAACCCGGAGCGTAGAGGATGCCTCCAAGAGCGTGAACCAGATCGCGAAGAATGCCGGCATGGTCTCTGAGAATGCCCAGAAGGCGACCGAAGGGATCGAACAGATGGCCAAGGCAATGCAGGACATGAGTGCTGCGGTCGAAGAGATCACCTCCAGCATGGAGAGCGTCTCGTCCCAGGCCAACAATGCCAACAATTCTGCAAAGAGTGGTGCCATTCTTGCAGGGAATGTCAACAAGGACATGACAGAGATCACGGCATCGACAAATAATGTGTACGGAATTGTAACCGATATCGGGAAACAGATGAGCGATATCGGCAAGATCATCGTGCTCATCCGCGATCTCGCCAGCCAGACCAACCTGCTTGCCCTCAACGCAGCCATTGAAGCAGCCCGGGCCGGTGAGCACGGACGGGGCTTTGCGGTCGTAGCTTCTGAGGTCAAATCCCTTGCCCAAGAGTCCCGCTCCAGTGCCGAGAAGATCGAGGAGATGATCACGCAGCTCAACCTTGCCACCAAGAAGGCCACCGATGCCATGGAGCTGTCAAAGACCCTCGTGAACAAGGGATTTGAGGAGTCTTCCCAGGCGCTCGATGCGTTCAAGACCATCCAGAAGGCGGCAGAGACCGTGGCAAACAGCGCATCCGAGGTGGCTGCCGCATCCCAGGAACAGGCCGCAACCACCGAAGAGATCACGGCAAGCGTCAGCGAAGTGGCAAATCTCATTGAACACACGGCAAAAGAGGCCGGCGATGCGGCTGCCGCAACCGAAGAGTCGGCAGCAGCCATTGATGAGATCTTCCGCATGATCCACACGGTCAATGAGGTTGCCGTTGGTGCCATGGAAGCGAACAAGAGATTCAAGGTGGAATGAAGGGAGTTACCCATGAGTGCCAAGGTAAGCCCTCCGGGTGCAGCAATGAATACTTCTGCGCCTGCGCAAAAACAACAGGAACCGGACTCGATCCAGATCGTGGAGTTCGTTCTCGGGAACGAACATTTCGCCATCGATCTCTTTGATGTGAAGGAGGTCGTGGAATACACCACGATCACCAAGCTGCCCAATGTCCCGTCTCACGTGCGGGGCATCATCGATCTCCGCGGGGAGATCACGATGATCATCGATCTCAAGCAACGGATGAACATCACGGAAGCAAGTAAAACCTCCCTCGAGACATCGAGGATCATAGTCCTCGATGACAAGATCGCTGCCTCAAAGATGGGAATTCTTGTCGATGACGTGACATCGGTCACCACATTTGAGGGAAACCGGGTGGATTACACCTCAGCATCCGTCAATAAGGATGATTCGTCCATCATCGGCATCATCAAACGCAAGGTGAAGGTAAAAGACAAGGAGAAGAACGAACTGATCATCTGGATCGATCTCAAGCAGCTGCTCACCAATATTGAGTCAGTTTCCTGAACTGCACGATCGCCCATACTCGCGGGAATCGTGCCACATCTCCTTTTTTTTAATTTTTTAGGTGTTCGCCCAATCTAAAATACGGCAGCGGGCCGGTCATCGGGAATTTACCGGAGATGTACGTCTGCGTACTCACGTGCGAACATTATTCCCGGGTTCGCTCACTCGCTGTTCTTCATCTGGTCCTGGTACCAGCTGTTCACTGGTTCAAAAGTCCCGGTGACTGACGCGATCTGTACCGCCAGCAGGTGCCAGCAGGTCCGGTTCCGGTACAGGAAATCCCCGCAGGTGCAGAAGTCCTCATCTACAATATACCGGTCTGTCTTTCCTTCCACCACAAAAAAATCAAGATATTTTTTTATTTTCCGCTCATCGATAGCAACGAGTGCATTTTTCCCGCGGGTGCCAAAGACCGTCTCGATCTCTGTGCGGAGATCCGGATCAAGACATTTCCGTTCCGCAAGGTGCTGCCAGATGCCGGGCTCGCTCATGAGATCGTACGAATGGTGGGCGTATCTTCGATATAATGCCAGCCTTTCCGTGCTGCAAGTCGCCTCATGGCCGGGGCTTCGAGTGCATAGTGCGTGGCTTCGATGCAGGGAAGCGGGGCGGAGCGGTACACGGAATGTTTCAGTTCAGCCGACAGGAATGCATCAGCTCCGAGTGCCTGTGCTTCCGCAAGCAGTGCGGGATCGAACCCGCTGCCTCCAACGACCGCGAGACGATGAATCTTTTTCATCGTTCCCCATAACCTGACCGGGCAGGAGAGTTTTGCTGCCATATCATCCGGCGAGATTGAGCAGTCCCCGACAAGCCCGAGGCTCATGGGTTGTATGTTGGTGAGGGAGAGCAGTTCTGCGAGCGCATCGTTCACGCCCTCCTCTGCATGATCGAAGTTGGTATGCATCACCCAGATGTTCAGGCCGGCCGAGAGCACGTCCCGCATCAGGCCGGCGGTCGGGCCGGTGAGGGAGGTCATCGGGGTCCAGAGCGGGGTGTGGTGGACAACCAGCATGCCGGCCTTCAGCCGGATGGCCTCGTGGACCACTTTTGGTGTTGCATCCAGTGCACAGCAGATGGTTTTGAACTCCGGATACCCCTCAACAATGAGGCCGATCCTCCCGGCATCGAAGTCTTCGGCAAGCTCCGGCGGCGCCAGCCGGTTCATCTCTTCTATGAATGCCTTCACATCCATACAGGATCATCGCTCTCCGCGATTAAAAACCATTTATTACTAATGGTAATAGCAATTAGTTTAAATATGCATTAAAGCATATTTTTGAATATGCACAAGACTATCGGCCAGATCAATGAACGCATCCGCGAGGGGAGTGCCCGCGTCGTCACCGCAGAGGAGATGCCCGCACTTGTTGCTGAACTCGGGGAAGAGGGGGCGCTGAAGGAGGTTGACGTTGTAACAACGGGGACCTTTGGCGCCATGTGTTCCTCCGGCGCGTTCTTGAACTTCGGTCATGCCGAACCGCCCATCCGGATGGAGCGGATCTGGCTGAACAATGTCGAGGCCTATGGCGGTCTTGCCGCAGTCGATACCTACATTGGTGCCACCCAGCAGTCCGATACACAGGAAGCAGAATATGGCGGTGCGCATGTCATCGAAGACCTTGTGGCCGGAAAATCGGTGGAGCTCCGGGCCAGCTCCCGCGGCACGGACTGTTATCCGCGCCGGACGATCACAACCGACCTGCTCTTGGAGAATCTCAACCAGGCGATCATGTGCAACCCGCGGAACGCCTACCAGCGGTACAATGCGGCCACCAACACGACCGACCGCGTGCTCAATACCTACATGGGCACGCTGCTTCCCGGCACGGGCAATGTCACGTACTCCGGTGCCGGTGTCTTAAACCCCATCTCCAATGATCCGAAACTCCGGCTGATCGGGAGTGGTGTTCCGATCTTCCTCTGCGGAGCGCCGGGCATGGTGATCGGGGAAGGCACGCAGCATTCACCGGGCGGCGGCTTTGGGACACTGATGGTGACGGGCGACCTGAAACAGATGTCGCAGGACTATCTCCGGGCCGCAACCATGACCGGGTACGGCGTAACGATGTATGTCGGCCTTGGCGTGCCGCTCCCGGTCCTCGATCTCGATGTGGTCCGGGCCACGGCCGTCCGCGATGAGGATATCACGGTTGATATCCTCGATTACAGCATTCCCAGCCGTTCCCGCCCGGTCATCCGGAAGGCTACCTACGCAGAACTCCGCAGCGGCGCTGTCGAGATCAAGGGCGAGGAGGTGCGGACATCCCCGCTCTCCAGTTTCCGCAGGGCCCGCGAGGTAGCGGCCGAACTGAAAGGCTGGGTAGAATCCGGGAAGATGGAGCTGGCGCTCCCGACCCGGGCGATCGATCCGAAGAAACTCTCCCGGCCCATGCACGAGACCAAGAAAGTTCCCCGCGTGATCGATATCATGAACCGCTCGGTGATCACCATTGCAGAGACCGAGGAGATCCGCACCGCGGCAAAGAAACTCCTGAAGGGTGAGACCAACCACCTGCCCGTGGTAAATGACAGGAACGTGCTTGTCGGGATTGTCACCACGTTCGATATCTCGAAGGCGGTGGCAAACCCCGGCAAGGCCGTGCTGGTGCAAGACATCATGAAGACGAAAGTGGTCACCACCACGCCGTATGAGGCGGTGGATATCGCGATCCAGAAACTGGAGCAGAACAACATCAGCGGCCTGCCGGTCGTGGATGCAGGGAACCATGTCATCGCGTTCCTTACGGCGATGGACTTGGGGAAACTGCTGGGCAAGAGGTGGCTGAAATGAAACTCATGGTGACGTTCTCCCGTGGCAAAGGGCGCACACCCATCATCGCCCAGGTAGTCCGGGACACGGGCGTTTTGATAAACGTTGAGCGGGCGAACATCGATTCATCCGAAGGTGAGGCGCTTATCGAGGTCCCGGACAACCAGTGCAAGCTGGTCCGGGATTCCATGACCGAACTCGGTGCCCAGGTCCGGATCCTTGAGCATGGCGTGAACCTCAACGAGAGCGAGTGCGTGGACTGCGGGGCCTGCATCAGCATCTGCCCCCGGGAAGCGTTCTCGCTTGATGCGGACTGGAAACTCCGACTGGATGAGGACAAATGCGTGCTCTGCGGGAAGTGCATCAGCGCCTGCCCGCACCGGGCGCTCTCGCTCCCGTTATGATCCGGGTACCGTTCCGGTTCCGGGAGACGATCGCGACCATCCTTGCGGACGATCCGGCACACGTGGCCGCGGCGAAGGCCGGTATCCTTGCGGCCCGGCAGGAACTGGAGGCGTATATCGCCCGCGATCCTTTTTTTGCAGCAACGTTCGATCCGTACGTGCCGGACTCGGACGCTCTGGTCATCACCCGGATGGCGGATGCTACGCGAAAGGCCGGAGTCGGGCCGATGGCAGCGGTGGCCGGCACGATCGCGTGGGCCGGCATCGAGGCGATGCAGGAGACCGGCGCTGCGTTTGGCGTGATCGACAATGGTGGCGATATTGCGCTCATCAGCGACCGCCCGGTCCGGGTCGGTGTCCATGCCGGTGAAGCCGCGGTCTCGGACCGGATCGCATTCATTGTTCCACCTCAGGACCGGGTGCTTGGGATCTGTACGTCATCGGCAACGGTCGGGCCGTCCATCTCGTTCGGTATCGCGGATGCGGTCACGATTTTTTCGCACGATGTGGCGCTCTCGGATGCGTGGGCAACAGCAGTCTGCAACGCGATCCGGCCGGATGACCGGACAATTCTCGACCGGGTCGATCCTGCGGAAGTTGACGGGATCTTTGGGGTGATGGGAGATGTTACGGTGCAGTGGGGGACGCTGCCGCCGCTGGTCCGGGCAGTGGTGGATGAGCAGCTGATCAGTGCCGGGGATAGGCAGTGAAAGAGAATGGATCTATAGATTTCAGAATGCTATGCAGGCAGGGGCGAGTGGTATCACCCTGTTGAGATCCGGAAAAAAACAGTATCGTTCTTCTTTTTAAAAATCCCCGACTTCATCCCTGTGCCGGATCCTGTGCAAGAATTCTTTCCAGTTCTTTCTTTAATGGAGGGATATTTACCTGGACAACAGCCCAGATCTCATCCGTATTGACGGCGAAGTAATGATGGACCAGGATATTGCGAAAACCGATAATCTTCCCCCACGGGATCTGCGGGTATTTTTGTTGTGTTTCTTCTGATACCCCACGGGCAGCTTCCCCCAGTACCTGCAGATGGTGAAGGACCCATATCTGGATCAGTTCGTCCCGTTCAAATACCGGTTTTCCGGATAACGTATACTTCTCGATCTTTTTTATGGACTCCGCCATGTCCAGAAGACGGAGACGGTCGTCTCTCATAAGGGAATCGCTTCCTGGATAACTCGCGTGCGGATTGGTTCCCGCAAGAGAGGAGCGGTACAGACATCCACGGATCTTCCCAGGAGTTTTTCCAGATCGTACGCGAATCCGCCGAGATCAAAGAGAGTTCTTCCCGGCTCCAGTTCAACAAGAAAATCGATATCGCTCTTTTCATCAGCGGTGTGACGCGCAACGGATCCGAAGATTCGGATATGGGATGCACCGTACTTGCCTGCGAGCCGGGTAATTTCGGCTCTCTTTGTATGAACCAGCTGGTAAATATCCGGTTGCGCCATATGCCTGAAGAGATAGTGGGGGTGCGGGAATTAAAAAGGATTCCATCGTGGGATATCGAGTGATGGCAACACAGCCATAAGATTCAATTTTTGTTCTTGGGGATGAAGCAGGGGCGACTCCATTCTGTAACGTGATCCGGCCGGATGACCGGTCGGTTCTCGACCGGGTCGATCCTGCGGAAGTACATTGTAACGATTCCCTCCCCTGCTTTGGCAGGGAGTCGCCGCGACGAATCGAAGACTGATGTCTTCTCCAATCGCCCCTCACTTGTGCGATGGTCGATTCCTCTCGGGTTGCGGCTGGGCAAGAGACTGGATCGAATCAACGAACTGCTAAGTGCGTAGCGCAAAAGTCGGTAGACCTTTTGCGCGTTGGGCCTCGTTCAGTGAGATGGGTCAAAGAAAATTTCTCAAAAAAATTTTCCTCATCCGGGAATTTTCAAAAAATTCAAATCAATAACAATATCATTTTGTATGCAATAATCGCCCATATGGCTACACTTAAGTCTGTGGGATTGGCATATTTTGCCTTAGCTGTCTGTTTTGTAGGCTTGTACCTCCTTCTCATTTCTCTGGGGGATGTACAACCCGATATCCGAGATACCGTTCTTGCTGTTGGTGGCGGTGTGCTCGGAGGTATCGCTTTCAAATATTATGATGTGGGGGTTCTTCAGTAATTTTTCATTCTTGTTTCAAAACACCCCAATTAAATAATTTTTATTTTACAACAGTAACCAGAGTGTTACTCCGGAAAAATTCACGGTTCCTTTCGTCCAAATGCATCTCCCGCCTTACTCTAAAATACGGGTATTATCCCCAATAATCCCTCTATATAATCGATCCAGGAAAAAGGGGTTCCTTTTAGAATCCCTGCTACCCCCTGAAAAAAAACCTGTTTTTCAACCAATTGAACCTGTTAGCGCACATTTGCAGAACCGGCGTGATTTTTGAAAATCCGGGGAATTTTTGAAGAGATAAATGCGAATTTACATCCATTTTCCGCTAATTACGCACATTCACAGGATCCCGGAATCGGATGTGAAAGGGCAATTCGCCCCTATAATGCCCCGTTTGCCAAAAGGGTCTCGATTTGGGAAAATGCGGGGGTACCTGAAAGATACTCTCTCTCACTTGGTGTTCTCCGACGGAGAAATGATGCACCGTCGTGATATCGGGGTGGCGGTAGCATAGTTGTGATTCCTGGCAGCGGGTTATCCGGTCTTTTCACTATCTGCTCCGAGAAAACGTTCGCACGTCACTGATGCCCCCAAGATCTTCAGGGTTTTCCGGATAATCTCTTGAGAGTAAAAATATTTTTTTCATCCGTCATGCCGTACGGCTTCCGGTTTTTTCCGGAACTCCGGTACCCGGTGTACCATGTGTGGCGATTGCCGGTGTCCCGACCGCTTCAGCTACGGGCGGATCCCCCGGTTTTTCTTTACGTGAATCCGCCGGCTTTTCAGTCGCAGTCAATCTAGGCTTTACACTCGGGGCCGGCCCCGGATCTCCGGACGGGAGCGGCCGGCCGTCCCGCCCGAGTTCCACAATCGATCGGTCCAGGACCCGGAAGAAGCGGTACGCGTACCGGGGCGAACAGAGCCAGAGCTCGCGGGAGATCTCTTTCGATGACGCGATGATACGGATCTCTGCAATCTTCCCGGCACATTCCCGCTCGATCTCCGATACCGTACAGCAGAGCCGGCGTATGCACCTGACCGCTACCTTCGCGATGATACCCGGGCTCAGGATCTCAAAATTGCAGATCGTGCCGGGTTCGCGTACGTAATGCTGGATCTCTCCGCGGTTCGCTCTGCGATCGGTTCCGCTTTCTCAAGGGCCCGGACCGGTATGCGCCCTTTGGTCATGGCCGGCCCCCGGCATTTCCGGTGATCGCCGGATCTTCGCGCCGGGCCGGGCCCGTAAGCGATCGCACATGAGCTCCAAGTATATTCCCGGCTGCAGTGCGATTGCCCATGGCGGATGCCGGTGCGTGAACTGCGGGCCCGGGAATGTTCCGGTTTTGTGTGTTCGTAACTGGGTCTCCATTTTTTTACCGGAACCAGATATGGTTGCCATCCCTTCAACCAGATGGCGGGGAGTCAGAATCCATGGTACTGTCCCGGTTGTTTCCGGCAAAATTATTCTTCAAAATATAAATTATTGTATGATGGCCGGAGTATGTTGGTAGAACTAACTGGTACGGCCCGGATTCTCAAGAAAGTTACGGGCATCCCGGAACGCATTTTTGCCCGAGAACGATGCCACCGATCGCTCGCCATCCCAGATCGCAAGGATCGCCTTCCCGTCTTTGACTGCCATGTGCAGTTCCAGCAGGTCCACCTCCTCAAGCATCAGCCCGTTTCCGAGCACCGAGGCCGGCTCCAGATCCAGTTTCTCCCGGATATAAACGCCCGGGTCTGTGCGGAAACAATAATAGAAGACCTGCCACGCGTTCAGGAGGTCTGAGGCCAGGAGTTCGTTCCTGACCTCCGGCTCAAGTTTGCCTAAGTGGATCGCAATGCATTCCACATCCTCCTCGCAGTCATCCAGCATCCGGTCAACCAGAGCAACCAGTTCCGGAAATGTCGGGCGCGGTCGTGCAGTATCCATTACAGATCATGTCAACGCGAAACGAGAAAAACCCGCCCGCACGTGACCGGGCAAAATCCTTATTCGGCTCCACATGGAATGCATACAGGTGAAACAAGAGGATGCAGACTGGCGGATCTATCACGCGATCCCGCCAAACACTCCCACAAGCCTTGAGACGCTCACCAGCGCGTGCGGTCTCGCTCCTGAAGTGGTGGAAGAGTCCCTTGCCCGCCTCGAACGCTACTGCCTCATCAGCCGGACCGGCACGGAAGTCCGCGTCCTCTCCTTTGGCGAAGCGCTCATCAACAACCAGATCCAGTACGACAAGGACCTGCCCTATACCATCGAGAACGGCGTCATCAAGGCGCGGAGAAATTAAATCATGTCCGATACAGAAATCGTCATCTTACGGATCGGCCACCGGCCCGAACGCGACCAACGGGTCACAACCCACGTGGGGCTCACGGCCCGGGCACTCGGCGCAAAGGGAATGTATCTCGCGGCCTCCGACAAGGGCGTTGTCGAGAGCATTGCCGATGTCACGGACCGCTGGGGCGGAAAATTCTTCTGTGAGCATGACGTGAAGTGGCGCTCCTGCATCAGGGACTGGAAAGCAGCCGGTGGCGTTGTCGCCCATCTCACGATGTACGGCCTGAACCTGCCGGATATCATCGGCGAGATCCGACCGCACAAGAAAGTCCTCGTGATTGTCGGGGCCGAGAAGGTGCCGGGTGATATCTACGGTCTTGCCGACTTCAACGTGGCCGTGACCGGCCAGCCGCACTCCGAGATATCCAGCCTTGCACTCTTCATGGACCATTACTTCACGGGAACCGAAATGAGAAACGAGTTCCCCGGCGCCCATATCCGTATCATCCCCACGAAATGCGGAAAACAGACGGAGGAACTGTGAAAGGCCGGGTCCTCATTGCCGGTTTTGCCACACGCCACGTTGCACAGTCTGCGCACAATGCGGGATACGAGGTCTGTGCGGTCGATCACTTCTGCGACCAGGACCTCTCATGGTGTACCACCGACCGGGAAAAGTTTGACGAACTGAACGATCTGCCCGATGCCGTGGACCGGATCGCACAGCGTCACCGGTTCGATTATTTTGTCGCCACTTCCGGTGCAGAAGATCTCCCGACAACAATTCCACTCGCGGGCACGCCCCGTGAAAAGATTGCGCCGTTTTTGGACAAACTCGATACCCAGCATTTTTTTGAGAAGTGCCATGTTCCGGTACCGCGGCTTGCAGGGCCCGGCGAATTTCCGGTGATGGTCAAGCCCCGGCGCGGGGCCGGCGGCTGGCGGAATGCGATCATCCATGAGGAGCAGGGGCTCGCGAACTGGGAGGCGCTCTACCCTGACGTGCCGTACATCCGGCAGCAGTGCGTGCCCGGGATCCCGGCCAGCGTCTGTTGTGTGACAAATGGGAAGGAGGCCCGGGCGGTTGCAACGAACGAGCAGATCCTTCGCGGGAGCGGTGAGGCCGCGTACGGGTTCTCCGGATCGGTGACGCCGTTCTCCCACCCGCAGGCCGGGCCGATGATCGCGTGCGCTGAGAAGATTGCAGCCGCGAGCGGTTGTCTCGGCACCATTGGGATCGATTTCATGGTGGATGACCATAACGCGTGGGTGATTGAAGTGAACCCCCGCTTCCAGGGAACGGTCGATACCGTGGAGAGAGCCACTGGATGCAATCTCTTCGATCTCCATGTGAACGCATGCAAAGGAACGCTTCCCGAATCCATGCCCGCACCCGCCCGGGTGGCGGCGCGGAGTATCCTCTTTGCCGACCGCGACCTGACCCTTACAGCGGATCTCTTGCCCCTGAAAGAATTTGTCTCCGATATCCCGTGGCCCGGCACCTTCTTTGAGGAGGGGCAGGCACTTGTCAGCGTCTCCGCAGACGGAGCAACGCGGAACGATGCGCTTGCCCTGCTGGATAAGCATATTACTACCGTCCGACAATATATGCGCTGATGGACTCATCCGAAGAAATGCTGAACGACCCGGCAATCCGCTCCTATCTCTTCCGCCTTATTGGTGAAGAAGGGCTCAACCTCATTGAACGCTTCCCGGCCGAAGGGGAGCACAGCGATGAAGACCTGGCCGCAAGCACCGGGATCAACTTAAACTCGGTGCGCCACACGCTCTACACATTGTACGAGCGCCGCCTTGCCGAATACCACCGGATCAAGAACAACGAGACCGGCTGGCTCACGTACCTCTGGCAGCTCCGGCCCGACCACCTGTTTGGCGCCATCCGCGAGGACATGGAGGTCGTGCTCTCCAAGCTCGACCGCCGGTGCAAATACGAGATCGAGAACGACTTCTTCATCTGCAATGACTGTCACCTGATCCTGACGTTCCCGAAGGCCATGAACACGGATTTCAAGTGCCCGGACTGCGACAAACCGCTGGGACATTTCGACAACGAAGTCCTCGTTGACGCATTGCAGGGTCGCATTGATGCGATCAAGAGATCGCTCGGGCATGCCTGATCCGGTTCCCGAATCCTATGAAGACCTGCTGCGCACTGCCGGGTGCAGCAGGAAGGTCATTGACCACTGTAAGGCAGTCCGTGACTGCGCTCTCTCTTATGCCCGGCGCTGTAAGGACGCTGACCTATCTCTTGTCGGGGCCGGCGCCATGCTTCATGATATCGGCCGGAGCGTGACGCACTCGATTGCCCATGCCCAGGCCGGTGCGGACCTGCTGCGCAACAAAGGATTCCCGGAAGATATAGTCCGGATTGTGGAGTGCCACACGGGCGCCGGTCTCACGGCCGAAGAATGTGTTGCACTGGGGCTTGACGCCCGCGACTGTATGCCAACAACGATTGAAGAGAAGATCGTTGCGCATGCCGACAACCTGATGGCCGGGACACGGCTGATGACGATCGATGAGTGTCTGGAGAAGGCCGCCCACCTGCCGGAAGAAGCACGGCGGCGGATGGCCGCGCTTTCGCAGGAAGTTGAGCGGCTCTGCCCGAAAGAAGACGCTCCGGCACAAGAGTTCCGGAAATAAAAGTATCGGGTTGCCGGTCCGGCAATCGATTTTGAAAATTTTTTCAGATGATGACCTGTTTTACCTGCGGCAGCGCCCGGATCGCTTCGATCACGCCCACGGGCAGTTCATCTTCGATGATGATGACGAGCTTAGGGTCTTCGGAGAACTCAGGGTCGGTGACAAAGATCTGCCGGATCGAGAGATGGTGATCCGAGAGCACGCGGACGGCTGCCCCGACAATACCGGTCTCGCTCGCGTTCTTGGGCATCACGGTGATGACCGTGTACCCGAGCGACTCGGCTACCCTGCTCAGGTCCGGGGTTGCCCGCATGTTCAAGAAGATCTCGCGGAGCATGGGCCGATCGAGGATCCTTCGCGCCGTGGAGTCCACGACCCGGCGGTCGGCCCCGATCGTCTTTGCAATGGCGGTGGCCGGCATCTCGATCCCATTGCAGCTGATCCGTCCGTCTTCGGTGACGCCAAACCCGTTCTCGAGCAGGAACCGGACCACGCGGCTCTGGGCAGGGGAGTCGGCGAACTCGTGGATGATATCAGACCACATACTCACCACTTAAGAAGAGCGCATATAAATATACAGCGATGCTGTTGTGGGAACACCGGTGCCGGAAAAATAATTGCAGCAAAAAACAGTCATGCGTGGTAACCGGATTTGGAAACTTTCCGGCGGGATCAAACTGGTACACGACAGGATTGGTTACACAAGTTTTTATTAGATAGACAACCTCTTTGTTATGGCACAAAGGCGAGGGTAGCCAAGCCAGGTCAAAGGCGCTAGGTTGAGGGCCTAGTCTCGTAGGAGTTCTTGGGTTCGAATCCCATCCCTCGCACTCGTTTCTGTTACTTTTCTCACAAGTATTATTACCCGCATCTTCACTATCCTCCCGTATGGCACCGGTAAAGAAGTGCAGGACACACCGTACGCCGCTTTCTGCTATGCTGCCGGCACTCATTGAATCGGCGATTGCCGACAACGATGATCTCATCCTGACTGTTGAAGGTGACCCGGATTCCGGCACACGGACGATGCACCTGATGACCGGGAAATTTGTTACGCCCTGCATGCTTCGAAAACTTATCGGGCAGGCGGAATCCCAGAAGGATGAGGGAAGCCGGCACATCATACGGAGATTGCCGCGGGATGTGAAGCGAAACGAGAAAGAACAGGGTCAGTAACCGGACCGGTCCCGGTCCGGCATATGCCATGAGCAACCGGGCCCGTAACTGTCACCCGTGTCTGGCTCAGGTACGGATCCGGTACTTCTGGCTGGGAACGGTGATCTCAAACCGTACACCGGTACCCGGCTCGCCACACTCGCGGATGGTCATTCCGGTGATCTTCAGGATCTCGGCACTCAGAAAGAGACCAATACCGGTGCGGTTACCTGCCCTGCGTTCAAAGAGTGTGCTCTTATCGGCATGCGGGATACCCACTCCATTGTCTTCGTAAATGAGGGTGAGGATGGTATCTGCGATCTCGTACCGGATACGGATCGCGGTCACATGGCCGCCATGCCGGATTGAGTTCGTGACAAGGTTTGAGAATACCCGTTCGAGCAGGGGATCGGCAAAGAGCTCGATCGTTCCTGCCGGCATCTCAAGCGAGATCTTCCGGGACTCAAGATCCGGCCTGAGCGGATCCATGATCCGGGAGAGATCCATCCATTGGGGGGGATTGACACCGAGGTCTTCGTAATCCTTTGCCGCAGCGATCTGGTGCTGGATATTCAGGATGGCCTCTTCCTGATTATTCAGCCACACGTGAACCCCGGGATCGGTTTCCATGGACCTGGCCAGATCGATATGCAGGAGGAGGCCCGTCACCTGGTTGAGGATATCATGGCGGGTGAGGCCGGAGAGGAAACTGATCTTCTTACGGGCCTCCGTGAGCGCGAGTTCTGCCTGTTTTCGTGGGGTGACGTCGCGGATGAGGATCATCTGCCCCTTGATCTCCTGTGCGTGCCGCTGGAGCGGGACGCACCGGAGCTCGAAATACCGGGGAACTCCAGCGATCTCCCGGGTCATGCTGTGAAGATGCCCGGACTCGGACTCCGTGCCGGTGTTCCTGATGCATTCCCGTGCAGCGTCCGGAAGAAACGCATCAATGGTCTTACCCATCGAAGTCTCTTCATCAATCTCAAGGTAGCGGCATGCGGTCCGGTTGAGCCGGATGATCCGGCCCCGGGCATCGATGACCAGAATCCCATCCACCATCTCATCCAGGATCTTCTCAAGAGCAATGGGAGTGATGTCGAGGAGCTGGAACCGGGCCATCCCGATGAGAATCACAATGCCCGAAACGAGCAGGGCAAAGGGAGTCGGGTCGATCAGTTCAAAGGCACCGATCCGGGAGACCAGCATCAGGTTCAGGACCAGCGGGAGCAGGGTTGCGATCAGGATCGTGGTCACCTGGGCGCGATAGACCGGGGAGGTGAAGAGGAACCGCTGGAGGACTAAGAGGAGCGTGACGAAGATCAGGGAATAGGAATAGATTGAGTGGAGCCAGAATGCGGGGCCGTACGTGACAACATGGAACGAGAGACTCCCGATGGTTATCTCAGAGACTGTCGTGTAAAAAAGATGATGCAGGTTGTTTGTTACAACCATGATTACGGTAATGGCAGGGATGAAGGAGAGCAGGGCAATATTTTTTCCTGTGATCCATTCCTCATGGCCGGTATATTCAAGGGCAAAGAGGATCCAGCCGACCGGAACCACCACCATGGCCAGGTATTCGATCTGGATGGCCAGCATCTGGGTGGCAAGGTCGGCACTTGAGAGTTCGAGGGCCGTGCAGAATGCCCAGACTGCGGCAGCAAACATCAACAGGGAATAGGGGCGGGCACAGACCGAGGTGCGGTTACGCAGGCCAGTGATGCCGAGAATGATGAGAATGAGCCCGCAGGCAACAAACGGGATCAGGTAGGACGTGTATTGCCAGATCATGGGTGGGATATCATCGTTCTATCAGTCGGATATGTTCATCAGTGGTTTTTGCAAGTTCGCCCTGCCCCTGCAGGCGCGCAACATCGGACATTGCTTCAAGCACATGGACGGACTCTTCCAAGAATGAGAGAATATCCGTAGGGAAGACTTCGATCCCGTACTCGTCCAGCAGGTAACTGGCGATCTGCCGGTGATCGAGCCCGTTCTCCCGCAGTTCGAGGACTTTCCGGGCAAATTTCTTCTCGGGACAGCCGCAGAGCGGGGCATCACGGCAGGTGCAGCGTAAAAAATCATTGAAAAATGCAAGGATCTGTTCCCGCACCCCGTAATCAAGGGCATCGTAATTGAGATGGGAACAGAGGGTTTCGAGCATGTTGCCCGAAAAAGCCAGCTCGGGAAGGCGATAGCCGGCAAGCCGTTCGAGTTTCTTTGCGTTGCGGAACCGTGCCCGGTCAGCGATCAATCGTCTTCTCCGGTAGATTCATCGAAGTTCTTGAGTGAGGCCATCGCCTCGTTCATGCGCTCGCATTCGATGAGCCATTCGTCAAAGAGGGTCGGGTTCTCGAGATCGTCCTTGACATATTTCCCGCAGCAGGCCGCACCATCGATGACGGCGGCAGCAATGTTGGATGCGGTCTCAAGCGCGGCTTCCATGTCCTTTTCGATCTCGCCCTTGCCTTTCTTGACAAGGGTCTTGATGTCCTTGTCAAACTCCCCGGACAGGTACTTCCGGCAGCCGGCAAAGAGCGCAAGTTTTGGCAGCTGGAGGATCTCGACCAGCTCTTCCAGATCGCCCTTGGGCGGGGTGGTCATGACAATGGCCTCCACGTCAGAGAGCCGGGTGATGGTTTCCTCCAGGGTGAACCGTTTGTTCTGGTAGAGCTTGATGATCTTGAGGGCCGCAAGGGTGATGTCCACGGAAAATCCGTCGAGGATGCGGAACCCTTCGGGCAGCTCTTCGCTCTTTTCGTCAGGTTCGAAACTCGATTCCGCGAGGGTCTTTAACCAGTTGTCCCAGCGTTCCTGGTTGTAAAAGATATAAAACAACTTGAGCGGTTCTTCTTCTGCTTTCTTGGTCGCCTTCTTCGCCATTTGAGTACACTAATCCCGTTATGAATTAAAGGTTTTTCATCCCGGGGTAGGTGCCGGGCCTCCAAAACCTGCGGGTCCGGCGCTAACGGTTATCATCCCCTCCTTTCAATAGATAGAGGTACAATGGCATCTTCCCCCGGGGCAGTGGACAAGAAAAAGGAACGCCTCGTCATGGTCAGGTACGGGGAGCTCTTCTTAAAGAGCGAACCGGTCAAGTACCATTTTATCGGGATCCTCCTGCGGAATATCCGGCGTGCGCTTGCTGCCGGGCAGATCTCCGCTCACTGTGAATCCCCCCGGGGAAGAATCCTGATCCACGGCGACCGCGCTGACGAGATAGCGGCGGTTGTCTCAAGGGTCTTTGGCGTGGTCGATGTCAGTATTGCCACCATCACCGATACCTCAGCCGACTCCCTCTGTGCGGAAGCCGTAGCGCTCGCGAAGGATCACCTGCATGCGGGTATGCGGTTTGCCGTGCGGGTGAAGCGCCAGCGGAAGACCGGGCCGACGAGCCAGGAACTCGGCGCACTGGTTGGTTCCGCCCTCTACGATGCAATCCCGGGGCTCACGGTGGATCTCGAAACCCCGGAGTACGAAGTCTTTGTCGAGATCCGGGATCTCGGCGGGGTGGTATACGATTCAAGGAAGACCGCTCCCGGCGGACTTCCCCTGGGAACTCAAGGGAGGGTCTTAAGCCTGCTCTCGTCCGGTATCGATTCCCCGGTGGCCTCGTGGCTTGCCATGAAACGGGGCTGCGAGGTGGTACACCTGCATATTGACGGGGGCCGGTGGGCGGGGGCGGATGTGCTTTCAGCGGCCATCGAGAATCACCGCAGACTCTCGCTCTGGTGTCCCGGGGAACCCTTAAAGATGCTCATTGTGCAGGGAGAGCATTTCTATGAAGCAATGGCCACTACCCGCATTGCCCCGCGTCTCCGGTGCGTGCTCTGCAAACGGTTTATGCTTCGGGTTGCGTCACGTCTCATGGAGCAGGAAGAGGCCCAGGCACTCCTTACGGGCGAAAATCTCGGGCAGGTCGCCTCCCAGACACTCCCCAACATGGCTGTGATCTCGGAAGCCGTGCCCATACCCGTGCTGCGCCCGCTCATCACGTACGACAAGTCAGAGACCATCACCCTCGCCCGATCGATTGGTACATTCGATGCCCATCCGGGCGATCTTGCCTGTCGGGCTGTCCCCCGGATGCCGGCCACGAAAGCCGCGATTGCCGAGATCCGCGAATGCGAAGAGCAACTGGGAATCGATCAGATCGTCAGTACTGCCTGTGACTGTCTGCGTGTCGTTACTGCCCTGGATGGTCGGATCATTCCCGATGAACCGGCCCGGATTTCCTGAGATTCGCCGATACGAAGATCAGAGCAGGCGTTGTGCAGTATCCAGCACGGTCTGTAATGTCTTGACCCGGGAAAACCATTTGTCATCGGATTCCACCACGGTCCATGGTGCAATATCCGTGCTGGTCCGGGCAAGCATATCATCGACCGCCTCATCGTAGAGCTCCCACTTCTCCCGGTTTCTCCAGTCGTCTTCCGTGATCTTATACTTCTTCAGAGGATCTTCAGCCCGCTGATTGAATCTCTTCAGCTGCTCGTCTTTACTGATCTCCAGCCAGAATTTTATGATCCCGCCACCGGAGGATGTGACAAAATCCTCTTCCATCTCATTGATCTCAAAATACGCCCGCTGCCAGTCCGGTTCCGTGCAGAATCTCTCCACGCGTTCAACCAGGACCCGGCCATACCAGCTGCGGTCGAAGATCGCAATGTCACCCCCGGTGGGGAAGCGTTTGATAAATCTCCGGAGATAGTGGAACTGGTTCTCGTTTGTTGTGGGTGCTGAGACCGGTACAACATAATAGCCCAGCGGGTTCAGGTGCTGGGTCATCCGCTTGATGTTCCCGCCTTTTCCTGCAGCATCCCACCCTTCATAGAGGATAATTAACGGAATCTTCCGTTTGAAGAGCAGGTACTGGGTCTCCAGCATCTCAGCCTGGAGATTCATCATGGTCTGCTGGCTCTCTTCCCGGGTGACCGCAGAATCCGGTGAAGTTCTCCTCTGGATTGTATTCTTACGGGATTTGGGCAGATCTTTTTCTTTTGGTTTTTTTACTTTACCTGAGTTTGCCAGAGCAACTCTCTTCTCCAGAGTCTTGATCAGCGTGTGATAGATCTTCAGGATGGTAAATTTCTGATCGGTTGCCTCCACCAGCGTCCATGGGGCATAGTCGGTATCGGTCTTCTCAATGAAATCTTCAATGATGGGAAGAGTATCGTCGTAATGGCGATGGACATTCCAGATGGCCGGTGTGACCAGCCAGGCCGTGAGCGGGTTTCGCTCACGCTGTTCGAGCCGCTGTTTCTGCTGCGCTTTTGAGATATGCAAAAAGAACTTGAAGATGATGGTATCATTGTCAGCGAGCTGCCGTTCGAACCGGTTGATCCGGTTGGCTCTCCCCTTGAGGGATTTCTGCCAGCTTGGGTTCTGCATCTCTTCGGTGATCGCCCTGCTGTACCAGCTCCTGGCGAAGATGCCGATCCGGCCACGGGGGGGAATGCGCAGCCAGAATCTCCAGAGAAACTGGTGATCTTTCTCTTCCCGGGTTGGTCGTTCAATGGCATGCAGCGAATACCCGCGGGGGTCGAGGGCCTGGATGATCTCATGGACGCTCATGGTGATGCCCGAGGCATTCCAGCCTTCAATAACAATGAGGGTGGGAATATTCAGGTCACGGAGGGCCCGCTGGAGAACACCCAGCCGCTCCTGGAGCGAAGAGAGGGTCTCCGCATACTCTTTTTCATCGGCTGTTTTTGTGAGATCCAGTTTGTCGAGCATCTGCTGTTCCCTAGAGGGGGTGTTGTTCACGTGTTCGTAGGGCATGACGGGTGATAAGGGTTTCCGGGGCGGTACCGGGAACAGGTACGGTTGCGTGGGGTGAAAATGTAGTTCGAATTTGAATCCACATATTCATTGTATGGGTTATAGGTATCTTGCAAATTTTGAACTCTTCTAGTAATCTTGCACTGTTTCGAAAAGGTGAGTGGCGGCGCGCTCGTTTTAAAAATTCGATTTATTACTCAAGATAATAGAGTAATGTTTTTTACTGCACGGGATGAGTGGAAATAATAATAGGTGGATGTATTGTCAATGACTCTTGAGGATCTCTCATTGCAGATTATTTTTCTAATTGTTGGAATAATTGCCTCGATTATTATCACAAAAATGTATCGGGATTATAAAGAAATTGAATACTACAAAGAAAATGTTGGATTAATCCCAGAAACGACTGTAGTATCATCAAATCTTGTTCTCTTAAATGATGGCAATCCTATTCGAAATGTCTCGCTCTTAAGAGTAATCATCTGGAATTCCGGCAATAAAACGCTGACAGACTCAGATATTCGTTCCGAAAATCGATTAAAAATAACGTCGGTCGGAAATATTGAGATTTTATCGTGTGTTGTTGATGAAATCACTAAATTAGATAATAACATGAACGTCAATCTAATTAAACGAAAAAAAGAATACTCACTCAATTTTGCGTATTTATCTCCCAAAGATGGATGTGTAATATCGATAATCCATACTGGATCATCAGTGTCTGATATTGAATTTAGTGGCATCGTTGAAAGTTCAGGGCCTGTGAAGCTGAGAGGTAATGAAAGCATATGGAAAAAAGTAGTGAGAGAAAGTATTGCAGGTATCGGTCTTGGAATAACAACTATGGGTATTTTTTTGGTTTCGTTACCCTCGATAATTGAGTTCTCATTTAAAAATATCTTGAACACAATGAATGGTCAAGTCGTAATACTTGTTTTAATTTTTCTTCTTTTTATCGTAGTAGTGATGTTCAGTTTAGCATTCATTTACCGCCGAAGTTATGATTATTTTACCCAGCCTCCGAAGTTTTTCAAAAAAATTCAGAGATGATTAATACTTTTTAAAAAGGCGAACTGTTGACAACTCGCTTAGGTGGTTTCAATAAAACTCCTAAGAAAAAAGCGATATTTACGAGAATATGAAACACTCCCTTTTAAAAATCGATTGTTGGTCTAAGAGATGATCAAAAATTAATATCATTTATTCGAATGGATCTTTGTGATCAATATCATCCTTCCAATAGTTGCACCGTACTCGAAGGAAGTGTTCAATTGCTGGAAAATCTGGTGTTCGTTGATGAACACTCAATTCCAGTACCTTCATCGTACTAATCATACTCATGTTTAGTGATTTCCGTAAATTTTCTTCAGAGAATTCTTCAGGTGGAATCTGAACAGCATCCTTTTTTTCTGGGCTTAAATATTTTTTATACAGTTGCCGAATCTCTTCTTCGGGCATAGATGGTGTAATTTCTTTATGAGTACGATAATTCACAGTAAGCCCATGAATCGCAGCTAAAATATGCCAATCTCTCCACCCTTCCTGCCGTAATTTCATGATAATGTTTTGAAATTGTGAATTTCCAGACAATCTCGTCAACGTATATTTGATTGGTGGAGTGAACCGTGCATATCTATTTTTAAGGAATTCCTTCGATTTTTCTTCACTATATTTCGAGATTAAACCTTGATGAATTGGTAAAGACGTGCTCTCTTTAATCTGGAATTCTATCTGTAATTTTTCACTTCTTCCAGTAAATGAGTGAATTTTGTCATATTCTTCCTTGTCAATGAAAGACTGATACATCGTAACGTATGATTGTCCGACGAAGGTTTTCATTGATAACCCATTTTTGAATGATTGCTCAATTTTTTCAAAGAACTCTTTTTGTGGCAACAATGAAATCTCAAATAAAATTTGAGTGATAACTGCAATTACTTCCTCTTCAAATATTTCGATATTATTTTTCGTATCCAGTATTGACGCGGGTAAAATTACCCCCCATTGTCGAGAATCATTTGATGGTCTCTCTCGAACAATCGGTTTTGAGATGTCATCCATCAGAACTGTAATTTCTACTTTGGTTTTCAGTAAATACAAATCAACTTCTGCCAAATCTGCCAACATTATCTGCATAATTGCGATAAACTGTTCACAGGCCAAAGTATCTTGAAAAGAATTTTCCCAGTTTACGGTCCAAAAAACACCTAACTCATACCAATTTGCCGTACGAATATCATCGAGGTCTCCATATGGTTTGTTTAACAAAGCGTCCTCAAGATCCCCCCAAAGAGTCATAAAATTCTTTTTCGATTGAGCATCTATCGCTGTAGGTAGAACTTCGTTAAAAAGATCATTTAGATTCCATTTTGAAATTTTATTATTAACAAATTTGAATAAATCATCATCAAATTGTTTCGTAATTGCAAGTATGGTTGAAGAATAAAACAATACTCGCTCCAATATTGAATTTTCACGAATTTCATTAGCATTAGGTGAGAAAGCAAAATGAGCTTTTAATCCTATTTCGGTAAAAGCTAAACAATCAAGCCAAGTACCTTCAGTATAGCAATATTCAGATACCAGGATCAAACCTTTTGGGCAATACTGAATAATTTGTTGTTCTTGCGATTTTGATGCTAAATACGCACCTGCAAGTGCATAATTTTTTGCAGCATAAATCAGATTCAACTCGCAATACCATTCGGCGATTATCAGGATAGAAAGAATCGAACCCTTCAAAGTTTCTTCAGAGTACCATTTCACTTTTGCTTCATGCAATTCATTTATTGCTGTTAATATCTCGCCATTTTTGTGATATTCAACAGATCTATTCTTACATTTTTGTGCTGCGATAAAATTCCCTTGTTTTTGGGAGAGAAGCTTATCAACTGTATGAGTTAATGAAGAAAATTTGGGATTTTTTCCAATTATTCGAATTGTTCCAGTGAGATTATCAGAAAAATTATCTAATGGGAATAGCGGAGACTTTGGGATCTTTGTGATTAATGCAGTCCACCATTTTATTGCATCATCAATAGAGGATTCTGGCAGAGTATGCGTTTTCAAATCAGGATATATCGAGAGAAATCCCCGTAAATCCAACAATACACATTTGTAATTATTTAACTTTGTTTTTTTCAGTATTTGTTCGACTCTACGGATTAATTGTTGATGCCATTCTTCAATCTGATTTGGGGTAAGACTGATTATGTTTCGGGAATACGCACCGATACAATACATTAACAGAAGATGGGCATCCTTCAAGTCAGCAGGTTCATTTAATTTTAAGATGTCAGAAAAGAAGCATGCGATATTGCTTTTTTCCTCTTCCAAACATTCCATTCCTCGTAGTTTGGCCCTGCAAATTTCATATGTTGATTTTCTCCAAAAAATTGCATCTTTATTTTGTCGATAAAACTCCATTTTTTCAATCCAAAATGGAAGATCTTGCTTAACATTATCAGTAAATGTTGCATGACGAAGCGCGGTTTTAATCTCGAAAAAGTCCGCATGATTAATATTATGAATAGTTGTTTTTTTCCACTTCTCCTTATAATCAGAATACCATTTTTCTTCAGTTGGAGATGGCGGGAATAGTTCACTAGGTATGCTAAGATATTGTGTTGCAATCCAAAACGTTTCTCGGTCTGCTAACAATTCAGAAATCGCTAACGCATCAAGAATTTCTAATCGATTTGAAAATGTATCTTTTGCCCATTTTTTTATTTTATTTCTTTGAGAGATGGGAATCCCAAATGGAGAGAAAAAGTGAATTGACTTGACTTGGCTATTATGTTTTAAAATTTTTTCTACATCCTCTTTTATTTTTTGAAGAATGTCATCCTTTTGAATTGAACAGGCAAATACTATTAACTCTTCAGAGATCAAGCCCAGAAACATTGATCCCTTATCTAAATCCTTTTTAAGGTACGTTAAAAATGTTTCAAAATCCGCACCTTGATCTCCACCGCTTGAAACCGGACCCGTTGATGGGAGGATATTGCTGCAAATTCTTGCTCTGGCTAAGTACCTGCAAAGATGTTCGAAATCATGATGAGCATTGTTTTCTGCTAGATGAGACAATTCAAACCGAATTTGAGTTTTTACTTGTTCGATATTTGACATAATTGGCACTCAAAATATAGTTATAGAACTACTCTTAGCAGTATTACCCATTTAAATTTGTATAAAAGTGATCAATCCATCCCATCCGCTGTGATCCACGCTGATCAACACCATCCTTATGCCGATCAGCAACAGAATCAGCATTAATCAACGCTGATCCGCATATCATCCGTATCATTACGGTTGATCTCGTAGTCGGGACTTATCAGATCAAGCGCATTTTGCTTACCTACGAGATAATGTGCCAACTCACGCACCTTGAGGAAGATCACATAATCCCTCTCCCAAAAAATCAGCAAACGCACCTCCCAGCCCGCCCCCCCATGCAACAATCACACAAAGCCCCCAATCCGGAACCCTTTCAAGCAACCCTGCCCGGAAAATTTCAACCGGACCCTGTTCAAAAAATTTGCTCTGTAGAAAACCTTGTACCAGACAAATTGAATGAACGTGTCAAGGTTAGCAAGAATGATCTTGCATGAGATCTCCTTCTTCTGAATCTGGAAAATCCGTGATTTCAGGTCAGCTCCG